>Ga0208938_1000245_pt1 | contig 46854 bp, 52 predicted proteins | sample AD_UKC125_MetaG_FD_184434 | JGI IMG/M metagenome (GOLD analysis project Ga0208938, IMG submission 184434) | Active sludge microbial communities of municipal wastewater-treating anaerobic digesters from USA - AD_UKC125_MetaG (SPAdes) (version 2) | ecosystem: Engineered > Bioreactor > Anaerobic >... | reverse complement strand
GTTGATCGGCGGCGTGGGCTTACGGTCTCAAGATGACTCCTGCCCGTCGTGTCAGTCTTGAGGTAGTGTCGGCTATGTGAGTGGGGCCAGCCGCCCGACAAGGCTGCTCACGGGCAGCAGGTCGGCCACAGCCGTCATTTAGTAGAAGAGACGTCGATGACAGCTTCACCTATAATTCCGGACACGCCAGCAGCCTGTCGGACGTTCCCTTCGCGTGAGATAATGACGCCTGCGTAAATTTTGGGTGGGAAGATGTCGAATTTCATCGTGGCAGATCGCAAGACCGACTACTTGCTACCGCCCTCGATCGATGACTGGCTGAACGAAGACCATCTGGCGCGCTACATCGTTGAAGTTGTTGATCAACTCGACCTGAGTCGGCTGACGCGTCAGTACGCGGGGCGCGGCTCGAAGGCCCATCACCCGGCGACGCTGCTATCGATCCTGATCTACGGCTACTGCACCGGCGTCTTCTCAAGCCGCAAGCTGGAACGGGCGACCTACGACTCGGTCGCCTTCCGCTACCTTGCCGCCGGAACCCACCCGGATCACGACACGCTGGCGACCTTCCGTCGCCGGTTTCTCGGCGAGTTCTCCGAACTGTTTGTTCAGGTGCTCGAACTGGCCCGGGAAATGAAACTGCTCAAACTCGGCCACGTCTGTCTGGACGGCACCAAGATACACGCCGACGCCTCGCGCCACAGCGCCCTCTCGCACGGGCATATCGAGAAACTGGAAGTGCACCTCCAGGCCGAAGTACAGGAACTGCTCGCCCTGGCGGAAAAGGCCGACCAAGCCGATGTCCCCGATGGCATCGACCTGCCGGCGGAAATCCGCCGACGTGAAGACCGACTGGCCGCCATGGCCGAAGCCAAGGCCAAGATCGCCGCCCGGGCCGAGGAATGTTATCAACGGGAGAAGGCCGAGTACGACGCGAAGCTAGAAAAACGCGCCGAGAAAGAAAAGAGCACCGGCAAGCAGCCCGGCGGCAAACCGCCCGCCGCCCCGACGCCCGGACCGAAAGACAGCGACCAGATCAATCTGACCGATGAAGAATCCCGGATCATGCCGGTTTCCGGCGGCGGCTTCGAACAAGCCTACAACGCGCAAGCCGCGGTCGATACCGAATCGATGCTCGTCGTCGCCACAGGGCTGACACAAGCGCCCAACGACAAGGAACAAGTCAAACCGATGCTGGAGACCCTGGCGGCTCAAACCCAGCGATTGGGCAAAGTCACCGGCCTGATCGCCGACACCGGCTTTTGCAGCGAGACGAACATCACCGCCTGCGAAACGGCCGGCGTCGCCCCGTTGATCGCGGTCGCGAAAGAGGATCATCACCCCGACTGGCGCGAACGCCACAGCGAACCGCCAGCCTTGCCGGAGAACGCGACGCCCCTCCAGACGATGGCGCATCGCCTGAAGACGAGGGTCGGAAGAGCCCTCTATGCGCTACGCAAACAAACCGTGGAACCGGTCTTCGGGATCATCAAGTCGGTCATGGGGTTTCGTCAGTTCTCGCTACGCGGCTTGACGAAAGTCACCGGCGAATGGACGCTGGTCTGCCTCGCCTGGAATTTGAAACGCTTGGCCGTATTGCGTCTTCAAGAGTGAAAAAGCCTTGAAAACACCCGGAAAACCGAAAAATTCGGCCACGAAACCGCAAAAGCGGCCTCGCGGTTCGCTTATCTGCCGTCGGGCTAACTCAAGTCCGACGGGCTGCTAGGGATGCTCATTGTCGCCATGGTCCGAAAAATATTGATATTTCTGATCGATCTTTGTCTTTGTGGCGTATTCCCACAGCGGGTCTGGCGTAAACCGCGTAGTCAGAGCGATCCAAAACAGATTCTGGTTTGTCGGACTGACCACATTGGCGACGTGTTCCTGTCGATTCCCGCATTCAATGCAATTCGCGCGCATTTCCCCAAAGCGCAGGTTGTTCTGCTGGTGGCCAGTTGGGCAAATCCCGTGGTCGAGGAACTCGACTGCTACGACGAGGTGTGGGTCTGTGACCCACCGTGGTGGGCACATCGTCGCAATGCCCGCTTCGGGCTTAGGGAATCGCGAGGGACTTGGTCGGAACTGGCACGCATGATTTGGCGGATACGCCACCACCAATTTGACCTGTGTTTCGATCTGCGGGGTGACGTGCGTGATCTCGTGGCCTTTGGTGCTCTGGGCGGTGCGAGACAACTGGTTTCGCGATCGCGCAACGGCGGTGCACTTCTCGCCGACTGGGCGCCGAGGATCGATGAGATGAAACATGAGATCGATCAGAATCTGGAGCTCCTCGCCGGCTTCGGGGTTCCGCTTGCCCCGCCCCGTTTCGGGAAGTTCTTCGCCCAGCGCGAGCTGCCCGGAATATGTTCATTGCTGGAAAGTATGCGACGGCGCGAGTTTTCACCGGTGTTGCTGGTTCATCCGGGCGGGAAGCCGATCAATTGCTGGCCTGAGCGTCACTATGCGGCACTGCTAGAGCGTCTCTCGTCCGAATTCGAGGATTTAGTGGTGATTCTAACCGGGGGGGCGAGTGAGGCACCCCTTTGCGAACGCCTCGCGGAGCAGCTTCCTGGGCGCGCGATATCGCTTGCGGGCAAGTTGACGCTGCGTGAGACGGCAGCCTGCATGGCCTCGGTCGATGCGGTCGTCATGGCAGATACCGGGCCAATGCATTTTCTCAATGCCGTTGTTACGCCAGCCATCCTCCTTTTTGGTCCGACGCTGCCGGTGCGCTTTGCGCCGCGGCGACCCGGCGTTCGCGTGGTGCATGGATCAGCTTGCTGCGCAGATGTTTTGCACGAGAGATGTCGTCATTCTGCGGTTAGTGAACCGGGGCGATGCATGGAAACAATTGAGGTGTCAGAAGTCCTGGTGCTAATACGCGAATCACTGGTGTCGCGATGATCGCTGTCCAAGCCTGATGGCGCGTTGTCGTCGATTTGTCGGGGTCAGTAGGCGTACCGGTCGCAGAAAATAATCACGATCGTTTTCGCGATGATCCGCAGATCCATTCCTAGCGACCAGCGGCGCAGATACTCAAGGTCGTGGTCAACGCGCGCCTGCATTTTGTCGATTGAGTCGGTTTCACCGCGAAAACCGTTGACCTGGGCCCATCCCGTGATACCGGGACGAACCTTATGGCGGATCATGTAGCCGCTTATCACCTTGCGATACATCTCGTTGTGCGCCACCGCGTGCGGTCGGGGACCGACAATGCTCATTGAGCCACCAAGAACGTTGAAAAACTGCGGTAGTTCGTCGAGCGAAGTCCTTCGCAGGAAACGGCCCAGCGGCGTCACCCGGAGGTCATTACGGATGGCCTGCGGGACGATCTTGCCATCCTCGCAGACGCTCATCGAGCGAAATTTGTAGATGAGAATCTCCTTCCCGTCTAGGCCATAGCGACGTTGTTTGAACAGCACGGGGCCGCGTGAGGTCGTGGCAATGGCAACGGCGATGAGCAGCAAAATCGGCGACATCAGTGTCACGATTGCCAGCGAGAGAAGGATATCGCTCAGGCGCTTGATCACGGCGTTCCGCCCGGTGAATGGCGTCTCACGCACCGCGATCACCGGCAATCCGCAGACCGAGGCGCTTTTCCCCTGAATCAGGTCGGTAACGAAAATATCGGGAACGAAATAGACCGACGCGGTGGTGTCTTTCAGTTCGTCAAGCAAAGTCAATACGCGCCGTTCCGAGGTCATCGGTAGCGAGATATAGATCAGGTGAATATCGTTTTCGACAACATAGCGCGGCAAATCCGCAAGGCGCCCGAGCAACGGCAACGGCTCGGGCAGTTCGTGCCGGCGGCTGGACCTGTCGTCGAATATGCCGACCAGGCGAATGCTCGGTACGCCGGTTGATGCGAGGCGATGCGCAAGCGCACTACCCTGCATAGTTGCGCCGACCAGCACGGCGTTGCGAAGCGGGTTATGCAATAACGTCGCGAACGGTACCGTCGCACGCAGCACAAGGTGCGCTGTGAACTGGAACAGTGGGGTGACCGTTGTCCACAACCAGAAGGCTTGACTGCCTAGAGATGCCAGTGGCTCTAATTGGTGCTTCATCACTCCAATCAGCAGCGCCAGCCAGATCCATCGCAAGGCGAGACCTAGAAAGACTATCCACATCGAGGTCTTGTTGCGCGACGTGCCTACGAAGAGGGGGGAGAGCAGAAGTGTTAGCAGGAGGAATGGTGCCAGTCGGTCGAATGCTACGCCGTAAACCAAGAGGATCAGCGGCGAGAGCGCCATCAGCACCGGCGTGAGCAACCACTCGATACCGTCGACGAGTAGATGGCGCGGCATGGCATCACTCGCTTCGTGGTTCAGGTGGACGGTCGCCGTGTTCAAGTCTCCTCCCTTAATATGGCGTGTATGAACTCAAGTTAGTGGTTCAGAAAAAAAAACGACACAACCCCGTCTAGGCGACTCGGGGAGCACTTCGCAAGGTATGGCGCGGATAGTTAACCCGCTACAGGGAACGCATCATTCCCGGATCATACTTTTGTTCTGTTTGGAATAACTGTGACATTATTCACAGATTCGCAATAAAATTGCTGGTAGCATTATCTCATATCGAGTTTTTTTACCCGATATGTTCGTGAATCAGTTGGCCTTTTTTAAGTGACGTCGCGCAATGACAGAGGACTTGGCTGAAGCACGGCAGATATCCGGTCGCCAGGATTTCTGCGACGCGTCTGGCTTGGTTAGAGTGCCTGAGCTAAGTTGCGTCGAGTTCCTGCTGTGATCTTCCTTCAACCGGCCGTGTTTCATGCGCGGCCGCGATCGTATTTCGTGCAGTCGGGGCTGATGAAGGCATCGCGGAACAAGTTTATCAAGATGGTAAGCGCCATTGGGCATTGCCTGGTCAAGCCGGCACTGCTACGGCGGACCTTGGCCGGGTTGTACAATGAACGGCTGATTCATGCCGGTTCGATTCCGAGGGTAACGATCGAAGCGCTCGGCATAGCGGGGTGGGAGTCGCGGCTGGTCGATTTTGTCCCCGAGCAGGGTAACGTCACGGTCGTCGAGATGCTCTGCCTTTGCCTCATGGCCCGAGCTTATGGCTGCAGGAATGTTCTTGAGCTAGGTACCTTCAACGGCAACACGACGCTGCAACTCGCGGCGAATCTGAGCGACGGCGCTGCGATTACGACGCTGGATCTGCCACTGGAATCGACTGGTGTCAGTGCCAACAACAGCCACGATTCAAGCTTGGTCGTGGCCGAAGCGCGGCAGCGCCATCGTTACGAAGGCACTGCGTATGCGGAACGCATTACTCAGGTCTACGGCAATTCGTTGGAAGCGGATTTTTCGACGCTGTGCAGCGCGGCACCGGATTTTATCTTCATAGATGCCGGGCATAGCGATGAATGCGTGAGGAATGACACAGAAAAAAGTCTGCGCATCTTGGCCCCGGGCGGAATCATCGTCTGGCACGATTATTCGCAGGATTGGCCGGACGTGTATGACTATCTTGAAGAACTCTCCGTGCGGCTTGCACTACGCCATGTTGAGGGAACGACCTTGGTCGTTTTCAGGAGTCCGTCATGACTGCGATGACGGGAAAGTACGGGGTTGATCGGCATGTAGTCGACGTTGCGCGTTTTTGTTCGCAGACATCCGGATATCAGGCGACGGTTTCGTCAAGCCTTGACCTCCCTGATCTCACGACCGACGAGTATGCGGAAGAGCAGCTTCGCTTGAACGAGAAGAAACTGCTCGATTTTGTCCTGCCGCTGATTCGCGCATCGGGCGCCTCGCGTGTACTCGATGTCGGCTGTGGTATCGGCAGAATGGTCACGGCGCTTGAAACCGCGGGATTCGAAGGCTATGGCGTCGACCTGTCGGGTCTGCAGGGGCGCTGGAAGGACGGCAGCCTGTCTCCTGCACGTTTTTTCGTTGTTGGACCAGAGCATCTCAGCCTTCCGTTCCGTGACTGTTCGCTCGATTTCGTATTCAGTCTCGGCGTCATCGAACATGTCGGGACGACCGATGGCCACGCCGACCGGGCAGTTGATTACCACGAGCGGCGCGCACAATGGACGCGCGAGATCTTTCGCGTCCTGGCGCCGGGCGGGCAGATGCTGCTGGCCGGCCCGAACAGGACGTTTCCCATTGATGTGGCGCACGGTCTCGACAGCCGTGCGAGTCAATGGGAGAAAACCGTTTCTCGCTGGCTGGGTGCCTCGCTGCACAAGACGTGGGGTGACAATTTCCTGTGGGGCTACGCTGACTTGCAGCGCTACCTCGCCGGTCTTGAATGCTCGATTCAGCCTGTCAGCGTTGCCAACTATCTTCACTTTTCTCGCGTGCCGGCCAGCGTGCATGGCCTAGTACGGTTCTATGTCCGTCACCTACCGCAGTTTCTGCTCGGTACCTGGATGAATCCCTGGATGGCAGCGCTGGTGACGAAAGCTCGGAAACCAGGGTGAAACGATGAAACGACGCGGCTCGCTCAAGGCGCTTGGGATCATCGGTTTGCAGGCTATGCTGCCCCCTTTTGGCGTTGCGCAGGGGGCCTCGTCATTTGGCGCGTCGCCCCCGTTTGATACGTCTGTCATCGTCGATCTGGCGAATGGGACACCGGCCAATGCCCGGTTGTGCGGCAGCAATGTGCAATGGGTTGACGGTGGCGACGGCTTGCTGTCCACGAGCGGTACCGCATTTGCACTGGGAATTGTGGACAAGGTGAAACAACTTTCGCCGACAGTCATCCGCTATCCCGGTGGTTCGCAGAGTGATGTGTTTCATTGGCAAGCCGGCGTTGGTGAAGAAGCGGCGCGTGCCACTTGTGAACACTTCCACCGCAAGGACAAGCAGATCGTTCGTTTCGGTACAGGCGAATTTCTGGCATTGTGCGCGGCAACCGGTGCTGAGGCGTTGATCACGGCTAATGTTGCGACCGGTACGCCGGAAGAAGCTGCTGCGTGGGTGCGACTGACAAATGTGACTCGATTGCGCCGCCCAGGTTCGTCGGAGACGTTGCCCTGCGTCAAGTTCTGGGAGCTTGGCAATGAACCGTACCTCAAGGAAGACATGCGGCCAGAAACCTGGATGGCGCCGGAGGATTACGCGCGCAAGGCGGATGCTTTCATGCGGGCGATGCGCAAAGTCGATCCATCGATCCAGATCGGTCTTCCGCTGCGCAGCGATACGTTCAACGGTATTCCCGTCACGCCGCATCAGGGCTTTAACCAGCGAGTGTTGGCAACGCTGCGGGAACGTTTCGACTTCGTCTCGCTACATGACGCTTATCTTCCGTTCCTTTACGACAAAGCCCCAGGGGACGATGAGATCTACGCGGCGTTGATGGGAGCCAGTCGGACTGTCGAACTCGACCTCGAAGCCACACGCAATCAGCTGAAGAAAATTTGGGGCCGGACTTTGCCGCTGGCGATTACAGAATACAACGCACTGGTGACTCTCGGACGCCGCCAGGATGGCTACTTGTCGTCCCCGGCAGGCGCGTTGTACGTAGCCGATCTATTGCGTCTGTTTGCGCAGCAATCGGACGTTCTGATGGCCAATCACTGGTCCCTGATCGGCAACTGGGAATTCGGTGCGTTGACGACACGCGGCAGCGCTCGTCCGGTTTTCGAAGTGCTGCGCGGGTTTCGCAGTGTGCTGCGCGGACAGATGGCCCGCCTCGTTATTCAGTCGAAAGTCTTCTCGACGCCGCGGGTTGGCTTGATACAGGAGGCAAGCGGACTTTCCGTCGTGACTGGAATTGCGACACTGGAAGCTGACCGCTTGCGTCTGGTACTCATCAACAAAGATCCGAAGGCTGAATCGCAGACGATGATTGCTCTGCAATCCGGGCACATTTCGGCAGTGCGGGACATTCAATCTCTGGTGGCCTCGAAGCCGTTTGCGTCGGCCAACGATTTGGCATCGCTTGCCCGGCGGACGGTCAAGGGGGAGCTATCCAGCAATGGATGTGCCTTGCTGTTGCCCCCTGCGTCGATGACCACGCTCGAGTTCGCGGTGGGTTAGGAAACTAGAGGCACGCATGGAACGGTGGCGAGGTCGTAACGGAGATCCGAAAACACGGGTACAGCAGGTCGTTGATCGCCTGCTCGTCAATGTCGAAGCGCCTCGCGTGCTTGAGGCAGGATGCGGATCGATGAGTCGTCTGTCTGCAGCCACACAGTGGCACATGACCGGCATCGACATCTCGATGCGGCAACTCGAGCGCAATACATCGCTGGCAGAAAAAGTGCATGGTGACCTTCAGGTGTATCGTTGGCCGAGCCGATGTTTCGACCTGATCGTCTGCTGGGACGTGATCGAGCATCTCAATGACCCTGTCGCCGCGATCACCGGGTTGGCCGAGGCATTGCGGCCGGGCGGTGGTCTGGTGCTGGCATTCCCGAACTTTTGGTCGCTCAAGGGCCTGGTGACCAAGTTTACGCCATTCCGTCTGCATGCCTGGTTTTATCGCTATATCCTGGGTGACCGTCGGCGAATCGAAGAACTCGATCAGTTCCCGACACCATTTCGCCTTGCAATTTCGCCGGCGCGGATTGTGGCGTTGGGCAGACGGCTAGGCTTGACGACGGTTCTTGACGAGCACTATGAAGGGCCCGTACAGACGCACATGCGTGCGCGCAGCAGACTGGCCGATATCGCGTTTGCCTGCCTGGGGTGGGGGTCGCGCCTAGTCACCGGCGGCCGCCTTGACCTTGGTCTTTCGGACTGCGTGGTGATTCTGCAACGGACAGGGGAGCGATGAACGAGGTTCGTATTCCCGCGCGTGCGCCGCACCTGATGATTCTTGGTTCACGCGGGATTCCTGCTTGTCACGGGGGCTTCGAGACATTTGCCGAACGGCTGGCGTTGTACCTCGTCGGCCGCGGTTGGCGGGTGACCGTGTATTGCCAAGTGAATGGTGATGAAGCGTATTCCGAGAGGGTATGGCGAGGAATCGACCTAGTGCGGATTCCGGCGAGCGGCCAAGGGGCTATAGCAACAATCCTGTTTGACCTCAAGGCGACCATACACGCGTGCCGGCATGACGGTCTGGTTCTGACACTCGGCTACAACACGGCCGTGTTTTTCGCGTGCTATCGCTGGCGCGGCAGGACAAACATCGTGAATATGGACGGTATCGAGTGGCGACGCTCGAAATGGTCACTCGCCGCGCGTGCTTGGTTGCTATGTAACGAACGGATCGCTGCCTGGCTGGCCAATCATCTGATCGCGGATAATCCCGGCATAGAGGCGCATCTGGTCAGGTTCGCGCGCGCCGAACGTATTTCGATGATTCCATACGGAGCTGATCGGGTCGACGAGGTGGATATCAGTTGTCTCGAACAATTCGGCTTGCAGACTGATGGCTACGCGCTGGTCGTCGCCAGGGCGGAACCAGAGAACTCGATCCTCGAGATCGTGCAGGCGTTCTGCCGCCGTCCGCGTGGCCTGCGTCTGGTCGTTGTTGGCCGATATGACTCCGAGACGAACGCGTATCAGCGGCGAGTGATAGAGGCGGCTTCAGATGAGGCACTTTTTCCAGGAGCCATTTACGATCAATCGATGCTGGCGGTGTTACGGCGCCATGCGCGGTTGTACTTGCACGGACATCAGGTGGGCGGCACCAACCCGTCCCTGGTTGAGTCCTTGGCCGCAGGCAACGCTGTACTGGCGTACGACAACCCGTTCAACCGTTGGGTCACGGGTGACAAGGCGGCTTATTTCGGCGACGCAGCAGCGTGTGCGGAAGCGCTTGACATGCTTCTCGACGACCACGCACGCTTGGCAAAACTGGGCCAGGCAGCGGCAGTGCGCCACCTTGAATTGTTTCAGTGGCCGGCAGTGCTGAAACAGTATGAAGAATTGCTTGGGCGCTGGGCGTCGGGTAAGACTAATCCACCGGCCAATCCAGTGTTTGACGGGAGAATTTGATGACGATCACAGGCGAAAGATTATGACGTTTCCCACATATCGGCTGAGACGTGCCTTGATTGGGCTGCTCGGCGTAGTCCTTGCGGCATGCTCGGCATTGCCGCAGGGAAGTATCCAGACGCCCCCCATCGCCACGGCGCCAACTGGTGAGCCATCGCCAACCGCGCCCGGCTACGTCCTCGCGGTTGGCGACGAGGTGGAACTGCGCTTCGCCGATCGCCCCGACATGATTCATACGCTGCGCGTGCAGCCCGACGGCCAGGTTTCGCCGCCGTACTTGCCGCCACAGCCGGCGGTCGGGCGCACGGTGGCCGAGGTCGCCCAAGGTGTCCGTGCGGAACTTGCTAAGCTGGCCGACGGTGGTGCGCCGGCGCAGTATCTGCTGAGTTACGGTGATGATCTGGAGATCCGCTTCGTCAACTACCGCAATCTTAACCAGATTGTTCGCATTCGACCGGATGGTTTCATCTCGCTCACCTACGTCAAGGCGATTGCGGCTGCCGGCAAGACGCCGGAGGCGTTGGAGAACGAACTGACGGCGCGTTACAAAGAGTATTTGCGCCATCCGGAGTTGACACTGTCGGTGCGAGGCTACTCGTCAAATAATGTGCGCGTTGGCAGCCGGTTGTTGCCGGCCGGCTTGCTCGCCAGCGACCCTGTCGTGTCGTTACGATCTTTCGCCAGTCCGCAGGTCTTTGTCGGTGGTGAGGTCGTCCGGCCCGGTGTCATTGCGTTCCGCAGCAACATGACGGTGATGCAGGCACTGGTCGAGGTGGGAGGCTACAAACCTAGCGGCGAACTACGCAATGTCATCATTCTGCGCAAGTCCGGCGCGAGCGGTGTGCTGATGCGGCGTAACCTGTTGACCGACCTAACCGAAGGTACGACCAACGACATGATCCTGGCGCCATCGGATGTGATCGTCCTGCCTAAGACGACGATTGCTTCGGTTGCCGAGGTAGTCGATCAGTATGTCTACCAACTGTTCGCACCGCTCAAGAACAGCAGTTTCGGATTTGTTTATAACCTGACCCCCGACTCAACGACCTATGTCAAGTGACTTTTTGATGCGCGCCCCTCCTGGTCCCGATGCCGGGATTGCAAACGAGCGTAGCAGCGCACTAACCAAGCGCGATCTGCTGACTATACTGTTCAAGCATTGGTTCATCATCCTTTTGTGCTGGCTGGGTGTCTCGGCTCTGGTGGCGTGGGCGCTGGTTTCCCTGCCGCCGAAGTACGTCGCCGAAGCCAAGGTGCTGGTCAAAATTGAGCAGCAGGGACGGCCGTCGTTTCTGTCCGGGATCGCAGCTTACAGCGAGACGCCAGACATCGAACCGGCCAACCGCAAGCTCGAGACGGAAATGGAGATCATGCTGTCGCGTCCTCTGATCGAACGGGTCGTCAGCGAGCTCAATCTGCAGCCAGACGACATGTATCGTCCGCCGTATGTGCATTTGCTCAAGCCGCTCTCGTCGTTGACCACCTTTGTCAGTCATTCGATTCTCGGGCTATCGGAGAGACCACCACGCGATTTCGAGACCACGGTCAGCGCATTTGCCAAAAGCATTACGGTTGCGCCGGCCAAGAGCAAGAGCGGTGAGGCGACGCCCAACCTCATCGCTGTGCGTTTCCAGGCAGCGACGCCGCAGGCTGCTTACGAAGGCTTGTCGCGCTTGATGCTGCATTACCAGCACTACAGCAATGATCTCGACCAGAAAAGTGGTGAGCGCGTGGTTACCGTGGTGAGCGCGCAACTGAAAGAGGCTGCATCGGCCGTCGAGATCGCGCAAGAGGAAATAAAGAAATTTTCGGCGCAGGTCCGCAATGCGATCGACCCCGGCGTGGCGGCGATCCGAATGCCAAGTGAGCGGAGTGCCGGGGACAATCTCCCCGGCGCGGATCGCCAGCCGACGTCCGAGGGATTGCTGCTGTCGCTGCGTGGACGGGTCGCGGAACTCGAGATCCAGTTGGCGGAGCAGAAACGGCTATACACCGATAAGGTCGACAGCATAAGCATGCTCAAGAAATCGCTCGCCGAGGCCCGCCAACGTCTCGTCGAGCAGACGCAGGAAAGTGCACACAATGCCAACCAGTTGATGACACTGCAGCGGACGTTGCGTCTGGCGGAGGATCACTATCTCGATCTGAAACACAAGTTGACTCAGGTGCAACTGTTCCTTGAGATGAATCCGGATCAGGTGACCAACCGGGTCATCATCGAGCCGCCGCAACTGCCCGCCGAGTCGGAATGGAAGAAGAGTCTGGTGTTCGGCATCGCCGCGAGCCTGGCCGGGTTGCTGTTCGGCCTTGGCCTCGCCAGCATGCGCGAGTACGCCGACCATCGGCTGACGACGCCGGGCGACGTTGAGCGTTACACGGGCTTGCCTCTCTTGATCACGGTGGATGCTATGGACAAGGAGCGTCTGCGCACGTTTATCGGTGCTGAACGAAAGGTGGGAATGTGATGACTACGCAGAGTAGCCGGCAAATGGACGATCTGGCCTTCCGACTGGAGGATCTGGCGATGCGCTTGCTGGACTTGCCCGGAAGCCACGCAGCTGGAGTTCCGCCGGCCTGGCTTCTGACTAGCGCGCGCGGCGGCGAGGGCAAGACGACGATGTCCGTGCTTCTGGCAAAGGTCCTCGCGCGCGTCTGCGGCGAACGCGTCCTGCTGGTCGATGCGAACTTCTACCGGCCCGATCTACAACGCACGTTCGGGATTCCAGCGGTGGCCGGCCTGTCGGAGACCTTGCGCAAGCATGATCCAGTCAGCGACATTCCGGTCCGCAATATTGGCGACGGGGTGACTGTGGTGACCGCCGGTCAGGCGCTCGAACCCATATTGCTGACGCGTGGCGATGCGCTGGCGGCTTTCAGGCAGCGCGTTTCTCCGGGCTATCGCTGCGTATTGTTCGACGGCGCTGAAACGCGGCTGGGGGGAGCAGCGCTAGCCAAGCACGTGGACGGCGTCCTGATGGTCATCGACTCGTCGGCAACGCGGCGTGAAGTCGTTGCCGGTGCCGTGCGCGAGATGAGGATTCCTGCAGAACGCATGATCGGGGCGGTGCTCAACAAGCGTCGGCATTACATCCCGGCTTTCTTCTACAAAGGACTTTGATGGCCGGGCTGTACGCTCGCACGTACTGGCGCATCAGCTTGGCCGGCGGGGCGCTGGTGCTGGCATTCGCCGGCATTCTGTTGGCAACGTTCGATTTGTCGCTGACCTGGCTCGTCCTGATCGACGGTGGACTGGCCTTCGTGGCGTTGACCTTCTTATCAGGAAGGCCGCTGGCGGTGCTGTTCTCATGCTACGTTGCGACGGTCTCGATTGAGCTGACCAAGGGAATCATTGCCGAAGGTGGCGTTTATACACCGGGGTTGTACTTGTCGCTGTCAGACCTGTTTCTGATCCCGATGGCGACTACCCAAGTTGTTCTCTTCCTCCTCGAGCGGCGTAGGCGTGCGCGTTTCCATCCGCTGTTTTGGGCTGCCGCCGCGTGGCTGGCTTGGCAATGGCTGGAAGTGATGAACTCGCCACAAACACTGGGGGCGACGCTGACCGCCATCAATCAGACCAAGTATTTCGTCGCCCTGTGGTCGGTTGCGGTTTATCTGCGCAGGCCGGAGCACTGGCACGAGTTATTTCGCGCAGTCGGCGTGGCCGTGCTCCTGCACCTGACGATGTCGCTCCTCCAGTTCGGTTCGGGCGGTGCAATCCAGGTGCAGGGGATCAAGGCGTCGACCCAGCAGACGCTAAGTTACGCGGGGGCCGGCATTGTCGAATTGTTTCGTCCTTCCGGGCTAATGGCGCACCCGAACGCGTTGGCAGACGCGCTGGCGCTGCTGTTGCCGACGATTATCGGTTTTCTCGCGTTTGTCCCAGGACTTCCGGCTGCGATGCGCGGGAAATGGGCGGTGGTGCTGACTGCTGCGTTGCTGATGCTGCTGCTGACATTGTCGCGCGGCGGCTGGGGCGCGTTTGCGATCGGTTCCGGCGTCCTGTTGCTGCTAGCCTATCGGCGCGGCCTGGCCAGCGTGGGCCATGTTCGCGCCGCGTTGGCAGTGGCAGCGGTCGGCATCATGGCAACGCTGGTTGTCTTCCCGACGGCGTATTTGCGCCTCACCGAGTCCGACAATCGCTCGACGAGCTCGCGCGTTCTGCTCATCGAACAGGCGAGCCTGATTATCCAGCGGTTCCCGCTGGTGGGTGTCGGCCTTGGGGCGTATACCTATGCGGCACATCACAACATTCCAACGTCGTACAGCACAATTGCCAAGGAGTTTCGCGAGAGCCTGCTGCGTGGAGTGGTACACAACAAGTATCTGCTTGTTACTGCCGAGACGGGCATCGTCGGCTTGCTGCTTTTCCTCAACGTCTTTCGCGTGGCGCTTGCCGCGTTGCTGCGCGCACGTTTTCCCGAAGACCGGGCGCGGCAGACGCTTGCCGTTGGGCTGGCAAGCGGAGTTGTCGCTGCGATGGCCGCTTTCATGCTCGAACACGCCAATATCGGGGCCACCGTCGAGATCGTCTGGGTGGCCTTTGGCGCCACGATCGCGCTGACTCGCACAGCAAATCGTCCCACAGCGGGTGTTTGAGCCGATGGTTCTGCGCAATTTGTTCTCGATGTCGATCATGCGGGTGGCGAGTGCGCTGCTGACGCTGGCCTTGGTGATCGTCTTCAGCCGCCTTGGAGGCATCCAGCAGCTTGGCCAGTTCTCACTCCTGATCACGCTCTTTCTCTTCTTTCAGTTACTCCCGCTGGCCGGGTTGCACTTGTATCTGATTCGCGAGATTTCGACCAAGCCTGATTCAGCGAGGCAACATCTCCCCAACGCGCTGCTGCTGGCGCTGTGCGTCTCGCTACTGCTCGCCGTCGGGCTGGGAGTTGGGGGGGCTCTCGTCTATCGCGAACTACCGGAGATTCACGCAGCGTTGTGGTGGGTTGCGTTGTCGCTGATCCCGACAGCGCCAATTGCCGTCGTCGAGGCGGCGCTTCTGGCGCAACAACGGATGGATGCGGTTGCTCTGCGCAACGTACTGGAGAATATCGGGCGGACCGCCGTGGCGGTCGGGCTGGTGGCGACCGGGCACGATCTGACCGCAGTCTTCATCGTATTCTTCGTCGGGCGCGTGCTCGTTGCCTCGTCGTACCTGCGCTCGGCCGAGTTGCCGAGTCTGCTCGACTTCACGCTCCTTTCTGCGGTGATCCTGCGCAGCTATCTGGTGAACATGCCGACGTTTCTCGGTATTACATTGCTTGGCGCACTGAGTTCGCGCCTCGACATGCTGCTCATGTCGAAATTGGCGACGGCAGAGCAATTGGGGCTCTACGCAGCTGTCTATAAGCTCTTCGAAATGGGCCTGATGGTGCCGCAGGTCATCACCGTGGTGCTGTTGCCGCGATTAGGCGAACTGCGTGCTAAATCGGTCGAAGCGATGACGCAGGGCCTAGTGACCTACCTCCGGTTTCCGATTGTCCTCGGCGCACCATTCCTGATCCTGATGAGCGTGAACAGCGGACTTGTGCTGTCGATGTTCGGACCTCAGGCGGCAGTCGGGGCGACCGCGTTGGCTGTCTTGCTGCCAGCGTTGCTCGGTGCCGGGATCAATCAACTGCTGGCGTTGGCGATGTTGGTCATGGGGAGATCCGATCTGGATTTGCGCACACTTGTCATCGGCACGCTCATGACCGTGGTTCTGCTCGTTACCGCCATTCCCCGCTGGGGGGCCGTAGGTGCGGCCTCGGTCGCATTGGCGATGTCGCTGGCCTTGCCAGCGTTGCGGCTCGGCTTTCTGGCCCGCCAGCTTTCGGTTGGTGGGATCCTGCGTCAGGTCGGGCGGGCATTTGTACCTGCGTTGACGATGGTTCTGGTCATGCTGGCAAGTGGAGCATTCACGGCGCTCGCCCCGCCCGTTCAAGCAGCACTGGGCCTGGTGGCCTATCTGGCGACGGCGAGTGCTCTCGGTAACCTTTCGCTCGTTGCGTTCTCGGGGCGATTCAGGCGTGATGGCTGAGTACGGATGCGTCGAATGAGAATCCTGCACATCGATCCGGATGACATGGATAACCCGGTCAGCGGCGGCGGCCCGGTGCGCACATTCGAGATCTGTCGCCGTCTCGTTCGCAATGGACACGAGGTGACGGTGCTGACACCAACGTTTCCTGGTTCAACACCGGAAAAGGAGCGCGAAGGTATCCGCTACATTCGCGTCGGACGGCGGATCGGTGACCATGGCTCGAGTCATCATCTGACGTTCTTTTTTCAGGTGGCGAGCCAGTTGCGTCATTTTCCGCATGATCTGCTGATCGAAGACTTCATGCCGCCGATGGGCCCGACTTTCAATCCGTGGTTCGCCCGCGAGCCCCTCGTCGCCTCGATTCAATGGTTCAGTCCAGATGCCTGGCAGCGCCAATTCAAGCTGCCTTTCGTCGTGGGTCAAAAACTGCTGATGGCCAACTACGACAATTTCGTGGTCTTGACCGAGCAAATGGAAAAACAGGTGCGGCAAGCTCGTCCGCGCGCGGCGATCCGTACAATTCCCAACGCGGTTTCCGAGGACTATTTCACGACGGTGCCGTCGTACGGCGACTTCATCCTGTACGTTGGACGGGTCGATCCGCGCGACAAAGGCGTCGACATGCTGCTTGATGCCTACGCACGGATTCCCGCAGCCGCCCGGATTCCGCTGGTTATCGCCGGGCACGGTTGGGAGTTCGACCAGTTTCGTCATCAGGCCGTGGCACTCGGTATCGAGAGAGAGGTCTCGTTTCTCGGCAAGACGCCGATCGAGGAAACGCGGCAACTGTTCGCGACCTGCCGCTTCGCCTGCGTCCCTTCACGCGTTGAGACTTTCGGCATCGTGATTATCGAAGCACAGGCGGCGGCCAAGTCGGTTGTGCTCTTCGATCGCTGGCCGATGAATGAGGTTGCTCAACGCGGCGGCTGCGAGATTGTGCCGGCGTTTGATGTCGATGCCTACGCCAACGCCATGCTTCGTCTGTTGAACGAGAGTGTCGATGAGCTGGGGCAACGCGGAGAGGTGAATCGGCGTTTCGCCCGCCAATACGACTGGACCGCCTCCGCGCGTGCGCAGGAATCGTTTTATCGTGAGGTTCTGCAACGTGAGGCCAGGGGTGTTCGGATGAGGGAGGAAGAATGACTGCCATGGCGCTCACGTTCCGATGCTGGTGTTGTCCAGATGCGTTGGTGGCGCCAGTGCCGTGGACGGAACAACGGAGTGAGGAGGCACGCTCATGGACGTGATTGGCGGGCGGCGGCTTGCCATCGACGAGACGCGAGCATTGCTGCGAGCCGACCGGCGGCGGCTGCTGTCGTTGATGACCGGCGCTGACCAAGCGCGAATCGCGCGGTCGTGGCGTGCCGTGTGGTTCTATCGTTGGTCGCAGTATCACTATGGTCGTGGAAGACGGAACATCGGGCGTCTGTTCTGGCACGCCAACTTATTCCTGACCGGCGCCGATATATGTCCCGTTTCCGACTTTGGCCCGGGGCTGGTGATTGTTTCGCCGCAGGGCGTGACGCTCTTCGTCGTGGCAGGCGCCAATCTGACGGTTCATGGTCAAACTGCTGTCGGCGGAGGGCGTTCAAACGCAGATATAGGGGCTGGTCCGGGGCGTCCATTGCTCGGTGACCACGTTGTTCTCGAGCACGGTGCGGTCGTGCTTGGGCCGGTGAAGATAGGCGACCGGGCGCGGATCGGCGCCGGTTGCGTCGTGATGACCGATGTCGCTCCGGATACCACCCTTGAAGTAGCGCCACCCGAGTTCGCGCAACGGAAGAGCCGCCATGCGTGAGTCGCTGTTCCAACTGTTAGCCGACGATCTGCACAGCGCGCTCGATCACAATGGGCGTGTCATCGGTGAAGCGCACCCCGGGTTGTTGCGGCGGATCAACGTATGTCTGACGCCCGGGATGATCAGCCTGCTTATCCATCGGCTAGCGCACGCTGCGTGGCAGATGCGCTGTTTTCGTTGCGCCGCGTGGCTCTCCGGCTTGAACATGCTGTTACAACGGGTCGATATCCACCCAGCGTGTTCGTTCGCGGGGGGCGTTTACATCCCGCATCCCGCTGGCGTGCTGTTGCAGTGCCATGCCGGGCGGAATCTGGCTGTTTTTTCCGGTGCCAGCGTTGCGGCATTACCATCCGATGCTCACGATCGCTGGGCACGTCTCGGTGATAACGTATGGATTGGCGCCCGGGCGCGGGTGAGCGGACCGGTTCAGGTCGGCGATCATGCGCGGATAGGGCCGGGAGCGGTCCTTCAAACTGACATCGACAAAGCGACTATCGCTTTCGCACCGCGGATTGGAGAGGCAAGATGAACGATGAGATGTCGGGTGAAATGCTCCCGCAAATTCCTCCCGTTGTACGGATCGGATTGGTGACAACGTTACGCCGGATACGTGCGGATCACCGGCGGATTTGCGAGGTGATGGGGGGGAAGTCGCTGACGCGGCGGCTGTTCTGGGCGTTGGCTCCGAACATGATCGCGCTGGCCCTCTACCGTCTGTCGCACTGTCTATATACGAACCACCTGCGTTTTCTGGCGTGGCCGATCTACCTGGTCAACCTTTATCTGACCGGGGTGGATATCCCGCCAAGCTCGGTCATCGGCGAGCGTTGCTTTCTCGGGCACGCTTCGGGTACGGTCATCTGTGGCGTCGTCGGCAACGACGCAATGCTGTTCTGTGCGCCGGGAATCGGCGGCGGCATGGGCGTCGGGGGAGAAGGGAGGCCGGCGAACGGCTTGCCCGTGATCGGCAATAACGTGATGATTGGTGCCAGATCCTTGGTTCTGGGGCCGGTATTCATCGGCGATGGGGCAAGCGTGAGTGCTGGTGTTGTAGTTGTCAAGGATATCCCAGAAAACGCGACGGCCATCGGGCGCCCACCGCAGATCGTTCGTACGCGGGAACGCTCAGTCGACTATGACGCGATTGCCGGGATTGGCCGCGAATGACCAAAGTTGCAGTCATTATCGTCAATTGGCGTGTGCGCGAGCTGCTGCGTGAATGCCTGTCATCGATTGCGCGGGCGGGTGGTCTGGACGGTGTTGAACACGAAATCGTTGTGGTGGATAACGACTCGGCCGATGGTAGCGTTGAGATGTTACGCGAGGACTTTCCGAACGTGCGCTTGATTGTCAATGCAGACAACGTTGGATTCGGTGCGGCAAACAATCAGGCTGCTGATCTAACCGGGGCACCCTACCTGATTCTGCTTAATCCGGATACCTGTGTCAGGAACTGCGCACTCAGGCACCTCGTCGATCGTCTCGAAGGTGAGCGCGATGTCGCCATCATCGGTTGTCGGTTGCTGAATGCCGATGGGTCGCTGCAACGCTGGACCGGTGGGGCGTTTCCGACGCTCGCCAATGTGGCTTGCCACTACCTGTTCCTCGACCGCCTCCTACCGTTGGCATTGCGACCACGGCCGCTGTATCTCGAGGGTGATGTTGGTGACGCTATTGACGTTGACTGGGTCTCGGGAGCTTGCATGATCGTTCGTCGTGAAGCTTTGAACGGTGCGTTGTTCGATCGACGCTTTTTCATGTACGCGGAGGACATGGAGCTTTGCCAGCGGGTCAAGCGCGGAGGATGGCGGGTGAAATATGATCCTGAAATCAGCATTACGCACTATCAGGGGGCGAGCATCCGCCAGCAGAGTGCGTCGATCATGCTCTCCTCGCTCAAGGGGCCGCGCTTCTTCTTTCTTCTGAATCACGGTCGATATAGAACCGCAGTGTTCGACATCCTGACGCTGTGCGGTTTTGGCTGTCGTTTTCTTGTCTATCGGGCGGTATCGTTGCTTGGTGGCGGACGAGTCTATCGCGAACGCGCTAGATCGAGTCGCGAATATCTCCGGTTGGCGTGGCGGGTGTGGCGAGAGCCGGTCCAAAGAACGTGGACTGGGAGATAAGAACATCAGCAAATCCGACACTTTCTACATCATGGACGGATGGGTATCGGACGCTGCAATCGATGCACACACCGCACACCCCAATGTCCCTCGGGTCGTAGAACAACTGTTGCCATTGCTTGCCGAACCATTGGATCTGGCGATCAGTGCCAAGGTGAACGCATAGGCTTGAAATCGGTCAGCCTTATCCCTTGTGTCGGGAGTGTGAGTTCGACGGACAGAGACGCTGACGTTCAGCGTCGATCAAAGTTGCACGGCCGGTAACCGTCTCACTGCAGCCAGAACAGGCTAGGCAGTCGAATGGCTGTTCTGGCCGATATAGAGACGAAAAAAAACCCGCGCCGGTCTGGCACGGGATTAAAGATCCCATCGTTGCGATGGGTCAGGGAGGGTCAAACATTGTCAGCGGGGGGCGCTGAAGCAATGGTTCTATCGTAGGCTCGCCTGATCATCACGTCTGTGGTCAGTTTGCGGTCATCGCGTGACGAACTGTAATCCGAAGCTTCAGTTGCCATTGTTCCGGGTTTCCACAGAGCGCGACGTGCGCCGCCGCCAACACGCCGGTGTCTGCAATCGGGTGGTGTCCAATCCACGCTGTCCGAAGAAGTCCTTGGCGAACGCCACACGGCGACGCTCTTCATCGGTAATCCCGGCGAATCGTTCAAACCAGTATTGGATTTGGCTCATGTCGGTCTCCTGAACAAAAGAGGGTTGTTGCGTTGAGTACGGGGTGAGCATACGGGATTTTTCGACAACTGTATATAATTACAGTACTCGATATTTGTGAGTCTCAAGTTGCAGCCATGCCCCCGTTTCCCCGCCGTTCTTCTCCGCTTACGCCATGCCTGTTTCGTCCGTCACCGATGCTGCCACGGCTGGCCCTGCCGCTCTTCGGGTGCTCCGTCCGCGCCGGTTTCCCCAGTCCGGCGACCGATTACATCTCCGAACATCTGGATCTCAACGAGCACCTGATTGCGCACAAGGAAGCCACTTTCTTTCTTCGCTCGAAGGGGCACTCCATGGTCGGCGCCGGAATCCAGGACGGCGATCTGCTCATCGTGGATCGCTCGTTGACGCCTGGGCATCGCTGCGTGGTGATTGCCGTCGTCGATGGCGAATTCACCTGCAAACGTCTATGGAAACGCGGTGGCCGCATCCGGCTCGTCGCCGAGAACCCCGAGTTTCCGTCCATCGACCTACACGATGGTCAAGAACTGCAGATTTGGGGTGTCGTCACCAACGTCATTCACCGGATACTGCCGTGAGCGGTTTCGCTTTGGTGGATGGAAACAACTTCTACGTCTCCTGCGAGCGTGTGTTCAACCCCAAGCTCGAAGGCCGCCCCGTCGTCGTCCTCTCCAATAACGATGGCTTTAATCAGCCCTTTTTCACATAGTTGTTTAGGTGAGTGAGTGAGTGGCCCATAAAAACGGCCATTCTGGCCATCCTAACAAATATGTATTATGTATTCCGTAGTTGTGCTGACGGCCATTCCGAAGCCTGGCCAAAGATGACGAACTAAGCCCGCTTCGTGCCCGATGCCGACCTTCGGCACGTCGCGTGCTGAATGGCTGGTAACAAAGTGCAGCAGCCGTTCCAGACGACTGCTCACTGACAAGTCCTCGGCCTTTGCCGCCGTTGGCTGATGGCTCACTGTCGGTCAGCAGTCTGGCGGTAAGCTGCCGTTGGGGGAGATTTTCCGGCGACCGGCAGCTTTCTACTCCAGCGAATACGTGCTCCCGACCCATTGCCGCCGGTCGCAATTCTCAGTCAGCACGACCGGAGTCAAATATGGACCAGTCATTCGAGCTTGGCTACACGAGTACAATTAGCGCAATGAATCGACGTAGCCTCATTCTCTTTGTACTATCAATTGTCCTTACGTTTGGAGCGCTTGCTGCCCCTACTTCACAGGAGCGCACAGACTGGTCCAGTTTCTTTGCTGCAGCCGAGGCACACGGCACTATCGTTGTCTGGGACAACCGCAATGGAAGTGACGTGGCCTTCGTCTACGACCCGGAGCGCGCGGGTCGTCGCTACTCCCCGGCTTCAACCTTCAAAATTCCTCACAGCCTATTCGCTCTTGACGCGGGAATTCTCCGTGATGAGTTCCAGGTAATACCCTGGGATGGCGTTAAGCGCTCGATAGCCGCGTGGAATGAAGACCAGAACCTACGTTCTGCGATGCGTAATTCGACTGTTTGGGTCTACGAAGTATTCGCTCGACGGCTTGGCGATGCGCGTGAGACTGGGTACATGCGAAAGATTGCATATGGCAACGCAGTTGCGGGAGGCAGCAAACCTTTCTGGGTCGAAGGCGACTTGGCGATTTCTGCAAATGAACAAATATCGTTCTTGCGGCATCTCTATCGTAATGAACTGCCGTTCCGGGTCGAGCATCAGCGACTCGTCAAGGACGTAATGGTGAATGAGGCTGGCCGTGATTGGATACTACGGGCCAAGACTGGCTGGAGTGGAAAAGTTGGCTGGTGGGTAGGCTGGGTCGAGTGGCCAACGGGACCGGTTTTTTTCGCACTGAACATCGACACGCCCAACAGATTGGACGACCTCTCAAAGCGACAAGAGATTACTCGCAACATTCTTCGCTCCATCAACGCCCTGCCACCGTCTTGATGAGCGTTCCGATGTCTGTTGTTAGCCTGAAGCAGTCAGCCCACCGCACATAAGCCACCGGCTGCTTCTGGCCGACAGCCCGCGTCGGCCATCCTACCCGACAGCAGCCATTCCCGAACGGACCGAACATATGACTCCGATCAACAACCAAGGAGTCAAAGATGGAAACCATCAACAAACGCGAAGCCTGGAACAAGGGGAAACTTGTCGGCCAGAAGCCACCGCTCAAGCCCAAGGACATCTGGGCCATCCGAATCCACCTTCAGAATGCCCACGCGGTCCGTGACCTCGCCATGTTCAATCTGGCCATCGACAGCAAACTGCGGGGCTGTGACCTCGTCAGTCTGCGGGTGCGCGACATCACCCACGGAAACCAGGTGCTATCCCGCGCCATGGTGATCCAGAGGAAAACGCAGCGGCCAGTGCAGTTCGAACTGACGGAACCGACGAGGGCGGCGGTATCTGCCTGGCTGGAAAAATCTCATCTGCGAGGCGATCAGTTCCTATTTCCAAGCAGGGTTGCAAGATCACCCCATGTCTCGACACGCCAATATGCGCGGATCGTGCATCACTGGGCCGAATCTGCCGGGCTGGATTCGTCGGCCTATGGGACGCATTCCATGCGGAGAACAAAGGCAACGCTGATCTACAAGCGCACGAAGAATCTGCGGGCCGTTCAGTTGCTACTTGGCCATTCCAAGCTGGAGAGCACCGTTCGCTACCTCGGCATCGAGGTGGACGATGCGCTGGAGATTTCGGAGCAGACTGAAATCTAGCCAGCACCTTGCGGCTGCACGGATACACAACCCGGGCGGCCGCTTTCAGGCATCATGTTGTATTCGTGCATTCGGCCAGAAGCTGACCCTCGATAAGGTAAATGTAAAGCAGACGTTCCGCCTGTCAGTATGATTTTGAATAAGTCGATAATTTCTCATCCGATTACTCGTTGTCGCTCACCAAGATGTGGCAGACGGCTAAACTGAGCGCACGACCTGACTACCGTCGGCAAGATATTGGCCGATGGCGCTGAATTTAGTCATATCCCATTATCGACATTAGCAATGAAACCATAGGGGAAAAAAACAAATGACAATCGATTTTTCTGAGCTCGAAACCTGTGTTCTTGAACTCATTCCCGAAATGCCCAATAAATTCACCAGCCACCAGTTTATTCTTCGACTTGCGCAGCGATTTCAACACGCATATATCATCGCCCTACATTCTTGTCTCGATTCCGAAGCACCTTTTCAGCGTGTTCATCAGTGGGTTTCAAACCATCTCAATAAGTATCCTAGCCAACTTGCACCCATGGGCGCTGTACCGAGCCACGACATCTTCGGTAACTCCAATACATGCAGTTCCTGGGAAAAAATTGTTTAACAATCCCCTTTGGCAGGCCGTCAGCAAGCTACGCTGGTCAGCCATTGGCAGAGTTTCCAGGTTTGGCCCCATGCATCACTTCTTCTCCGCGTCCGAAAGTTGAATAACCATGACAACTTTTTTTGCACCCGGCACCTATGAGAACCCGCTTACTGCAGGTGGTCGTGCACGAACCATTGCGGCATTTCATTTGGCTCAAGGAAATGCAGACACCCTTACGAAAGCCGAGATGCGCAAAGATGTACTCACCGCACTAATGAGCACATCAGCAGTTGGGTACTGGTTGAACAATAGAAAATGGCTAGAACCCGTGCGCAAAGTGGGCCGCGTTCAACTTGTTAGGCTAACGAACGATGGTCTCCGAACATGTGCTAACAGCATCGCTGGCGGAAGCGAGGTACCGACCACGCCTGAACTTGTGCAAAGTCGCCGTTTGCAAATGCTACAGGGTTGTCATGGGCATACAGCAAAAACATTTGCACCGCTTGCGGAGTGAGGCAGGGCCTATCATTTCACCGGGCTGCGTGAAATGCCACTCGCACTAGTGCATCAATTATTCGAAGAGCAAATGCCAGAACTGATTGTCGTTAATATGATGGCTCTAGGGGAGGCAGCAAGCGTTTCATTAGAGCGAAAAAATGCTCACTAGAACAAAGTTTGACTTTCAAGGAACCCAGCATGCCACTTCCACTTGTTCCAATAATCGCAGCACTTGCAGCCGGTGGCTCTTTGGTCCCGCATGCTGCCGGCGGCATGATTGTGACGTCCGCAGGTGGTTATATTGCGGGCACATACTTGAGCACCGCGACTATTACGGCGCTCCTCGCTGGTGGTGCTACGGCTATAGGAACCGGGGCTGCTGTAGTCTCAGGAGCTGCAGCTGGAATAATTGGAAGTGCCGGAATCTTCGGAACGACGATTGGCGCCTCGGGAATCACAGGAGTGCTCATGTCAGCTGGCATCATCGCCTCAACGCCAGTTTGGGTGCCAGTGGCTGTCGCGGGAGCAGGAGCTGGTGTCGGATACGGAGCCTTTCGCTATTACATGCTGCGCAAAAAGCTCCAGGCAACCCCTGCAGGAGAAGAAGCACATTTCTCGGAAGGAGAGGCAAGGGTAGTTGAGTGGCTACTTCGCCGCTTTACCAAGAAATCAGACAGCGATAAGGCCTAACTAGTCGCTCAACCTCGCCCCAATTGGCCGGCAGCTTGAGGTAGCCAAAGACCGCTTCCGAGTAATTCAGTTCGCTGAACCTGAAATTGGCTGCCTGCCCGCTATCGGGAAACCCGCCGTATAACTTAGCAGGCAGCCTTGGAGACATTCAGGTCCGAATCAGATTTTTGAGTGATGGTGACGACATCAGGCCAGGATAATGCGATTTGCTACGGCTGGGACAAGGAGAAAACCGCCTTCGACATCGCCATACGTTTTGAACGTGTCGCTCAGGAACGAAAGGGCAGTGACGGCGCACAAGGCGGCATCTAGGGCATCAATCGACTTGAGGGGTGTGGTGTCAAAACCCAGCGCTGCCAGCAGCGCACGCCGCTGGCGCCCCTTGATTTTGGCTGAAGCAACATCCTGCCCTAGTAGGGAGCAGGTAATAGCGTGCGGAAAAGTTTCAAAGGTGCTGGGTTTAGTTCCGTTGTCTGGAGTATCAAGTAACGGATATGCGCCAGCCAACGCGGCATACATCCGCTCCCCATTGAACATCCAGCCGTAAAACGAGCTGCTCTGTGCCTTGGCTCGACTGGGCGTAGAAAACGAAAAAATTCCTTCCCGGGCCATCTCGCGCTCAGCGTGGCGCGGAACGCGGTCTGCCCATCGGCATGGTGCATCAACCGATACCACGGCAGCGTGATGCGTCAGGCAAAGCTGTACAAGTACCTCTGGATGCGGACTTTTGGTTGAGAGCAAAACCTTATTGCCTCTGAGAACCACCAAATGGAAGCCCTTCTTGGTTCCACCGACATCAATTCCGGCAACAACCTCGTTTGTCACGTTACGGAGCATGGTTGGCTAATCCTGAAATGAGGCCAGCTTGCCTCTCCCTGATGAAATTGATGGGTAGAGGTCGCAGAAGCTAGGTGGCTGCTGTTGCGTGGCGCTTCGCCACGGCAAGAATGTATGAGGCGTGGAATGTGATGTCCTGATAGCTTCCAGGAGACCAACTTCCTGTCTTGCCAAGAAGAGAGAGAACATTTTCTGTTTTTTCGGGGTTTGCTCTGCGACGCTTTCCCGAGGAGATGGGAACAAACCATAACGCTCCGCCTTCCACTTGCACTGAGAAAGCTTTGCTTCGCGCCTCGGTGTAAAGGGTTTCGCCTCGTAACAAGCGGCAGTAATTAAGAAACTCGGGGAATGAGAGTAAGGACACAAGAACTCCTTGGTTGCGGGCTGATTGTGCCCATTTATGCTTGGTTGATAATTGGCAAGACGTCCTCGAAGTCTCTGTGCATTTGGCGAACCGGTGCCATATTTTCAGACATGCCCGTCAAAATGCTTTGGAGTTGTACTGTCAAAGCAATCACAGCATTCGAATTGCGTATAACGTCATAAATCAGTTGGGGCGGATAGCCTGATATTTTTCGTGAAAGCGGGTGAAGCCCGCCGTGGGCATAGCTATTCATCGCCTTCCAAGTGACCTCTTTGTATTCTCGTAACTGAGTAACTATGCCTAACGGTGCGGTTGGGTTGGCTTCCAACTGCTTAAGCATTTCCGCAAGCCCTTCCCCTTCGTTGGCGCGCCTGGCGTTTTCCATCGTGAGGGGCTCGGAGAGCTTATGTACCCAATTGTCGCTGGCTGCGTGTAATAGCCATATTCCCCTAACGAGGCTTTCAAATTGAGGGCGAGTCAAAGCTATCGCAGATGAAAATAGCCCTTGCTTAAACAAAAGTAGTGCACTGACTGCATGTTCAAGTGACAGCAACCCAGACTGAAATGCAGTGATGAAACGAATCTCGGAGGCAGGAGAGAGCGATTGGATATGACGTTGTACAGCTGTGTGGAATGTCGCTGTGCGGTCAAGCAGCTTGTTCAGTTTTTCTTCGGTCATGAGTAGGTAACGTTGCTCAGGCGAATTGCATATTACCCCACGAACCGACGATACTCCGTGCTTCAGGGCGCATCCAGTGAAGTTCTGTTGGCAACAGCGCGTGCCTTTTCCGGCAATTCAAAATCAAGAGTCCAAATGACCTTAAAAAACTCAGTACTTCGAATATTTCCATGGCTTCAAATGCTGCTGAGTCTTCTGCTTGCTGGCACGATACTCGTCGGATATACGGTGCTTCGAACACCATTCGCGATAGCGATTGATGCCCTCTCAAATTCCATTTTCTCGGTTTCTAATGTTATCGAAGCCACTGCAGGAACACTTGGGTCGAGAAATGAGCTAATCGACAGCACCCGCCAGACAATGGCCCAAACCCGTGTTGCAATTAAGGAGGTAAGCGCAGCAATTTCTGGCCAAACCGCCCAAGCGTCGAAACGAGCCGAAGAGCTGCAGGCGGCTTCATCGTTAATTTCGCGAACTAGCGAAGCCCTAAACAGTTTGGCTGATGGCCTAATTGCCTTCACGGCCCCGATGGGCATCGAGTTCGAAGGGGTGAAGCCGCTGGTTGTAATGAAACGCCCCTTGGAGACCTCCGGCAAAAATTTGAAGCCAATTGCGCAAGAAATTAGGACGATTAGCGATGGAGTCCTGCATTTATCGACAATTGTGGCTACTGATGGCGTGCAATTGGGAAGGGCTTTTGCGCAGCTCGGCGAGCAGACCATCAAAATGCTGGAAGAGTCCGAACGAACACTTGAGGGGGTTCAGAATCAGGATTTGCCACGTTCGGTTAAGGAGATGCGTGATGCAGCAGAACATCTCAAGGCAGTTAACCAAGAAATGGTTGCAGCCTCGGGAAGTCTTGGCTGGGTTGTTTTGGTGACCGGATTGCTCTTTTCCGCGTGGATGTTTCTAAATAGCATCAACATGATTGCGCTGGGCAACCAGCACAATGGCAAAGAAATCGAATAGCAGCATTAGGGGTTTGCAAAAATGGTCGCATCAAAAAAGCAGTTGGCCGTAAGAGTCGTTGGGGTGGTATTAGTCGCAACCATGGTGGCCTTCGCCTGGCTATCGCCTTTTGATACCCATGCAAACGAACAAGTGGATGCAGGGCTAAAACGAGCGGTAGCAACGTATGCGACGGCACGGATACTTAACGGGGTGATTTCGGTTGTTCAAGGAACCGAAATCTCTGCAGCGCCTGCTGGAGTTGGCATGACCTTTACTCCAGGGCAGCTGTTGGACCCCCTGAACGATTTGGTGGAGCAGTTTTCCCACGTGATGCTGATTGCCATGGTGGCTTTTGGCGTTGAAAAGGTGCTTCTGACCGTGGGGGCATCGTGGATGATTTCGTTGACCTTGTCCCTGGTTGCAGCGACATGGGGCACGCTATATTTGCTTGGGTTGGACTGGCCACGTTGGCTGGGAAGATTTCTGTTGGTTCTTCTTATTACACGGTTCGCGATGCCTGTAGCGCTCATCGGAACTGATATGGTCTTTCAGCGCTTTATGGCGGCAGACTACCAAGAGAGCCAAGCGGTGCTCTTGGCTGTCCAGGGGGAGGCTAGCCAACTAGGAACTTCCTCGCAAGGCTCAGCGGACAAGCAGGGACTCTGGGATAGATTAAAAAGTACAACGGTGGATGCTTTCTCAGAAGCCCGCTCACGTTTGGAAAGCTTAAAGATGTCGGCCGAAAAGGCGGTCGAACGAATCATCAAGTTGATGGTGATATTCGTCCTTGAAACTATCGTTTTCCCGATTCTCTTTATCTGGTTACTACTCAGTGTTTTCCGAGGCTCCATTGAGTTGTCGACATTGCAGCGAGGTTTCAATAATTCGAAGCCGCTGAATTAACGCTTGGCGATGACGAGGCTTGGTAGTGAATTTGCATAAACAAGGGAGTGGATTTAGTGCATCTCCCAGGACTCTTGGGCGGCAAAGAGTCGTTCATGCCATTTGCGCACTGCAATCTCTGACCAGTAAACATACTTGCCTACCAGGAACGGCAGCAGGACTCGGTCGTCCAACATCATTCCGCTTGCATCGGGTGAGCTCGCCAACGGCCGCTTTGTAGCAGTCCTGTTCGAAAAACCTGGCTTTGGCTCACAGGCCGCTATCAAGAAACCATTACGGCAGCTTTGGGTCGGGTCCGGCAGTAGCCCAAAGTGGTGAGCGGTCATTGGCCCGTTTTGGTGGCTGAACGGCTGTTGACCGGCGTATTGCCGCCCGACACTGAACGCATGCCCACGGTCGGCATTGGCCGAGTTGTGTGAATTGGCCTCCCGGCAGGTTCCGGAGTAGAGCAGTCGTTCGTACGGCTGCTTTCCGGAATCACCGAATCATAGCAAGTGATGTCTTCCTTGCTCACGTCCGGGCCAACGAGCCGTAGTGACCAGGATTCAGGGTGCTGCTGGCCAACGCCCTCCTCAAGGTATCGGGGCCAGCCAAGCCGGCAAACAAGGGCACACCGCGCAACGGTTTTTCGCTACGACCTATTGATCACCTGAAGCAAGCTGTCCCCCAATGTCCGTCGGTGTTGCCGACAACATGCCCAGGTAGCCAAGACCTTCAAGGCTACGGCGCGTTGCGACGCGCCGGTCGTTCTTCTTCGCCAAGCCGTTCGCGGCGTTTTCTACCACCCCCTGGGGCAGTCACAGCCCCGGCGGGCCGTGCTGCCTCCGATTCATTCGAGGACAACACCATGCCTGTCACCCATCCATCCAAGACGCTGTATCGCATCGACGAATGCCCCGACCTGATGGCCGACGGCTGCATCGGTGACGAGAACGGCAACCTGGTCTTTCTCTCGATCTGGGCGCGCGACACGGCCGTCCAGGAATTCCTGGCCCGCCTGACCTTGGGCCGCGATGAACAGGGACTGGATCAGTTCCATGTCATCACTGAGCAGGGCGCGAGCGTCCCGGTTTTCGTCGGTAACGTCGAGAACCTGGAGAAGCGCATCACCCGCGCCTACCGCCGCACGTTGTTCGGCTCACTGACGAACGTGTGGCTGTTCGACCGTCGTGCCGTGAAGCCCGACAAGGCCAACGCCAGCGCGCTGGCGCTTCTGCCGCGCGAGAGCGCATACCGGCTCGACCGGCTGTGGTCGCTGGTGCGGGACACCTGCCCGCTGCCGCTGCTCGATCACTGGCGCGACATCGTGCTGGAACTGTTGCAGACGCGGTCGATGCTGACCCGCCTTCCGTTCGCCCTCGGGCCATTGGAAGGCCACCGGCTCGCCATCGACGTACCGGCACTGACCCAGGCGCTAGGCAGCCTGATCCGCAGCAACGTGCTCACCACCGACGCCTCCGGGCACCCGATCGCCTCCGACCTGCCGCTCGAAGCGGTGGCCTGAGGTCTCCGCACCGGACGTGCGCTCCTGCATGTCCGCTTCCCTCCATCGATATGCCCAGGAGATTCCCATGGCACTCATGTTCCCGCGGCTCGCCCGCAATTTCGTCAAGAACGGGTACTTCCCCACCGATGAACCCACGCTCGAAAGAGCGCTCGCCGCACTGGCACCCGCCGACGGCCCGATGTGCATCCTCGATCCCTGCGCCGGCGAAGGCGTGGCGATCGCCGAAGCCGCGCACGCCCTCGGGCGCGAGCAGGCCAAGGCCTTCGCCGTCGAGTACGACGCCGAACGCGCCGCACACGCACGCGGACTCGTCGATCGCTGTATCCACGGCGACCTGATGGACACGCTGATCTCACGCCAGACCTTTGGTCTGCTGTGGCTCAACCCGCCCTATGGCGACCTGAGCAAGGACGCCAACGGCAACATCGGCTACCAGGGTCAGGGTCGCGCCAGGCTGGAGAAGCTGTTCTACCAACGCGCGTTGCCGTTGCTGCAGTACGGCGGCGTGCTGGTCTTCATCGTGCCGTCCTATGTCCTCGATGCCGAGCTGGTCGGATGGCTGACGCGCCATTTCGCCGAGCTGCGCATCTACCGTGCGGTGGAGACGCAGTTCAAGCAGGTGGTGATCTTCGGTCGCCGGGTTCGCCAGCGCGACCAGGCATCGGATTCGGTCAAGGCCGTGCGCGGTTTGCTGTTGCAGATCGGGCAGGGCGACGCCGAAGCCGAGGAACTGCCGCTGGATTGGCCGTTCCTGCCGTACTCCGTCCCCGCCAGCTCGGCCGAGCCGGAGCACTTCTATCGTGTGACGATGGAGCCCGAGCAGTTCGCCGACGAGGTCGGTCGGCTGCAAGGGCTCTGGCCGGCGCTCGATACGCACCTGGGCGCCGCGCAGCAGTCGCTGCGCCCGCCGGCGCGGGTCTTGTCCCACTGGCATCTCGCTCTGGCCTTGGCCGCGGGCGCGATCTCCGGCGTGGTGAAGTCCAGAGCCGGGCGCGTGCTCGTCGTCAAAGGTGATACCCACAAGGAGAAGACCCTCCAGACGGAATACACCGAACGCGACGACGGCTCCGTCGCCGAGACGCGCATCCTCACCGACAAGTTCGTGCCGGTCATCCGTGCCTGGGACATGACGCCAGGTTCCCCGACAAGGGGCGAGGTGCTGACCATCCGCTGACCGTTGTTCCCTGACGGCTCGCCGTCGTTTTCATCCACCCACCGGGGTCATGTCGCCCCGATGGGGTGCCGTGGCCCCCTTCTTCCAGAAGGAGAAACCACCATGGCACTCGCAGTCCTCAACCTCGCTTCACAGGCACGCTTTTCACCCGGACAGGTGGTCATGACCACCGGCGTCGACGAGCTGGTCCGACAGGGCCGGCTCAACCCCACGCCCTACCTGCGCCGCCATCTTCATGGCGACTGGGGCGACCTCAGCGGCGACGACCGGCGACTGAACGACGCCGCGCTCGCGTCCGGCGAGGATCGTCTGTTCTCGTCCTATCAGGTCATGCCCGACCTCAAGCTCTGGATCATCACCGAATGGGATCGCAGCGTCACCACGCTGCTGCTGCCCAGCGAATACTGATCCGCATCCGACGGCCTTGCGCCGTTCCTTTCTTCCCAACCCGGGGCCTGTCATCGCCCCGTGGGGGAGGTGCATGCCCCATTGCCTTGGAGCATCACCATGTCCCCCGATCTTGAAACCATTCCCGAAACCGCTCTGCAGGGCGACCTGCTCGAAGCGGCCGCCTCTCCTCTCATCCTTAGCCTGCAGGACTTCGTGTCCGAATTCGGCGACGAGCTGCTCGACTCGCTCAATCGCGCCAATCCTCCGGTCTACGCCGGACAAGCGCGGGCGCATCGGCAGATCGTCCTCGCGAGCCTCAAGCGCAAGCTGTTCCAGGCGCAAGCCGATATGGTCCATGCCGTCACCGAGCTGTTGGTCGACCGCGGCGAACGCGCCGCGATCGTCAACGGCGAGATGGGCTGCGGCAAAACGACCGTCGGCATCGCCACGGCCGCCGTGCTCAACGCCGAAGGCTACCGCCGCACGCTGGTGCTCTCGCCACCCCACCTGGTCTACAAGTGGCGGCGAGAAATCCAGGAGACGGTGGCCGGCGCCAAGGTCTGGGTGCTCAATGGCCCGGATACGCTGCTCAAGCTGCTGAAACTGCGCGAGCAGTTGGGCGTGCCGGCAGGCGGCCAGGAGTTCTTCGTCCTGGGCCGCGTGCGGATGCGGATGGGCTTCCACTGGAAGCCCGTCTTCATCCGGCATCGGAGTCACCACGGCGACGTGGCGGCGTGCCCGGACTGCGGCCATGTCATCACCGACCTCGACGGCGAGCCGGTCAACCCGGTCGAGCTGGAAGCCGAGGAGTTCCGCCGCAAGTGCAGCCAGTGCGCCGCACCGCTGTGGACGCTGATCCGTCCGAGGGGCCTGTCCGCCAGCGACCAGTCCTCTTCCGTGCTCAAAGCCTTGAAGCGCATCCCGACCATCGGGGAAGTCACCGCGCAGAAGCTGATGCAGAAGTTCGGTGACGCCTTCCTCGCGTCGATGCTCGGGGACAACATCCACGAGTTCATCAACCTGATGGACGACCGCGGCGAGCTGGTCTTTTCGGACCGCCAGGCGCACCGAATGGAGCGCGCGATGGCGAACATGGAGTTCGGCTTCGGCGAGGGCGGCTACCAGCCGTCCGAGTTCATCAAGCGCTACCTGCCCCAGGGCACGTTCGACCTGCTCATCGCTGACGAGGCGCACGAGTACAAGAACGGCGGCTCCGCACAGGGCCAGGCCATGGGCGTACTGGCGGCGAAGTCGCGCAAGACCTTGTTGCTCACCGGCACGCTGATGGGCGGCTATGGCGATGATCTGTTCCACCTGCTGTTCCGAGCCCTGCCGGGGCGGATGATCGAAGACGGCTACCGCCCTTCCAAGAGCGGCAGCATGACCTCGGCCGCGATGGCATTCATGCGCGATCACGGTGTCTTGAAAGACATCTATTCCGAGAGCACGGGCACGGCACACAAGACGGCCAAGGGCACCAAGGTATCGGTGCGCACGGTCAAGGCGCCAGGTTTCGGTCCGAAGGGCGTGCTGCGTTGCGTCCTGCCGTTCACGGTCTTCCTCAAGCTCAAGGACATCGGCGGCAATGTGCTGCCGCCCTACGACGAGGAATTCCGCGAAGTCGCGATGGACACGGCGCAAGCCGCGGCCTACCGCGATCTGGCGGGTCGGCTGACCCAGGAGCTGAAGCAGGCCCTGGCGAAGCGCGACACGACGCTGCTCGGTGTGGTCCTCAACGTGCTGCTGGCCTGGCCGGACTGCTGCTTCCGGTCGGAAACGGTGGTGCATCCGCGCACTCGCAACACTTTGGCCTTCGTACCGGCTCAGTTCAACGAGTTGGAGGTGATGCCCAAGGAGCGCGAGCTGATCGACATCTGCAAGCAGGAGAAGGCGGAAGGCCGCAAGGCCCTGGTCTATTCGGTCTACACCGGCACGCGCGATACCACGTCGCGCCTCAAGGTACTGCTGGAGCAGGAAGGCTTCAAGGTGGCGGTATTGCGCGCAAGCGTGGATGCCTCCCGCCGCGAGGACTGGATCGCCGAGCAGTTGGACCGCGGCATCGATGTGCTCGTCACCAATCCCGAGCTGGTGAAAACCGGCCTGGACCTGCTGGAATTCCCGACCATCGTGTTCCTCCAGTCGGGCTACAACGTGTATTCGCTACAGCAGGCCGCCCGGCGCTCCTGGCGTATCGGCCAGAAGCAGCCCGTGCGCGTGATCTACCTCGGCTACGCCAACTCCTCGCAGATGACCTGCCTGGGGTTGATGGCCAAGAAGATCATGGTATCGCAGAGCACCTCCGGCGACGTGCCTGAATCGGGGCTCGATGTCCTGAACCAGGATGGCGACTCGGTGGAGGTAGCGCTGGCACGGCAGTTGGTGCATTGAGCATTGTTGAACTTGGCGGCCCCTTAGGGGGCCGTTCCTTTTGCGGTCGGCGATCAGTTCCCTTTGTTTGCTGCCCAAGTGTGCGGACGCGGCGATGGTGATGGCTCCATCTTCGAGGAACCGACCCATGCGACAGCCCCCCCGTCTCCTCGGCCTGGCCGTCCTGTCGGCGGTGATGGCCGAGGCCATCCTGCTGTCAGGTTGCGCCACGTCTGCGACACCTCCCGCATCTGCCACCGCAGACGACGCACCCGCGCTGCGCGCCGCGCTTCCGGTCCCCGAGTCAATTGCCACTGGCCCAGCCGCCTCCGCCGACCTCACTCCCATCGTCCGCTACGGACGCTACACGCTAGTCGAACTGGTTCCGGAACCGGCGCAGCGCGAACTGATGCGGCAGGTGGTCGAGGTCGTGATTCCGCCAAACCTCGACACCAACGTGGGCGACGCCCTGCGCCACGTCCTGCGGCGTTCGGGGTATCGATTGTGCGATACCGCAGATTCCGCGGCGCTGTATGCACTGCCGCTGCCTGCCGCGCATCTGCACCTTGGCCCGTTGATGCTGCGCGACGCGCTGCTGACGCTCGCAGGCCCTGCGTGGGATGTGTCGATCGATGATGGTGCGCGCCAGGTGTGCTTCAAACGTCATGCGACACCGGTCCCGGTTTCCGCGAATCCATCGGACGAGACCCAAGGTGCCGATCGCCGGGAGGTTCAGCCATGAGCGTCCCGCAAATGTCTCTCGACGATGCCGGCCGTCCACGCTGGCTGGAGATCGCGGCCGGTGTCTGGTTGGTGCTCGTGAGCGGCATCGCCATTGTCGACAGCGTGAGCCTCTCTCGCCTGATCGAACAGAGCCGCAGCAGCGCACAGGATGCCCAGGTGCAGGCGCTCGCCACCCGTGTCAGCGATCTCGAACATCAGGCCGAAGCCACGAAGCGCCAGCCCAAGCCTGTCGTCCAAGGCGACTTCGACGCTGCCCGCCAGGCGCTGGAGGAGCGGCTGGCGCACGTCGAACAGGCACAGGCGGCGGATGCCCACGGCGAAGACATCAAGGCGCTGCAGGCGCGCGTGGGCGTCCTCGAAGCCCGCCTGAAGAAGCGGGCACCGTCCGCCACAGCTCCCCGCAAGACCGCAGAGACGACCAAGCCCAAAGTGCCCGAACCGCCATTCGACGTGGTCGGTCTGGAATTGCGCGGCGGCGAACGCTTCGTGTCGATCGCATCGCGCGGCGCCACGGCGCTTACCGACCTGCGGCTGCTGCGCGAGGGTGAGTCGATCGGTGCGTGGCAACTCCAGGCCATCGACGCGCATGCCGTCGTCTTCCGCGTGGACGACCAGACCGTGCGCGTCGCGCTGCCGTAGGAGCGTGCCATGAAGCCAGGCTTGGCGACCTCGATCGGCCTTGCTGTGGCGCTCGCCCTCGTGGCGGCCGGTGGATTCGCGCAGTCGGCGCCGGTGGCGAACTCCCGCGTGATCCCGAGCCTGGTGCAGAACAGCACCGACGCCGGGCTGGACGAACGCCTCGCGCGGGATTGGGGACTGCGGCCCGAGGAATGGGCGCGCTATCGGCAATTGATGCAGGGGCCGCTCGGCATCTATTCCCCGAACCTCGATCCGCTCACCGCCCTGGGCATCGAGGCCCGCAGCGACGAGGAGCGCAACCGCTACGCGGAGCTGCAGGTACAGGCCGAGTCGCGGCGCGTGGGCAAGACGCTGGCCTATCAGCGCGCCTACGATGCTGCCTGGCAGCGCTTGTTTCCCGGCCAGCCGCGCGTGAACCTGCCCGGCGCACAGAGTCCCGGTTCAGGCAACAAGGGCTCCGGGCGGCTGGCAGTCTTCGTCAAGGCCGACTGCCCGCTGTGCGAACAGCGCGTGCGCCAGTTGCAGGCAGCTGGCACGACCTTTGATCTCTACATGGTCGGCAGCCGCCAGGACGATGCCCGCGTCCGCCACTGGGCCACGCAGGCTGGCATCGACCCCGCCAGAGTGCGGGCGCACACGATCACGCTCAATCATGATGGTGGGCGCTGGTTGTCCTTGAGCCTGCCCGGTGAGTTGCCTGCCGTAGTGCGCGAGGTGAATGGCCAATGGCGGCGCCAGTAGCAGCGGCACGGGCCACAGGCGCAGTGCTGGCCCTCTGCGCCTGGGTGCCGATCGCATCGGCCCAGGAAGTACCGCCGCCGGCTTACCAGCTTGCCGCACAGCAGGCGGGCATACCCTCGCCAGTGCTGTTTGCGGTCGCTCTGCAAGAGAGCGGCGCGCGGCTGCACGGCCGCCTGATTCCCTGGCCGTGGACCCTCAACGTCGCCGGCCATGCGGAGCGCTATGCCACACGGGCCGAAGCCTGCGCCGGGCTGCGTCGAGCGCTTGCACACACACCCGCCAGCCGCATCGACGCGGGCCTCGGGCAGGTGAACCTCGGCTATCACGCGCACCGCTACGAGCATGCCTGCGACCTGCTCGATCCGTACCGCAATCTCGCCATCGCTGCGGACATCCTTCTGGAGCAGCACACACCGGGCGAGGACTGGATGGTCGCCATCGGCCGCTACCACCGGCCCGCCGGCGGCGAGCCGGCCGCCCGCTACCGCCGCAGCGTTCATCGGCACCTTGCCCGCGTGCTGGGTTCGGACACATCCGTTTCTTCCAACGCTTTTATCCGGACCCGCACGCCATGAACTACATCCTGCTTGTTGCCGCCCTTGGGTTGTGGTCGGCCACCGCCGCCGTCGCGCAAACGGCCCTCCAGCCAACTCAGACGACCGCGCCCCAACCGCTGATCGTCGTTGAGGACCATGGTGGCGTATCGGCCTTGCCGTACTATCAGGCCCTCCATCCACAGGACGCCGGCCCAGATCAGCCGCCCGTCGCGACGCCCGTGCCCCGCGCGGGCAATTCGGCCGTAGCGGAAGCGGCCATGCTCCCGGTTCGCTCGGCGCGGCTGTCGCCCGGCGACGAGCCACGCCGAGTGATTCGCGCACCGGGCCTGTCGCCGTTGTTCCTGGTGGGCGACGACGATCGCTCGCGCGCCTGGCTGCGACAGCGGCGCGCGGCCCTGCAGGAACTGCGGGCGATGGGACTGGTGGTCAACGTGGCCACGCCCGAGGCCCTAGTCACGCTACGCCGGCTCGCGCCTGGGCTCATGCTTTCGCCAATCTCCGGCGACGACCTGGCGCAACGGCTCGGCATCCGCCACTACCCGGTGCTGATCACAGCCACCGGCATCGAGCCTTGAAGCGAAATACGTTGAAGCGTCCGCCATGGCCCATCCCAATTCCGTCGAGGTACTGCTGCGACCAGCGGTGGAGCTTTACACCGTCGCGGTATGTGGCGGCGCCTCGTTACTGTGCCTGGTGGCGCCGTGGTCGCTCGCGCTGAGTCCCTTGCTGGGTCTGGGTAGCGCACTGGCGTTTCTCACCTTTGGTGCCATCCGCTGGCGGGATGCATTGGTCGTCCTGCGCTACCGGCGCAACATCCGGCGTCTGCCACGCTACGTGATGACCAGCCGTGATGTGCCGGTCAGCCAGCAGAGGCTGTTCATCGGCCGGGGCTTTCGCTGGGACCAGCGCCACACGCACCGGCTTGTGCAGACCTACCGGCCGGAGTTCCGCCGCTACGTGGAGCCGACGGCGATCTATCGGGCGGCGCGGCGGATCGAGGAGCGGCTGGAGTTCGCCCCCGTCCCGGTCTCGAAGCTGGCGATGGCCCTGGCCTGGGACAGTCCGTTCAATCCAGGGCGCCCAATACCGCCGGTCGGCGGGCTGCCGCGGCTGCACGGCATCGAGCCGCAGGAAGTCGACGTGACGCTGCCGCTTGGCGAACGGGTCGGTCATTCGCTGGTCCTGGGAACGACACGGGTGGGAAAGACCCGCCTGGCCGAGCTGTTCATCACGCAGGACATCCGGCGCAAGGCAGGCGGCCAGCATGAGGTGGTGATCGTCTTCGATCCCAAGGGCGATGCCGATCTCCTGAAGCGCATGTATGTGGAGGCCAAGCGCGCCGGGCGCGAGGGCGAGTTCTACGTCTTCCATCTCGGTTGGCCGGACATCAGCGCGCGCTACAACGCCGTGGGCCGCTTCGGGCGCATCTCGGAAGTCGCCACCCGCATTGCAGGCCAGCTCTCGGGCGAAGGCAACTCGGCGGCCTTCCGAGAGTTCGCCTGGCGCTTCGTCAACATCATCGCGCGGGCCCTGGTGGAACTGGGGCAGCGCCCCGACTACCTGCTGATCCAGCGCCACGTCATCAACATCGACGCGTTGTTCATCGAGTATGCCCAGCACTTCTTCGCCAAGAACAAGCCGAAGGCCTGGGAGATCATCGTCCAGCTCGAAGCCAGGTTGAACGACAAGAACATCCCGCGGAACATGATCGGGCGCGAGAAGCGCGTTGTGGCGCTGGAGCAGTACCTCTCGCAGGTGAGGGTCTATGACCCGGTGCTCGACGGCCTGCGTAGCGCAGTCCGCTACGACCGAACCTACTTCGACAAGATTGTCGCGAGCCTGCTGCCGCTGTTGGAGAAACTGACCACCGGCAAGATCGCCCAACTGCTCGCGCCGAACTATTCCGATCTGTCCGACCCTCGGCCGATCTTCGACTGGATGCAGATCATCCGCAAACGCGCGGTGGTCTACGTCGGGCTCGATGCGCTGTCGGACGCGGAAGTCGCTGCAGCCGTCGGCAACTCGATGTTCAGCGACTTGGTGTCGGTCGCGGGCCACATCTACAAGTTCGGCATCGACGACGGCCTGCCTGGTGCCTCCCTCAGCGTGAAGGTGCCGATCAACGTGCATGCCGACGAGTTCAACGAGCTGATGGGCGACGAATTCATCCCGATGATCAACAAGGGTGGCGGCGCCGGGGTGCAGGTCACGGCCTATACGCAGACGCTCTCGGACATCGAGGCGCGCATCGGCAACCGCGCCAAGGCCGGCCAGGTGGTCGGCAACTTCAACAACCTGTTCATGCTGCGCGTGCGCGAGACCGCCACGGCCGAGCTGCTGACGCGGCAACTGCCCAAGGTCGAGGTTTACACCACGTCGCTCGTGAGCGGCGCCACCGACAGCTCCGACCCGACCGGCAATACCGCCTTTACCTCCAATACGCAGGACCGCGTCACGAGCACCAGTGTGCCGCTGATCGAGCCGTCGCATGTCGTCGCGTTGCCCAAGGGGCAGTGCTTCGCACTGATCGAGGGTGGCAACCTGTGGAAAGTTCGCATGCCCCTGCCGGCGCCCGACCCTGACGAGGCGATGCCGAAGGATCTGCAGGAGCTGGCCGGCTACATGCGGCAGCACTACGTCGAGGCTGGCGACTGGTGGGAGAACCAGGGCTTGCCCAGCCTGCAGGACAGCGCACTGCCGGTCGACCTGATGGACGACTTCAAGCAGATGGCCGGCGATGCCGCGGCGGCCGAGGCATGACCGACCCGGCCGTCGCCGCGCAACGGCAGCAGGTTCGCCAGCAAGGCCTGATCGCGGGTCTGGTAACGCTGCCGTTTCGCTTCTTTGGCGTACTGTGCGGCTCGCTGCTGCTATGCATCGTCATCGAGTGCATCGGTCTGCATTTCTTCTGGCCTGAGCAAGGCTGGCACCATGCGCAGGGCATGCTCGACTACGAGCTCGCCCAGGTCTCGGAAAACTTCACACGTAGCGTGCTCGTGCAGGAGCCGGGGCGTAGCGCGCGCCGGCTCATCGAGCATGCCTACGACTGGATGTTCCTCAAGAGCGGTCTGCTCGATTGGATACGCGATGCCGCGGCGCAGTCCCGCGCCGGCGCGCACAACCAGGCTCATGACTTCCGCTACTACCTGGGCCAGGTATATGTGCACGTGGAGAGCTACCTGATCGCGTCGGCCTACACCGTGCTGGTTTTCCTTGTGCGGCTGCTGGTACTGACCCTGACCTTGCCCCTGTTCCTGATGGCCGCATTCGTCGGGCTAGTGGACGGGTTGGTGCGTCGAGACGTGCGCAGGTTCGGCGCCGGGCGCGAATCGGGCTTCGTCTATCACCGCGCGCGAGCGAGCCTGATGCCGCTAGCCGTGCTGCCGTGGGTTACGTATCTGGCGCTGCCCGTCAGCGTCCGTCCGCTGCTAATCCTCCTTCCCAGCGCAGCGCTGCTCGGGATTGCCGTGGACATCGCTGCGGCGACGTTTAAGAAGTACATCTAGTCTAGTGCCCGGTTGCGGCTGTCGGCGATGATGAGCACGCACCCGTCAGCGGTTAGCGGCGCCGTCCTCGCCGCGGCTAGGCCGACGCGCCCGGGCTCACCACGGACCCTTAGTTAGACCGGGGATCTACGCATTAGGCTCAGGCTGAGGAGCGGTCGCCGCTTCTGGCTCGGGTTCGGGGCGCGCGGGGTCGAGTCCGAGGTAGACGTAGCTCGGCTCGCGCCGGAGTCCCTCGGCCGGAGACGTGCGCACCAATCGCAAGTTCTCCGCATCGTAGGTCATGCCGTCCACCAGGCACGACTCGGCGACGCGAGGGTTGTACCCGTGCAGCCAGACGAAGTTCTTCTTCGTCCAGGCCAGCACGGCTTTCTGAAGCGCCCGGCTGTCCTTGTCGTAGTCGACCTGGCTGACAGCGAGTCCCATCACGTTCAAGCAGAAGCCAAGAATCTTTGCCCCTTTGAAGTTGGCGAAGCGCCTCATGCGAGCAATCTCGTCATAGAGAAGCCGGCGTACCTTGAACTTCACAACACGGCCGGCTGGGCCGTCGAGGTGATTGAAGTTGAACAGCTCACCCCACACCGAGTTGTGCTGAATCGACCAGCAGCCCCACTGCGGCGACCTGACCGCCGAAGCATGGAAGATCACCTCGAAGATCATGCTGGCGATGTGATCGTAGAAGGTCTCGCGTGGGTGGCCGTGCTTCTCTTTCACACGAATGCGGACGTGGTCGGGGACTCCCTTTTCGTCGAGGATCTTGACCGCGTCTTTGATGAACTCAACGACGACACGCAGTCGGCGGGACGAGTCGGTGTCCCAAGCGCTGGTGAGTTCGTTCAGCGCATAGAGATCGGAGGCAGCATTCTCGATGTAGCCCTTAGCGCGATAGAGCACGAACGAATGGCCGCCATACCCTTCTTCGACGTAGCTGCGAAACGTCATCAATACCACCCGGCAGTAGGCTTCCCACTGCGCGGCGTCCCATTCCCTCTTACCGTAGATGTCAGGGTCAAGCAGGGTTCCGATTGTCTCGACCATCTCATAGTTAGCGAACATCGCTTGGCTGAGAGGCTTGTGGTAACCGATCAGACCCGACTCGTAGCCCTCTGCTTCGTGGTAGAGGAATGAGTCCTTGTTTGCCAGTGCCTCGTTGACTATGTTCTTGGCGTAGACCTCCACTTGGATGCCGTGCTTTTTCATCTCTGCCATTGCCTGGAACACGGCCAGGGCGGTACCAGGCGAAGACTCGACGATTGCGCGGCACAGTCTTTTGTCGGCAATGAGCAGAAGCAGGTCGTTAGCATACCCCTCCACCTTCGGTGGGGTACGCTTCGCTTCCCCTTCGCGCTCGACCCGGTAGTTCTTGAGCCTGCCCCTATCCGTAGCGTGACGGACAAGCGAACTGGCCGAGTAGGCTAGCTCGTCTGCGATTACGGCGAGCTCCGTCGGTGATCCCTTGAGGATGAATCGATACAGGGTCTGCGCGAAGCGTTCAGCGTTGTGCCTACCGTACTTGGGTGGACGGATGAACGCGAACCAAGTCCAAGTGAGGAACGTCAGCAGGAACAATCCGCCCAGGATCGCTTGCCACGATGCAGGCGTCAGGAGGTTGCCCTTTGGTACGAGCCACTGCTCAGCGCGCCAGAGGTCCGTCAGCAGCGTGAGCACGCCGACAGCGGTGACGACCGAGAACGTGATGCCCAGCAGAGGTATAGGGGTGGTCCGAACCCGGAACCGGTAGCGGACGTCGGCGATTGTCCAGGCCAACACCATGAGCGCGAGACCCGCGAGGAACTCCGAGAAGCCGAAGAACTTCTGCCCACTCCCATCGAGAGGGATGAAGCAAATGCCCACGAAGCACTGTTCAACTGTCACTTGGACCTCCTCTTTGTATCCGTCGCCTCCATCGTCGAGCCTTCAAGCGGAAGTGGATGCCCGCGATCTGTGTCTGCCTGAATTCGACTTCAGGTCGAACCCTGAATAGCCACTCTCGTCGATGTGAAAGCATTCCATTCCCGTCCCTCGCTTGCGTCACCGCCCGAGCAGCGCGGCGGCGGCATTCATCTGCTCGTGCTCGAAGGCCGGCGCGAAGTCATCCAGCTCGGCCGCGCGCAATCCGACCTCCGGGCTGAGTGCGACCTGGCGCCAGCGTGATACTGCGTCATGCACCTCACCCAGCACGGCCAGGGCCTGTGCCTCGTCCAGCGCGAAGTACGATGCGCGGGCCAGCAGCATCTGCACGTCGGTGATCGGCCCATCCTGCTCGTTCAGCCAGGTCTTGGACTCCCTGTCCTTGTCCGGGAAAGGATTGATGTCGAAGGCAGGCGCAAGGCGCCACAGCCCGTGCTCCACGTGCAGGAAGCCGTGGTTCTGCAGGTGATCGTCCACGTTGGTGATCAGCAGGTTCAGCACCAGGCGGCGCCAAAGCTGGCGCACATCCTCGGTGGGTGCGTGGCTGTGGGAGCGAATGGCGTCGGCGATCTCCGTGTAGCTGCGATCCTCTTCGCGTGAGGCCTGCAGCAGCGATGCGGCCGACTGGTAGGGGATGCGGCCGTCTTCGGCGTCGCGGTCGAACCGGCGGATCACCGCGACCGGCGCCTCGTTTCCCCTGTCACCCAGCAAGACGATGCGCGCGGGCGCGGCGTCAATGCCGGCCCGTGCCGCCAGCTTCAGGGCCAGGACCTCGCCGCGCGTGACGCTGCGGGTGTCGCCCACGCTCGGAAACTTGCCGATGGCCAGCCAGCCGTCCTCATCCACCATCGTGCACTTGGGCCGCAGCCCACCGAGCGACGTCCCCTTGCCTTGCAGGTAGCGCAAGTCATCGGCCGATTCCTGCCCGCGTTCGACGGCGCGGCTGGCCTGGTAGATGTGCTCCAGCTCGATCAACGGCGGCGTGTTGCGCCGGCCTTTCGCGACCGTCCTGTGCCACGTCCCATCTGCATCGCGCAGGCGCAGTGCGCCGACCCGGCTGAAGTCGTCGACCGCCAGCAGGTAGTCCAGCTCGGTGAGGGCCGGCAGTTCCGGATCGGCCCTGCGGCGCTTGGCATGGTCGCGAGCGATGATGCGCCGGCCCCAGGCATCCGGCGCGGTATCTGCGATCGCCCCATGGAACACGGAATCGTGTGGCGATGCGGCCTTATGCGGCTGGTGGCCCGGCATGAGCTGCAGGTCGGCCGACACGTTGAAGCACGCCGGATTGGCCAGCCAGGCCTCGTCATAGGCGAAGGCGCTGTTCTCGCGCCTGCCCTGCCGGACATAGATGAGCGAACCGACCGGCAGGCCCGCCTTGCCGATGCACAACTGGACCTGCTGACGGATCGGGGCGACGGCGGCCATCAGAGCGCTCCCGAGGTGCCGCCCGGTTTGCTGCGCACGCGCTTGGGCAAGCGCTCGTCCATCAGCGTCAGGCCGATCTCGTCGCGAGAAGTGTCCAGCAAATGCTCCAGTACCTGGATTTCGCCGAAGACATGCAGCGCACGGGCGAAGAAGTGGATCGGCACGCGCACGTCACCTTTCTCCATGCGGCGCACGGTGGAAAGGGATGCGCCCATGCGCTCGGCCAGCGAAGCCTGCGAGATATGGCGGCGCCGGCGCGCCAGCGAAATGTCGTTGCCGAGCTTGCGGATGGCGCGCTCGACAGGCAGGGGGATCGGGGAGTCCATGCTAATCGTTCCCAAGGGACGCCTAATGTCTGGTACAGGGTTCTGTCGGGACGATTATATCGATCGGCGCCGGATTGTGGCAATAAGTGCTCTCAATGGAACATTTAACGCATCCTAGGGTTCTGTCGAGAACCCTATGGCTGCGGTTCTAGGTCGCGCCATGCGCTTCGGGCCAATGACTGGGACGGCGTTGCGCCATCAATCCGGTCGCACAGGAGTTCTCTTTCTCTGCTGCGTCTGAGTGAGGTGCGCCGGAGCATCAACGTCATTCACTTCAGGGGAATGGCGATGGAACAAACCCGCCGACGTATTGGCACATGGCCGCGCGCAACGGCTGTGCTGCCGCTGGTGCTGACGTTCATGGTTTCGGCCGTGCGTCCGGCCATCGCCTCGGATGGGGCGCTGGAGCGTGAGGAACTCTCCGCGCTGATTCGCCAGATCGAGCTGACCGACCGCCTGACCGAGCAAACCGCCAACGCTGCGCCACAGGAACACGCCCGCTACCACTTCGACTACGCCCGGCTGCGCGCCGATCTGCAGCGCATCCGCGCCGGCGTGCAGGACTACCTCGTTCCGCAGCGCGCTCAGCCGCGCGATCCCGTGCCTCTCACGGGCGACTACACCCGCAGCCGCACCGCGGACGACAAGGAGGCGCCATCGCCATGACGCCTTCCGCCGATCAGGTCGCCGCCTTCCAGGCCAACGGCGGCTTCACGCCCGCGGCCGTTTCCACCGCCGTGCTCGGCTTCGTCTTCGCCGTCCTGCTGCTGTGGGGCGTATGGGCGATGCGCACCGCCTATGTCGGCTGGGCCGAGCAGCGCTTGTCCCAACGCCAGTTCCTCGGCGTCATCGTGCGCTTCGTCGCGATGTACCTGGTGCTGGGCTTCTTCCTTCTGTCCTGACCACCACGAAAGGTATTCCGCCATGCACGCTTCTTCGACTTCACATCGCACCGTCCGCACTGCCGTCATGCTCGTTCCTCTGGCCCTCGCGGCCACGCCACTGGCTTCGTTGGCGGCCGGTCTGCCCACGATGGAAGACCCGTCACGCGGTGCGGGCAGCGGCATCATGCAGACGCTGCAGAACTACGGCTACGACATCGTGCTGCTGATCGCGCTGCTGGTGGTCGCCTCGATGTTCGTCGGCGTCTGCTACCACGCCTACACGCGCTACGCGGAGATTCACACCGGTCGCGCCACCTGGGGCCAGTTCGGCCTGACCGTGGCGGTCGGCGCCATCCTGTTGGTCGTCGGCATCTGGCTGCTGACCAAGGCCACCGGCGTGTTGTAGGAGCCGCAACCGATGGTTGGCCCCATGGACAGTCCGCGCGACATCCCGCGCGACGGGCTCGTGACCTTTCTGCCGCATCGCCTGAACCGGCATCCGGTGGTCGTGCGCGGGCTCACTGCGGACGAACTGTGGGTCTGCGCAGGCCTGTCGGCCGGGGCCGGCTTCGTGGCCGGGGTGCCGTTGGCGTGGCTCACCCACAGCATCGCCATGGTCCCGACGCTGATCGTCGTAGGCATCGGCATCGGTGTCTTCGTGGGCGGGGGACTGCTGCGCCGGTACAAGCGCGGTCGGCCCGACACCTGGCTGTACCGCCAGCTCCAGTGGCAGCTCGCGCTGCGCCACCCCGCGCTGGCGGCCCACGTGGGCGGTGGGCAGCTCATCACCCGCTCGGCCTGGTGGGCCACGCGGCGCCAGCGCCCCGGCCGCCACGCCACACGAGTTGCGGCTGCTCCGCCCGCGGGACCGACGGCACACAGCGACAGGAGGGCCATCCCGTGAGCCGATTCCGCAACGAGGTCATGCACCTGCAAGCCCACGTGAAGACCCTGCGCCTGAGTGCCGCCGCACTGTTCGTGGTAGCGCTGCTGCTCGGCGCGGGCTGGTGGAGTGCGCCCAAGAGCCTGACCATCCACGTGCCGCCGGACCTGCGTTCGGGCAGCACCCGCAAGTGGTGGGAGGTGCCGCCGGAGAGCGTCTATGCCTTCACGTTCTACATCTGGCAGCAGGCCCAGCGCTGGCCAACCAATGGCGAGGAGGACTACCCGCGCAACCTGCGCGCGCTGTCCAGCTATTTCACGCCGAGCTGCCGGGCCTTCCTGCAGCAGGACTACGAGTACCGGCGCGGCAACGGCGAGCTGCGCCAGCGCGTGCGCGGCATCTACGAGATTCCGGGCCGCGGCTACGGCGACGACCCGGCATCGCGCGTCCAGGTACTGTCCGCCAACGACTGGATCGTCACGCTGGACGTGAGCGCCGACGAGTACCTGGGGCCGGAGCAGGTCAAGCGCGCGCTGGTGCGTTACGCACTGAAGGTCGTCCGCATGGACATCGACCCCGAACACAACCCCTTCGGCCTGGCGCTGGATTGCTATGCAACTGCGCCCCAGCGTATCGAGGCTCCGCAAGCTCCGGCATCCACCGTCAAGCCTGCCACACCCGTCAGCCCAGCCGCGCCTTTGCAGGGAGAGACCCCATGAAGCGACTCATCCCGTCGGCCCTGGCGGGCCTGCTGCTCGGCCTTGGGCTGGTGCCCGGCGGACAAGCCATGGAGATTCTGCGCTGGGAGCGGCTGCCCCTGGCCGTGCCCCTCGTGGTCGGCCAAGAGCGCGTGGTCTTCATCGACCGCAACGTGCGCATCGGCGTGCCGGCAGGCGTCGGCGAAAACCTGCGCGTACAGAGCGCGGGCGGCGCGATCTACCTGCGCGCGAGCAAGCCCATCCCACCCACGCGGCTGCAACTGCAGGACGTGGAATCCGGGGCGTTGATCCTGCTCGACATCGCCGCCGAGCCGGCGA
>Ga0208938_1000244_pt1 | contig 47167 bp, 43 predicted proteins | sample AD_UKC125_MetaG_FD_184434 | JGI IMG/M metagenome (GOLD analysis project Ga0208938, IMG submission 184434) | Active sludge microbial communities of municipal wastewater-treating anaerobic digesters from USA - AD_UKC125_MetaG (SPAdes) (version 2) | ecosystem: Engineered > Bioreactor > Anaerobic >... | reverse complement strand
AACGCGCCGCGTAGGCAGGCGCCGCTTTCGCGGCATTGGCTATTTGTATAACAAAAACCGATAGTTAAAGCGTAGTTGCGTCTACTAGCTGGAGGAAGATCCGTCGGGGCGCAGGGGTTGTTCGGGCCGAGCCTGGCGGCGCATGGCATCAAGGTGGTGTTCGCCTTGCCGGGAATCATCGTGGTGACCATGTTCATCACCTTTCCGTTTGTTGCCCGCGAGTTGATCCCGCTGATGCAGGCGCAGGGCAAGGATGAGGAGGAAGCCGCCATCTCACTCGGTGCCAGTGCCTGGCAGATGTTCCGCCGGGTGACGCTGCCGAACATCACTTGGGGCCTGCTTTACGGCGTGATTCTTGCCAACGCGCGTGCAATGGGTGAATTCGGTGCGGTGTCTGTGGTTTCAGGACATATTCGCGGCGAAACCAATACGTTGCCGCTGCATGTGGAAATTCTCTACAACGAGTACAACGCGGTGGGTGCTTTCGCCTCGGCATCCGTGCTGGCGTTGCTGGCGCTGGTGACTCTGGTCGCCAAGAGCATTGTTGAATGGCGCATGCACCGGGAAACCCGAATGTTGGCGGAGGCCTTGCCGACCGAAGGAAATCATGGCCGGAGTCGTCTTGTTGCTTCCGTGTCGCCGGCAAGCGGTGGCTTCTGAAACGAACTGACTATATTTTCGGCCATGAGCATAGAAATTCGCGCTATAAGCAAGCGTTTTGGCGGCTTTGTCGCATTGGAAGACATCAATCTCCGGATTCCGACGGGCGAACTCGTCGCCTTGCTCGGTCCCTCCGGTTGCGGCAAGACGACCCTGCTGCGCATCATCGCCGGGATGGAGAGTGCAGACGCCGGGCAGGTGCTTTTCGCAGGTGAGGAAGCGACGCATGTGCATGCTCGCGACCGCAACGTCGGTTTTGTCTTCCAGCACTACGCCCTGTTCCGTCACATGTCGGTGTTCGAGAACGTCGCCTTCGGTCTGCGCGTCAAACCGCGAAAGGTGCGCCCGACAGCGACCGAGATTCGCCAACGGGTCAATGACCTGCTCAAGCTCGTCCAACTCGACTGGCTAGCCGATCGCTACCCCTCGCAGCTTTCCGGTGGTCAGCGTCAGCGAATCGCGCTGGCGCGCGCGCTGGCGGTAGAACCCAGGGTATTGCTGCTCGACGAGCCCTTTGGCGCGCTGGACACCAGGGTGCGCAAGGAACTTCGTCGCTGGCTGCGACGCCTGCACGACGAGATGCATATTTCGAGCGTCTTTGTGACCCACGATCAGGAAGAAGCGCTGGAGGTCGCTGATCGCGTCGTGGTGATGAACCGCGGACGAATTGAGCAGATCGGTTCTCCGGACGAAGTCTATTCGAACCCGGCCTCACCCTTCGTTTACCAGTTTCTCGGCAACGTCAACGTTTTTCACAGCCGCGTGCACGGCGACTGGGCGGATGTCGGTCGTGCAGGGGGGCACGAAGGGGAAGCCACGGCCTACGTCCGCCCGCATGACATTGAGATAGAACACCGCCCGGTGGTCGGCAGCCTGGAAGCCACGGTGCAGGAAGTGCACCCCATCGGACCGCTGGTACGTGTCGAACTGGCGCATGCTTCGGAATTGATCGAGGTGGAGCTGACGCGTGAGCGGGCTACCGTTCTGGCACTGGCCGAAGGCCAGCAGGTCTGGCTCAAACCGCGGCAGGTGCGGGTATTTGCTGCGCCCAGTGCGGCGATGGAAGAGGGCGGGTCGGGGATTTAGGCTCCACGAAGTGGCCTGTTGTTTGCTTGATTCACGGCCAACCCAGTCGTGACTGCGGAAGAGAGCTTTGCCGCCCCCTTTGTCTGGTAGGATGCGTCGTGATGGAAACGCTTCTTACCATTAAATTCACGACTTCGCTGATGCGAGCGGTGCTGCTCGGCATGCTGGCGAACGTCCTGCTGTTCAGCTTGGCGTGTGCCCAAACCACTGAGCCGGTAATGGTCGCCATCGCCTACCCGGCGACCAGTGAAGAGAGCATTCCCAGAGCTTCCTTGCGTGCCATCCTGGGTATGCGCCTGCATAAATGGCCGGCCGATACCCCGGTCAAGGTCTTTGTTCTCAAAGATGATGCGCCCGAGCATGCGACCTTCAGCAAGACCGTGCTACAAGTGTTTCCGCACCAGTTGCGTATGGCCTGGGATCGCCAGGTTTTTTCGGGGCAGGGGCAATACCCCGAGCAACTGGGTTCAACGCAGGAGATGTTGTCGCGAGTAGCATCCACCCCTGGAGCGATCGGTTACGTCAAGGCGAGTGAGGTGAATCAGAATGTACGTGTGCTCAGGATTCGCTAGAACTGCCTGCTTCGCGTTGCTGGGCGCAGTGTCGCTGTGCGGCACGGAGGCCCGTGCGCTGGACCTGCTCGGCGGCGATTTTCAGTTGCACGGCTTCCTCTCGCTTGGTCTGGTTAACACCACCGACAACAACTTCTTCGGGCACAGCGACGACCAGATCAGCAAGGATTTTTCGGAAGTCGGAGTGAATGCGTCGTGGCGGTTGACTCCGGAGTTGCAACTGGCGGCCGAGGTGCTCTGGCGCAGGGCTGGCGGCACTGATGATGGTGCGCGCCTCGACTATGGTCTGCTCGACTGGACAGCCCTGGCGCGCGAGCAGGGCCGCGCGGGTCTTCGCATGGGTCGGATCAAGACCAGTTATGGCTTGTACAACAAGACCCGCGACGTGCCGTTTACCCGCCCTAGCATTATTCTGCCGCAATCGATCTATTTTGATCGAACGCGCAATCTGACCGTTTCTGCCGATGGCGCCGAGATCTACGCCGAGGCTTACGGCGAAGCCGGGAGTCTGTCCGCCAGTTTTGCCTATGGCCTGCCAGAAACCGGTACTGACGCTACCAAAGTGCCCCTGGTGGGCCTGAATCGGCCGGGGAGTATGGAGTCCAATCTGGCGCCGGACCTACAGGTGATCTACGAAGGGTCCGGGGGAAAGTATCGCCTGGCTTTTACCGCCTTGCGTGTTGATCTGAGTTACAAGCCGGGCTCTGCAGATCGCTTGCAGGGCGGCAAGCTCAGGCTTGTGCCGCTGATCTTTTCGGGTCAGTACAACGCCGAAAACTGGAGTCTGACCGGCGAGTACGCCATGCGTCGATCGACGATCAAGGATTTTGGACCATTTTTCTACAATGGTAAACAGGATGGGCAGAGTTACTACCTGCAGGGAACCTACCGGCTTTCTCCCCAGTGGGAGGCGTTGTTGCGCTACGACGCCTATTACGCCGACAAGAATGATCGCGACGGTCAGGAGTTCGCTGCCGCAACAGGCGTTCCGGGTTTCACTCGCTTTGCCAGGGACTGGACGCTTGGCGTGCGTTTTGACGTAACTCCGCAGTTCATGTTGCGCGCAGAAATGCATCAGATTGACGGTGCCGGTTTCCTCGCGTCTCAGGACAATCCCAATCCCCAGGCACTGCGCCGGTACTGGAACAACTTCATGCTGCAAGCGTCTTTCCGGTTTTAGTAGCCACAGATGTCTGAAGGTGCATCATTGCCAAGAAGGCGCAGGGGTTCCAGGTTCCTGAGTTTGAAGTGGAAGATCCTGTTGACCCTGGGCGGAGTGATGCTGTCGGTCAATGGCGCTTTGTCCTGGTTGCATTTCGAGGATCTGACGGCACGCTTCGAAACGCAGCGCGCCGCGACCCGGCAGCGGCTTGTTGCCGAAGTCCTTGCCTTGCGCAGCGATGTGGGGCTGCGCCTGCAGGCGCTCGCCGGCATGTTGGCTGCTCTCGATTCGGTTGGTGTGGGGGTGTTCGAGCGTGCCGCAGGGAACGCGTTGCTCCGACAGCACTTCGACAGTTACTGGCCGGTGCTGCAGCTTGACCTGGGCATCGACTCGCTGCAACTCTACGCCAAGGACGGTCCGCCGCTGGCGACCTGGACTACCGACGCGCTGGCCGATGTCGATCAGGACGCGCACGTGCGTACGGTGATCGCCAACGAGCAGGCGATGCATTGGACGCGTTGCCGGAAACGCTGTACGCAGTTTGCCGCCGCACCCATCCTCTCGGCGGGTCGCGTTGCAGGGGCCGTGGTCCTGGGAAGTTCGCTGGCCGATGTCATAGTTTCCTTCAATCGTTTGTCGGCTGCGGATCTTGGCGTTCTGGTGCCGACCGGAACCCCTCTCGGGCTTCCGGCAGACAATAACTTTCTCCCGCGGCTGGGTTTGCAGGTGATCGGTTTGAGCAGCGCCGAACGCAATTTGCCGCTGCTCCAGCAAGTCGAGGCGATTCCGCCGATGCCTGGTGGCAGCGCTTGGCGCTTGCTTTCTTACGATGGCAGGCAGTTCGAGTTGTCCTTTCTGGCTCTTGACACCCCGCTTGGCGCAACGTCGCCGGCAATCATGGTCGTAATTGACGACCTGACCCAGGCCCTGGACGACATTCGAAAATCCGTCTGGAACCGCTTGCGGGGGGAGTTGCTGGCCTCACTGCTCTCGCTCCTGTTGCTGGCGTTGTTGGTACACGCGCCCCTGCAGCGCATGACCCGGGCCGTGCGCGCGATACCCTTGCTCGGAAAGAGGGCCTTTGTCGAGGCGCGCGCGCGCATCGCTCCGCGCGCGCGGCGTCTGGTCGATGACGAAATCGACAGCCTTGATGAGGCGGCGATTGCTTTGTCGCACCGACTGGAGACGTTGGAGAACGAGGTGGCCGCGCATTCTGCCGACACCCAGGCCATGTTGCGACGGATTTCGGTTGAGCGTGATTTCAGCAGGAGCTTGCTCGATACTGCACAAGTGATCATTCTCACGCAGTCGGCTGACGGCCGCATACTTACCCTGAATCGCTATGGTCGCCTGCTTTCGGGATGGGGGCAGGACGATTTGTTGGGAAAGCGCTTTTTCGATTTCGTCGGGTCGGACGGATCTTCCGGCCTGGCGGTTCAGCAGGCCGTGCAGGGAATCGCCGCCGGTGGTCGCCAGCATGTCCAGTTGGAATCGGTCCTGGTCGGTGCGAACGGCCAGTCGTACGAGATTACGTGGAACCATTCACGCCTCGCTGGTCGTCCCGAAGATGCGGTGATGATTCTCTCGGTAGGGATTGATCATACCGAACGCAAGCGTGCCGAATCACACGTCAGCTATCTGGCGGAACACGATCCGCTGACAGGTCTGGTCAATCGGCAGCATTTTCAGTATCAACTTGATCGGGCGTTGCTCAGCGCCCGTCGTCTGGGGCATGACGGCGCCTTGCTCTATCTCGACCTGGACGCGTTCAAGTATGTTAACGATGTCAGTGGCCACCAGGCTGGCGATGCACTGTTGCGCATCGTTGCCGATGAGGTCGGCAGCGTGGCCCGCGCCAGCGACCTGCTGGCAAGACTCGGCGGTGACGAACTGGGCCTCCTTCTGCACGAGTGTGATCGTGATGGTGCGATCCAGGTTGCCGAGAAAATCAACAAGCGACTCGCGGAAATCAAGTATCCCGGATTGGGAGCCAGTCATCGTGTTTCTGCGAGCATAGGGATCGTGGTTTTTTCCGAGGCGAAGATGGATGTCGAGCAACTCCTCACCCATGCCGACATCGCGATGTATCAAGCGAAATCCAAGGGTGGCAGCGGCTGGCATCTGTACTCCGAGGGCGAGGGTGTGCAGGAGAAGATGCAGAGCCGTCTGTACTGGGAGGAAATGATCAACCGATCGCTCGCGGATGGTGGTTTGCTGGTCTATTATCAGCCGATTCTCGATATCCGTGCTTGGCAGGTCAGTCACTACGAAGCGCTGGTGCGCATGCGCTCTGACGACGGGTCGCTGATTGCGCCTGGCCTTTTCATGGAGGTTGCCGAAAACAGTGGCTTGATTCGAGACATCGATCGATATGTGATCCACCAGGTGTTCGACAAGATGCTGGCATTGTTCGCCGCAGGGCAGCATTACAAGTTTGCAATCAACCTTTCCGGCGTCAGCATCAACGATGCACGGCTGCTTGCGTTCATCCGCGACGAGTTGTCGCGTAGCCCGATGTTGCCCGGCCATGTCGTCTTTGAGATCACCGAAACGGCTGCGGTATCGGATTTTTCCGCTGCGCGCGCGTTCATGGAAGCGGTGCGCGAACTCGGCTGCGCCTTTTCGCTCGACGATTTTGGCGTCGGGTTTTCATCATTCAACTATATCAAACAGTTGCCAGTGGATTACGTCAAGATTGATGGCTCGTTTGTGCGCACGCTCGTTGACAGTCCCGACGACCAGGTGTTTGTGAAAGCACTGGCCGAGGTGGCGCGGGGTTTCGGCAAGAAGACGGTGGCGGAATTCGTCGAAGACGAACGTGCCTTGAACCTGTTGCGCGCGTTCGGCGTGGACTACGCGCAGGGGTACTTCATCGGCAAGCCGGCGCAGGATCTGTTGCCGGAGCGGGGGTTGCTGGCCGGATCGGTCTCTCTCCGGGAAGCTTGTGAGCCGGTGATATAATCGCCCGTTGATTTGTCATCCCTCTCCCAACGTCTTCCACGCATGGCGCTGTTTACCCTCGGTATCAACCACCATACAGCGCCACTTTCAGTTCGTGAGCAGGTGGCTTTTCATGCCGATGGGGTGCAGCAGGCGCTCACCGACCTGAAGCGTTGCAAACCGGTTCACGAGGCTGCAATTCTTTCGACGTGCAACCGGACGGAAGTCTACTTCGCCACCGATGTCCCGGAGGCGGCTGCGCAATGGCTGGCCGAGTATCACCGTCTGCCAAGCCAGGAGATTGAACCCTATCTCTACACCTATCCCGAGCGAGCGGCGGTGCGGCATGCATTTCGTGTGGCCAGTGGTCTCGATTCGATGGTGCTGGGAGAGCCGCAGATCCTCGGCCAGATGAAGGAGGCGGTTCGCCTGGCCGAAGAGGCGGGGACGCTGGGGACAACCCTGCACAAGCTGTTCCAGCACGCTTTCGCGGTGGCCAAGGAGGTTCGCTCGACGACGGCGATCGGTGCAAATATTGTGTCCATGGCTGCCGCAGCCGTGCGCCTGGCCGAGCGTATCTTTGAACGTATCACTGATCAGAAGATTCTTTTCATTGGTGCAGGCGAAATGATCGAACTGTGCGCCAGGCATTTCTCGGCGCAGCACCCGAAACAGGTGGTCATCGCCAATCGAACGGTCGAGCGGGGTCTGGCTCTGGCCGATCGCCTTGGCGGCACGGCGATCCGTTTGGAGGAACTTGGCGAGCGACTGTGGCAGTTCGATATCGTCGTTTCGTGCACGGCCAGTCCGTTGCCGATCATTGGCCTGGGGATGGTCGAGCGCGCCATCAAGCTGCGACGTCACCGTCCCGTGTTCATGGTCGACCTCGCGGTGCCCCGTGACGTCGAGCTTGAGGTCGGCGAGTTGGACGATGTCTTTCTCTATACGGTCGATGATCTTGCACAGGTGGTCGAGTCGGGCCTGGAGTCGCGCCAGGCGGCGGTGGTGGACGCGGAAGCGATCATCGCCCAACGTGTCGACGGATTCCTGCGCTGGTTGGCCACGCGTGGTACAGTCCCGGTCATCCGTTCGTTGCGCGACGCCGCCGAGCGTGCTCGTCGGCACGAAGTCGAGCATGCGTTGAAATTGCTCGCCAAGGGCGAAGATCCTGCACGCGTGCTCGACCAGTTTTCGCATCGCCTGACCAACAAGTTCCTGCACGCACCGACGCAGGCTCTGACCCAGGCCGGAGGGGGGCGCGACGAGTTGCAGTCAGTGGTGGCCCACCTTTTCCACCTGCACCCGGATTGCCACCTGGGCGAGTAGCGGATTCCGGTGCTGCGGGGTACCTTCTCGGCGGTTGTTCCCCTGCCGTCGTGTTTGAGCGATATTCCAATGAACCCAAGCATTAGCGACAAACTTGAGCAGTTGACCGGGCGCCTCGACGAACTTGATCGCATGCTGGCCAGCGGCCAGGCGACACAAGACATGGACGAGTACCGCAGGCTGTCACGCGAGCACGCCGAGCTTGGTCCGGTGGTCGCCCTTTACCAGGTCTGGCGGCAGACGCAGAAGGATCTGTTGTCGGGAATCGAGATGCTGGCCGACCCGGAGATGCGGGAGTTGGCCGAAGCGGAGGTGGCCACTGCCAGGGAGCGGTTGCCGCAGATCGAGGCAGACCTGCAGAAACTCCTGCTGCCCAAGGATCTTCATGACGACCGCAATGTTTTTCTGGAGATCCGCGCGGGCACTGGCGGTGACGAGTCGGCGCTGTTTGCCGGTAATCTGTTTCGCATGTATGTACGCTATGCCGAGCGAAGGCGTTGGCAGGTGGAAGTGATTTCGGCCAGTCCTTCGGACCTTGGGGGGTATCGGGAAGTCATCGCCCGCGTCATCGGCAATGGCGTTTACTCGCGGTTGAAGTTCGAGTCGGGTGGTCATCGTGTGCAGCGTGTGCCCGATACCGAGACGCAAGGCCGCATCCATACTTCAGCCTGCACGGTGGCCGTGATGCCCGAGGCGGACGCCCTGGAGGAAGTGCAGATCAACCCGGCAGAGATTCGCGTCGATACCTACCGCGCTTCGGGTGCGGGAGGACAGCACATCAACAAGACCGATTCTGCGGTGCGTATTACCCACCTGCCGACGGGTATCGTCGTCGAATGCCAGGATGATCGATCGCAGCACAAGAACAAGGCACAGGCGCTATCCGTGCTGGTGGCGCGCATCCGGGACATGCAGGAGCGCGAGCAGCACGCGAGCATTGCCTCGACGCGCCGGAATCTGATCGGCAGCGGTGATCGCTCCGAGCGCATCCGGACCTACAATTTTCCGCAAGGGCGCGTGACCGATCACCGTATCAACCTGACCTTGTACAAAATCGAAGCGGTCATGGACGGTGATCTCGACGACCTCATTGCCGCTCTGACCGCCGAGCATCAGGCCGATCAACTGGCCATGCTTGCAGAAGGCGAGTGAGCGCAGCGGCGGGCGGCAGCGTGTGCTGACCGGTATCGGAGAGGCCTGGCGGCTGGCCAGCCAGAGCGTCGTTCGCCTGGATGCACGTTTGCTGGTCGAATACGTGGCGAATTGTACGCATGCCGATCTGATGGCACATCCCGGGCGAGCGCTGTCGGCGGTGCAGTTCGACCGACTTGTTGCGCTCGTCCGGCGGCGTGCCGCAGGCGAACCTCTGGCATACCTGCTGGGCTCTGCCGAATTTTATGGGCGCCGTTTTCTGGTTTCCCCGGCGGTGTTGATTCCACGCCCGGATACGGAGCGGTTGGTCGACCTGGCGATCGAAAGGATGGAATCCCTGCCTGGTCCGCGCATCGTTGATCTGGGGACAGGTTCGGGTGTGGTCGCGGTGACCCTGAAGTGTCTGTGTCCGAAGGCATTGATCACGGCGGTCGATTTGTCGCTGCCAGCGCTGGAAGTGGCTCGCCTGAACGCCGGGCGGCACGCCGCGGTGGTTCGCTTTCTTGCTGGCGACTGGTACTCGCCGCTGGCTGAAGCGTGTTTCGACCTGATCGTTGCCAATCCACCGTACGTTGCTGAAGGTGATCCGCATTTGCTGCAGGACGGTCTGCCTTTTGAGCCGCAAACGGCGCTGACCGATGCGGTGGCCGGTGGCGATGGTCTCGCCTGCATCCGGGCGATCGTTGGCGGCGCCGCACGACACCTGTACCGCGACGGTTGGCTGCTGGTCGAACACGGGTACAATCAGGCCGCAGCAGTACGCAAGATGCTCCATCAGGAAGGGTTTGCCGAGGTGGCCTCCTGGCACGACCTGTCCGGGATAGAAAGGGTCAGCGGTGGCCGCTGGCGTTGACGATGGGCATCGCCAACCGGTACACTTATTCCCGATTATTTTTATCAACTATAGACTGACGAGGTTTGATGATGGATGTGCAGCAACTGATCAAGGAACAGGTCACCAACAACCCGGTGGTGCTTTACATGAAGGGGACGCCACAATTTCCGCAATGTGGCTTTTCCGCGGTCACGGTGCAGATTCTGAAAGCCTGCGGCGTGTCGAACTTCCTGAGCGTCAATGTACTGGAAGATGCGGAGATCCGCAGCGGTATCAAGGAGTATGCCAACTGGCCAACCATCCCGCAACTGTACGTGCGGGGCGAGTTCGTCGGTGGTTGCGACATCATGCGCGAGATGTATGAAGACGGGGAGTTGCAGAAACTGCTTGACGGTGCGGTCGATCGGTCCTGAGCGGCGGGCCGGCTGTTCGCAGCGGCGCCGCGTGTTCGGGTGTCGTGACAATGTCTGTACTGCAATCGGCGCGAGCAATTCGGAAGGCGGGAGAGGGCGATGAGAACCGGACGTGTGGTGTGGCACTATTCCCTGGCCTTGCTGGGCCTGTGGCTGCTTTCCGCTTGCGCCAGCTATAGTGGCCGAGGCCTTGAGCCTGGCGTGGCGACCTTGCCCGAGGTGTTGGCGACGATGGGCCAACCGGCCCTGAACTGGCGGGATGCTGATGGCAGCCAGCAGTTGGCTTATCCTCGCGGGCCGGCAGGGAGCCAGACCTTCATGGTCTTCGTTGCACCCGACGGACGACTGCAGCGCATTGAGGCGGTACTGGACATGGAGCATTTCGCACGTATCGAACCCGGGAAGAGCAACAAGGAGTCTGTGTTGCGCCTGATCGGTCCGTCTGTCCCGCAGTGGACCAACTACTTCAAGGCGCGCGATGAACTGGTCTGGGAATGGCGATACTGCGATGCATGGAACCAGCTCGCGCGCCTGGACGTGCTGTTCGACGCCACTTCCGGCATCGTCCGCACGACATATCAAAGGCCAGACCTGAGCGGATTCGACGGAGTGGCACCATTCTGCGGCCATTAGCACTTGGCTGGTTTACCGCTTGCCCTTCAGGGCCGGTCGTTTCAGGTTCTCAGAAAGTCACCAGGCGAACGTTGGCTGAACTCAGGCGTTCGCTGAGAACGCCGAGGAAAGACTGGTAGAAGTGCATTCGGCAGGCTTGCGAAGAACTCTGCAAGGCGCTGCCCGCAACCCTGACCAGCTTGGTATCGGTCATTGCAACAACGTCGGCACCACGTCTGGGTGTTGCCTTGCCGATCACCGCCATCTCACCAAAGCACTCACCGGTCGTCAGCAGGTCAAGAATCATGCCGTTCTTGAGAACTTTGAGTTCCCCTTCGGCAAGAAAATAGAAGCAGTCGCCAGGCATCCCGTCCTCGATGATCATCGCACCGGGTGAAACGCGACTCCATTCGGAAAAACGCACCACTTCCCAGATTTCGACATCGGAGAAGTCGGCAAAGAAGGCGAACGAGCGCAGCGTATCGAACTTTTCGAAATCAGCCATCTGGTCTGCGGGCAGGTTCAGTCGCCTGTCACGGAAGGCCTGAGCCAGATCGTGTGCGAATTCCGTCCAGTTGGCGTAGCGTTTGTTGAGTTTCTTGTTCATCGCACGAGCGACGATGGCGTCAAGCGAAGCCGGGATGTCACTGCGCAGCGCCGATGGCCTGCGTGGCTCGGCGTTGATGATCTGGTAGATCAGGTCATAGCTGTTGCGAGCCTGGAAAGGCAGTTTCCCGGTAAGCAACTGATACATGACCACGCCGAGAGAGTAAATGTCCGTCTGGTGATCGAGCGCTTGATCGCGCACCTGTTGTGGCGACATGTACGCTGGTGACCCGATTCCCAGTACCAGTGTGCGTTCGGGTGAGCCAATGATGGCGGCGCCAAAATCGGAGATCTTGATGTCGCCCTGGCGCGGGTCGACGCCGGTGAACAGGATATTTGCCGGTTTGATGTCCCGATGCGTGATGCCGGCCCGGAAAGCGAAATCGAGCGCTCGCGTGCACTTGAAAATGATCTCGACGACACGCTCGTAGGGCAACAGGCCGTTCGATGAGCAGACCGTCTCCAGGGTGCCGCCCGCCACATACTCCATGACGATGTAGCACAGGTGGTCGTCGACCACGGCATCGTAAGTCTGAACGATATGCGGATGTGACAATCTGCCGACCAGCGCCGCCTCGTTGAGGAAGATGTGCGTGTATAGGCGGCCGCGTTGAGGATCCTTCAAAATGTCCGGAAAGGCGACCTTGACCGCCACCTGGCGTTGGGTGAAACGGTCGTTGCCGAGGTAAACGGTGGACGTTGCACCACGGCCGAGTTCTCGGACAAGTTCGTATTTGCCGATCTTCTGCATCCGCTCAGCGCTCGGAACCAGGTATCCTGGCGCGTGCGCGGGCGATTGCCGCCAACACCTGTGTCGGGGCCGTGCCACCGATGTGATTGCGCGCCGCCAGCGAGCCATCGAGCGTCAGTGCTGCAAAGACGTCGTCATCTACCAGTGGCGAGAGTTCACGTAGTTCGGCAAGCGAAAGCTCCGCCAGATCGACGCCGCGCTGTTCGGCGCGGCGAACCGCCAGGCCAACGGCTGCGTGCGCATCACGGAAAGGCAGCCCCTTACGGGTCAGGTAGTCAGCGAGGTCGGTGGCGGTGGCAAATCCCTGCAGCAAGGCGGCGCGCATGCGCTTGGGACTGGTGGTGATGCCGGGAATCATCTCGGCAAAAACACGCAGCGTATCGGTGAGGGTATCTACCGTGTCGAACAGTGGTTCCTTGTCCTCCTGGTTGTCCTTGTTGTATGCCAGGGGCTGGCCTTTCATTAGCGTCAGCAGCGCCGTGAGATGACCGTAGACGCGGCCGGTCTTGCCGCGTGCCAACTCGGGCACGTCGGGATTCTTCTTCTGGGGCATGATCGAACTGCCGGTGCAGAAGCGATCGGCAAGCGTTATGAAGCCGAAACAAGGGTTCATCCACAGCACCAGTTCTTCCGACAGGCGCGAGAGATGCATCATCAACAGTGCGCCGGCGGCGCAGAATTCGATCGCAAAGTCGCGGTCGGAAACGGCATCCAGCGAGTTTTCACAAACGCCGTCGAAACCCAGGAGATCGGCGACCAGCTTGCGGTCGATCGGGTAGGTCGTACCGGCGAGGGCCGCTGCGCCGAGGGGCAGGCGATTGATACGCCGCCGGCAGTCCGTGAAGCGTTCGCTGTCGCGGCGCGTCATCTCGAAATAGGCCAGCAAGTGATGCCCGAAGGTTACCGGTTGAGCAACCTGCAGGTGGGTGAAGCCGGGCAGCGCGGTCGCCGCTTCCTGCTCGGCGAGGTTCAGCAACCGCCTCTGGAACTCGGTCAGCAGTGCAACGATGTCGTCAGTCGCATCGCGCAGATAGAGGCGAATGTCGGTCGCGACCTGGTCGTTGCGTGAGCGGCCGGTGTGCAGGCGCTTGCCGGCATCGCCGACAAGCGTTGTCAAGCGTTTCTCGATGTTCAGGTGCACATCTTCAAGGTCCAGCGACCAGACAAACGTACCGGCTTCGATTTCGCGTACGATCTGTGCCATGCCGTGCTCGATCGCTGCGAGGTCGTCGGCAGAGATGATGCCCTGTCTGGCCAGCATCGTTGCATGCGCGAGCGAGGCGCGAATGTCCTGCCGCCACATCCGTTGGTCGAAGGCGACTGAAGCCGTGTAACGCTTGACGAGGTCAGAGGTCGGCTCCGAGAAGCGGCCGGCCCACGTGTATTGCGAAGAATCCGATTGGCTCATGAGGGACAGGTTCCTGGGCTAAAATCACTCGTAGAACCTTGAACAGGCGCCACTTCGAGTGATGGCAAGTATAAAGCAAAACCTGAGCACGCAGCCCCTGCCGGACTTTCGCAATGCCGGAGTCATGTTGCGCAGCCTGCTTGGGGTGAACCTGCTGGCCCTGGTCGCGGCGCTGGTGCAGAGCGATGGGGTGACCGACAGCGTGCAGCGTTACATTGACATGGCGGTGTGGGTGCAACCCTTGCTGCTCTTCGACCTGACGGTCCTGGCACTACTGGGGAACGCCTTGCGGCGCTGTCCGGTGTGGGTCGCGAGGGCGTTGGTGCTGCTACTGGCCGTCGGGTCCGCGCTCCTCTGGTCGCATCTCTGGCGATTGCTGGGCTTCGACGACGGTGGTTGGCAGCGCCTGTTGCGGGCCGGTCTGCTCGGTGGGCTGGCCGCAGGGTCGCTGCTGTCCTACTTTGCCTTGCGTGCCAGCGCCCTGTCGCCGGCGCTGGCAGAAGCACGGCTGCAGTCACTGACGGCACGCATCCGGCCACATTTCCTGTTCAACAGCCTCAACGCCGTGATCTCCCTGATTCGCCTGGAACCCCGGCGGGCCGAGTCGGCGCTGGAGGAGTTGGCGGAACTCTTTCGTGCCCTCATGCGTGACCACCGGGAACTGGTTCCCCTGGCTGCAGAGATTGCCTTGTGTCGGCAGTATCTGAACCTCGAAAAACTGCGTCTTGGCGAGCGACTGAACGTGGAATGGGAACTGGCGGACTTGCCGCCCGATCTCGAGGTGCCGCCGCTGCTGGTGCAGCCGTTGCTGGAGAACGCTGTTTATCACGGCATCGAACCCGCCGAAACCCGTGGCACGATCCGCATTCGTGTGACGCGCAACGGCGACGAACTGCACATTGATCTGGCGAATCCATGTGGTGGCCCTGCCGAACATTCGCGGGGCAATCACATGGCGCTCGACAACATTCGCGAACGCCTGGCGTTGTACTACGATCTGGAAGCACGCATTGACACCGGCCTGGTCGTCTTGACCGACGGGCGGCTCGAATATCGGGTGCGCATCGTTCTACCTTGTCGCGTTCGTTCCTTGTGAGCCACGCCGCTACGCTGTCGGTGATCATCGTCGACGACGAAGGACCGGCGCGTGCGCGCCTGCGTGACCTGTTGGCCGATATCGAGCACGAGTTGCCGAACGAAATCGTTGCCGAAGCAGACAACGGCTTGCGCGCTCTCGCCGCGATCGCTGGCGGTGGCGTTGACGTGGCGCTGGTGGACATCCGCATGCCGGGTATGGATGGCATTGAACTGGCCCTTCATCTGTCGCAACTCGAGCATCCCCCGGCGGTGATTTTTGTGACCGCCTTTGATGCTTACGCCGTGCGCGCCTTTGAACTCAATGCCGTCGATTATCTGCTGAAACCGGTGCGGGCGCCGCGTTTGCTTGCCGCACTGCAGAAAGTCCCGCAAAGCCGAGCGCTTGACCCAAACCGGATGGTGCGGTTGGCGCAAGGCCCGCGTACGCACCTCTCGTACCACGAGCGTGGTCGTTTGCTGTTGATTCCGGTCGCCACCATCCTCTATCTCAAGGCCGATCTGAAGTACGTCATGGCCCGTACGCGTGACCGTGAGTACCTGCTTGACGAGTCGCTGACGCACCTCGAACACGAGTTTGGCGAGCAGTTCATTCGCCTGCACCGCAGTGTGTTGGCCGCCAGGGAAGCGGTCATCGGGTTCGAGAAGAGTGGTTCCGATGATGCCGAGACGCAGTGGCAAGCCCTGCTGCGAGATATTCCGGAGCGCCTGCCGATTAGTCGCCGGCAATGGCCACTGCTCAAGTCCTTCGTGCGCCGATCGGGTTCCTGATCCCCTTCGATGACCTTCTGGCTTATCTGACGGCGCTCCAGGGAACGCCACCGTAGGGCCTCCTAGTTCCGCTGCCAGACCTGCCAGCGCTCGCTGCCGGCAAAGACCGGCAGGGAATCGTCAACCGGACGGTCTTCGCGGCGCGTGCAGTGCGGTGTCAACAGGTTCTCGAGTTGCTGCGGCAGAATTCCAAATGGTGGCCCCTTGATGGCTTCGCCGAAGAAGAAATAGCCGGCGAGCAGACCGCCAGGACGCAGCAGTTGTGCCATCCTTTGGGCATAGTCTGCCCAGAGCTTGCGCGGCAGTGCGCAGAGGAAGGCGCGTTCGTAGATGACGTCGAAAGGTGTGCCCGGGTCAAAGGTGAAGAAGTCCGCACAAAGCAGGGTACCCGGCCATCGATCGCCGAGTGTGGCGCGGGCGCATTCGATGGCGCCTGCCGAGAAATCAAGGGCCGTTGTCTCCCAGCCGCGCTGCGCGAGAAATGCTGCGTCCCAGGCGCTGCCACAGCCGGGGACCAGCACCCGCCGACGCGCGGACGAGCACTCAAGTCGAGTGCCTGTTGGTCCGCCCAGCGGGTGTGCCTGTTCGTAGCGCATGGCAAACTCGCAAAGCTGTTGCGGGGCCTGGCCCGCCTCCCATGGTGTGATGCCATTTTGGAAACGGTGATCCCAGAAGTCGGCAAATTCGGGTCGTTGATGGCGAGGTTTCTCGGCAGACATGCTCTAGCTCCAGGCATTGTTGGGGCAACGGTTGCGGCGTGGTCCCGGTGTTTCGCAAGCCCGACTACCGTATCGATCGACCGCGGCGAATGGGCGGGAGAGCATGCTAGAATCGCGCCCGCACCGTCGGCGTCGTCGGCGTCAACGCTGCCCAAGCATGCCGGCTGCACAGGATGAATATGCTGGCACTCTTACCGGAATCCTGCCTTGACCGCTGCCATCACAGTTCCGTCGCAAATTGTTATCGCCTCCCGTGAATCCCGCCTGGCTCTGTGGCAGGCAGAACACGTTCGGGAGCGACTAGCGCAATTATATCCAAAGACTACGGTGACGATCCTCGGCATGACCACCCGAGGTGACCAGATCCTGGACCGCCCCCTGTCGGCAATTGGTGGCAAGGGACTGTTCATCAAGGAACTCGAGGTGGCCATGCAGGCCGGGCGCGCCGACCTGGCAGTGCATTCACTGAAGGATGTGCCGATGGAAATGCCGGCCGGCTTCGTGCTTGCCGCCATTTCGGCGCGCGAAAGTCCGTGTGATGCCTTCGTGTCCCCGCGTTTTGAGACACTAGACGATCTGCCACCCGAGGCTGTGGTCGGCACGTCCAGCCTGCGCCGTGCGGCGATCCTGCGCGCCGGGTACCCGCAACTCATCGTCAGAAGCCTGCGCGGTAATCTCGATACGCGTCTCAAAAAGCTCGATGCCGGTGAATACGACGCGATCATCCTGGCTGCGGCAGGCCTGATTCGTCTTGGGCTGGCGCAGCGCATACGTTCGCTGCTGACGCCCGAGCAGTCCTTGCCGGCGCCGGGGCAGGGGGTGCTGGCGGTGGAAGTGTCGTCGGCACGAACCGACATGATCGCATGTGTCGCAGCACTCAACGATTCCGCAACCGCCCATTGTGTTCGCGCCGAGCGCGCCTTCTCGCGCGCCCTGGGTGGAAGTTGCCAGGTACCGCTGGCGGCCCATGCGGTGCTCGACGACGCGGGTCTTTGGTTGCGTGGGATGATTGCGACGCCGGATGGCAGCCGCATGCTTGCCGGAGAACTGCGTGGCGCGCCGCAAGACGACGAGTCGATCGGTTGCCAGCTGGCGCAGGTGCTGCGCAATCAGGGGGCAGACGCCATTCTGGCGAGCCTTTCAGCCGGCCAATGACCGAACTCCTGAGCGGCAGGACAGTCGTTGTTACCCGCCCACGTGCACAGGCGTCGAGGCTGGCTGCTCTGATCGCCGGGCAGGGTGGCGAAGCGGTAATTTTTCCCCTGCTCGAAATTTCGCCGGTCGCGGATCCGGGGCTCCTGCTAGCAGCGGTCCGCGGTCTCGACAGTTGCTCGCTGGCGATCTTCATCAGTCCCAACGCCGTCGCTTTCAGCCTGCCGGTAATTCTCGGCAGGCGTGCCTGGCCGGCAGGCCTGCGGGCTGCCGCCATCGGGCAGAGCAGCGTCGAGTTGCTCGCCAGTTACGGAATTGTGAATACTCTGGCGCCCTCCGAGCGTTTCGATTCCGAGGCCCTCCTCGAACTGCCGGAATTGCAGCGCGGGTCCGTTGCCGGCAGGCGGGTGGTCATCTTTCGCGGTAACGGTGGGCGCGAATTGCTCGCTCAGACGCTCCGCGAGCGCGGTGCCGAAGTCGACTACGTCACCTGTTACCGGCGCTCGGCACCGACCGATGCGGAGCCCTTGCGAGAGTTGTGGCGGAGCGGCCACCTTGACGCCCTGACCATTTCTTCAAGTGAAGGCTTGCGCAACCTGGTCGATCTGCTCGATACCCCGGGACGTGCCTGTCTTCGGTCTACCCCGTTATTCGTGCCGCACCAGCGTATTGCCGATCAGGCGCTGGCGCTGGGTCTGTCGCGGGTGATCCTGACCGGCCCGGCCGATGCCGGAATCATGGCGGCTTTGCGCGCATATCATTGGCGTTGATCGTGAATCCCGTATGGGTTGCTAGGCCCAATCGCGCGGTGTCAACAAGTCGTAGAGCGCGGCTTCCGCCGTGCCGGCTTCGGGTTTCCAATCGTAGCGCCATTTGACGACTGGTGGTAGTGACATCAGGATCGATTCCGTTCGCCCGCCCGATTGCAGGCCAAACAGCGTGCCACGATCCCAGACCAGGTTGAACTCGACGTAGCGTCCGCGCCGGTAGGCCTGGAAGTCGCGTTCACGTTCGCCATAAGGCAATGTCTGTCGCCTGTCGATGATCGGCAGGTAGGCGTCGGCGAACGCATCGCCAACGGCGCGAGTCAGCGCGAAGCAGCGCTCGAAGCCACCCTCGGCAAGGTCGTCGAAAAACACACCACCGACTCCGCGCGGTTCGTTGCGGTGCTTGAGGAAGAAATACTCGTCGCACCATTTCTTGTAGCGCGCATGCGTTCCTTCACCGAAAGGCAGCAGGACCTGCTTGCAGGTGCTGTGAAAATGCCGGATGTCGTCAGCGAAAGGATAATACGGCGTCAAATCCATGCCGCCGCCAAACCACCACGCAGGCTCGGCATCCGGCCTGGTCGCGAGCAGCGCCCGGACGTTCAGGTGTGCGGTCGGACAGTAGGGGTTTTCTGGATGCAGTACCAGGGAAACGCCCATGGCGGCGAAGGCACTGCCGGCGAGTTCGGGGCGCCTGGCGGTTGCCGAAGCCGGCAGGGAGGCGCCACTGACCTGCGAGAAGGCGACCCCGCCCCGCTCGAATACGCGACCACCCTCGATGATGCAGGTGCAACCGTTGCCCGCGAGGCCAGCGCCGGCTTCCTTTACCCAGGGGTCAACCCGGAAGCGGGCCCCAGCTTCACCCTCGACCGCTTCGAGTGTCGCCATGAGGCGCGCCTGCAGGCCCGTGAAGTAGGCCTGTAGCCGGGCCGCATCGATCATCCTTTACGCGCCACGCAACGGGCCCGCTGTGCTTGCCACAGGTTCATCGGCTGAGGGCGCGGTGGCCGATGTCGCGGCGATACTGCATGCCGTCGAAGTGAATGCCGACAATCAGATCGTAGGCACGCTTCTGTGCCTGCTTGAGATTGTCGGACAGGGTCGTGACACACAGCACACGGCCGCCGGCGGTGACGATCTGGCCATCTTTTTCGGCCGTTCCGGCATGGAAGACATGGCTGTCGTCGCTGGCCGGAGGCAAGCCGCTGATCAGATCGCCGGTGCGTGGCGTGCCGGGGTAATGGGCTGCGGCGAGCACGACACCGAGTGCAATGCGGCGATCCCAGCTTGCTTCAACCAGGTTGAGTCGGCCGGCGATGGCATGGTCAAGCAGGTCGAGCAGGTCGGACTTCAGGCGCATCATGATCGGTTGGGTTTCGGGGTCTCCCAGGCGGCAATTGAACTCTACCGTCTTCACCGATCCGTCCTTGCCGATCATCAGGCCGGCGTAGAGGAAGCCGGTATAGGGGATGCCGTCGGCAGCCATGCCCCGCACCGTGGGCAGGATGATCTCGCGCATGGCGCGGGCGTGCACTTCCGGAGTGACCACCGGTGCCGGCGAGTAGGCGCCCATGCCGCCGGTGTTGGGGCCGGTATCGCCGTCGCCGATTCGCTTGTGATCCTGGGTCGAAGCCAAGGGAAGGGCGTTCTTGCCATCGACCATGACGATGAAGCTCGCCTCTTCGCCTTCCAGAAACTCTTCGATGACGACGCGTGCCGCGGAATCGTCTGCCGGGTTGGCCGATTCGCCGTCCGGGAGCATCCGCGCGATGGCCGCATGCGCCTCGGCCAGGTTCATGGCCACCACTACGCCCTTGCCCGCAGCCAGTCCGTCGGCCTTGATGACGATCGGCGTGCCCTGCTGGTCGATGTAGGCTTGTGCCGCAACTCTGTCGGTGAAGGTCCTGTAGCGCGCGGTCGGGATATTGTGCCGGGCCATGAAGCGTTTGGCGAAATCCTTCGAACTCTCGAGTTGCGCCGCTTCCCTGGTCGGACCGAAAATCTTGAGTCCGCGAGTGCGGAAGACATTGACGATACCGGCGGCGAGCGGCGCTTCCGGACCTACTACCGTGAGGTGAACGCGCTGCCTGGCAGCGAAATCGGCGAGCGCTTCCGGATCACTGAGGTCGACGTTTTCGAGTTCCCGCTCACGGGCAGTCCCGGCATTGCCGGGGGCGACGAAGACTTTCTGTAGTCCAGGGGTTTTCGCCAGACGCCAGGCGAGAGCGTGTTCGCGACCGCCGGAACCGATGACCAGTAACTTCATATGGATCCTTTCACCGCCAGAGCCCTTTCAGGTAGCCGTGAACGTCTCCCCGAGGATCTCCCGAGCCACAAACCAGTCGTGACAACCGCCACCACAACACCATCCATCCCATCCATTGTCACCTGCGCATCCCCTTGCCAAGACAGATCAGTGCCGGAAATGCCGGGTGCCGGTAAATACCATTGCCAGGCCATGCTCGTTGGCTGCGGCGATCACTTCCTCGTCGCGCATCGACCCTCCCGGCTGGATGACCGCCTTGGCGCCTGCCGCCGCCAGTACATCGAGCCCATCGCGGAAGGGGAAGAAAGCATCGGAGGCGACACAGGATCCGGTCAGATCGAGGCCGGCATTCTGTGCCTTGCTGGCCGCAATACGCGTCGAATCGACCCGGCTCATCTGACCGGCACCAACGCCCAGGGTCATGCCGCGACCACAGAAGACGATGGCGTTGGACTTGACGAACTTGGCGACTCGATAGGCGAACAAGAGATCTTCAACCTGGGCATCGGTCGGGGCGATCTGGCTCACCACTTTCAGGTCGGACGCCTGGACATTGAAACGGTCTGGCGTTTGCAGCAGCAACCCCCCGCCAACACGCTTCATCTCGAAGGTGTGATAGATCCTGGCCAGCGGCAGTTCCAGCACGCGCAGATTCTGCTTGGCCGCCAGCATGTTCCTGGCGGTGTCACTGAAACCCGGCGCAAGCAGGACTTCGACAAAGTGCTTGCGGGCATTCATGGCCGCGACCACTTCGGCGTCAACCATGCCGTTGAAAGCGATGATGCCGCCAAACGCCGAGGTCGAGTCGGTCTGGAACGCTTTTTCGTAGGCCGACAGCAGGTTTTCCGCGACCGCCACGCCACAGGGATTGGCATGTTTGATGATCACGCAGGCCGGCTTTTCGAAGGTCTTGACGCACTCCCAGGCGGCATCGGCATCGGCGATGTTGTTGTATGAGAGTTCCTTGCCCTGCAACTGCCGGTAGTTGGCGATCGCGCCCGCAAGTGGCGTCGGGTCGCGGTAGAACGCGGCCTGTTGATGCGGATTCTCGCCATAACGAAGCGTTTCGACGCGATCGAACGCAAGCTGCAATTGCTCGGAAAAAGGCTGCGGTTGGTTGTCTGCATCAATCGATGTCAGCCAGTTGGCGATCGCCGAGTCGTAGCGCGCCGTGTGCACAAACGCCTTTCTGGCCAGCCTGAAGCGTGTGCTCAGGCTCAGTTGGCCATTGCTGGAGGCCATCTCGGCGAGCAGCGCCGCGTAGTCCTGAGGATCGGTGACGACGGCGACCCCGGGGTAGTTCTTGGCCGACGAGCGCACCATCGCCGGACCACCAATATCGATATTCTCGATCGCCTCGTCGAGCGTGACGCCATCCTTGGCAATCGTTTCGAGAAAGGGATAGAGATTCACGCATACCAGATCGATCGTCGGAATGTCATGCTGTTCCAGGGTGCGCAGGTGCTCGGGCAAGTCACGGCGAGCCAGGATCCCCGCGTGTATCTTCGGATGCAGGGTCTTGACGCGGCCATCGAGCATTTCCGGGAAACCCGTGTAGTCACCGACTTCAGTGACTGGCAGACCGGCATCGCGGAGCATCCTGGCAGTGCCTCCGGTGGACAACAGGTTGACGCCGTGAGCGACCAGGCCGGCGGCGAATTCGAGCGCGCCATGCTTGTTGGAGAGACTGATCAGGGCTTGACGGATTTTCATGGTGGGCTGGTCGTGAAAGTAATGTGATGGAAACAGGCAGGAGCTTGGTTCAACCCAGCAGTTTGAGGTCGACCAGTTTCTTGCGCAGCGTGTTGCGATTGATGCCTAGGATCTCCGCTGCCAGTGTCTGGTTGCCGCCGGTCTGTTTGAGAACGACTGCAAGCATCGGGCGTTCGACGCTGCGGATGACCATCTCGTAGACTGCAGCCGGCTTTTCGCCGTCCAGCCTGCGAAAGTAGTTTTCCAGCGCTTTGTAAATGCAGCCCGCGATATCGTCGTCGTTACCGGTATCGTCATTCTGGTTCATGCTGCGAGGTCCTCCAGATCGACTCCGCCAAATACCGCCGCGTCCGGCGCGGTGGTGACGTAAGGCAGGTGCTCATGGTGCTCGGCAAGGCCGAAGAAGAAGGCATTGACCGCCTCTCTTTGCCGGCTGATGTCCGGCAACTGGTTCATCATGTGACGGAAAGCCGCTGAGCCGACAAGCCCCCTGGTGTACCACGAAATGTGCTTGCGCGCGACGCGTACGCCGGTATCGATACCATAGAACAGATACAGTTCCTCTAGGTGGGCAAGCAGTACCGCGTGAATTTCGCTGACACGCGGCGGTGGCAGGTGGCTTCCGGTCTTCAGGAAGTGTTCGATCTCCCGGAACAGCCAGGGACGCCCTTGCGCAGCGCGGCCGATCATCACTGCGTCGGCGCCTGTCGTGTCGAGAACGAACTTCGCTTTTTCCGGCGAAGCAATGTCGCCGTTGGCGATGACTGGAATTGCCGCAGCCGCCTTTATTGCCCGGATCGTCTCATATTCCGCCTGGCCGCTGTAACCGCAGGCGCGGGTGCGACCGTGTATGGCCAGGGCTCTGATCCCCGCCTGCTCGGCGATCTTCAGGATCTGCAGGGCGTTGCGGTTGGTGGTGTCCCAGCCGGTACGGATCTTCAGCGTCACTGCAGTATTCGGCACGGCATCGACGACCGCTTCGAGAATCTGCCGGACCAGTATCTCATCCCTGAGCAGCGCGGAACCAGCCATTACGTTACAGATTTTTTTTGCCGGGCAACCCATGTTGATGTCGATGATCTGCGCACCCCGGTCAACGTTGTAGCGCGCCGCCTCGGCCATCATGGTCGGAATGGCGCCGGCAATCTGCACCGAAATCGGTGCGACCTCGCCGTCGTGGTTGGCGCGTCGGCGGGTCTTCATGCTGCCATAGAGCAGTGAATTGGACGTGACCATTTCGGAGATGGCCAGGCCAGCGCCCATTTGCTTGCACAGTTGCCTGAAAGGGCGATCGGTCACGCCCGCCATCGGCGCGACAAACAGCTGGTTGCGAAGCGAAAAACCGAGGAATTCCATGGCGGTCCGGTGCCGGCGTGCAGGGCAAGAGAGGGATTCTACCTCGATTGCTGTCCCGAAAACAGACAGTTCTTGCCAGTATCCGAGACGAGCAAGGGCTGCCGCAGCCCTCAGCCCATCGAGCGCGGTCGCGAAGACGGCACAGCCATCGGCTTTTGAAGGCGCGGGCGGGGAATCGCGGTGCCCGTGGCTGCTCCGGTTACAGGATTTGGAGTTCGCGCAGGTAGCGTTGCCAGTTGGCGACGTAGTGATCGGCACTGTGCTGCAGGCGATCAACTTCTTCTGCGCTGAGCTGGCGCACGACTTTGCCGGGGGAGCCGACGATCAGCGAGTAGTCCGGGAAAATCTTGCCTTCGGGAATCAGCGTGTTGGCGCCGACGATGCAGCCCTTGCCGATCACCGCACGATTGAGCAGCACCGAGCCGATGCCGATCAAGGCTCCGTCACCAACCGTGCAGCCGTGCAGCATCACCAGATGGCCGACCGTGACGTCGCGTCCGATCGACAGCGGTACGCCTTCATCGGTGTGCAGCACGCAATTGTCCTGGATGTTGCTGTTCTCGCCGATGCTGACCGGATCGTTGTCGCCACGCACGGTCGCGCTCCACCAGATCGAGGCGTTTTTTGCAAGCCGGACGTCGCCGATCACGATGGCATTGGGGGCGACCCAGCTTTGAGGGTCGATCTGCGGGCGCTTGGCGCCGATGGCGTAGATGGGCATGGCTTGAATCTCGCGGTGGTTGCAGGTGAACAATTGTAGCCTGGCCGGCTATTGATGGCGTAGGGCCTCGATCGGATCGAGGCCGGATGCCCGGTGTGCCGGATAATAACCGAAGAAGATGCCGATCCCCGCGGCGACGCCAAAGGCAACCAGGATCGAGCCGCCGGAAATGACGATCACCATGTCGGTGACGGCGTTGGTGAGCAGGGCGCCGGCGATGCCGAGGACGAGGCCGATCAGGCAACCGGCAACCGAGATCATCAACGCTTCGAGCAGGAACTGCGTCAGGATGTCTTTCTGGCGGGCGCCGATGGCCATGCGGATGCCAATTTCGCGCGTTCGTTCGGTTACCGAGACGAGCATGATGTTCATGATGCCGATACCGCCCACGAGTAGCGAAACCGACGCGATGGCTCCCAGCAGTACCGACATCACGCGGGTAGTTTCGGCAGCGGAGTCGGCCGCTGCCGCCAGGTTACGCAGATAGAAGTCATTGTCCTGACCTTCGCGAATGCGATGGCGTTGGCGGAGCAGGGCGGTCATGCTCCTTTCGACGCTCGCCATCGCTTCCCCCGAGGTGGCCTGGACCATGATCAGACGCACCGAACCCGCAAAGGGCGTACCGAAGACCTTGCGCTGGGCGGTGCTCAGCGGAATGATCAGGGTATCGTCCTGGTCGCGCCCGTCGAGGTTCTGTCCCTTCTTGCCGAGCACGCCGATGATCACGAAGGGACTCTGGCGGATACGGATGGTCTTGCCGAGCGGATCGTCGTTGGCGAACAGATTGTCGGCGGCCGTCTGTCCGATCAGTGCGACGCGCGTTGCCGATCGGACATCCGAGTCGCCGAAGGGGTGGCCGCTGACGATCGTCCACGCTCGTGCTTCGAGGTAAGGCGGGGTGGTACCGACCACCGTCGAACTCCAGTTGTTGGGACCATACACCAGTTGCTGCGTGCCTTGATGCACCGGCGCGACGTTGGCCACCCCATCGAGTTCGGCGATCGCTTCGGCATCGGCGACGGTCAGCGTCGGGCCTCCGCCACCGCCGCTGCGCAGGCCACCCGTACTGGTCGACCCGGAGATCAGAATGTACAGATTGCTGCCCATGGTGCTGATGGTCTGCGCCACCGCATACTGTGCGCCCTGGCCGATGGCCATCATCAGCACTACCGAGCCGACGCCGATGACCATCCCGAGCATGGTCAGCACCGTGCGCAGGCGATTGGCGCCCATCGCCTGCCAGGCTTCACGGAGCATCGCCTTCAACATGCGACGAGCGCGCGTGCAGCTGTCGGAACGTCGCTGACGAGGCGGCCGTCGAGGAAACGCACCTGCCGCCTGGCGCAGGCGGCGATGTCCGGTTCGTGGGTGACCAGCACGATGGTGATTCCTTCCCGGTTGAGTTCCGTGAACAGGGCCATGATTTCTTCGCTGGTATGGCTGTCGAGGTTTCCGGTCGGTTCGTCGGCGAGGATCAGTTGTGGCGAATTCACCAGAGCGCGGGCAATCGCCACGCGCTGTTGTTGGCCGCCCGAGATGCGGCTGGGCAGCGATGCGGCGTAGTCGCCGAGGCCGACCCGCACCAGTTCCTGCAGGGCGCGGGCTCGCCGCGCATCGCGTTCGACGCCGGCGTACACCAATGGCAGGGCAACGTTGTCGGCCAGCGACATCCGTGGCAGCAGGTTGAAGCCCTGGAATACGAAGCCGATGGTGCGGTTGCGCAGTGTCGCCAATTCGTCCTTTCCCAGTTGGGCGACGTTGCGGCCGACCAGGAAGTAGTCGCCGCTGCTCGGCGTATCGAGGCAACCGAGCAGGTTCATGAAGGTTGATTTGCCGGATCCCGAGGGGCCCATGATGGCCACGAATTCCCCGGCTTCGACAGCCAGGTTGACCCCGCTCAGAGCTGCAAAGGGGCCGGCGGCCGTGCGGTACGACTTGCCTACGGCGAGAGTGCGTATGACCACCTGCGACATCAGAACAGCCGCATTCCCACGCTGCTCGGCTTGCCGGAGGTGTTGGCGATGTTCTCGCCGACGACGACCATATCGCCTGCCTTCAGTTCGCCGCCAAGCACCTCGGTGCTGCGGTTGTCGGTGATTCCGAGTTGCACACTGACCGCTTTCAGTTCGTCCTTGTCGATTCGGTATACCGTGCCACTGGCGCTGTCGCGCTTCCTGCCCTTGCTCTTCGCTTCGCCGGCACCCTCGCCGGTGGCTTTCGCGCCACCCGGTGGGGCACTGCCGCCTGGTGGCTTGTCGCCGGCGATGTCGCTGGGCTTGAATCGCAAGGCCGCGTTCGGCACCAGTAGAGCATCCTGACGGCTGGCTACGCCGATGCTGACGTAGGCGGTCATGCCGGGCAGCAGAATCTGTTCGGGGTTGGAGAGCGACACGCGAACGTTATAGGTCACGACGTTCTGCTGGGTCGTCGGGTTGAGGCGAATCTGCTGCACCTGCCCCTGGAAGCTGCGGTTGGGGAAGGCGTCGACGGTGAAACGGACCTTCTGTCCCTCGCGGATGCTGCCGATGTCGGCTTCTGCAAAGCTCGAGTCGATACGCATTTCCGAGAGATCCTGTGCGATCTTGATCAGCGTTGGGGTCTGCAGACTGGCGGCAACGGTTTGTCCGAGGTCGACCACGCGGTCGACGACGACGCCCGAGACTGGCGAGCGGATCGTGGTGTACCGTAAATTGACCTGGTCCTTGTCGGCTGCGGCTTTGGCCTGTGCGAGTTGCGCTTCGGTCGAACGGCGAGCCTGCAGCGCCTGTTCGAGTTCCTGCCTTGACACGTATTCCTGTTCGAACAGGGCCTGCATGCGCTTTTCATTGGCGCGCGCCAGATCGAGTGCCGCTGCGACATTGCGGACGTTGGCCGCGGTCTGGCGTGCCTGCGCGGCGAGCAGCGCGTCGTCGAGTTCGAGCAATGCCTGGCCTTTCGCGACCTTGTCGTTGAAGTCCACATAGAGCTTGGTCACCGTGCCGGAGACCTGCGTACCGACACTGACCAGCACCACCGGGTTGAGCGTGCCGTTGGCCGATACCGTCTGCGTCACTTCGCCCCGGTCGATGGTCTGCAGCTTGTAGCGTTGTTCCGGAGACTGCGTTGTGGTTTGGCGGTACCAGTAGGCGCCGCCAGCGAGGGCGACCATCAGCGCAGCGAGTGCGAAGCTTTTGAGGGAAATCATCGGTTGGAAGCTTTCTTGCCGCCGTTGGTCTGGAACAGCAGGCGGCTGTCGAGGGCGCCAACGGCCCTGGCCAGCGTGGCGCGCGAAACCTGCCAGTCGAGCATGGCCTGGATGCGCTGCAGGCGCGCGTTGGCGAGCGCGCTCTGAGCGTTGAGCACGTCGAGGATGTTGCCGACGCCAGCTTTGTAGCGTCCGAGGGCGACGCGCTCGGATTGTTCGGCGCTGGCCAGCAGGTCGAGGGTGGTCCGGATCGTCTGGGTGGCGGTGCTCAGGTTCTGGTACGACTCCCAGACGTCGAGCGCGACTTGCTGGCGGACGTTGTCGCGGCGTGCACTCTGGACGTCGGTTCTGGCTTCGGCGGCGCGGACATTGTAGGTGGTGTTGAAACCGGAAAACAGCGGCAGGTTGACGATCAAACCGATCGATCTGGCGTTGGCCGAGGCGCCGCCGATGTCTTCCCATCGGGGTCCGGCGTTCAGCGACAGGGTTGGCAATCCGGCAGCTCGCGCATAGGCGACGCCGGACTGCGCGGCTTTCAGCTCGGCTTCGGCGGCCTTCAGTTCGGGGCGGCGTTCGCGTGCTTCGGCAATGAGAGTGGCGACATCGCCCTCAAAGCTGGCGTCAGGAGCCGACGCCTGAATGTCGTCGAGCTGCAGTGGCTGATTGGCGTCGAGCCCCATGATATTGGCCAGCCGGCCCAGGCTGTTTCTGAGCACGCCCTCGGCCCGGATGCGAAACAGCGTGGTCTGTGACCAGGCAGTCTGAGCCTGCAGGCGGTCGGCGGGAGTGCCGGTGCCGACGCGGTAGCGGACTTCGGCTGCCGACAGGCTTTCGCGGCTGGCTCTTTCGGATTCGAGCGCTGCGGTGACCGCGGCGCGCGCGGCCTGAACGTTGTAATAGGCCTGCAGGGCACCGAGAAAAACGCTCTGCACGGTCGAGTCGAGCGTCGAAACGGCGGCGTTGAATAACTGCGTTGCTACTTCGAGATTTGCCGAACGGGCACCGAAGTCGAACAGCAACCACGAAAGCGTCAGCGAGGCATTGCGCTGGGTGGTGCTCCGTGAATCGGCCCTGATCCGGCTGGCGGCCACCTGACCATCGACCGTCGGCAGGAAGTCGGACTGCGCCAGGCCGACCTGGGCGGCTTGCACGCGCGCGTACGACCACGCCTCACGGGTCGTCGGGTTCTTGCACAATGCCAGGTCGACGACTTCCAGTATCCCATAGACAGCGTCGGCGGGCAGTGCCTGGCAAGGCATGCGCTGAAGTTCGCCGCTGATCGTCAGTGCAGGACGTGTTGGGGTAAGCGCGCGGATGGCGAACGGGTCGCTGACTTCGAAGGACTGCAACGGGGTCGCCAATGCTGCACACAAGGTGGCGAGGGCGAGGCGGGGAAATGTGGCGCCATGGGCGAGCGCAGTCGGTCGGGATGTGATGTAGGCCATTTTTCGCTAGTATAGCGAGGCTTGCCGCGATGTCTTGCGACACTGACGCCTTGGAGCAGCGTCCGGCAGGTTTTTCCATTAGCAAATGTTACCACCCGCAACGCCGACCGGCCGCGGCGACACGCACATCAGGAGGGCAGCGGCAATGACGACGAGCACCTGCAAGGCGCCTTGCCGGTGGGCCTGCGGGGGAAGTCAGGCGGACATTCAGGCGGGTAGGCCAGTCTCCGCCGGTCAAGGTCGTATCGCCGCCGCGAGGCGGTCTTCCACGGGAGCCGGGTGATGCCGTGGATGGAAGCGCTTGGCCTCTTGGTCATGCTGGCCGGCGGGTGGTTCTGGCTTGACAGCTTCAAGGCGCGCGAGGCCGGCATGGCTGCCGCGCGTGCCGCCTGTGCAGCAGAGAACCTGCTGCTGCTTGACGACACTGTGGCGCTGGGGGCGCTGCGTCCAGCGCGTGACGACGATGGCCGGCTGCGCCTGCGGCGCGTCTATCATTTCGAATATAGCGATACCGGGGATAATCGCCGTCACGGTCGGGTGACCCTGCTCGGCAGCGAGTTGCTGATGGTGCATCTGCCGCAGACGCGCGCTCCGCGGCTGTGCTCGCCTTCAGCCTAGAACGCAGTGACCCACTTGAAAAAGAACTTGTTGCCCTGGAAGCGGTTGTCGACGCTGCTTTCGTGGTTCCAGGAGCCGACGAAACTCATCCCCTTGTAGTCGTACTTGATTGCCGGACCATAGGCAAAGACCTGGCCGCGCCGGCCATCTGGGCCGACCTTCTGGCCGTTCACCTGGTCGTCGGTGGTCTGACGCAGGTAGTAGCCGGCCAGCCCGACGGCCCACGGCCCGAAGTGCTGGCCGATCAGGTAGTCCATGTGGAACTCATTGCCCGACTGATAGTCGGTGTCGAGGTTCTTGGTCTTGAGGTTGTACATCAACTTGGCGGACGCTTCGAAACCGCTTTGGTTCAGGTAGGTGAAAGCGAAGATCGGCTCGAAACTGTAGTAGTTGGCTCCGATGCTGTCGGTGGGGTTGCTCTTGCTGTACTTGCCGGTGGGCAGGTAGATGTCGATACCGAGGGTCAGGTGCCAGTCCGGCGGGAAATGCCAGCCGATGATCAGCGGGTCAATGACGATGTCGCCAAGGCCGAAGACGCTGCCATTGCCGATACCTGGAAACGGGGTGTGCATGCTCTGGGATACGAGCGGTACGATCGCATGCACCGCCCAGTCACCACCAAAGACCTTCTGATTGGTGACGTGAATGAAGCGCAGAGCGTCGAAATTGGCACTGACGTTCAGTCCTGGTACCTTGTGGCCGTCGTTGTCGCGATAGTCACCCTGGTAATAACCGAGGTAGTTGATGAAGTAGTTGCCGGGTGGCGGCAGCGCGCCGGCCATGAAATTCTCGGATCCGTTCGGATATTGGTCAGGCCCCTCCTTGGCGAGGACCGGGGTGCCGGCGAGCAGGGCCGGCACCGCCAGAAGCAGAATGCTTTGCGCGGTGTTCATTGGTTTTCTTCTCCCTTGTTGGTGTACGGCAGCGGCAGCATCATAGCCTGTCCCGGTGGTGAGCAGCCAGCGTCACAGCAGCGGCCGGGTTGCCGGTTGCGGGTGATCGGGCGCGCGTCATCGTGCAGTACGCCCCGGTCAAGCAGCCGTTCGACCAGTTCTACCTTGTTACCCAGCGGGTAGTGGCGCCAGATCTCCTGCTTCAATGCCGCCGGCGAACCGCCGCCATGCAGACTGATCAACGAATACCAGCCCCCCTGGTACGAAGCGCTCAGGTCTTCGATGAAACGGGCGACCTCGATCCGCTTTTCGTAGGGCACCATCGGATTGGCGCGCAGGACTTCGGCGAGGGTCGCCGAAGTCGCCGGGTTGTGGTCTTCGTCGGGGCCGGGGAGCGCCACGATCAACCCCCCCGACACTTCGTGCGCCAGACGATGCATGTCGTAGATCTGGGTGGAGAGCAGGAGTTTGCCGATATTGGCAAACACCGGTTCGGGCATGAAGCTGCCGCTGTGCTCGTCCCTGGTGCCGTATACGCTGGCCGCGACACCACAGGCGAAGAAGCCTTCGGTGATCTTGATCAGTTCGACCATGGGTTCGCGCAGGCTGGCCTTGCGGCCCGGATCGAAGCCGTTGGCCTCGCACATCAGGGCACCGGCACCGATCAGCAGGTCGCCGAAGCCGGCTCTGGCGGCGATGCAGCTATGGCGATGATGCGTGGCGTAGTGGTAGGTCAATGCTCCGGAATGCTCCCACTCGCCGGCAAAGAACACCCGTTCCCAAGGCACGAAAACGCGCTCGAAGATCAGCACCGCGGTCGATTGTCCATAGCGCCGCGAGAACAGGGCGGCGCCGTGTTCGAGCTTTTCTCCGGGGCGCCCTGCCGGGCGGGCAACCATCGTCAAGCCCGGCGCGTCGACCGGCACCGCGCAGCACACGGCGAAATCGGCGTCGGCAGCGTCCATGTTGCGGCTCGGCATGACCAGAATTTCGTGCATGTACGGCGCGCCGGTGACGATGGCCTTGGTCCCCGAGATGAAGATCCCGGCCGCGCTGCGCTCGACGAGATGCACGTAGGTGTCCGGGTTGGCCTGCTGATAAGGACGCTTCGAGCGGTCGCCCTTGGCGTCGGTCATGGCGATTCCCAAAGCCAGATCCCGTGTCTGCACGTCCTCGAGGTAAGCCGCGAAGCGTGCCCGATGTTCGTTGCTGCCACACGCATCGTCGATCCTGGCGCTGACCTGATGGATCGCGTTCAGCGCATCGTGTGCCAGATAGCGTTGTGCGCAGCCGGTCTCCTGACACAGGAGGCGCACCGCCTCAAGCTTGTTCAGCAGATCGCCCGTGGACTCGTTGATGTGCAGCATGCGATTGACCGTCCGCTGGCTGTTCGCCTGGACTGCAGTCATCAGTGTCGATTTCGCGGGATCAAGCGCGAAATCGTAGGTCACTGCCAGAGCATTGATTCCTGGCTGCAGCGCCGGGGTGTCAACAACCGGGCCGATCAACTCGCCATCGACATAGATCCTGGGGTTGTACTGGCGCAGGGATTCGCGGTATTCGGTTCCATTCATCAGCCTGTCGGTCGGCGGCTGCCGGGATTGCGTGCTGGTCATCGTCGCTCCTCGTCGGCTCGACCGAACGGTGCTCAATCGAGGCGACAAGCGTGAAATCGAAGCAGCGAAAAGTCAAGCGAAGCTCGGGATCCCGGATCCGTGCCCGACCCCGGAAGCTAAGCTTCGCGCGCGGCCCTGCGGCGTTCGTTGTCGGTCAGCAGGCGCTTGCGGATGCGAAGGTTCTTGGGAGTGATTTCCACCAGTTCGTCGTCGTCGATGAACTCGACGGCCGACTCCAGCGTCAGCGCCACCGGTGGCACCAGGCGCACCGCTTCGTCGGTTCCCGAGGCACGCACGTTGGTCAGTTGCTTGCCCTTGATCGGATTGACGACCAGGTCGTTCTCGCGGCTGTGGATGCCAATTACCATGCCTTCGTAGAGCTTGTCGCCGGGCACGGCAAACATGCGGCCTCGGTCCTGCAGCTTCCACAGGGAATAGGCCACCGCTTCGCCCTTCTCGCCGGAAATCAGCACACCGTTGCGGCGGCCCGGGATGTCGCCCTTGAGCGGCGCATACTCGTCGAAAACGTGGCTCATCAGTCCGGTGCCACGCGTCAGGTTCAGGAACTCCCCCTGAAAACCGATCAGACCGCGAGCCGGGATACGGTACTCCAGACGAACGCGGCCGCGGCCGTCCGAAGACATGTCCTGGAGGTCGCCACGACGATAGCCCAGGGCTTCCATCACTGCGCCCTGGTGCGACTCGTCGACGTCGAGGGTCAGCATTTCGTAGGGTTCGCACTCCTCGCCGTCAATTTCCTTGACAATCACGCGCGGGCGGCCGACTGCCAGTTCATAGCCCTCGCGGCGCATGGTTTCGAGAAGGATCGTCAGATGCAGTTCACCGCGGCCGGAAACGAGGAAGCTGTCGGTCTCGGCAGTTTCTTCGACGCGCAACGCCATATTGGTCAGCAATTCCTTGCGCAGGCGCTCGCCAATCTGGCGGCTGGTGACGAACTTGCCTTCGGTACCGGCGTACGGCGAGTTGTTGACCATGAAGGTCATGTTCAGCGTCGGCTCGTCGATGCGCAGCATCGGCAGCGCCTCCGGCTTTTCGGTATCGGTGATCGTGCAGCCGATCGAAAGGTCCTCGATGCCGGTGACCAGGACGATGTCGCCGGCGACCGCCTCGTCCAGCGATACCCGTTCGAGTCCGCGGAAACCGAACACCTGGCCGACCTTGGCAGTTTTCGGAGCACCATGCTCGAACTTGCCATTGGCGTCCGCCTGGCCATACATCACGATCACCTGCTGGGCTGGCTTGAGGCGCCCGCGCTGCACGCGGCCAATGCCGATGCGTCCGACGTAGCTCGAGTAATCGAGAGCCGAAATCTGCAGTTGCAGCGGGCCATCGATCTCGTCTGCGTGCGGCGGCGAGACGTGCCGGAGAATCGTTTCGAACATCGGCCGCATGTCCGGCGAGGGCTTGGACAAATCCAGTGTCGCGTAGCCGTTGATCGCGGATGCGTAAATTACCGGAAAGTCCATCTGCTCATCGTTGGCCCCGAGTTTGTCGAAGAGGTCGAAGGTGTGGTCAACGACCCAATCCGGCCGCGCACCGTCGCGGTCAATCTTGTTGACTACCACGATCGGCTTCAGCCCCAGGGCGAGGGCTTTCTTGGTGACGAAGCGGGTCTGAGGCATTGGCCCCTCAACCGCATCGACCAGCAGCAGGACGCCGTCAACCATCGACAGTACACGCTCTACCTCTCCGCCGAAGTCGGCGTGTCCCGGCGTGTCGACGATGTTGATGTGTACGCCGGCATAGTCGACCGCGAGATTCTTGGCCAGGATGGTGATGCCCCGCTCTTTCTCCAGTTCGTTCGAGTCCATCATCCGCTCGGTGATGTGCTGGTGAGCGGAGAAGCTGCCAGCCTGAACCAGCAGCTTGTCCACCAGGGTGGTCTTGCCATGGTCGACGTGGGCGATGATGGCGATGTTGCGGACGGCACGGGACATATAGTGTCAAGCCTTTGAACAAGGGGCACTATTCTAGCACAGGCAGGCTGCGCCTGTTGCACCGCAAAACAGCCGTGCGCTGGGCGCCCATCGTCGCGAGAACCCCACTGGGACAGCCTGAAAAATTCAGGGCTATTGGTTGCGCAGAAAATCGGCGGTGTTGAAAAAGGAGAGCATCAATTGCTCGCGTAGCGGTTCTTCGATACCGACGGACTCCATGGCCAGAACCATGCACGCGACCCATTGGTCACGCTCGCTTTCGCCGATGGCAAAGGGCAGGTGACGACGGCGCAGCATCGGATGACCGATGTTCTCGACATAAAGGTCCGGTCCGCCTAGCCAGCCCGAAAGGAACATGTACAGTTTGTCCTGTGAGGACTGCAACTCGACCGGGTGCAGGGCACGCATCGTGGCGAACTGGGGAACGCTGTCCATCAGCTCGTAGAAGCGATTACAAAGCCTGGCCAGCGTGCTTTCGCCACCGATCAGTTGGTAAGGAGTCTGCTGCTGCATGGTTGTTCGGGTGCTCCTGCCATGAAAGTGGAAAGCGCTGGAGTGGTGTCTGTGCCGGGAAAACGCGCGCGGGTTTCCGATCGGGGCGGAATGCCGTGCCGCTGATCGTTAGCCGAAGCGCTGAATTCTACCTGCAGCCCTTTCCGACGTGCACAGATCCTGTTGTCTGCATTCCCCATGCGAATCGGCAAGTTCGCATGAAAGCAAAATCGACCGCCAGTGTAGCCCATGTTCACTTCGACAGCTTATGTTGCGATGCAGCATCAGGCTTGACAATCTCCAATCGCAGGCTACAATCAAAATTTCGCTGCGGCGCAGCAATCGGGATCCGAGCACACAGGCTGAAGTTGCTGTCGTGCGGTTGCCTTTCCCCGAATCGCCACGTTTGGCTGGTCTCGATGCCCAGAGCACGGGCTTCTCCTGTCTGCCGGGGGCGTCGCTCGGGGCTCCGTTCGCAGCGCAGGAATTGCCAGAAGCGGGGCAGCGGCGCACACTGCTGTACCTTTCCAGTTGGCAAAGGCATTTAAGAGGGTATTCAGATGACCGAAACGATTGTTGCTTATCTGCGGGCGCATGCGGAGCAACTCGATGTCGACATGGCCGAGGCGCTCAACATTCCGATCGCCGAGCTCCGTGATCAGGTCGCCCGGCTCGCCGCGTCCGGGGACGTGATCTGCTGCAGGGTAACCCGCTTCATTGAAGGCCGAAAGATCGAAGGTGTCAGCTGCCGTCTGTCATGTGACCCACCGACACCGGCGCGTGGGCGGAAGCCGGGCGTGAAAAAGGAAGATGATTCGGAAACCGGTCTGTTTTGATCGGGCGAGGGTGCCGATAGCGAGACAATGACACCCCGAGCACCGGTCTGACATTGCTCTGTGGTGATGGCTCAGGCGCAGACCGGAAATGCTGCGTCGCTATCTGAGCAGATGCAGGTTGAAGTGGCCCTTGATGAACTCCTGGAATTTTCCGACACCCTTCAAGGCGATTTGCAGCCTGCCAAGTTCCATCATGTTGAGCCGCTCGATCTGGATGTAGTTGTCCGGCTTGCGGCCCTCGCGCACGGCTTCGACTTGTCCGCGCAGGCGCATCAGGACCAGGAAGTCGAAGCTCTCGGCGATCGTCGCGGCCATTTTCTTGTTCACCACCTTGTCCCTGACCAGGGCTTCAACTCGTTGATGGGTGCTGCCTTCGAGCTTGCCGGCCTGAATGGCCAGTGCCTTGACGCCCTCGGATAGAGCAAAAATGCCGGCCTTCTTGATTTCCAGCATCCCCGAGTGCTCGCCGTCCTTCTCGCCCTTGATCTTGCCGAACCAGCCGATCGGGGGGACGAAGCGCAGGGTGTTTTCGACCATGCGCATCAGGAACAACTTGTCTCGCTGCACATGCTGGTACAACTGCGTCTTCAGTTCCTGTTCGAATGAGGGGTCGCCGTAGATGGTACGGATGTCCACGAACGTGCCGCAGCTCAGCACGTGGTTCGGTGTCGGGGCCTGTATCCAGCGGTCGAGCTGGTCCGTCCATTTGCCGAGGCTGCGCCGCCACTCCTTGTTGTTGGCCATGATGCCGCCGGAACAGGGGGGGACGCCGATGGCCACCAGCGAATCAATCAGGACCTGCGAAAAATCTTCGATCTGCCGGATTTCGTCGGGGCCGAGTTCGTCGCCGTAAACAATGGCATTGTCCTGGTCGGTGAGCAGTGTCTGCTCGCCGCGTCCCTCGCTGCCGAGCACGACAAAAGCGAAGCGCTTGGGCAACTCGGCAAAGCGATCCTGGCGCATCAGGGCAATCAGGCGCAAGAGAATCTGATCGTTCAGGTGCGCAATCATGCGCACCACGTCGCGGGTCTTCATGCCGGTGCCGCTGAGGTGCAGCACCAGGCTCTGGATACGCGAGTACACGGCTTTCAACTCGTCGAAATCGCGAGTCCTCTCGATGTCGAGGACCAGTTGATGCGGCGAATGCGCCTGCAGACGGATGATATCGCTATCGGTAATGATGCCCGAGAGTTTGCCCTGGTCATCGACCACCGCCAGGCGATGGATCCGCTCGCGCGACATCCGGTAGAGCGCTTCGTACAGCAGATCCTCTTCGCCGATCACCGACAGCGGGCTGTTCATGATCGTCCGTACGACGAGCCGGGACGGGTCGGTGCCGGCAGCAACGACCTTGTTGCGCAGGTCACGGTCGGTCATGATGCCGCTGGGCAGCGTGTTCTCGCAGACCACGACGCTGGAAATGTTCTTGGCACGCATGATCCTGACGACGTCTACCAAGGCATCATCCGGTCCGCAGGTGACTACCGTGCGCTGGCAGAAATCCTTCACCGGGCGAAAGAACTGACCTTCTTCGGCCATCGCTTGTTACTCCTTGCTAGTTCGACAATGGACTGGCTCTGCCTGGCGCCATCAGTTGCGGGGCGGGTTGCTACAACGGGTCAGCGCACCCGGGGCAGCAATTCTAGCATCGGCTGGCAGATCCCGCGCGCCGATGCCGGTCACGGCAGCGTACCGTACTTGAAGAAGCGGGCGCCGACAGGCCGTCAGATCACCATTCGTCGCGGGGTGCGGTTACTTTGATGATCGAACGGTACGCTGATGGTGGATAATGCCGGGAAAGCCCAATTCTGTGACCCAGCATGTCTGCCATCGCGCATCCGCTATCTTTTGCACCCTATTCGCAACGCTGCATTTATCGAAGCCTGCCGGCAATCTGTCTGGCCATCGGGCTGTCCGGCAGCAACTTGTCGGCCGCGACCGACACACTGCTCTGGTTTGGTAACGAGCGGCCGAAGGCTGCTGCCCAGCAGGCTGTCGAACTGCTCGGCAAAGCCGGTGCTGACGGACTGGAAGCCGGCGACTACAGTGTCGATCGCCTGCGCGGCGCCCTGGAAAGGAGCGGCAACGGGCAGCCCCTGGCGGCAGGCAGCCTGTCCGCGCTCGATCAGGCATTGACGATTGCCGTGCGGCGCTATCTCTCCGACCTCCATTTCGGGCGTGTCGATCCGCGTCGGCTTGGGGTGGACTACAGTCCGGCGGGAGCGCCCGATTTTATTCCCGATGCACTGCTGAATTCGGCCATTGTCGACAACCGTTTTATGGACGCTGCGCGTGGCGCGGCTCCCACCTGGCCGCAGTATGCGGCGGTCAGGGAAGCGCTGGCACGCTACCGGGAACTGACCGGCAACCCGGCCTGGCTGACAGCGCTGCCGTCACTGCCCGCGGGAAAACTGTCCCCAGGGCAGAAATACCCGGGGATTCCTGCCCTGACCCAGCGCTTGATCCTGCTCGCCGATTTGCCTGCCACCGCGACGCCGCCACCCCGTTACGAGGGGCAACTCGTCGAGGGTTTGAAGTCATTCCAGGAACGGCATGGCATGACACCGGATGGGATCATCGGCAAGGAAACCCTGGAGCAACTCAATGTTTCCCCGGCGACACGTGCACGGCAACTGGAACTGGCTTTGGAGCGGCTGCGCTGGACGCCGCTGCAGCAAGCGCGGCGTGGCATCGTGGTCAATATCCCTGAGTTCGCGCTGCGTGGCTATGACGTTCGCGACGGCAGGGTCGAGACGCGTGTGGCGATGCGGGTCATTGTTGGCGCTGCCCGCAAGACGCGTACACCGCTGTTCGATTCCGAACTGCGTTTGATCGAGTTCAGCCCCTACTGGAACGTCCCACCATCGATCGCCAAGGGCGAAACCCTGCCGAGGCTGCGGCGCGACCCGGGCTATTTCAACCGCCAGGGCTTCGAATTCGTCGGTAGCGACGGGCGGGTCATTGACGGCTTCTCCGAGGCCGATCTGGACGCGGTCCAGCGTGGCCAACTGCGTATCCGCCAGCGTCCCGGGGCCAGCAATGCCCTTGGCGACATCAAGTTTGTGTTTCCCAACAAGGAGAACATTTACCTGCATCACACGCCCACCCTGCCACTCTTCAAGCGTGATCGGCGCGATTTCAGTCACGGCTGCATTCGTGTCGAGGCGCCAGCGGCCCTGGCGAAGTTCGTTCTTGCCGATGAACCGGAATGGACCGAGGAGCGTATCGCGCAGGCGATGCGCAAAGGCAAGTCCGCAACCATCCGCCTGAAGGAGCCTGTACCGGTGGTCATCGGCTACAGTACGGCCACCGTCAGGGAGGGGCGGGTGTACTTCTTCCCGGATATCTACGGACACGACAAGATTCTTGACAATGCCTTGCGCCAGCGATCAACTGCCGTCCAGGCCTCGAAGGAATCGAAGATAGCCGCAGAGTCTATCCCCTGAGTCTGGATAAACATCTCATGCTGACACCTCACAAGCAATCCCGCCGAGTGTTTCTCGGGCAAGCGGTCCGGTTGGTCGTCGCCGGCACGGTCCTGCCGGCAGCGAAGCCCGTGCTCGCGGCCCTGCCGAATGCGCGCAGCCTCGAATTTGTTCACCTGCATACCGGTGAACATCTCTCCGTCGTCTTTGCCATCGGTGATCACTATCGTCCCGATGCGCTGAACGCGCTGAACCACTTTCTCCGCGACCACTATTCCGGCGAGGTCGGCAACATCGACCCGCAACTCTTCGATCTGCTATTTCAGACTCGGCAGGAGCTTGACTGCTCGCAGCCTGTGGAGGTCTACTCCGGTTACCGTTGCGCCACCACCAACACGCAGTTGCGCAACAACCGCGGTGGCGGCGTGGCCCGACAAAGCCTGCACATGGAAGGCAAGGCGATCGATATTCGCCTGCCTGGCGTGCCGCTTGCCGATCTCCGCGATGCGGCAATCTCCCTGGGTGTCGGGGGCGTCGGGTTTTATCCGCGTAACCACTTCGTCCATCTCGACACCGGCAGGGTGCGCTACTGGTAGCCTGCCTCCGGGCACCACGCGTGCGCGCCGAAGAACCTTTCCCGACAGGGCGGTGGTGAACTCGAGCACTCTGCTGGTGGCGATTCCGGCGACGGCGTTTGGCGCCTGTGCATTGCCGTTGCTGTTGCAGCGCCACGGGCGGGCTGCCGCCGCCCTTGCCGCCGCCCTGGTGATGGCGGCCTGTCTGGTCTTGCTGGCGCCGCTGGCACCTGCGGCTCTGGCTGGCCACACCGAACTCGCACGCCTGGCGTGGTTGCCCGCCTATGGACTCGACTTCAGCCTGCGCCTGGACGGCCTCGGGCTGCTGTTTTGTCTGCTGATCTGCGGCATTGGCCTGCTGGTGGTGCTGTATGCCTTATGGTACCTGCCGCAAAGCGACCGTCTCGGGCGCTTTTACGCGATCCTGCTACTCTTCATGGCGGCGATGCTCGGCGTCGTGCTTTCCGAGAACCTGCTGCTGCTGCTGGTCTTCTGGGAGCTTACCAGCCTGTCTTCGTTCCTGCTGGTGGCCTACGACAGTGAAAAGTACGCATCGCGAAGTGGCGCTCGCCTGGCCCTGGCGGTCACCGGCGGCGGCGGTCTCGCGCTGCTTGCCGGCATCCTGCTGCTCGGACACATTGCCGGCAGCCATGAGCTGTCGGTGATCCTGGACGCCGGCGAGCGCATTCGCGCGCACGCGCTTTATGCACCGGCCCTGATCCTGGTGTTGCTCGGGGCGTTCACCAAGTCGGCGCAGTTTCCCTTCCACTTCTGGCTGCCAGGCGCGATGGCGGCGCCGACGCCGGTGTCGGCTTACCTGCATTCGGCGACGATGGTCAAGGCCGGCGTCTTCCTGCTCGCCCGACTCTACCCGGCGTTGGGCGGCAGCGACCTGTGGTTCTGGCTGGTCAGCGCGACGGGCGCGATCACGCTGGTCTACGCTGCCGCAGTGGCGTTTTTTCGTCATGACATCAAGGGGCTGCTGGCGTATTCGACGATCAGCCAGCTGGGCCTGATCACGCTACTGTTCGGTCTCGACACGCCGCTCTCGGTGGTGGCCGGAATCTTTCACATCATCAACCACGCGATCTTCAAGGCTTCGCTGTTCATGGCCGCCGGCATCATCGATCACGAATGCGGCACGCGGGACATGCGGCGCGTCAATGGCATGTTCAGGTACATGCCGGTGACTGCCACGCTGGCGATCATCGCCGCCGCGTCGATGGCCGGTGTGCCCCTGCTGAACGGCTTTCTGAGCAAGGAGATGTTCTTTGCCGAAACGGTCGCCTACCAGCCGTTCGCAGGCCTCGGCTGGGCGCTGCCGATGTTTGCGACCGTCGCCGGCATGCTTGCCGTCGCCTACTCGTCACGCTTCGTTCATGACGTGTTCTTCAATGGCGAACCGGTTGCCCTGTCGCGTCAGCCGCACGAGCCGCCACGCTGGATGCGGGCGCCGATCGAGTTGCTGGTCCTGCTTTGTCTGCTTGTGGGCATGTTCCCCGGTTGGACCGTTGGGCCGCTGCTCGATGCCGCCGCCGCGGCCGCCCTGCAGGGGCCGCTACCGGATTTTGAACTGGTGTTATGGCACGGCTTCAATCGGCCGGTGCTGATGAGCCTGCTGGCCCTGGTCGGCGGCGTCTGCATCTACGCCCTGCGCGCGCCACTGTTCGCCTGGCAGGCACAGTTGCCGCGCTGGCACGCGCACAGTGCTTTCGAGCGCGCCTATCGGCGGCTGGCCGTTGTCGCCGGTTCGCTCATCGCTCTCCTTGACAATGGCTCACTGCAGCGCCACGCGGCGCTGCTCTTCGCTTTCGTCGTGCTGCTCGGTGGCTGGGCCTTCTTTTCGGGGCCGACGAGCCTCGTCCGCGCGCCTGTCCAGGCCGCTGACGAGGCGGCCATCGCGGCCTTGATCGCGCTCCTGCTCGGAGCGCTCGGAGCCACGCTGCTGTACCGGCAACGACTCCTGGCTCTGATCCTGGTCAGCGTCGTCGGGCTGGTGGTGGCGCTGAGCTTCGTGCGCTTCTCGGCGCCTGACCTGGCGCTGACCCAACTCGCCGTGGAAACCGGGACGATCATCCTGATGCTGCTGGTCCTCTACTATCTGCCGGCGAGTGCTCCGCCGCAGAGCAGTGCCCCGAGGTTGGCGCGCGACCTGATCCTGGCCCTGCTGGTCGGCGGTGGCCTCGGGCTGACCACCTTGCAGATGCTCGGCACACCGGTCGATACGATCTCGGAATTCTACTTGCAGCAGTCGCTTGCCGGTGGTGGTGGCGCCAATGTGGTGAACGTGATCCTGGTCGATTTCCGTGGTTTTGACACCCTTGGAGAAATCACCGTGCTGGCGCTGGTCGCCCTCGCCGCGCACACCCTGCTCGACCGCCTGGTCCTCGTTGCTCCCGCGCGGGATACCGATGGCCGGCTCTGGGCCAGAGAAGCGCATCCGCTGTTTCTGGCCATGCTGATCCGCCCGCTGCTGCCGTTGTCGCTGACGGTATCGGTCTATATTTTCCTGCGCGGGCACCATGAGCCTGGTGGCGGCTTTGTCGCCGGCCTGATCACCAGCGTCGCGCTGACCCTGCAGTACCTCGGGTGCGGTATGGCCTTTGCGCAGCCGCGCATGCCGCGCCACCCCACCAGCCTGCTGGCGCTGGGCCTGGCGCTGGCAGCCGGCATCGGGGTGGCCAGTTGGGCATTTGCTCGGCCCTTCCTGACCAGCGCTCATGGCCAGCTGCGGCTGCCCTGGCTCGGTGAGGTCGAACTGGCTTCGGCGATGGTCTTTGATCTCGGTGTCTATATCGTCGTCGTGACCGTCGTGTTGTGCGTGCTCACGGGACTCGGCAGGCTCTCGCTGCGCGTACCCAGCGCGCGGGAGGTGCTCTGATGGAAGCTTTGCTGGCGATCGCCGTCGGGGTGCTGAGTGCGTGTGGCGTGTTTCTCATCCTGCGCGCACGCACCTTCCCGGTCCTGCTCGGACTGACGCTGCTGTCCTACGCTGTCAACCTGTTTCTTTTTGCCAGTGGTCGCCTGCGCCTCGAAGCGGCACCCCTGATTCGCGACGGTGCCAGCTATACCGACCCCTTGCCGCAAGCGCTGGTGCTCACGGCGATCGTCATTGGCTTCGGCATGACTGCCTATCTGGCGATGCTGGCCTTGCGCGCCCTGTCCGAGGCGGGTACCGATCACGTGGACGCAGGCCGGGAACCTTGAGCACGCACGCGCCGATCCTGCCGATCCTGATCGCGTTTGCCGCCGCGCTGCTGCAATTGGCATGCGATCGACTGTCGTTCCAGCGACTCGTCGGACTCCTTTCGGCAGCCCTGCTGGTGCTGGTCGGCATCTGGCTGACCTGGCTTGCCGATGACGGCCAGATGCGGGTCTATGCGCTTGGCGACTGGCCGGCGCCGTTTGGCATCGTGCTGGTCGTCGATCGCCTGGCGGCGGCAATGGTCCTGCTCGCCGCAGTGCTGGGCTTCGCGGCGCTGCTCTACGCCAGTGCCGGCTTTGACCAGCGCGGCAAACATTTCCATCCGCTGTTCCAGTTGCAACTGATGGGTCTGCTGGGGGCTTTCCTGACCGGGGACCTGTTCAATCTCTTCGTCTTCTTCGAAGTGATGCTGCTGGCTTCCTATACCCTGCTGGCACACGGCGGCGGACTGGCAAGAACCCGCGCGGGAATCAGCTACGCGGTGATCAACCTGATCGGGTCGGCGATTTTTCTGATCGCCCTGGGGCTGCTCTACGGGACCCTGGGGACACTCAACCTCGCCGACCTCGCGCAGCGCCTGCTGTTGCCAGGGTACGATCAGGCTCTGGCCCGGCTGGCGATGGCCCTGTTGATCGCGGTCTTCGTACTCAAGGCCGGGCTACTGCCGCTGTCGTTCTGGCTGCCGCAGACCTACACCGCTGCCGGTGTTCCAGTCGCGGCATTGTTTGCGATCATGACCAAGGTCGGGATCGTTGCCATCCTGCGCGTGCAGGTGATCGCTCTGGCGCCGGCCATGCCCGATCTTCTCGATCACTGGCTGACGCCGCTGGCCCTGGCCACCGTCGTCTTCGCGGCTCTCGGCACGCTGGCCGCCGCTCGCCTGCGTGCGCTCGCCGCCTGGATGGTGCTGCTTTCCGCCGGGACATTGCTGGTGACGCTGGCGCAGACGAGTGCCGCGGTCACTGCGGCGACAATCTTCTACCTGGTGCACTCGACCCTGGCAGGTGCCGCCTTCTTCCTGCTGGCCGGGGTCATCACCGAGCAGCGTGGCCCGGCAGCCGATCTTCTGGTGGCCGGGCCGCAACCGCAAGCCACCTGGGTGAGAATTTCCTTTCTGGTCCTGGCCACCACGCTGGCCGGGCTGCCGCCGTTTTCCGGTTTCCTCGGCAAGCTGATGCTGCTCACGACGCTGCGTGAAGCGGCTGCAGGATTGGCGATCTGGGTGGTGCTGCTGGGCGCCGGCTTCGTGGCCATGATCGTGCTGGCGCGCGCCGGTGGCGACGTCTTCTGGAAGCAGAAGACGCTAGCCGGGCCGAGCGATGCGATCGCCTGGCCGCGTGCGACGGCCACCCTGGCCCTGGTCGCCGCCGGCCCGCTGCTGGCCGTCCTGGCGCGACCGCTGTCCGACTACGCGGAACGCGCCGCCAGTCAACTACATGCCCCGGGGGCCTACGTGGCGGCCGTGCTCGGACCCGTGCCGGCACCAATGACTCGCGAGACGGCACGATGAGCCGCAGACTCCTGCCGCAACCGCTCCTTTCGCTCACCGTTTTCCTGTTGTGGACGGCGATCAGCAATGCCGCATCGCCCGGCCGGCTGCTGCTCGGCGCCTTGCTGGCCTTCGCCGTACCGCTGCTGACGCGCCGGTTCTGGCCAGACCCACCGCGGCTGCTCCGGCCAGGGCTGGCGCTGCGCTTCTGCGGCGTCGTCGCGGCCGACATCTTCGTCGCCAACTGGCGCGTCGCGCGGCGGGTGATCGGCCCGTTGCACCAACTCTCGCCGGCTTTTGTCGAAGTGCCTCTGGAAATTCACGACCCGTTTCTTGCCACGCTGCTCGCCAGCGTCGTTTCGCTGACGCCGGGCACGGTCGCCATCGACGTGGATCGGCAACGCTGGGTGATGCTGGTGCATGCCCTCGATGCTCCCGATCCGCAGGCGCTGGTAGAGGAGATCAAGGCGCGTTACGAACTGCCGCTGAAAGAGATGTTCGCATGCTGAATGCTGCCATCGAGATGGCCTTCGTCCTGGTCGGCGCGGCGCAGGTACTCAACCTCTACCGGCTGATTCGCGGACCGGACATGACCGATCGTATCCTGGCGCTCGACACCCTCGGGATTAACGTCATCGCGCTGCTGGTGCTGTTCGGGATGCGTACCGCAACCACCGCCTATTTCGAGGTGGCCCTGCTGCTCGCCCTGCTGGGCTTTGTCGGGACCGTCGCGCTGTGCAAGTTCCTTCTGCGCGGCGACATCATCGAATGATGGCGATGACTGAATCTGCCATCGCCGCCCTGATCGTTCTCGGAGCGCTGTTCGTCCTGCTCGGCTCGATTGGACTGGCGCGCCTGCCGAGTTTTCTCACCCGTCTGCACGGCCCGACCAAGGCCACGACACTGGGAGTCGGTGCGCTGCTGCTGGCTTCGGCGATCTTTTTTTCGACCCGCGAGGGTGGTGCTATCAGTCTGCACGAACTGGCGATCCTCTTCTTCCTGTTCATCACCGCACCGATTACCGCGCACCTGCTTGCCAAGGCGGCGCTGCACCGGCAGGCAAAGGGGCCTGGCGGTGACCCACAGACGACCGTCACTGCTGAATCCCACCGAGAACCCGAGCAGAGATCGCAAGCAGATAGCCGCAAGCCCTGATCCTCGACCATCCGACGGCCCGCCAACCATGCTATCGATCTTGCCGCCTACCGCGCGTGTGCCGCAGAACAGCAGCGCAGCGCCGATTTGTTCGCACTGCTTCCGAGTCGTGGCAGTACCGCGCTCGATATCGGTGTGAGGAATGGCTACCTGGCCAGGAGACTCGCGGCAAGGTTCAACAGGGTTGTCGCTCTCGAGTTTTGACGAGGCGCGCCTGCGCTCCCTGTTTGGCACCCTGACCTGGTCCCAGGTCAGCTAATCGTCAAGATGCATGCCAACTGGATCCATGTCCTGTTCTCAAAACCGCGGGCCAACGCCAACAACCGCTGACCCGCAGACCAGGCGGGTATGCTTGCTGCTGGGTCAGCCAAACAATCGGGCGACCCAGCGTGGCAGCCTGATACGGATGCGGTCCTTCTCGCCGCGCCATGGCAGTTCGATCAGGAAGTAATCGTAGATCCAGCCTGCTTTTTCGAACGCACGGATCGACGGATGGTTCGAATGCCAGATCCAGGTCAAGCATCTGCGGTATCCCAGCTTCTTCAGTTCGCTTGCGGAAAAGGCCATCATCTGTACGGAGAATCCCTTGCCACGGGCACATTCGGCGGTGATCAGATCGACCATCACGATTTCATCGTCACGGATGTTCCGGAAGCGACGGGGCAGATTGTCTTCGGTATTCGTCCAATAGGTGCAGAAGCACACCAGCCGACCATTTTCCCAGGCGCCGTAGCTGTGCCCCGGCTTGCTGGTGTACCAGGCATGTCTGCTGATCTCCGGATACTCGCATCCGGCTACCTGCCGAGTCGTCTCGATGGTCGCAAAGTGCGCGCCGTCCGGGCAGACGAAATGCTCGTGCAGGGGCGGAGAGTGGTACATCCGATTGATTTCGTAGCCACCCAGCAGAAGCTTGCTCAGGCTCTTGAGCCGTTCCTTGATGCTCATCGGATCGATTGCCCCCCCATGTCCTTTCCGAGATGATAGACCACCAACCCTTCATCCTCGCGTATCGGCACGAGGGCAGGGCTTTGGCGTTTGATTTCCGCCTGGTGCACCGGGTGGACATAGATCACGTAGATGTCCCGGGCGGAGCGCGCATGGCTGGCCAGGAGGTTGGACAGCACCCTCTCGAGCACCGGGTATCCGAAGGGATTGTAGAAATAGCAAACCAGCGGGTCTTCGGGAAAGCGGAAATCGACCGCGTCCAGGCACAGACAGGAGATGCGCGCGCTGCTGCCGGCTTGCGCCAGATACCGGGCGATGTTGTTGCTGGCGAGTTCGGCGAGCTCGGGGGAGAACTCGACACCGATGATGCTCTTGAACGGCAACTCCGCCGCCAGCAACAGGACCCGGCCTTTTCCCGCACCGAAGTCGACAAACGTATACCGACGCCAATCGAGGCCGAGCGTGCTCAGGATGGATCTGACCATCCCGGAGGGTGACGGTTCGTATCGGACCGCATGTCTGGCGTTGGGCGAATCAATATCCAGAGAGCCCGTCTCGCGGATACTGTCGGTTTCGACGTGATAGGTAGCGTCGAATTCCGATGGGTGGGATGTCGATGGCTTGCTGAAATGCGTCCAGGCGTGCCGGACGTTCTTCAGGATCAAGCCCGGTATGTCCTTGAGTTGGTGCCTCCGATAGGCACGCAGAAAGCGCTGTAACATGTCGTCCTCGGATAACGCTGGTGGCAGACAACTCATCACGGGAACGGTTGGGCCGTCGACTGGATGAGCTTGCGGACCTCATTCTGCCACAAGCGTGCCCGTACCCGTTGCGGGAATCCCTTCTTCGCCTTACCCGAAGCTGAGCAAGTAAATGGCGGTCCGCCTGCACGCCCGCGAACCTGAAGCGCCGTCGCAACTTCGCCGCGAGCCGGGGCGTATGTCCTTGGTGTATGCCAAAAGACTCTGTCGCGACCACGCTGAGGGGGCGTACCGGGTGGGACAGCGGAGAACCCCCCATCCCACTGCGTGGCGGCGTTGCTGGCAACGGCCGGGGGAGGGAGCTTACCACCCATCACTTTTAATGTAATCTCTGATTACTACGAGGCAACACATTGAGAGACGATGGGAAAGACAGATAAGTTAGCGGACGAGGTACGGTTTGGTCTGGAAGAGGCCCTCCCTGGGATGCGCAAGACGATCCTGAAAAAGCTACCGCTAGCGGTGGCGGCGATGATTCAGGCGCGCA
>Ga0208938_1000242_pt1 | contig 47402 bp, 54 predicted proteins | sample AD_UKC125_MetaG_FD_184434 | JGI IMG/M metagenome (GOLD analysis project Ga0208938, IMG submission 184434) | Active sludge microbial communities of municipal wastewater-treating anaerobic digesters from USA - AD_UKC125_MetaG (SPAdes) (version 2) | ecosystem: Engineered > Bioreactor > Anaerobic >... | reverse complement strand
GCGCCCGCAGTAGGGAAAAACGAGGGGAAACCGTACAAAAGGCCGGAAAAACGACGAAATGCCGCCCGCTCATTCCGCATCGTGAAATCTGGCAGTTTCCCCTACTCCAAGTCCGACAGGCTGCTAGGCAACGGGCAACGCGACACCCATCGAGCGCACCACTTCCTGTGGAAGCGGTCTGAATCCTGCAGAAGTGTTCTTCCAACAAAGGTTTCGCTCATCCTATGATCTGTGACATCAGCGTCGCCCCGCCTGCGACAGGCCCAATCCGGGAGACAGGCAAGGCGTTCAACATTCGCTGCACGCCGGATATCTTCACCGGCGAAACGCTGAACATTGGCGTCTGCGTGATCAGCGCGGACGGCGGCAGGATCGGCCGCGTCGTCACAGACACGGGAAGATTGTCGTGCCTCTATGGCGAAGACAACGCGGCGGGAATTGTGCAGTTGGCCCAAGTCGCGCTATGCGAAGCCCTGCAGGGCAACGAATCCCCCTCACCGAACATCGTTTTTGACGTGCCGCGGCCGATCTACAGCATTTCTCCGCTGGAAGCCATCGATGACCTGTTCGCCAGCCAGGTGACGCTGGCCATTCCTCAGCAACTGTCGTCAGCCGACCGCCTTCCGTCTTCGCCAACGAACCTGGTGATTTCCAGGCTTTATAACGCCTTGCGCCTCGTTGACTCTTCGGCCGCCAACCAAATCATCCCCAGTTCGCCACAAACCGTAGTCAACACGCGCAAAGGCACCCGCGCCGTGCAGATCGCGCTGCAGCCCCCTTGCGGAGGCGGCATTGTTCATTCAGCCGCGTATCAATCGCAGACTTTGCGCGCCCACCTTCTGGATTCGATGCTTGATCTTGAATGGGCAGCCGAGGCAAAGGGGCTGAGTCGTCTGGGCATATTCATCCTTCCCCCAGCCAACTGGCCAGCGCATCGGCGTCAAGAAATCGACCGAGCAATCGACAACATCGTGGACCGTATCCCAACGCGCATTCACGTGGACGTGGAGTCAGACCTGGATTCCATGGCCCAACGGGTACTGAGCTGGGCAGCCTGAGGGCGCCAACCCACTCTGGCCCGGTCCGATCATCCAGATCAACGGCAACCCACTTTTTGCGGCGTGATCGGCAAGTTGAAGAAGGTGTAGCAATGACTGCGGGAAAGCTTGCGTCTTGTTGTTTATTACACATTTACAACTAATCTCTAGTTGATCTTGGTGCGGCACTCTTTCATACTTCGATGTCAAAAAAAGACAAGTTGCTGTCAAGATTGACTGGGAAGCCGGCCCCGAAAGACTTCCCTTGGAGCGATCTGGTGACGGTTATGGAAAGGGCTGGGTTCTCTTGCTCGTGCAAGGGCGGTTCTCACCATACATTCGAACACACAAGCGGCTATAGCTTTGTTGCCTCGCGAGCGCATCCTGGAGGAATCCTCAAAGCCTATCAGGTCAAAGAAGCAGTGGATGCGCTGGAAAAAGTTGGCGCACTGAACAGAGAGGAAGAAAATGGCTGACACGACATTGCGGCACCGAGGCTATCTCGGATCGATCGAAACCAGCATTGATGACCGGTGTTTTCACGGAAGGGTGCTGTTTATAAACGATTTGGTTTGTTACGGTGGAGAGTCATTCGATGAGCTTGAAAAGGAGTTCATCGACAGTGTTGATCGCTATCTCGCCCACTGCGAAGAGATCGGGAAGTCTCCAAACCGCCCTTGTAGCGGGGTGTTTCAGGTGAGGATTAGCCCGGATTTGCACCGCCTTGCGGCGATGGTCGCCACCAAGGAAAGCATCAGCCTGAATGACTTGATGGCGCGCGCCCTGCGCAGCTACATGGACAAACCAAGTGCCATAGACATCAATCACCACCATGATCACGCAGTCAAAATTACAGTGCAAGCGGCTGACTCAACCGCATTGAGGGCCCTGGCTGCCGAATCAGGCAAGCCCACCGAGTGGACAGTGCTGCCCGCATCATCGGTACACTGAAATGACGACAACAACGCCTGTTCGCAGCTTGAAGCAGTCAGAGCTGTTGGATCTGCTGATTCGCCACTTCAACCTTCACGAGGGAAATTTTGTCCTATCGGTAGACTTCCAGGTCGCAGTGGGCGCCATTGGACCGACTCCTGAAAACATCTTGCCGGGGATGATGATCGGGGTAGCCGGAGTCGGGGTCGTAGCCGTCGACTCTCCCGGCCCGAACACGCTGAACGCGTCCGAGTGCAACCCGCGGCCAGCCAGGGCACGGCGAAAAGCAAAGGCCACAGAGGGCGCGTAATCGTTAGGTCACATCATGATCGTTGCCGGCAAACACAATCGGAATCTGGGCCATACCCCGGCGATGGTTCAATACCTCCAGCACTTCGTGTTCAGCCTTCATGACATCCGCTTCGAGCCATTGGCGCTTTCGTATCATCACGGTCAAAATGTCGCCGGCCGCAAAATTTTCTTCGCCGGACTGCACCCGGTGCACAAATCGCTCATCGAGTATCGCCGCATGGAATTGCGTCATGCCATCGTAGAAACGCCACTTGTTGTCGTCCTTGAAAGCAACATTGACCAGTTGAAGGTTGGCCTTCAATGTTTGGTCAGCAAGTTCTTCGGTTTCTGCGGGCGGCGCGATGAAATAGCTACGCTCGGCCCTTGTGATCGTCACAACCCCTTCTTCCGGTTTTGTGGAGATCGCAACCGATTCATATCCGTCACGCTCAAGTGGTTTCGCCACAGCAAGTTCAAGCGCCTGGCGCAACTTGAAGTTCCGAAGTAAGGCGATCGTGCGCTGCTCTGTTTCCAGTTCGCCATCATCCAGCTCTATACGTGCCCTCCCGTTGTCGAGCAGAACCACGCGCTTGATTTTCCGGTTGCGTAGCCACTTGATGACATACAGAACACCGCCTACTGCTGCCGCGCCCTTCGCATACACAAATCCGAGATGCGCTGTCACCTCCTTTGCGGTAACCACGGCAGGATCTTTGAACAGACCGGCTACCTGGCTCATGAGGCTTTGCACTACAGAGAAGTCGATCCCGAAGCATCCGCTCTTGAACGAAGCGTTCACGCGGAGCGCAACGCTGGTCCTGCCATCGTTGAGCGTGAAATTGGCCTGCTCAATCACATCACCGAACGCCAGCAGCGCCGGAGCCAGGTCGCGCACGTCAATCGTGCTGCCCGCCAATGCGGGCCCGTCGTACACAACATGAAAGCTCGTGTTACTCATGTCCGTTTCCCCCCGTGGCGCATTTTCTCATTGAGCAGTTCCTCTGTCATCGCCCGCTGAGGCAGGAGGACATGATTCATCCATCGCCAAGCGGTTGTTGCGATCTCAAGCCTACGAAACCGGGGTTAAAATGATTGATCAAAGGTCGCATGTACCGCCGAGACAGACGCCTCAGCCGATGCCGCACCCCCCTCCGCCTCAAAAGGAAGATATGACTGATGAAGACCATCGAGCAGCTTAGAGGAGACATTCGCTACGCCATCCGGCTGTGCGAGCGTACCGCGCGGCTCTACCGACGCATTCAGGCCGCTGGAACTTTCTTTTCGTTGGTGGGCGGCAGCGCGGCGGTCAGCGGCGCCGCCGGCCAGATGCCGTCGTGGGTCGCGATTTCTGGCAGCGCCCTGCTGGCCCTTGCCGGCGCCGCTCTGGTAGCCGTTCGGCCAGCAGACAAGGCGGCACAGAACGAGGCCGACGTGAAACGCTATCGCGCGCTGATGGCAAAGTCCATCGGGATGACTGTCGAGCAGCTCGTCGCGGCCCTCGAAGAAGCCCACCAGGGCGATGCGCCGGAAGTCGAGCCGCTGCGCAACGTCGCCTTCAATGACATGCTGGCCGAAATCAACCGGGAAGACCAGAAAATCCCGTTATCGGTCACCGAGCGCTTCCTGAAGGTCATCGCATGACCTAACCCGCCAGCCCCCAGCATCCCGCATCGTGCGGGATTTTTTTCGTCAATAGGTTCTACATGTGTTGACGCAATGAAATCTACAATTGTAGAATTCTTATCGCAATAACACATCAAGGAGCCGCCCATGCCCACCACCACCGCCTCCCCTCCCAGCCATCTGACCGAGCACGAAGCCCAGCAGCGCGCCACGCGCCTCGTCGCTGAGGCCTTCCCGCCGGGTCGCCCTCCGCGGTCGCTGCAATACCGCATGGGCATGACCCAGATGCTCGTCTACTTCTTCTGCGGCAAGAAGACCGCCTGCCCGTATCGTGAAGGCAGCCCCGAATTCGATGCCTTCTTTGCCGGATGCGATGCCGGCCGGCATCACTGGCGCCTGATGGCGGACAAGTGATGACCAACCCTCTCCACGATCTGGGCATCGCGATGGACAACATCGCCCGCTGGGCCTATCGCCGCGTGCTGGGCGTGCGCATCCCGGCGGCCCGCATCCGCCTGGCCGACATCGAGGCCGATCGGCAATTCATCACCGAACGCCTCCAAACCGCTTGCGCCGACGTGGCGTACTGGCGCGGCGAGCTGGAGCGCACGGAAGAAGCGCTCGACCTTGCCCAGCAGCAACTCGCCGACCTGCGCAGCAAGAGAATCACCACCAACCGCCACCGCGCCTGAACCGCCACTCATCCACAGGAACCTGCCATGGAAACCCCTATCGAAAGCCTCCCCCCCCGGCACGCCGTTGGCGCCACGGTGAAAATCCCGCGCCTGGCCAAAACCGGCAAGGTCATCCTGCACCGGGTCACTGAATCCGGCGGGGTCCGCGTCCTCGTGGATATCCCCGAAGGTCTGGCGATCAAGCGCCAGTGGTTTGACGAAAGCGACCTGGCATGAGCACCCCTTGCACGGCCCGGCTCGTCGCCGGCGTTTTCTTCCCGTCGTCGCCGGAAAGCCCGGTCGCCGACCTGGTACAGCAAGCGGTGACCGCCCTGCGGCCGGGCTTGCGGATCTACACCAACGGGCAGCAGTTGGGCCTGTTCCAGCGCGCGCCGAAAGGCTGGGCGCTGTTCGCCACCCGGAACGCGGCCGCCGCGCTTCCTGTTTCCCCCCCTGTTTTGAGGAGTTGAAATGCTGATTGGTTTGGTAGGCAAAGCCATGGCGGGGAAATCCGTCACCGCCAGCTATTTGGAGCAATGCCATGAATTCCGCGAAGTCGCGTTTGCGGACCCGATGCGCGCGGGCTTGAAAGCCATGCTGATGTTGGAAGACCGCAACTTTGATCCGGAAAGCAAGGAAACGCCGATTGAATGGATCGGCCAATCGCCGCGCCAGCTCCTGCAGAGTCTGGGCACCGAGTGGGGACGTAATCTGGTCAATCGCCGGCTGTGGGTGCTGGCGATGGCCCACAAGCTGCGCCCCATACTTCACGTCGGTCACGACGTCGTGATTTCCGACGTCCGGTTTATGGACGAGGCCGAACTGGTGCATCGGCTGGGCGGCCAACTGTGGCGAATCGTCCGCCCTGGCGCCGAGACGACATCGCACGTTGACCACACCAGCGAGCAGGAACAGGCCCGCCTGGTTGCAGACGTCACCCTGATCAACAACGGCACCGAGGAGCAGCTCTACGAAGCCATTGACGAGGCCCTCTGCGCGTGGATCAACCGCGGCGGCGATCTGGAAGTCTCCCACCCGGTGGCCGCATGAACGCCCCGGTACGCCTCGGAGACCAGGTGCGCGATGGATCAACGCCTGGCATTGGAACGGTTTATGACCTGTTCGAGCATGACGGACAACAGTACGCCCAAATCGAGTGGACCGCACGGGGCAATCAGTACACCCCCAGCCGCAGTTTCTGCAAAGCAAAACCCGTCAGTTTGCTGACCGTGGCGAACACCACGGCAAGAAGAAGTCCGGCATGACCACGATTCTCGAATCCACGAACGCCCCGGCCTGAGCACCACGCAAGACAGCGCAGCAAACCCACCCACTCAAGAAAGGCAAGAACCCCTCATGACCACCCCCTCCAAATTCATCAACAACGGCGCACGGGCAAAAATCCTGCGGGCCTTGCTCAAGCAGGGCATGCTGACCAACAAGGAAATCAGCGACGAAACCGGCTTGACGCAAAGGCAGGTGATCGACAACGCCAGTCAGGCCCGCATAGCCGGACTGCTCAAATCAGGCCGTGATGACGTGACCCAACTCATGGGTTACCAGATTACCAATGACGGCCGCAAATGGCTGGAAACGAATGCCAAGCCGCCTGCAGTTGTCCAGGATTCCTTGACAACTCCTGACCCGGTGGAAATCGCAACCGCCGAGGAATCCTCGGTCGTTGCTGCCGAAAAGGCGCCAGCAATTGACCCGTCGGCAACTGACAAGGAATCCTTAATAGTTGCCGAACCAATTGAAATCGACGGCAACGACTCGGAGTGGGTGCCGCTCGACGAGCAGCCGGAAAGCGATCGTCCGACAATCCAAGCGGCCGCCGAAGAACCCAGCGCGGCCGCAGAAGACCGGGATCTGTACGTTGTCTTCGGCGCCTCCATGCCGGTCCCCGAGATCGCCGGACCAACCCTGGAAAACGCACAGCAGCAATGCATTTCCCTGGCGTTCGATTCCGGTACCGACCTCACGCTGTACCGCCTGGTACCGGTCGGGCAGACCCGGACCAGCGTCACGTTTGTCAGCCAATGAGCGCCACGCAACCCTCCCCGCTGAGCCTCTCCGCGCAGATCGGCCGCCTGATCCCCGCGGTGTCGGAGATCGAGCAGCAGCGATCCTGCGACAAAGCCGCACTGGAGCGTGCCAATACCCAACGCGCCGAGCGCCTCAAGGAAGCCTGGCAGCTCCGTCAAAAAAAGTATCGCGACGAGGTGCTGGCGATTGTCCGCGCGCACCAGGGACTGAAAACCCTCGAAGTCGCCAGGCTCAGCCACCACGAACGCAGCCTCACGCTACTGTTGCTGAAAGAGCTTGAGACCTCGAAGCAAATCCGCAATACAGGGAGCGCGAAGGTTGCGCGGTGGGAGGCGGTATGAGGTTTGCCATCCCCGCTGGCGTTTACGAAATCGACTCTCTGCCCAGCCAGCCGCAAGTGGCGCACTGCCATGGATTTTTCGTGCGTCACGAGTTTCGCGGACAGGGCCGAGCCCACCAGCTCAAGCAGCACCAGAAAATCTCGCTCCGGTATCTGGGCTACGACTACGCGACCTGCACCGTCTGCAGCAGCAACACCGCGCAGAAAAAGGTGCTGGAGCGGGCCGGATGGTCGAAGCTGAGTGGATTCACCAGCAGCAAGACCGGAGAGCAGGTCGAGTTGTGGGGGGTTGATTGTTGGGCCGGCGAGCCGCGCTTTCCGGGCAAATCCCAGCAGGGAAAGGAGTAACAGATGCCTGAGATACCACTATCCTGGCTCGATGGAGAACCAGACGAACCCCAGATCACTGACCTGTGCCTCGCCTATCAGAAAATCTGCGAGCTAGGCATCGCAATGAATCTGCACCCGGCGAACCAGCATCCCGGCTGCCTGGAAATACGCCTCGATGATCACTGGCAGATCTCATTCAACGGCCACCAGCGCCCCATGCCGTGCGCGCACGGGCATGGCGTGAAGGTCTACCCATTCAACGCCTACGTCCGCTACAACGGCCTCCCTGCCGGCCTCATCACACCGATTGGCGGGACGATCGCCGCTGGCGAAGCGGCCAACGAAAACACGCTGCTGGCGGCACTGGATGCCGCTATTGCGCAACACAGAACGACCGCAGCGCCAGGCCAGGCCAGGAACCCCGAATAAATGCCCACATCCCAACGGCCGCGGCACCGCCACAAACGCGCAAAAACCCGTAATGCACCGCTGCACTTGCCACCACACCCGGTGCAGGCCTGGCGAACATTCGAACCCATATACAGCCTGCTCCAGCAACTGCAAACCGGCAGCATCGATGCCGTGCAGGGTCGTCCGGTGATGCGGGCATGGGAGAGCAACGAGCTGCTCGAAGTCTGCCCGGCGCTTGATGGCTGGGTGTGCTGCTGGAAGCGGATTGTCGCCGGCGAGAATCTGGCGATCGATCTTAAGCCGATGGTGGTGCTGTACCGGAATTTGAAGTTCGGATTGATGCTGCAGGACAGGCATTTGATTGAGGCGATGCGCAGCACCGACGCCTGCTATCAAGCCTATCTGCGCATCCCGCGCGGCCGCATGATCGAGTACAGCCGAACTGAGCAAATCCAGATCGAAATGGAGTCTCTTGGAATACTTGAGCCACAGGAGTGCACGGAATGAAAGCCATCGACGTCAGCAAGATGGACAACGAAGCCCTGTTCTCCAGCATCCAGTCCGAAATCGCCCAGCGCGCCGCGGCCATGCCGACCGAAGAAGATGCCATGGTCGCCATGCTGCAAGCCTTCGAGCGGCTCAAAGAACTGGGCTGGAAGGAGGCGATGTACTGCCCGAAGGACGGCACGCTGTTCTGGGCACTGGAGCCCGGATGCTCCGCCGCCGGCGTCTGCCAGTATCTTGGCACCTGGCCGACTGGCAGCTACTGGATGCACTCCGGCGGCGATCTGTGGCCCTCCCGGCCGGCGCTGTTCAAGCCCATGGACGCGCCCACAACGACATCAGGAGCCCCGACATGATCGGCCCCATCGAAACCGGCACCCTAGCGACCGCGCAAATCAGCGCCAGAATCCACAGCGGCCTGGCCGTCAAGCTCACCGACGGCCGACCGGGAAAGCTCGCGATCGTCGACGAGTCCGGTACCGTGGTTGACGCCTCACCAGCCGTGGCGCGCGAGGCCTGGCTGGTGTCGATTGCCAGTTACAAGAATTTCCTGATTGGCCAGGGCCATCTGGTGGTGCTCTCCGGGCCGATACCCGGAATCGGCGACGATCAAACTTCCGGGTTCAAGTGCCGGCAACATGAGCCACCTGCGCCACCAGTTTGACCCCCAATGCCGTGCATACTCGGCTGACGGTATCGAAGCGCGGCTGCGCATCGGGACGCAGTGCCTTGTAAAGCGCCTCGCGGGTGATACCGGATGCCTTGGCAATATCGCTCATGCCGCGCGCCCTGGCGATGTCGCCCAAGGCCGCCGCCAGCAAGGCGGGGTCGTTCTCTTCAAGGATGACGGTGATGTATTCGGCAATGGCCTGCTCGCTGTCGAGATGCTCGGAGAAATCGAACTCGGGCAGATCGGAAACCTTGATTTTTGGGGTCATGATTCAATCCTCCACGGTAGTGGCCATCTTGATGGCCTTGGCAATATCGGCGGACTGCGTCGACTTCTCACCGCCGCCCAGCATCACGATCAGCACCGCGCCGCGCTGAACAAAGTACATGCGCCAGCCTGGACCGAAGTGTTCACGCATCTCGAACACGCCCTCGCCGACCGGCTTCACATCGCCCAGATTGCCCAGCGTCGCCTTGCGCAAACGCGCCAGCAAACGGCGATGCGTCAAGCCATCCTTCAGGCCGAAGAGCCACGTATTGAATTCGTCGGTGCGCCTGATCGAGAACATGCGCAGATTGTAATCGAACGATTACAGAACGTCCATCCGTTTGACTTTCCAGAAACGACGCGGCATGATGCCCCTGCCACGGAAAAAAACGTGGCCGGGATTGGAACCCCGTCTTGGAGCGGCGATCAGCCGCACAGTGCGTTTGCCATGCGGCTTTTTTGTCGCCTTGGTGCGTCCAGTTATGGGCGGCCGGGCGGGAGGAGCCGCAAGGCTCGCCGTTGCTCCAGCGGTAGTTCCAACTCTCGTTCGGTCGCCCACCCCTCTTGGAACAGGGGTTGGCGGTTCAAAACCGCAACTGGAGCACCACCATGAGCACTCAATCTGCTTGCGCGCTCGCGCCAGCCGTTTTCACCTTCACTACCCACACCCTGCGCGTCGTCATGATCGACGGCAACCCATGGTTCGTCGCCGCCGACGTTTGCGCGGCACTTGACATCGGAAACAACCGTATGGCCGTCGAGAAACTGGACGACGACGAAAAGGGTGTCAGTTCAATTGACACCCCTGGCGGCCAGCAAGAAATGCTGATCGTCAACGAGTCCGGCCTGAACGCCATCATTCTGCGCTGCCGCGACGCGATGACCCAAGGCACCGTCGCCCATCGCTACCGGAAGTGGGTCACCTCCGAAGTTCTCCCCTCGATCCGCAAGACCGGCGCCTACATCGCCCGTGAAGCGATGCGCCCGGCGCTGACCGACGAGCAGCAGAAGGAGATCGCCAGCGCGATCCAGATGATGGCTCATGACTGGGCTTTCGGAGAAAGCTCGCAGAACTGGATCTACAACCACCTGCGCGTCGCCTTCCAGGTCGCCCGCTGGCAGGACATCCCAGCAGAGCAGTTCCCAGCCGTCAAGGCCCTTGTCGAGAGCAAGCGCGAACCCATTCGGCAGTTCGTCGACTTCCTCTTCGAAGCGCGATCCTACTTTGCAAAGGAAGTGCTAGGAGCCGGAACGCCATGGACACCGGCCATTCAGCGGAAGCTCTCGCAGGAAATGGGCCGCCGCGTCATCCTGCCGCCGAAGGTCGATTGGCTGGCGCTGGCGGAGAAAAAATAAAGGAGAAAGTCATGCATGAACTTGTGAAAGCTGAATACCAGACTTTTGAAGTCATGTTTAGCGAAGAAGGTTGGTTCAACGCGACCAAGGCCGCTGAGAAATATGGGAAACGTCCAGTCTTGTACTGCATACGCTTCAAACATGGGCTCATGAAGGTAGGTTGTACAGCCACTATGGCCAAACGACTTACTGGAATTCTTTCGCACGGCTTACTCAACCCACTGTTTGAGAGTCTTGTTGTTGTTCCTGTGTGCGGCACATCCCATCTTAATAAATGTGAGAAGACGGCATTGCGCCTGTTTGCTATCGCAGCCAAACAATACGGGCAGGAAACTTTTTTCAGCATAGAGGCTTCAACCGCCAAAGCAATCCTGCGTCACGCAGCAAAGAAAGTGATCATGACCACACGTCACCAACCCCCGTTTACAGAGGCTGATTACCTCGACATAGCCACCAAATCTGGATTGCTCAGGTCATTGCAGTGGCTGGCCAAACAAAAGCTTGAGAAGTACGCCAGCGAACAGCGGGCGGTTCATGTGCCGGCGCTGGCAGAATGATGAAACCCCGACAAGGAGCAATTGCATGGAACTCTTGGATTACGTAGAAGCCGCGGCCAAGGACAATGCCGCGTTTCACTTGGGAAATGCAGACGTGTTGGCACGGGAGAGCAACACCCTGCTTAACATCCTGCTGGCCGGCGCTGGCGGCTCGCTGGCTTACCTGATCACTTTGCTGGACAAGGGGTCAGCCTTGTGGATGAAGGCCGGCGTGGCATCGATTGCCTTGTACCTGTTTCTTGTCGCCGCGTTGTTGCTGTTGAAGTGTCTGTACATCAGGCCATTCTTCCCGGCAACGAACGAGCCGAAAAATCTCATGGCCCCGGAATACCCCCTTGAAAGCATCCGGCGTGTGGAACTCCAGAACCGGCAGGCGTGCATCGATGCGAACAGGGACCGGAACGACACGGTCGGCATGTGGCTGAATCGCTGCCGGGCACTGGCAACGGCAACGCCGATCGTGTTCGCCGTAGTCTCCTTGGCGGTCCTGGTGGTCGATTGACCGGCTCTCGATCACGGCGCCCCGGAGACGGCATGGGAATGACGGGCTCTGGATTGGTCACAGCAAGTTCAATCCCCCTTACGACTTCCACAGGGGATTGAATTTGCTGTGGTTTTGTCTTTCTACAGCGGTATACATTCAGACTCATACCGGCATCCTAACGAGACGAACCCGATATTTTTCGGATTGGACATGAACTACGGCTCAGATTGAAAGAGCGGAGTATACAGCCCCACTCACTGCTCCGACCCGAAACCCACAACACGCTTCAACAATCGCCGGCCTCATCTTCCCCAAAGTAGCCGGAAAACTCGTGGGCGTAACAAGGCGGCGATGAGTATTGAGCGATCGATTCACCTCGCGCGCACTCGCCATCGTTCCTGGGAGCAGTTGCCGTATCGCCCGCAGGACAGTGAATCACGAACACCTTGCAATCCTGGCCGTGATCGAGCAAGGTACGCTGCACCCGATCCTGCCAGATTGCTCCAAAGCGTCGCTGCTCCTCGGGATCGGCCTGCCCACTCAGGCTGCGCTGCAGCAGCAAGGCCATCGCAGGATCGCTGGGTACTTGTCGGACATGCGCGGCAACGTCAACATGTGCACCGGTATCGGTGCGTGTGAAACGCATGTCGAGCTGCAGGTCGACGTTGAAGAGCAGGAGGTTGCGCCGGTCGAAGCGTCCGGCCAAGCCTTTGAAACCCGTGTCGCTGGTCGCGCCGGTGAGCAGCGACACGATGTTCGCCATGACGCCAGTCACCCCGAACGTTCGATCATCGCGAAATTCGACACGGATGCCGCCACGTTCCGGGAGTTCTCCGCGATACAGCGTGCCCAGCGCCCGGTAGGTCAGCCAGTACGCGCTCGCCACCGTCGGACACGAATGTCCGGCGAGCTTGACCGCATCGATGTAGCCGTACTCGATCACGCCATCCTCGACGGCGCCAAGGAACGCTGCGAGTGGGTCGCGCATTCTCAAGCGCGGTACGGCATCGAAAAACTCTGGGTAAGACATGGCATTCTCCTCTTTTACTCTGCCGAGGGCGTGGAAACCGAGGCGCAGTGCGAGTTTCTCGAAGCGCACGGATGCCATGCCTGTCAGGGTTATCTGTTCAACCGACCTTTGCCGATCGAAGACCTGGCGTTGTCGCTACCCGACAGTGCTGGACGATCGCTTCCAGCAGCCGCGTCTGCACTCCCGGCGGCAGATCGTGCCCCATCCCCTTGATGATCTGCACGGGTATCGACGATCGAGCAGGGTCGAGTGCATCCGCTGACGCACGCCTCAAGTTCGCCGAAGCCGGCCGCTGAGGGCAGGACGATGCGGCGCAGATGCTGCGAGAAATCGGGGATGCCCCCGTCGATCCACACCAGGTTGGCCAAATGCAGGGGCATCGGCGCCAACCGGGAGGGAAAGAACGGGGCCGGAGCAAGGCGCGGTAGCAGTCGTCGCCTGATCTCGCTGCCGAAGTCCCCGGTTGCTGCAGGCAGCGGATCGATCAGGTACAGCGTCGCCACATGCATCGGCGTGGATGGTGTTTCGAGGTGCAGAAACGCTCCATCCAAGCCACTCATGTTTCTCATTGGCAATCCCTCAACGCTGCCTCAACCTGCTGACGGCGGCGAGTCATCACGCCGGAACGGCAGATGCGCAGCCGCCTGCTCGCGGTAATCGGCGACCTGCCCACCCTGCAATGCCAGATGCCGGTCCAGCAACTGGCGCATGTACGGGTCGGCGATCCAGTGCGCCGAGTGCACCACGATCGGTGTGAAGCCGCGTGCGAGCTTGTGTTCGCCGCCGGCGCCGGGCTCGAAGCGCCGCAGGCCTTCGCGCAAACAATACGCAATGCCCTGATAGAAGCAAAGTTCGAAATGCAGGCTGGGGTAGTGCTCGCGGCAACCCCAGTAGCGCCCGTAGAGCGCTTCGTCGCTGCGGAAACAGAGGGCGACGGCCACCGGCAGACCGCGGTCGCGGGCGATGAAAGCCACCATCCGGCGACCGAGGTTCGCCCCGAGATCGGCGAAGCAGGCTGCAGAGAAAGCAGCGTGATTGTTGAACTTCTCGAAGGTGCTGGTGTAGAGCGCATGCAGCAGCGGCCATTCGGCGGGCTCGATCTGATCCCCATGGCGGGTCTCGACAGACAATCCGCTGTCCTGCACTTGCCGCCGTTCGGCCCTGACCTTGCGCCGCTTGGCGGCGCTGAAAGTGGCCAGGTAGCCATCGAAGTCACCGCAGCCGGGGTCCTCCCAATGAAACTGAACATCGTGGCTGAGCAACAGTCCTGCACGTTCCAGCAGAGGGGTTTCGTCGTCACCGGGCAACGCCACGTGCCACGACGAAGCGCCGGACCGAATCGCCAGCGTGCGCGCGCCATCGATCAGGGCCTGCCGGATGGCAACGGCGTCCGGCCCCTGCCCGACCAGGATGCGCGGCCCGGCAACCGGCGTGTGCGGTATGCAGCTCATCAGCTTCGGGTAATACTGGCGTCCGATCTGCCGGTAAGCCGCCGCCCACGCCCAGTCGTAGATGAAATCGCCGTGCGAATGAGTCTTGCCGTACAACGGCAGCAGACCGACGACCGCACCCCGCTCGTCGCTTGCCACCAGATGCCGGGGAGTCCACCCCCAGGCGGGTGCCGCCGCCCCGTGGTGCTCGATGATTGCCAGAAAATCGGCATTGAGGAAAGGATGCCCGACCGGGCAAAGGCGGGTCCACGCCTCGCGCGCAACCGCATTGGCGGCAGGGATACTGCTGATCACGAGTGGCGACGGCAAGCCGGTCTCCGGACTGATTGGCGCAGCGCCAAGGGATCGGCGCGAACGGGATCGGTCGCCGACGGCGCTGCAGACGCCTGATGTTGCCACAGCGCGAAGCAGAATGACAACTGCGCTCCGGTCGAACGCGATAGCGCATGCCTGACACGCAACAATCGCGCCGCGACGGGGAACGGAAGGAACTTCCCGATGATCGCGTGGTCGAGTTTAACTTGAACAAACGCTCGAACCGACTTGTGCAGATCCTGGCAAGGGCGATGCGGCGGCGCGCTGGTCACTGCCTTGCAGCGGCAGCGCGCGATCCCTACTGTCTTACAGGGACAAACGAGGAGATGACCATCGCGCCCAATATTCTGGCTCTGGTCCTGGCTGGCGGCGAAGGCACCCGTCTGCATCCGCTGACCCAACACCGCTCCAAGCCGTCTGTTCCTTTCGGTGGCCGCTTCCGCATCGTCGACTTCGTGCTTTCCAACCTGGTCAATTCCAAGATCTTCGCAATTTACCTCCTGGTCCAGTACAAATCGCAGTCGCTGATCGAACACATCCGCCGCTCCTGGGTACTGGCCCCGATCTTCCCCGAGCAGTTCATCGCCGTGGTTCCACCGCAAATGCGGGAAGGCCCGGAATGGTTTCAGGGAACCTCCGACGCGGTCTATCAGAACCTCGGACTGATCGAGAAGCGTTCTCCAGACCTGGTCGTGGTCTTCGGCGCCGACCACCTCTATCGCATGGATGTCCGCCAGATGGTTGCCTTCCACCTGCAACACGCTGCCGACGTGACCATTGCAGCTCTGCCGGTGCCGATTGGCATGGCCTCGGCATTCGGGATCATCGACGCCGGCGGCGACGGTTGCGTGCGTGGCTTCCGGGAAAAACCACCCGATCCCACTCCCATGGCCGGCGATCCCACACGCGCCTTCGCGTCGATGGGCAACTACATTTTTACTACCGAGGTACTGAGCACCGCGCTGCGTGAGGGTCACCACCTGGGAGAAAAGGACTTTGGCAAGGATCTGCTGCCGCGCCTGATTCAAACCAAGCGGGTGTTTGCCTACGACTTCTCCGGGAATCGCGTACCGGGAACACGCAACTACGAGGAACGTGGCTATTGGCGCGACATTGGAACGATCGATGCCTACTTCGCTGCTCACCAGGACCTCCTGGGTGCCGAACCGAAGTTCGACATGTTCAACCCCAAGTGGCGAATCGGCTCCAGCAACTATCAGGGGCCATCGCCGAAGTTCGTGCATGCCGAAGTGGACAACAGCATCATCAGCTCCGGCGGTCTGATCAGAGGGGCCCGCGTCCGCAATTCGATCGTTCGTCGCGAAGTACTGATGGAAGAGGATGTCGAACTCGACGAGTGCATTGTCATGGACTACGCCGTCCTGCGCAAAGGCGTCAGACTCAGGCGCGTCATTCTCGACCGCTATAATACGATCAACGCCGGAGAGCGGATCGGCTACGACATGGACGCCGACCGGCGGCGGTTTACCGTCACCGACTCGGGTATCGTGGTCGTACCCAGAGGGGTGGGAACGGATACTCGTGCCGAGGAGATGGCATTCCGCTATCTCTGAACACGGCCGGCACTTGCCACCGGAACCGACAATACCGTTTTCCCAATGAGCCGGTGCTCCCAGGCACCGTCCGCAGCGCCGCTCAATGGTTCGCTGTGCGCTCGCCAAGCAGTTCTTCGAGCACGAAGGGCAGGATGCCGCCAGACCGGTAGTAGCGAACCTCGATCGGTGTGTCGATGCGACACAGCACTTGGCGCTCGAATCGCTGACCGTCAGCACGCTCAACCACCAGCGTGAGCTTCTGCATCGGCAGCAGCCCCGGGCCGAGACCAAGGATGTCGAAAGTTTCGTCGCCGCGCAAGCCAAGTGACGCCACCGAATCGTCACCGACGAACTGCAACGGCAGCACGCCCATGCCGACCAGGTTGGCACGGTGAATTCTTTCGTAGCTGCGCGCAATCACCGCCCGCACCCCGAGCAGGCGCGTCCCCTTGGCCGCCCAGTCGCGCGACGAACCGGTGCCATACTCCTCGCCGGCAACGACGATGGTCGGCGTGCCGCGTTGACGGTGGCTCATCGCGGCGGCAAACACGCTTGTCTGCTGCCCGTCGAGCAGCGTGTAGCCGCCTTCCGGTCGGCGCCCCGCGGCATCGACGGGCAGCATCAGATTGCGAATGCGGACGTTGGCGAAAGTCCCACGCATCATCACTTCGTGGTGGCCACGGCGTGCGCCGTAGGAATTGAATTCGGCACGGCTGACGCCCTGCTCCCTGAGCCATTGACCGGCCGGTGTCGCCTCGCCGAATGAGCCGGCTGGCGAGATATGGTCGGTTGTCACCGAGTCGCCGAGCAGCAACAGCAGACGCGCCCCGTGGATGTCGCCTGCCAGTTCTTCGGGCAGTTCGAAGAATGGTGGGCGGGCGATGTAAGTTGATGGCGGCCAGTTGTAGACCTCCCCGACGGGCGCGGGAATGGCTTTCCACAGTTCCTGGTCGGCGGTCACGTCGGCGTACCGGCGGCGGAAGGTTTCAGGGTCGAGTGCGAACGGCAGCACAGCGTTGATTTCTTCCGACGTCGGCCAGACGTCACGCAGGTAGACCTCCCGACCATCGCTGCCGACTCCCAGTGCTTCGCTGTCGAGGTCGATGTTAACCCGGCCGGCAATGGCAAAAGCCACCACCAACGGTGGCGAAGCCAGGTAATTGGCACGCAGGTTGGGATGGATGCGCGCTTCGAAATTGCGATTGCCCGAGAGCACTGCCGCGGCGATCAACTGGTGTTCGACGATCGCCTTGTTGAACGCCGGATCGAGGTCACCGGCGTTGCCGATGCAGGTCGTGCAGCCGTAACCGACGAGCGCGAAGCCGAGCTCGGCGAGCGGCGCCAGCAGACCAGCCTTGTCCAGATAATCGGTGACCACTCGCGAACCGGGCGCCAGCGAGGTCTTGATGTGCGGCCGCACGTGCAGGCCTTTGGCGACCGCCTTCCTGGCGAGCAGGCCGGCGGCGATCATCACCGCCGGATTGCTGGTGTTGGTGCAGGACGTGATCGCCGCGATCAGCACGTCGCCGTGGCCGAGATCGATGCCCTCCCGATCGGTCGGGTAGCGCTGCCCAAGGCTCGCGGCCGGACGGTCAAAGCCATCCGCGGCTTCGGGCGCGCTCAACAAGGCATCGAAGCGACTGGCCATGGCCGGCAGCACGATCCGGTCCTGCGGCCGTTTGGGGCCGGCCAACGAGGGCACGATGGTCGACAGATCGAGGCGCAGGCTGCGCGAGTAGTCGATCTGATCGGCACGCGGCATGCCGAACAGGCCCTGCGCACGGAAATAGGCCTCGAAGAGCACGCAATCCTCTTCGCTGCGACCAGTTGCGCGCATATAGTCGACGGTCTTCTCGTCAACCGGGAAGAAGCCCATCGTCGCCCCGTATTCCGGTGCCATGTTGGCCAGGGTCGCGCGGTCGGTCACCGACAGGCTGCCAGCTCCCTCGCCGAAATATTCTACGAACGTGCCGACCACCTTTTCGCGGCGTAACCGTTCGGTCACCGTCAGCACCAGATCGGTGGCGGTAACGCCCTCGCGCAAACGACCACTCAATTCGACGCCAACCACGTCGGGCGTCAGAAAATACACTGGCTGACCGAGCATCGCTGCCTCGGCCTCGATGCCGCCGACCCCCCAGCCAACAACGCCAACGCCATTGATCATCGTGGTGTGCGAATCGGTGCCGACCAGCGTGTCGGGAAAACACAGCCGCCCGCTGCCAATGGCTTGTTGGCGGACGCCATGGAACAGGTGTTCGAGATTGACCTGATGGACAATGCCGACGCCGGGCGGTACGACGCGGAAGGTTTCGAATGCCTGCATGCCCCACTTCATGAACTGGTAGCGCTCACGGTTGCGCTCGAACTCCCGCGCCATGTTTTGCTGCAGGGCTTGCGACGTGCCGTAGTAATCGACCTGCACCGAATGGTCGACGACCAGGTCGACGGGCACCAGCGGCTCGATACGCCGCGGATCGAGCCCACGCGCCTGCGCCACATGTCGCATCGCCGCGAGGTCGCAAAGCAGCGGTATACCGGTGAAATCCTGCAGCACGACGCGTGCGACGACGAAAGGAACCTCCTCGCTGCGCACCGCTCGGGGCTGCCACTCGGCGAGGTCGAGAATATGCCGCTCGGTAACTCGCTGGCCATCGCAATGCCGCAGGAGCGCTTCGAGCACGATGCGCAGCGACATCGGCAGGCGCGCCACCCGCCCGATATCGGCGGCAATCAAAGCCGGCAATGAATAAAACCAGGCCTCCGCCTGACCGGGAGGCATGAAACGCGACAAGGTACCGAATGGCGATTGGGGCATCACCGGCCTCCGAACAGGTCCGCACTTGGCGTGGATACGCAAGTGACACCAGGCAGCGCTGCTCGTTCCCCGGCATGCGGCGCTTGCGGGCCACGCCGCAGCGCGCTTCGGTCTGGCCAGGGAAACGGCCAACTGCGCGGACTTGTCGTCGCATCGGCGACGCGATGCGGCCGACGCTCACCGCGCGATTGATTATGCTTGCCCAGGCGACCAGCGGTTGCCGACTATGGGCCACGTACGGATCTCGATCCTTGCCAACGCGGCGGTCGCCGACAATCGGCGATTGACGGCAACCGCCAGAAGCCGGGATACTCTCGTGTGTTGAATCTCATATTCCCCCGCCGCACGGCGATCATCGGGCGGCAGCCGACGATTCCCCGCGGATGAACGAGCGAGACTGCGAATGGCTGTAGCAGAAATGACCTTGGGCGATGCGTCGCTGATTACGCTCACCTTCCTGTTTACCGACATCGAGGGCTCGACGAGCCTTTGGGAGCGCGAGTCCGAAGCGATGCGTTTCAGTCTGCAACGCCACAACGTGCTGCTCTCATCGGCCATCGAGCGCCACCGGGGCTGTGTCTTCAAGACTGTCGGCGACGCTTTCTGCGTTACTTTCGACGACGCCGCCGACGCGCTCAGAGCAGCTTGCCAGATCCAGACCAGCCTTGCCGCAGAGAAGTGGCCGACACGAGCGAGCCTGCGGGTGCGCGTCGCGCTGCACACCGGTCCGGCGTACCTGAGCCATGGCGACTATTTCGGCACGACAGTCAACCGCTGCGCCCGCTTGCTGGCGGTAACCCGCGGCGGGCAGACGCTGCTGACCTCGGCGACCCAGGCCCTGGTGCGAGAATCCCTGTCCTCGGGCACCAGCCTGCGCGATACCGGCATGCTGCGCCTGCGGGACCTGCCGCACCCGGTGCATGTCTTCCAGCTCCTGCATCCCGGGCTGTCGCCCAGCCTGCTGGACATCAGCGACACCTCGGGCGGGAACAAGCTTACCGCTGAACCGATGGCCCGCTTCAAGCCAATCGATGTTTACGAAGTCCCGACCCTGCCGGCGATCGTCATGCAGGCGCTCAGGTTGCTGCAGGATCCCAACACCGATGCCAAGGCTGTGGAACGAGTGATCGTGCACGACCCGGCGATCTCGGCCAAGATCCTGAGAGTGGCAAACTCGGTGTTTTTCGGTTTCTCCCGGCGCGTCGCGACCATCGCCGAAGCCGTACGCGTCCTCGGCTTCACCAACGTGCAGGGCATGCTGATCTCGGTCGGCGCCTTCGACGCCTTCCGCACCGAGCGGCTGAACCTGAGGGATTTCTGGAAACACTCGATCGCCACGGCGACAGCCGCACGTTTCCTTTCCCCGCAGGTGCATTGCGCCGCTGATGAAGCGTTCATGGCCGGCCTGCTGCACGACATCGGCAAACTGATCTTCGCTGTCCAGGCGGAATCGGCCTACCAACGGGTCCTCGAACTTCAGCATGGATCCGCTTTGAGCAGCCTTGAGGCGGAAAGGACACTGTTCGAGTTCACCCACCCCGAAGTCGGCGAAATGGTTGCCGAACGCTGGGATCTGCCGGCCAGGTACGTTGCCGGCATCGCCCACCACCACGATCCGGTTGCGGCCGGCGACGAGCGGCCGTTCTGTGCGGTGATCGGCCTTTCCGACCAGGCGGCGCACGCCGCCCTCTGCGTCCAGGGTCCGCCTGGCACGCACGACGAAGAGCGAACAGCGCTGCTCGAAACCCTCAACCTGAGCCCGAAGATTTGGGACGACTGTCTTCGGCATCTGCGCGAAGCGCAACCAAACATCGAGGCCTTTGTCGGGGCAATCCACTGAGATTGACTGAAACGTCGTCCCGTGCCGGCCCAACGCGCCTTCGACGACAGCCATCGGGTGGCAGCAAGCCGCTCCGCGGGCAGGGTCTGGCGCCTAGTCCAGCGCCGTCGCTTCGACCTCGGGGTTGAGCACCGCCTGGCGCGGGGACGGCAGGAAATGGCGGGCTTCGCTCACCCTCAGCCAGTCCTTGTGGGTAGTCAGCAAGACCAGAGTCTTGGTCACATACTCGTGTGAAGAGAGTTCGTCCGCGGCGTAGCGCCGCAACAACGCCAGCCACCGGGAATGAATTGCACAGGGAATTTGCTTGTCGCCACCGGCCAGCGGACAATCCGCGCAGCGGGTCATCGCCAGCCGATTGACCGCTACGTGCTTCTGCCATTGTTGACGATATTGCCTGGCGTTGGCTTCAATCCAGGCTAACGCCCGCAGGTCCCGCTCTTCCGGCGGAAATTTCCCGACATAATCGGCGATGGCGGCCACCTGCTGCCGAAAGAACTCCGCATCGGAAAACTCGGAATTCGACAGGCCACCGACAAAACGGGCGATCAGCGCCAGCGTCGGATCATCAACGATGTACATATCCACACCTTCAGCGGCAGCATCGGCGCACAACCAGCAAACAAATTTACTGTAACACAATTTGTTGCGGTGCAGCAATACTACAACCTCGCGCCAAACTGTGATTCCGATCCTGCCAATCAGTCGCTGCAGATCAATTGAGTCAACGTCGTGCCGAAGCGATGAACAACAAATACTGTACATTTATACAGTCTTCGATTAGTATTGCACACGTTGCTGCGGATCCTGATCAATTCATTCCTTTGGAGGACTTGCTTACCATGAATCGCATCCAGAAGTGGCTTGAGCAAATAGCAGGCGTTTCTCGGGCAGAGCGTGCCCGTTGGGCTCTTGCGCAAGAGATCTTCGGTTCTCAGCGCATGGACATATCGGCGTTACAAAAGCCGGCCTGCTGGCGGAGAAAGGAGGGAATATGCAGTCCTCGGCAATAGGTACAACCAGCGCGTTCCTCCCCCAACCCCAGCAATAGCAAGATCCACAGCCACAGCTCAAACCAGGGCGCTGGCAAAACCGGTGCAGCGCCGTCCAACTGCAACTGAAGTCGAGTGCTCAGCCTCAACAAACTTGATTCTTGCCTTGACTAGAGGGACCGCTTTACCAAGGGACTGTCAGCTGCACAGGAACCGGCGCCCTGGCGAACTACTCGTCCGGTTCTTCGCCGCGTACCAACAGGAGCGAAAGCTGTGCCTTGCGCACCAGGCGCTCGGCTGCGCTACCCACGAAGTAGCGTTCAATGCCACGCCGGCCGTGTGTACCAACCACCAGCAAGTCGGCCTGCCATCCGGCTGCGGCCTCGATCAGCATGTCCGAAACATGCTTCTGCTCCGATTCGACGACCTTGACCTCTGCGTCGACTCCCAACCCACGCGCCGTTGCTGCCAGGCGGTCGAGAAAAGCCTGAGCACCGAGGCGCAAGCGGCCCTCGGTCTTGCCGACGCTGTTCGGCAACATCATCGCCACTTCACGTTGGGCAAGAATCGTCTCGTCGATCGCATGACAGATCGCCAGCTTCGCACCCGTGGCCTGGGCCAGTTCGATCGCCGCGTGCAGGACCTGGTCGGTCATGAAGCTCTCATCCACGGCAACCATGATTCGCTTGTACATTTGTCTCGGCTCCTCTCTGGGCAAAGTTGTCAGACCAGTTCAACAATAGCATCGATCGCCCGTTCGAGAACAGTAGGCACTATTTGAGGGTCAGCGGCAAGCCTGCCGCCGCCAGCGTCACCCGATCGCATACCGCCGCCACCCGCTGGTTCAGGCGCCCCTGCTCGTCGGCAAAGAGGCGGGACAGTGCCGCCATCGGGACGATGCCGCAGCCGACCTCGTTGGAGACCAGGATGACGTGCCCGGGCAGTTGCGGCAGGAGATCGATCAGGGCTTGCGTCGCGCCGGCCAGACGCTGACAGCGCACCGCTTCGCCGGCTTCGGCCTGGCAGGCAGCTTCGCCGGAGAACAACACGTTCGACAACCACAGCGTCAGGCAGTCAACCAGCAGGCAGACGTCGGCAGCCGCGTGCCGACGCAATGCAGCGGCCAGATCGAGCGGCTCGACGACCAGCCCCCAGTCGGGACAGCGCCTTGCGCGATGATGTTCGATACGCCGCGACATCTCGGCGTCGAGGGGCAGTGCCGTCGCCACGTAAACGACCCGCAGGCCGCTTTCAGTGGCACGGATCTCGGCCAATCGACTCTTGCCCGAACGGGCGCCACCAAGGATCAGTTCTCGCATCCCGCACAGCTTAGCATGGCCGGCGATGCGTATAATCGGCGGCTTTTGCCGAGGCCTATCAGCGCATGCATTTCTCCATCTCGCCACCGGCAACCATGCCGGGCCTGCAGGCCCGGATCGACGGCAAGACCAAGCCGTCCGGTTCACTCGGCCAGCTCGAACGCCTGGCCCTGCAGATCGGCCAGGTCCAGCAGTCACTGAGCCCGAGTCTCGATCACCCACATCTGCTCGTCTTCGCCGGCGACCACGGCGCCGCCCGCGCCGGTGTCTCGGCCTACCCGCAGGAAGTAACCTGGCAGATGGTCGAGAACTTTCTCGCCGGTGGCGCGGCGATCAATGTTTTCGCCCGCCACAACGGCCTGCAGTTGCGGGTGATAGACGCTGGTGTGGCGCACGATTTCGGCGCGCGCGATGGCCTGGTCGACGCCAAGATCGCCTTCGGCACGCGCAACTCTATCGAACAGGCGGCGATGAGCGCCGCAGAGCGCGACCTGGCGCTGGAACGCGGCGCCGCCATCGCCCACGGCCTGGCCGACCAAGGTTGCCGGGTGATGGCCTTCGGCGAAATGGGCATCGGCAATACCGCCGCCGCGTCGCTGCTGACGCAGCAACTGACCGGCGCACCCCTGGCCGACTGCGTCGGGCGGGGCACCGGCCTGGACACCGTCGGACTGGCACGCAAACGGACCTTGCTGGCGCAGGCGGTGGGCCGCGCGGCACTACCGCCCGATGCCGATGCGCTACTGGTGCTCGCCGAGTTCGGCGGTTTCGAGATGGCGATGATGGCTGGCGCGATGCTCGCCGCAGCCGAGCGCGGGATACTGCTGCTGATCGATGGCTTCATCGTCACCTCGGCGTTGCTGGTGGCCACCGCCATCGCGCCATCGCTTCGCGACTACTGCATCTTCTGCCACCGCTCGGCGGAACCGGGCCATGTCGTCCAACTGCGGGCGTTGCAGGCCGAACCTCTGCTCGACCTCGGCCTGTGCCTCGGCGAGGGAACGGGCGCCGCTCTCGCCTGGCCGCTGGTGCGCGCCGCCGCCGCTTTCCTCAACGAAATGGCCAGCTTCGCGTCGGCCGGCGTCAGTGGACAGGCCTGAGGCTGCACGGCGGTTCGCAGGAGGTTTCATCATCGTCATGATTTCTCCGATGACAGGATCAGTCACTGCGTAGGGTGACACTTCTCCGGATAGCCACCGGAAAGCGTCAACCCGGCGGCTTCGTGCGCAGCCGGTGGCAATAGCCCTTGCCGAAGCGTTTCAAAATCCCTGGACGAAACCCGAGAGAGAGTCCACAGCAAGGCATTCCTCATCTATACTGTGTTTTCGTACAGCAGAATGTCGGATGTTTGATGGATTGCCTTGCACGAACCCTTCTCCAGGTTCCGGAAATCGTGGAACAGAACCCTGGTGCCAGCGAAATCCGCCTGCTGGCGCACCGGATGTCGGCCGGATTTCCGTCCCCGGCGGCAGATTACGCGGAGGACGGGCTGGATCTCAACGATTATCTGATTCGCAACAAGCCCGCCACCTTCATGTTCACCGTACGCGGCGACTCGATGATCGGCGCCAGCATCGAGGAGGGCGACAAAGTACTCGTCGACCGCGCCTTGACCCCGAAGAGTCGCGACATCATCGTCGCGGTAGTGGACGGTGAATACACAATCAAGCGCCTGTACAAATACCGGGGACGTGTCGAACTGCGGCCGGAAAACCCCAATTACCCGTCAATCGTCCTCAAGGATGGCGCCGACCTGCAGACCTGGGGCGTCGTCGTGGGCGTCGTGCGCCGCTATCCCGCGCGGGGATAGCCGTGTCGGCCCCACCGCAGTTCGCCCTGGTGGACGTGAACAACTTCTACGTCTCCTGCGAGCGCGTTTTCCAGCCGAAGCTGGAAAACGTCCCGCTGGTGGTGCTCTCCAACAACGACGGCTGTGCGGTCGCCCGCAGCCCTGAGGTCAAGGCGCTGGGTGTCGCGATGGGCACGCCCTGGTTCAGGATGCAGGACCTGGCCCGCCGGCACGGGATCTCGGCGCTCTCCTCGAACTACGCCTTGTACGGCGACATGAGCAACCGGGTGGCCGCCATCCTGCGGGACTTCGCCCCAGACATCGAGGTTTACAGCGTCGATGAAAGCTTCCTGCGCATCGAAGCGGTTGCGCATCTTTACGGTGGCGTCCCCGCCATGGGCCGGCAGATGCACGAGCGGATCAGGCAGTGGACAGGATTGCCGGTGTGTGTCGGATGTGGGCCGACCAAGACGCTGGCCAAACTGGCCAACCACCTGGCCAAGAAGCACGCCGTTTTCAACGGCGTGTGCGATCTCCATTCGCTTTCTCGTCCGGAACGGCTCCAGTGGATGCACGAAATCGCAGTCGGTGAGGTTTGGGGGGTAGGCCGGCGCCTCGTGCTGCGCTTGCAAGCGATGGACATCCACAGCGTCCTGGACCTGCGGAATACCTCGCCGCAGCACCTCCGCGCCCAGTTCGGGGTGGTGATGGCGCGGACGTGCAGTGAACTGCGGGGCATTTCCTGCCTGGAACTGGAAGACATCGCGCCGCCCAGGCAACAGATCCTGTCGTCGCGCAGCTTCGGCGTCCCGGTGGAATCCGTTGCGGAATTGAGCGAGGCCGTGTCGACCTACGTCGCCACCGCGGCCGAGAAGCTGCGCCGGCAGGCCTCGGTGGCCGCCGCCGTCCATGTCTTCGTGCACACCAATCGCTTCAACGACGACGAGCCCCAATACCACGCGGGCCGCTTGGTGCCGCTCCCCGAACCCAGCGACGATACGCTGGTGCTGACCCGGTACGCGCTGCTGGGGCTGAAGGCGATCTTCAGGCCGGGATGCCGATACAAGAAAGCAGGGATCATGCTCAGCCTGCTGTCGGACAAAGCCGCGCGGCAAGGATCCCTTTTTGATGATCCGGAAGCACGCGTTCGTTCGGCAAGAAGGATGGCCGTGCTGGACGCGATCAACCGCCAATTCGGACGCGACACCTTGCGCTCGGGAGCCAGTGGTACCGCACTGCCTTGGAGGGCGCGCTCGGAGAACCGGTCACCGCGCTACACGACGCGCTGGGACGAGTTGCCGGAAGTGTCCTGAGACTCGAGAATCGGGATGCCGGGACCGATGAGGTGTGGCCAAGGAAGTAAAGGAGGTGTTGTGATGAACGCGAGAGAGGTCATTGATCTGGTCGGGCAGGCGGCACAGGCCGGGTACGCCACTGATCTGGATTACGTCACTTGATGAGGATGGGGCCGGAAATTCAGTGCCAAGGGTCTGCCCTGCTTTGACATTGCTGACTCCATAACGAAAACTCGATATGGAAGGTGCGTGACTGCATCGCCAGATTGAGGCATGTCCGGTTCGGAATGTCGTCGAGCACCAGCGATCTCGGGGATGTTGCGAAGTCCTCCACCCTGATCGATGACAGTGCGCGCGGCGTGCATAGGCACAATCGTTTCGATCCATCGGCAGTTATTGACATTTACCGATGTTATGAAACATTATGCCCGACATGGACACCACTGCCGAGAGGCTGATCGAACTGGCTCGATTCCGAGGACTGATTCGCCCCTGTGACCTGGCACCGTTCGGAATTCCCCGGGTCTCACTGACCCGTGCTGTCCGCCGCGGCCTGCTGGAGCGGATCGGGCGTGGGCTCTACGGCCTCCCCGGTCGCGAGGTTTCGGCCCACGGATTGCTGGCGGAAGTGGCGTGCAGGGTACCCAAGGGCGTTGTTTGTCTGCTCTCGGCACTGCGTTTTCATGGCCTGACAACCCAGGCCCCGTTCGAGGTGTGGCTGGCAATCGAGAACAAGGCTCTGGCACCGAAGCTCGACTATCCGCCACTGCGCATCGTCCGTTTCTCTGGCGAGTCATTCACCGAGGGCGTGGAGGAACACGTCGTGGATAGCGTGACCATCCGAATCACCTGCGTTGCCAAGACCGTCGCCGACTGCTTCAAATATCGGAACAAGATCGGCCTTGACGTCGCATTGGAGGCGCTACGCGAGGCTTGGTACGAGCAGCGCATGAATAGTGACGACCTCTGGCGATACGCCAAGGTTTGCCGTGTGGCCAATGTGATGCGTCCCTATCTGGATGGCCTGACGTGAACCTTCGGAATATCGGAGCGTCCATCCGGACCCAATTGCTCAACAAAGCTCGCACCGAAAAGCTGGACTACAACCTGGTGCTGACCCGATATGCACTGGAGCGCATGCTCGATCGCCTGAGCAGAGGGCAGAGGGCAGAGGGCAGTGGGCAGTGGGCAGTGGGCAGTGGGCAGTGGGCAGTGGGCAGTGGGCAGTGGGCAGTGGGCAGTGGGCAGTGGGCGGAGAGTTTGGTACGATCTGCGCTGAAGTTCGGTGGCTCAGTAGCCTTTCGGCCAACACCCACATTACACGGACAGACACACTTAAATTTCCTCACCAGTACTCACATGCTCTGATAGCCAGTTGTGACCCATTGTCGGCGCCGCCAGACAACAACCTGCGCTGCTCGTCTGGAATTATTGATCGAAATCAAAAGGCCCGGCTGTGGCCGGAGTAGGCTGGTGCAATCAATACACCAGCCGATTCCGGGAATTGCTCATGGGCACGACAGATTTGATTCAGTGGTCCGACCAGTTCAGCGTCAATATCCAGGAAATCGACGAGCAGCACAAAGTGCTCGTGGACCTGCTCAATCAATTGCACCACGCCATTCGTGAGCATCACGGCCGGGCGACCTCGCGCGAGATCCTGAACCGCCTGGCGGAATACACACGCACGCACTTCCTGCTCGAAGAGAGCCTGATGCGGCTGACGCACTACCCCGGTTTCGATATCCACAAGAAACAGCATCAGGAGTTGATGCAGCAGGTCGATGCCCTGCAACAGAAGGTGGACAAGGAAAAGGTGGCGATCAGTTTCGAGTTGCTGCACTTTCTGCGTAACTGGCTCATCCAGCATATCAACGACAGCGACAAGCGCTTCGGCAGGCACTTCCAGAATGCTGGCCTGGCCACGTACGCCAACTGGAGCAAGGATGTCGAGAAAACGATGAAGAAGAAAAAGTGGTGGTGGAAATTCTGGTGAGCCCCTGCCGGCCGGGTCGCTCAATGCCTGTCACCTGACTTGCGGGCACGCTGTTGTAACGGGGACGACCCGGCAGCACAACCCGAAAGCGCTGCCTCGATCGCGTTCAATCCGGAGAATGGCCCGCCGGATGAGCTGCCGGCCACCGTTAACCGATCGGTTATAATGCATTTTTTGATCGGGAAAAGCAGCATGGGCAATCGGCTTTCAAAAATCGTCACGCGTACTGGTGACGCCGGCACCACCGGCCTGGGTGACGGCACCCGGGTCGCCAAGGACTGCCTGCGGATCGAGACGATGGGGCAGGTCGACGAACTCAATTCGACGATCGGCCTGTTGCTGACCGAGGACATGCCCGACGACATCCGGCAAGCCATGGTCGGCGTTCAGCACGACCTCTTCGATCTCGGCGGAGAGTTGTGCATTCCGGGAATGGATGTGATCAGCGCGGCGCATATCAATCGACTGGAAGGTCTGGTCGAGCAGTTCAACGCCGACCTCAGCCCACTCAAGGATTTCATCCTGCCCGGTGGTACCCGTGCCGCCGCCGCTGCGCATCTTGCCCGTACCGTTTGCCGTCGCGCCGAGCGTTGCATCGTGCACCTGGCGAGCACCGAAACGGTCTCGGAGTATGCACGCAAGTACCTGAATCGGCTGTCCGACCTGATGTTCGTCCTGGGCCGCGCGCTGAACAAGGCTGGCGGACGTGGGGACGTGCTCTGGGTACAGGGAAAGAATCGTGGAAACGACTGATCGTGTCTATACTGGGCACTAGATCAATCACTCTCCTGGATGGGGGTCGCCATGGCAATCAGCATTACCGTCATCACCACGGCCAACCGCGCGCGCCGCTTTCTCCAGACGGAGGTCGCGCGTATCGAGCCCATTCTCGACAGCTTCAGGCGCAGCGGCCAGATCTTCTCGGGCAAGCCGCTGATCATCGGTTGCGAGCGGCAAACCGAGGTGTTCGCCGCAGCTTCGATCGCCTGCGTTGAAATCGAGACTGACCGCGATCTGAGCGAGCATTTTCCCAGCCACCCGAACCTGGTGTTGATGGCGATGACGCCCGCGCAGCGCGCACTGCCCTTCGCCGGCGGACTCGAAGGCGAACATTTCAAGGCACGCATCGATTTCTTCTTCACCGGCGGTCACGTCCTGTATACCAGTGCCGAAGGCGTACGCAAAGCAGCACTCGCCGATCGACTGATGAACCTGACCGGCCTCCTCGAACGCCAGACGATCATCTACCACTTGCCGCAGGGCGGCGTCGGACTGATGAATCCACATGCCATGACACGCTTTGTGATCAGCCCCGGCGTCCCAGACCTGCCGCGTGATGCCTGGTTGGCCGAAGCGTCATAGGCGTTCGGGAAGCGGGAGCGGCTGGCAGACTACGACCGCCCACCCGCGTCAGCCAGGTCAACAGCACGTGGCGCAGGTGTCGACTGCCGGAAGGTAGAGCCCGGAAACGCCTGCCGAGAGGCGCCTTGCCATTGGCGCCACCACAGGGCTCAGGGCAGCGCCTTTCCGTCGCGGCCGACGACCTTCTGATGACTATAGCTGGCCCGTAGCGGTCGGGCGACCGTACCCTGTGCCAGCAGGTAGTCCACAAAGGTCTGCGTGTAGTTCAGATAGGTATTCACGCTCTGCCCCGTCTGATGGACTTCGGCAAGGGTGGCGTAGCCATCGCCCCCCAAGGCCAGGAAGTCGCTGGTCACCACCGTATAGATCTGTTCCGGCGCCAGGGCTTGCCAGGTGTCGCTGCCCTTGAGCATGACCTCGATATGGGCGAAGCGGCTGCCGCGCGCCTGCGACAAATCGAGATCCCAGCGCAAACCGGCCGCGTAGGGGTGAGAACCGTCGGAACTGCCGCGATCGAGGTAATTCCCGACCGCCTCCTCCAGGACCTCGACAATCTGACGACCGCTGAGCCGCAGTTCGAAAAGCACGTTGTTGAACGGCAGCACAGTGTAGGCGGTGTTGTAAGTGACGTCTCCCCCGGGCAACGCGGTGCGGATTCCACCGCCGTTCTGCAAGGCGATGTCGGCAAGCTTGCTGGCCTGGCGGTACGCTTCGGCGACGGCCTGAGCAATGTCGCTGCCGCGGGCCAGGGTATTGGCGTCTTCGCAGCCAGACAGGCCGGCGCTGCGGTTGGTCGATTCGCCAGGGACGCGTACCAGGCACAGCGACTCACGGGCGATGCCGATCTTCTGCCGCTTCATTTCCGCAAGGCGACCGGCATAACGCGCCAGTTCGGCCTCAGCCACAGGATCCGCCGCCACGACTCGGACGGCTCCCTGCTCCTGCAGGCGTTCGAGAATCCGTTCGCGGGTCGCATCGTCGACGGCGACGAAGTCGCCGCTGCCGATCTTTCGACGGAAATCGTCGCCGATCGGTAGGGTGACCGCGCCGCTGCAAGCGAGAACTGCGCCGCGATCGTCGAAGCGGATCTGCATCAGACCGAACGCCTTGGCGTATTCCCAGGCCTGCCCGATGCACACCCGCTCGCCGTCGCGATTGTAGACGACGCTGGGATACGGCCCGGACGTCGCCCTGATGCCGATCGCCGTGAAATCGCCGAGCAGGCTGTGCGAGTCACCGCCGATAATCACGTCCACCTCGCCAAGACGGGCAGCCATTGCCTTGTCGGCCTCGTAACCCTGATGGGTGACGAGAACAATGTGGCGGATACCCTGTGCGCGCAGTACGTCGATAGTCTTCTGCGCGGTGTCGACTTCGTCGTGGAAGAGCGTGCTGCGCAGCGGCCGCGAGGAATTCATCGTCTTGTCGCGCACTTCTATGCCGATGATAGCCACCGTCACCCCGCCGAACTGTTTCAGCACATAGGGCTTCAGATAGTCATGCGCTGCGCTGGGCGCAAGCGGGGAGCCAATTGCCGGTTCGACGTTGGCGGCGAGTATAGCAGTCTGGCACTTGCCCTTCCGGAGATGATCAAGAAATCCCCGCAGACCGGCATCACCTTCGTCGAACTCGTGGTTGCCGATTTCGAAAACGTTGAAGCAGACGGTGTTCATCAACGCCGCGTCGGCCTCCCCCTGATACAGGGTATGGTAAAGAGTACCGGTCATCGCGTCTCCGGCGTGAATCTTGAGCAGGTTCGGCAGATGCTCGCTGGCCTTGAACAGGGTCGTCAGGCGCGGAAATCCCCCGGCGTCGACACGCGTCGTGATCCCGTCGATGCCCATTTCAAAATCGGGGTCGGCTTCGAGATGGGAATGGTGGTCATTGATATGGGCAATGTGGATTTCCAGTCCGCTCGCCGGCACCGTAGCCTGCGGGTTTACCGTGAAAGTCGCGCCGGCGACTGACGATTCTCCCCTCGCCCGCTGGCCGGAGAGGGTTCGGGAGGGAGGGAAACGCTCATCGCTTGCATCATTCGGGGGGGCTGACAAATCCACGACCGTTTGGGTCGTGCATGCGCTCAGCCCGAGCAGCAGGACGGAGGCGGCAAGCATCAGGCACTTGCGGAGAGGAGTTTGGCGCATGCGATCGGCTCCGGCGGCGGGATGAGACAAGTCAGCCCGGATGGCTCAAACCCGTAGGATAACCGCGGTCGCCGTGCATGGGGCAAGTTCACGGCCCGGAATCGAGCGCGCCTGCAAAGCGAGACGCGTTCCCGCCGTGCCGGAAAAGTGTCGTGGCCTGGAGGCCGGCGCTGCCTTCGCTACATTACGGCTGGCGAGGCGCGGCGAGGCGGTCGACCATCGCGCGCACGGCCTTGATCTGCAGACCAGTACGCGTCAGGTAATCGCTGCCCGAATAGCCCCACCAGTCCCAGCAGCCCAGCGGATTGTTGAGCCAGATCCACGACCCGATCGTCAAGCCATAGCGCGGCATGGTCTGCGGGTAGAGAACGATCAGCCGGTTGCTGTCCGCCCAGGCGTTGTAGCCGGCGCCATTGACGAAGCGCCTGCCGATCTGCGCCGCGCTCTGGCGGCAGCCGTGAAAGGCGACATGCAGCCGGCACGGCGTACTGCGGCACAGGGACGGGACGTAGACATAAGCCTCGTCGGCCAGGCCGGCGTCGATCGCCTTGCCTTCGACGAAGGGCCGCTGGTCAAAGATCAGTGTTTCGCCCTGCGCGGTCCTTGTCGCGGGCTGCAGCGGACCCAGCAGGTGCGCGAGCATTTCGCCGGCCGGGTCGAGGTCGCCACAGCGGTTGATGAACGGCGTTTGCTGGCTGCTGCAGGCGTTGGCTTGCGGATCGGCGATCGAGATCATCGCGTGTCCGGCGTCAGGCACCTTGACGAACCGGATGGCGGCCGGAGCAAGCCACTCCGCGTAGAAGGCCGCCAGCCTGTCCATCACCGGTGTTTTCACCGTCTCGTCCTTGCCACCCGACAATAGCCAGACGCGGTCGTCGCGCAGATTATCGACAGGATCGATGCGCCCGGCGCTCGACAGTGCCTCGGCGCCGCTCCGAATTTCCGTTACTGACGGCAACGGCGCCCAGGACGCTGGCGACATACAGCGCGTAAGCGCACGCCAGATCGACCCTTCGGCGCAACCGTAAGGTCCACCGGCGAGAATGCCGGCACCGTGTACCAGTCGGGAGTGAGCCACCTGGAACTGGACCGCCATGTAAGCACCCGAGGAAACCCCGGAGACGGTGAGATCGTGCAGTTCGGCGCCCAGCGCCGGCAGCGCGGGGGCGGGGGCGGCGGCCTCGCACGCCAGGCCGAGGGTCAGCAAGGCGGCTGCGGCAAAGCTTCGTAGACCGGGGGCGCACATGACCATGCGGGGATGAAGTTCTGGACTGGACATGCTAACAGATCGGCTCGCCGGTGCACGACGTTCGGGCTTGTTTCCCCGCCGGGGCAACCCTACACTACGCGCTCGATCATTCGCCACCGCGCCAGCCGCGGATTGCCATGCACCAATCGTCCATCGTCATCGACTCCAAGCTGCCGCGGGTAGGGACCACCATCTTTACCGTGATGTCCAAACTGGCGGCCGATTGCGGGGCGATCAATCTCTCGCAGGGTTTCCCTGATTTTCAGGCGGACCCCGCGCTGTTCGATGCCACCTGGCGGGCGATGCGTGACGGCAGAAATCAATACCCGCCAATGGCCGGCGTTCCCGAGTTGCGTTCGGCGATTGCCGACAAAGTAGCGGCGCTATACGGCACCGACTACGACGCCGACAGCGAAATTACCGTCACCGCCGGTGCAACGCAGGCCATTTTTACGGCGATTGCGGCCTTTGTACGCAGTGGTGACGAGGTCATCGTATTCGAGCCGGTCTATGACAGCTATGTGCCGGCAATTGAAACGGTCGGCGGCAAACCGGTCTATGCCGCGCTCACTTTCCCAGACTACCGGCCGGACTGGGAGCAGGTGCGTGCGCTGCTGAGCCCGCGCACGCGCATGATCATTATCAATACGCCACACAACCCGACCGGCAGCCTGCTCGAAGCCGACGATCTGATGGAGTTGGCGGCGCTGACGCGCGATACCGACATCGTGGTGCTCGCCGACGAGGTTTATGAGCACATCGTGTTCGATGCCGCGCATCACCAGAGTGTCGCCAGCCATCCGGAACTCGCCGCGCGCAGTATCGTCGTCTCGTCTTTCGGCAAGACCTATCACATCACCGGCTGGAAGATCGGTTATGTGCTCGCGGCTTCCGCATTGATGGCCGAGTTCCGCAAGGTCCACCAGTTCAACGTCTTCACGGTCAACACGCCATGCCAGGTGGGAATCGCCGAGTACATGCGCGACGCCTCGCGTCACCTCGGTCTGGCAGCTTTCTACGAGCACAAGCGCGAGTTCTTTCGCCGGCAGTTACGGGCTTCACGCTTCGAATTGCTGGCCTGCCGCGGTACCTATTTTCAACTGGCAAGTTACCGCGCGATCTCCGACCGGCCGGATCGCGAGTTTGCCCAATGGCTGACCCGCGCGGCAGGCGTGGCGGTGATTCCGGTGTCGGTCTTCCATCACGACGGCCGTGACGATCGGGTCGTGCGCTTCTGCTTCGCCAAGCAGGAAGCCACGCTGGCGGCGGCAGGTGAAAGGCTATGCGCCCTGTAAGGGTTCACAGGCTGTCGCCATTGCACCTATAATCGCGCGCCGGGTCGAGGAAGACCAGGCCGGGAGTTCCCAACACAGTCGAAGGAGGCATCATGAGCATCGTCAAGGAGTTCAAAGAGTTTGCCATCAAGGGGAACGTCATGGATCTCGCCGTGGGCGTGATCATCGGCGGCGCTTTCGGCAAGATCGTCGATTCTGTGGTCGGTGATCTGATCATGCCCTTCATTGCCTGGATCATGGGTGGCAAGCTGGATTTCTCGGGAATGTTTCTGGTGCTGGGCACCATCCCGGAAGGCACGAGCCGAACCCTGGATGCGCTCAAGAAGGCGCAGGTTCCGGTTTTCGCTTACGGCAGCTTCCTCACCATCCTGGTGAACTTCTTCATTCTCGCCTTCATCATCTTCGTCATGATCAAGCAGGTCAATCGGCTGAAGCGCAGCGAACCGCCTGCCGAACCCCCAGCATCGCCGCCCGAACTGGCGGAAGAAGTGCTGTTGCTGCGCGAGATTCGCGACAGCCTCAGGAAATAGCTGACGCGTTAGTCCCGCAGCCCTTTCCGGGTATCACCGGCGATGACCAGCGTCAGTTGCTCGGGGTCGATGTAGGCTCGGAAGGCGGCGTTAACCTGCTCAGTGGTTAGCGCCATCACTCTGGCTTCGAAGTCCTTCGAGAATTGCCAGTTGCGACCAAGGTCGAGATACGATGTCCAGCGCGCCGCGACTTCGCTGTCCTGCGAGCGGGTCACGGCACGCGCTTCGAGAACACCTTTCTTGGCCTCTGCGACCTCCGTGGCCGTGAAGCCGTCACGCCGTGCGCGCTGCAGTTCCTCCAGGAAGGCCTGCTCCGCGCGGGCGGCATTCTGGGGCGCCACCATGGCCACGACCGTCCAGTTCGTCAGCCGCTGGCGACTGCCCATAGCCAGAGAGGAAGTGGCACTGTAGCTGAAACCCTCCTTCTGGCGCAGGCGGTCCAGCAGCCGGCTCGACAGTCCGGAGTGACCACCGAAAATGGTATTCGCCACCTGCAACGCAGCAGCGTCGGGATCGTCATCGCGCAGACTGATGTCGAGGCGTGCGCGCAGAAATGCGTTTTCCTTGTCCGGCGTGTCGATCACCCTGCGCTGCGGCGCAATGCGGCGAAACTCGCGATCGACACGCGCGTAAGGCGATCCTGAGACGCGGCTCGGAAACAGTCGGCCAATTTCCTCCTCGATCGCCTGCTCGTCAAAATCACCGACGATGGCGATCTGGCCGCGTGCCGTTCCGATCAGTTCGCGGTGATAAGCAACGACCTGCTCCAGGGTGATCTTGCGGAGCTGTTCGATGCGCTCGGCCAGGCTGCTGTAGTAGCGGGGATCACCGGGCGGATAGGTGTTGAAATGCGAATTCAGTGCGTCGCTCGACAGTTCCTCGGGGCTGTCAAGCTGCGCCTGGAGGGCGGTCAGGTACTCCCGCTTGAGTTCAGCGAATTCTTCCGGCGGAAAGCTGGCGTTATGAAGCATCTGCGCCACCAGCCTGAGCGCCTCGGGAAGCTTGTCGCGGGTGGTCTCGAAGTGGGTCAGACGGCCCCGGACCTTCAGGCGGGTGAGTTCGTCGGCTATCTGTTGGCGGGTCAACTGGCGGGTACCGCGAGCGAGCATGGCGATCGTCAGCGTGCCGACCATGTTGCGATCCCGCAGCGAGCTTTCATCACCCCAGCGGAAGGTCATGGCCACATTTACCGTCTGACCCCGGTTCTTCTTGGGCAGCAGCGCCACTTTCAGATCGCCGAAGGTCCGCAGCCGGGTACGGCTGTCGAGATTGTCGTAGGAGGGGTCGAATACCTCGCCGGGATCCCCTTTCTCCTGGGGTTTGAAGCTGGCCAGCACCTGCGCCGGGCTCGGCGTCGGCGGCACCAGCGCGCGCCGCGGGGACTCGTCGGGGATGAAGGTACCGAGCACACGGTTGTCGCGTACGAAGTATTTACTGGCGGCTGCGTCCAGTTGTTCCGGTTTGATCTGGTCGAGTTGATCGCGGGCGTGGAAAAACAGCCGCCAGTCGCCGAGTGCGATGTACTCGGAGAGCGTCACGGCAAAGGCCTCGGGGTCGGCCAGCACTCGCTCGTAACCCAGGCGCTCCTGCTCGACCGCACGAGCGAGTTCGGCGGCGGTCGCGGCCTCACGCGCGAAACCTCCTTCGATCACCTCGATCATGCGCTCGCGAACGCGCTCCAGTGCGTCGCCCTTGTTGACCATCGCGCCGAAGACCACAAAACCGGGCTCGCGCGTATCCATGGTGTAGGCAAAAACCTGCGTGGCCAGACCCGGCTGCACCAGCGCCCGGTAGAGGCGACCGTTTGGCGTGTCACCCAGCACTTCCGTGGCCATGCCGATGGCGTCGGAATCGGCATGCAGGCTCGACGGCGTCCGATAGGCCAGGGTCACGAGTTGGACCTCACCCTTGCGCCTGATCACGAACTGACGCTCGCCATCGGCCGTGGGCTCGACGGTCCAGTGCTGCGGCAGGGCGCGAGCAGGCTTCGGCAGCTTGCCGAAGGTACTGACAATCCAGTGCAGCGCCTGCTGCTCGTCGAACTTGCCGGCGACCGTCAGTACGGCGTTGTCCGGCTGGTAGTATTGGTGATAGAAGGCCTGCAGGTTCTCGATCCTGACGTTTTCGATATCGCTGCGTGCACCGATCGTGCTGTTGCCATAGTTGTGCCAGTCGAAGAGCATGGACTGCATGCGTTTCAGCATGACGCTTGCCGGATCGTTTTCACCCATCTCGAATTCATTGCGGACCACGCTCATTTCGCTGTCGAGATCCTTTCTGGCGATGAACGAGTTCACCATCGCGTCGGCACTCCACGCCAGTGCCCACCTGAGGTTGTCTTCGCCAGCGGGAAACGTCAGGTAATAATTCGTCCGATCGAGCCAGGTCGAACCGTTGATCTCGAACCCGCGCCGCTTGAACTCACGGGCAGGATCAGGGAAATTTCTCGATCCCTTGAATACGAGATGTTCCAGGAGATGAGCCATGCCGGTCTCGCCATAGTTCTCGTGGCGCGAACCCACCAGGTAGGTCACGTTGACGGTGGTCGTGGGCTTTGCCGCATCGGGAAACAGGATGCAGCGCAGCCCGTTGGCCAGTCGGTACTCGCTGATGCCTTCGACGGTGCTCAGCTTTTCGACGCCGGTCGGCAGTTTCGTCGCCGCAGGATGTCCAGCGTCGGCGCCCTGGGACAGCAAGGCCAGAGTCAACCACGACCACAGGCAGGCCAGCGTCTTGATCCAATGTTTCATCGCCACCACTCCACACAAACCGCAGTTTCCCTGGAATGAACTGTCGCTTCGCCAGCACCACCAGAGAGGCAGATCATCGGCTGCCGGAAAAGGAACGGCCCGCACAGAGGGAGAGGCTGGGCGGGCCGGGTACAGCGGTCATTGCCACGCAAGGGAGGGGTGGGAGGGAGCGTGGCAGCGACAGGGAGGAGAATAACCATTCCGGCCTGGTTCATCTGTTGGCCCTCTGTCCCTGTTGTGTAACGACATGTGATCGGCGCATCCGTGGCAGCCACGACTCTTCCCTGGCCCGCCGACTAGCGTGAACCGATACAAGTCTATTGCCATTTGCGCGCCGGAACTGGCATTATCGCCGATGCAGGTCGCCTTATTCAGCCGGGACGTGGGTCGCCGGCGGGTCGGCGGTAAAGTGCACATCAAAACCAAAAGGAGCAGGGAATGAATCAGGAAGCGAATGACCTGGGGATTGCGACAGTCGTGCTGGAGCGCCTGGAAAAGGACCGGTTGCCCCGCGCGCTGGATCTGAAAGCAAAGGTAGACGCGGGCGAACGGCTCGACGACATGGACATTGCCTTTCTGGAACGTGTGTTTGCCGACACCGAAGAAGTCAAGCCCCTCCTGGCCCGACACCCCGAGTACCAGGACCTGGCAGCCAGGATGGCTGGTCTTTACGAACAGATCACCACCAGGGCGCTCGAGAACGAAAAATCTTCCTGAGCGTCCGGCTGGGTCGGCGCGTCTTGACGGGGGTGCTCACAGTCCGAGCAGCGCGCGCGTATGGCGCGCGATCATCAGTTCTTCGTTGGTGGGCACCACCCAGGCCGACATCCTGCTGCCCACACGACTGATGCACGTGTCGCCGCGTTCGTTGGCGTCCGCGTCGAGTTCCAGCCCCAGCCACTGCGCCTGTTGGCAGACCAGTTGCCGAAGGTGGACGCTGTTTTCACCGATCCCGGCGGTGAACACCAGCGCATCAATGCCGCCGAGGACCGCCGCCAGGCCGCCGAGTTCGCGGCTGATGCGGTAGACGAAATGATCGATGGCCAGGCGCGCACGCGGCGCATCACTCGCCTCCAGCACACGCATGTCGTTGCCGATACCGGACAGGCCCAGCAGGCCGGAACGTTTGTAGAGCAGGTCTTCGATCTGTTTGGCTGAAAGTCCTTCCTGCTGCAGGAGGTAGAGGACGATTCCGGGATCCATGTTTCCCGGCCGCGTCCCCATCAGCAGACCATCGAGCGCGGTGAATCCCATCGAACTGCCGACGCTGCGGCCATGATGCATCGCACACATGCTGGCGCCGCTGCCGAGATGGGCCACCACCACTCGCCCACCGGCGATTTCCGGCGCCACACTCGGCAGGGTCGCGGCGATGTACTCGTAGGACAAGCCATGAAAACCGTAACGCCGAATGCCACGCTCGTAATATTCGTACGGCAGACCATAGAGCTGCGCGACCATCTCCTGGCTACGGTGGAAGGCGGTATCAAAACACGCCACTTGTGGCAGATCGGGTCGCGCCTGCTGCAGGGCCCGTATGGCCGCGAGGTTGTGCGGCTGATGCAGCGGCGCCAACGGCACGAAGGTATCCAGTTTCTCCATCACCGGCGCGGTGATCCGCAACGGCGCCGAGTGATCGGCCCCGCCATGCACGACACGATGCCCGACCCCCGCCAGGACCTGCCCCTCGAAACGGCTGCGCAGCAGCGTCGCAATCGCGTCCAGGGCCTGAGCGTGGTTGGCGACCTCCGTGGTCTCCCAACGCACATCGGCAATGCGCTGCCCATCCCCATCCTTGACCTTCAGGCGCGGCGCCGTGCCCAGCCCTTCGACCTGACCCACGGCGCGAGCGCGCATTTCGCCGCTGGCCGGCACCTCAAATACCGAAAATTTCAGGCTCGATGAGCCCGCATTGAGGACCAGAATCGCTTTTTCCATCTCAATCTCCGGAGGTCTTGGGGCCATGCCGCGGCACGCGGGCAAGCAGCCGCCATTCTACTCGCCCGCCGGCTGTCCTGCAGTGCGGCGACGACCCCCGGCCCGACTCCCGATTGACATCCGCCACCAGGGCTACGCATACTCGCGCCAGAATCCTGGATGTTTCCTCCCCTGCGGCGCGTACCGCACCGACAGACTACAGACAGCAAGGCATGCGATGAACGGTGAGCACGTACCGATGGCGCCGGCGCCCTGCCGCATGCGCCGCAACATTCTCCAGGGAGCGCTCGCGGCAGGCGCCCTGACGCTGCTGCCGTGTCCCGGGCTGGCGCAAACGGACCTGAACAGTCTCCCTCGCCGTTCGCTGATCATCGGCAACAGCCGCTATGCGCACGCGCCGCTCAACAACCCGGCCAACGACGCCCGGGCGATCGCCGAGGCCCTGAAGGCGGTGGACTTCGCGGTCACGCTCCAGCTCGACGCGAGTCGCGAGGCGATGCTCCGGGCCATCGACGATTACGTCGGGATGCTGGCCAGAGACCATGCGATCGGCGTGTTCTATTTTTCCGGACACGGCACGCAACTCGCCTGGCGCAATTACCTGTTGCCCGTCGACAGCGAAATCCGGATGCTGAACGATATTCCGGCGCGCGGCGTCGAGCTCAACACGCTGCTGCAAGGGCTCACGCAGGCGAAGAATCCGATGAACGTGATCATCCTCGACGCCTGCCGCGACAATCCGTTCGGCCAGGCCCTGCCAGGCGAGCAGAAAGGCCTGAGCCAGTTCGATGCCCCCCCTGGATCCTTGCTCGCCTACGCCACCTCGCCAGGCAATACGGCCAGCGACGGGGCTGGCGCCAACGGCTTATATACCGAGAACCTGCTGCGCGAACTCAAGTCCAGCGACACGAAAATCGAGGACATCTTCAAGCGCGTGCGCCTGGAGGTCCGGCGGCGCTCCGACGGTCGACAGATTCCCTGGGAAAGCACATCGCTGGAGGAAGACTTCTACTTCCGCCCGCCGCGTGCGGGCACCAAGCTTTCGGAAGGGGAAGCCACCAGACACTACGACGAAGAGTTGGCGATCTGGGAACGCATCAAGACCGCCAACGACCCGGCGGCGCTGGAGGACTACCTGCGACGCTACCCAAGCGGCGTGTTTGCCGAGCTTGCGCAGTTGCATCTGGACAGGTTGCTGGCCCAGCGCGGCCAGCGAGCGATCCAGATGGCGTCGAGCGCTCAAAACCCCTATTCGAAGGGCACCGCACGCACCGATACGCGCTTCCGACTCGGCGATCGCTACAGCTACCGGCACCTCGATCTGACGACCAACCAGGAGATCCGCCAGTACACCCTGGTGGTCACCGCGATCACCGATACGCAGGTGATCTACAACCACGGCAGCCTGATCACCGACCTGATCGGCAACCCCGTCAAGCTGGCGGACGGGACCCGCTATACCGACGCCCAGCACCAGATCGCCGACTACAGTCTCGGCAAGCGCTGGACCGCGCGCCACCGCCTGACCAACGCCAAGGGCGCCACCTACGACTCGCAGATCGAGTACCGGGTGGTGGCCAGGGAAAGCGTCACTCTGCCGGCCGGCACCTTCGACGCGTTCCGGGTCGAAGGAATGGGCTGGAGCCAGGGCGAAAGGTTCGGGGTCGATGTTTACAACCTGTTCTGGATCTCCCCGGAAGTCCGTCGCATCATCGCCCATGAAACCCGGCAACGCTTCGCCAACGGCAAGCTCGTCAAACATGAGCGCTACGAGTTGACCGGCTACGTGCAGCGCTAGGCGGCAGGTATCCCGATCGCAAACGACCGGTTTGACCGTTCAGAGGGCGCCGAATAAGCTCTTGAGCAGTTCGCTACCGGCGGCCAACGGGTTGGAACGTATGGCTAACTGGCGCTCTCCCAGTACGGCCGGCTGCCAATTCGCTCGGCCAGATAGTCGACCAGCCCCCGCACCCGCTGTGGAACGTAGCGATTGCCGGGGAGCAACGCGTATATGCCGAGTTCGGGCATCGGATAGTCGGTGAGAATCGGTCGTACCCAGCCCGCCTCGATAGCCGCGGCGCTGATGAATGTTGGCTGGGCGGTGATTCCCAGACCACGCATCGCGGCGTCGAGCAACGCATCGCCGTTGTTGGCCCGCATCCGCCCGCGCACCGGAAACAGTTCCGTCGCCCCGTTTACCAGAAACGGCCAGCCCTCATGCTGCGCGGGCAGGTAGATCAGACACTCGTGCTCGGCCAGTTCGCCGGGATGTTTCGGCTCGCCGTGGCGTCGCAGGTAATCCGGTGACGCGATCGCCTGCAGACGACTGCTGCCGATCCGCCGCGCAACATCGAGAGGATCGAGGCGTCGGGTGATGCGGATCGCGAGATCGAGTCCTTCGTCGACCAGCTTGACCCGCCGGTCGGTGAAATCGATCTCGGTGACGACATCCGGATAGGTCACGTTGAAATCCATCAATAGCGGCGACAGGTGGCGAAGACCGAAACTCAGCGGCACGCTGAGGCGAATCAGTCCGCGCGGTTCCTGGCGTTCATCGGCCAGGCCGGCCTCGGCGGCTTCGACGAGGTTGAGGATTTCCCGGCAGCGTTCGAGGTAGGCGCTGCCGGCCGAGGTCAGCATCAGGCTGCGGGTGCTGCGGGCGATCAGCTTGACGCCAAGGTGCGCTTCAAGCGCCGCCACCTGGCGGGTGATCACCGAGCGGGCCACGCCCATCTGCCGCGCCACCGCGGCAAAACTGCCGAGTTCGGCGACACGCAGATAGATGCGCATGCAATCGAGACGGTCCATCGCTTCTCCAGTCGTTGCTTTTTTCGCAACAAACAATTGCAGATTGTGCCCTATTTCAGCACCAGGCGCTGCGTTACAGTTCGGCCATCACACGCAGCCGCCCATGGAGAAAAACATGCTCCTCGTTACCGGAGCCACCGGCCAACTCGGTCGCCGCATCATCGACCAACTCGTCGCCCGCCGCCGCGGCACCGCCGGCATCGCCGCCAGCGTGCGTGACCCGGCCAGGGCCGGCGAACTTGCCGAACGCGGCATCGACGTCCGCCACGGCAATTTTGACCAAGCCGATACGCTGCTTACCGCGTTCAAGGGCATCGACAAACTGATTCTGGTGTCGACCGACGGCCCCGGCGAGGTCCGCATTGCCCAGCACCACAACGCCATCAACGCGGCCCGGGCAGCCGGCGTCAGGCACATCTTCTACACCAGTTTCATCGATGTCGCTGCCGACTCGCCGGCCGAGTTCGCCGCGGTTCATCGTGCCAGTGAAGCGGCGCTCGCCGCCAGCGGAATCCCCTTCACCGCACTGCGCAACCCGCTCTACGCTGATTTTCTGCCGATGAGCGTGGCGGCCGCGTGGTCTACCGGCACCTTCCAGTTGCCTGCGGGAGGTGGCCGCACGAGCTTCGTCAGCCGCGCCGAACTGGCGGAAGCCATCGCCGCGGCCGCGTTGGCGCCGGCATTGGCCCGCACGGTCTACGAACTGACCGGACAAGCAACACACGACTATCATGAAGTCGCCGCCGCCGTCGGCAAGGTTACCGGCAGCCGCGTGACTTATCAGCCGATCAGCGAGGACGCGTACACCGAGGCGCTGGAGAGCCACGGCTTGCCGGCCTGGTCCGCACGCGCGCTGGCCAGCATGTACTCGGCGGTAGCGGCCGGCAAGTTCGACCGCGTCAGCAATGACTTCGCCCTGCTCGTTGGCCACCCGCCACGCCCGCTGGCCTGCCTGGCGCAGGAACTCTTCGGCAAGCACTGAACACCAAGGACGATGCACATGACCAGCCCCGCAGTTGCCGCCCGCCCCCCCGAACATTTCCCAGCCCTCTTCGTTGCCCACGGCGCGCCGACGATGGTGCTCCAGCCCGGACCGGCGGCGGCCGCGCTGGCCCGGGCGGCTGCTGAACTGCCCAGACCGCGCGCGATCATCGTCGTCAGCGCACATTGGGAGACTGCATCGCCGACGATCGGCGCCGCCCTCGAACTCGAAACGATCCACGATTTCTACGGATTCCCGGCGGAACTCTACCGTGTCCGCTATCCGGCGCGGTCCGATGCCGCCGTCGCCGAAGAATTGCGCACGCTGCTCCTCGAGAATGAGTTCGACGTCCGCATGGACAAGGACCGCGGGCTGGACCACGGTGCCTGGACACCACTGTCGCTGATGTACCCGCAGGCCGAAATTCCCGTGTTGCCCCTGTCGTTGCAGACGGGTCTCGGCCCCAAACACCACTTCCGGCTCGGGCGCGCCCTCGCCCCGCTGCTTGCTGATGGGGTGCTGCTGCTGGCGTCGGGCAATCTCACCCACAACCTCGGCGACTTCCGCCGCGCCCTCGCCGAGGGTTCGGGAACACCGACCTACGTGGCCGCGTTCGCCGAATGGATCGGGCAGCGTATCACCGCCGGCGATCACGATTCGCTCCTCGACTATCGCCAGCGGGCGCCACACGCCGTCCGCGCCCACCCCAGCGAAGAGCATCTGCTGCCACTGCACGTCGCCATCGGCGCGGCCGGCCTCGATTACCGGTCGGAATGCCTGTACCAGGGCATCGACTCCGTAGTTCTGGCGATGGACAGCTACGCGTTCTGGCCCACTTCCACCCCTGGCTCATAAGGAGAATGGCATGCCCGCGACCCGCTACACGCACACCGCGATCTTCATCCACTGGCTGATGGCCCTGCTGCTGATCGGTTTGTTCAGCGTCGGTCTGTACATGAGCGACCTGCCCTTGTCACCCCAGAAGCTGAAGATCTATTCCTGGCACAAATGGGCCGGAGTCACCGCTTTCGTGCTGGTACTGGTTCGCCTCGCCTGGCGCGTCGGCCACCCACCGCCGGCCTTGCCGGCAGCCATGCCCGGCTGGCAGAAGACGGCCGCGCATGGCTTGCACCACCTGCTCTACCTGTTGATGATCGCCATCCCGCTTTCCGGGTGGCTGATGAGTTCGGCAAAAGGCTTCCAGACGGTGTATTTCGGGATCCTGCCGCTACCCGACCTGCTGCAGAAGGACAAGGAACTCGGCGAACTGCTGGAGAGCGTACACACCGCCCTCAACTTCACCCTGGCAGCCCTGGTCCTGGCACACATCGGCGCCGCGCTCAAACATCACCTGCTCGACCGCGACGACATATTGGCACGCATGCTGCCTTTCCTCGCCCGGAAACGCTGACCGTCCGCAATCGCCGCCAACCCCGAATGGAGAAACCAATGACCACCTTTCGCCTGATCCTTGCGACGCTGTCCGTCGCCGCCGCCGGCAGCGCCGTTGCCGCCGAGTTCAACCAGTTCCAGGCCGGCAAGAGCTCGCTGACCTTCGTTTCGAAACAAATGGGCGTGCCCATCGACGGCAGCTTCCGAAAGTTCTCCGCCAGCCTGGCCTTCGACCCGGCAAAACCGGCAGCCGCCACGGCCCGCCTCGACCTTGACCTGAACAGCATCGACGCGGGTTCCAGGGACGCCAACGACGAAGTCGTCGGTAAACCCTGGTTCAACGTGAAGGTATTTCCGACTGCGACCTTCGTTTCCTCGACCGTTCGCCCCCTCGGCGGCGACAAGTATGAACTCGTCGGCAAGCTGACCATCAAGGGCAAGAGCCAGGACGTCACCGCCCCGTTCACCTTCCGCCAGGACGGCGGCAACGGCGTCTTCGACGGCGCCTTCGTCCTGAAGCGTCTTGAGTTCGGTGTCGGCGACGGCGTCTGGTCCGACGTCAGCACCGTCGCCAACGAAGTGCAGATCAAGTTCCACATCGTCGCTGCCCCGGCAGCCATCCGCAAGTAAGTCCCCCAACGTCAAGGAGCCTTCTCATGAAAAAGCAACTCGGCCTCGTCGTCCTCGCCAGCCTGTTCGCCGCCCCGGCTTTCGCCGCCCCGGAAACCTACCTGGTCGACCCCAACCACACCTACCCGCGCTTCGAATACAACCATTTCGGGTACTCGAACCAGATTCAACGCTTCAACAAGACTTCCGGCACCATCGTCTTCGACCGCGCCGCGAAGACCGGCTCGGTCGACATCGTCATCGACGCCCGCTCGGTCGATACCGGTTATGCGCTGTTCAACGAGCACCTCCAGGGCGAAGACTTCTTCGATACCGCGAAGTACCCGACCATCACCTACAAGTCCACCGCCGTCAGGTTTGATGGCGACAAGCCGGTGGCCGTCGAAGGCCTGCTCACCGTCAAGGGCATCACCCGGCCAGTCACCCTGAGCCTCGGTTCCTTCCAGACCATGCCCCACCCGATCGTCAAGAAGGATGCCCTGGGCGCCAACGCCAGCGCGCGGATCAAGCGTTCCGAGTTCAACGCCGGCAAGTACGCGCCGCATGTCAGCGACGACGTCACCCTGACCATCGCCGTCGAAGCCCTGAAACAGTAAGCATGCAGAGCAGCGGGTCCGGCCGACGCCGCCCCGCTTCGCCCCCTCGCCGCTTGCCGAGGCCAAAACCCTGCACAACAAACCCACTGGAGATATGAATGACCGGCAACGCCACCCGAACGGCCCTCAGCGCCGAAGCTCTCGATCAACTCTTCGTGCACGCGCGCACGCACAATACCTTCGCCCCCGAACCGATCCCCGAGGCGACCTTGCGCCAGCTCTACGAGCTGATGAAGTGGGGCCCGACGTCGATGAACTGCCAGCCGGCGCGGCTGGTTTTTGTCACTACCCCGGAGGGCAAGGAAAAGCTCGCCCCGGCGCTGTCTCCGGGCAACCTCGACAAGACACTGGCCGCCCCGGCAACGGTGATCATCGCCACCGACAGCCTCTTTTACGAAAACCTCCCGACCCTGTTTCCTGCCTACGACGCCAGGCCGATGTTCGCCGGCAATGCCGAACTGGCCAGCAGCACCGCTTTCCGTAACGGTACGCTGCAGGGCGCCTACCTGATCGTCGCGGCGCGCGCGCTGGGTCTCGACTGCGGCCCGATGTCCGGCTTCGACGCCGGCAAGCTCAATGCCGCATTTTTCCCGGACGGGCGCCACCAGGCCAATTTTCTCTGCAACCTGGGCGTCGGCAACCCTGCCAGCCTGCACCCGCGCGGCCCTCGCCTGAGTTTCGAGGAAGCCTGCCGGATCGCCTGACAGGGGACGGGCACGAGCGATCACCGCGGCGGCAGCGCTTGACGCCGACGCCGGTGGCGCATAGATTGCGTGGCGCCCAATCCAAGGAAAGCCCCATGAAGATCGGAACCCCGTTGTCCCCCGGCGCGCTGCGCGTCATGCTGCTCGGCGCCGGTGAGCTCGGCAAGGAAGTGATCATCGCCCTGCAACGACTCGGGGTCGAGGTGATTGCCGTCGATCGCTACGCCAACGCCCCCGGCCATCAGGTCGCGCACCGCGCGCATGTCATCGATATGACCGACGGCGCCGCGCTGCGGGCGCTGATCGAACAGGAAAGACCCCATCTCATCGTGCCGGAGATCGAGGCCATCGCCACCGATACCCTGCTCGAAATCGAGGCCGAGCAACTCGCCGAAGTCATCCCCACCGCCCGTGCGGCCAGGCTGACCATGAACCGCGAAGGTATCCGTCGCCTGGCCGCCGAGGAACTCGGCCTCGCCACCTCGCCATACCGCTTTGCCGATTCCCTGGCCGAACTGCAGTCCGCGATCGCCGGCGATATCGCTTACCCGTGCATCGTCAAGCCGGTAATGTCGTCTTCCGGAAAGGGGCAATCGCTGCTGCACGGTCCCGATGACGTGTCGCCGGCCTGGGATTACGCAGCGAGCGGCGGGCGGGTCAATCAGGGCCGGGTCATCGTCGAAGGCCTGATCGACTTCGACTATGAAATCACGCTGCTCACCGTGCGCGCACGCGGCGCCGGCGGGGTCATCGAGACCTCATTCTGCGAACCGATCGGACACCTGCAGGTCGCCGGCGACTACGTCGAATCCTGGCAGCCGCAGGCGATGAGTGCGGTCGCGCTGGAGAAGGCGCGCGCCATCGCCGCCGCCGTCACCGGCAGCCTCGGTGGGCGCGGCATCTTCGGCGTCGAACTGTTCGTCAAGGGCGATCAGGTGTGGTTCTCGGAGGTCAGCCCGCGCCCGCACGACACCCAATCCTCGCAAGTTAGCATATAGGCATAATCACTTGTAAGCGTGAGACAGATGCGGTTTGGGTTGAGGTTTGCGAGGTTGCGAGCGATCGGGAACGAACTTCTGGAGGTTCAATGCGAGTTCTGCG
>Ga0208938_1000241_pt1 | contig 47424 bp, 39 predicted proteins | sample AD_UKC125_MetaG_FD_184434 | JGI IMG/M metagenome (GOLD analysis project Ga0208938, IMG submission 184434) | Active sludge microbial communities of municipal wastewater-treating anaerobic digesters from USA - AD_UKC125_MetaG (SPAdes) (version 2) | ecosystem: Engineered > Bioreactor > Anaerobic >... | reverse complement strand
TTAAAAGTTTTCTATTATCAATATTTTGATTAAAATTTTAAGAGCAGTTAATCTGCTCATTTTTATTATACAAATTTGAAAGTGTTATGCAATACTTATTTTTCCAAATTTTATTTTGAATCCTACTGGAATTTGAAAATTTGATTATCGCGTTCCTATTTTAATTTGAAAATATTCACTAATTTGTGGTAAAATTGACCTAAAATAATTTGAAAATATTATCTAATTTAATTTGAAAATTTACACTACAAGACTTGAAATGGTGGAAGCAGTTTACAAAGTAATAAAGAAAGCACAGCCTGATTTTAATTTCCAGGTGGATATAGACCTTACATTTGAAGACATAGATAATTTGTCAGAAGATTTACTTGATATGGTAAAATACTCTGTATCAAAGGGTATATTGAACGGAAGAAACAACAAAATACTTGACTTGTCAACTGCTTGTACAAGACAGGAATTAATGGTTTATGCCAAAAATGCATATGAGTTTGTGGTATACGAAGCGGGTTTAGATTCAAAAGGAGCTTTTTGGGAAGTTAGTTATAACGGCAACACAGTATATCTATTTGGCTCAATGCATTATGCTGACAGTTCAATATATCCTCTTTCAAAAGATATTTTAAATGCATTTGAAGCATCTGATATTTTAGTTCTTGAGGTGGGTCCTGGGAATAGGGAAGACCCTTCTCTATATATGATGGAAAGGGGAATGTACCAGGATGAAAATACACTGGAACAGAACATACCGGAAGAAGTCTATGAAATGTTTGTAGAAACAATACAACCTTATGGTATACAGGAGGAATTTTACAACAAGTTAAAGCCTTGGTATGCGGGATTTCTTATTACAGGTTTGAATATGGAAGCAAACTCATATAGTGCAGGTCTGGGTATTGAGATGTTTTTCACATTAAAAGCAATGGGCACAAAGGAAATTACGGAAATAGAAGGTATAAAATTTCAGGCAGATATGTTGGATTCTTTTTCAGAAGAACTTCAAATTGAGTTTTTAAAATGGGCATTAGCAGAAATAGAAGAAGAGGAGTCTATAGAAACAGTTGATAAAATATTGGAAAGTTGGAAAAACGGAGATGCAGAACAATTAGCAAAGCTGCTTAGAGGTAATGATGATGGTGATAATGAAGCATTAAAAGAATATAATAAAAAGATGTGGGAAGAAAGAGACAATAATATGACTAAAAAAATAAAGGAATACCTTACTGATTCTGAAAACATATACTTTGTAGTAGTTGGGGCAGGACACATGGTTGGAGAAACAGGTATAATTGCACAACTAGAAAAAGAAGGCATATACCAAATAAAGCAAGTAAAATAAAACATGTACCAAAATATACATACAATTATTTATCCATATAACCAATATTTTTTAAATTCAACCTTTAGTTTAAAATACACAGGTGGGACGGGAAATATATACTGTCTCACTTTTTTATTTAATTTATCCTTTGAATTATGCGGTTTATTTGTTAAAATGATTATGTTGTAATACTTTTAAAAGGAGAGTTTTTATGGGATTTCTTGACAGATTAGAAAGAAAAATTGGAAAGTTTGCAATAAAGGGATTAATGATGTACATTGTAGCACTTAACATGGCGGTGTTTTTGTTAGACCTTTTTGGAGGAGAGTTATTTCAAGAAAGTGTCATTTTAAAGCTTGCACTTATTCCTGAAAAAGTTTTAGCAGGCGAAGTGTGGAGACTTATAACATTTATTTTTATACCCCCGCCAACAACTCCTTTATTTATTGTCTTTGCCCTGATTTTGATATACAATTTTGGAACAGGTTTAGAGGAAGAGTGGGGAAGCTTCAAATTTAATGTGTATTATTTTGTGGGGATTTTAGAAACTGTAATAGGGTCAATGATTACCGGCTACCCGCATGTGGTACCTCACTATTTAAATTTATCACTTCTGTTTGCATTTGCACGGCTTTATCCTAATTATATAATTAATATATTTTTTGTATTACCTGTGCCAATCAAGTATATAGCCTGGGTTGACTGGGCTTTCATGGGTATTTCATTTTTATTGGGAACCGGTTCCACAAGGATAGCAGTGGCAGCAGCGGTGGTAAACTATTTCCTATTCTTTGGAAAGGATATATTGTTTAAATCAAGGGTGAGAGGCGGTTCTGTTGTCAGAAAGGCTAAGTATCAGCAGTATGTGAAAGGTAAAGATTATATGCATAAATGTACGGTGTGTGGAATAACGGAAAAAGATGACCCACAGATGGACTTTAGATACTGTTCCACTTGTGAAGGGGATTATGAGTACTGCATGGAACATCTTAAAAATCATGAACACATAAAAAAATCCTAAAATTGAAGTAATTATAGTACAGTCTGAGTTTAATAAACCAACTTTTTTAAAAAGTTGGGTTTTATAAATATTAAAAACTAAGGAGGAGAGAAAATGGTTAAGTGTAGAAGAACAGTTGCACTAATTACAGCTATAGTTCTTACTTTGCCGGTGTTTTTAACGGCATCTTTTGCAAAAACAGAAGAAGTTTTGCCATACTGCGAAAGAATTGTTGAGTCGGTTTTAGCTGTTAACTTAGGAGGTGAAGATGTTACCGTTGAAGGTGCACCCTTTACAGGGGAGAAAAATGAAAAAAATATAAAGACATTTATAAAAGAGCCGGTGGAACTAAAAGCACCCAGTGGCACTATTAATGCATTTACAAGGATAGAGGCTGAAGATTTTACATTTAATAATGGCATTGAAGTGGAAGAGACAGGAGATGTTGACGGAGAGGAAAATATTTGCTACATAGCAAACGGGGACTATGTGGGATATGAAAACATATATTTCCCTAAAGGTACAAAGGGATTTATAGCCCGTGTTGCAAGTGAAACAGAAGGGGGATATATTGAATTAAGGCTTGATTCACCGTCCGGAGAACTGGTGGGAAGAGTACGTGTTGAAAACACAGGAGGCTGGCAGGATTACACCGAAGTGTACTGTGAGTTAAATAAAAATGTTTCAGGGGTACATAATCTTTTCTTAGGATTTGTAGGAGACAGGGACGGGCTTTTTAACGTTAACTGGTTTAGGTTTACAAAAAGTGCCTATGACCCTGTAATGGCAGACAGTTACGATGAAAAACTAAGCGGTGCGTATAAATATAACTTTATAGACTTTGGAGAAGGCGGAAATCTGGAATTTAAGGTGGACTTTTCCCAAAAGGTTGACGGTACTATTGATGTAAGGTTGGGAAGCCCTACGTCATCACCTGTTGCATCAATTAATGTGTCTAATGAAACCAGTGTACATGTAAAATCAAATGTTAAGGGAGTAAATGAACTTTACCTTACTGACAATAAAAACGGTGAATTGTTATCTAAATTAAATTGGTTTGTATTTGAACCTGAAGAAGAAAAGATAGATTTTGACGACAAGGGTTATGACAAACTCTTTAATACAAGCCTTAGGGGCTATACTGTTGGAATTGAAGCAAATTTGGACAAAAACAATATATATGAAGTGTATATTTATCCAACAGAATACCATAAAGTGAACAAGCAAGTATTTGATTTATATATAAATGGTGAGCTGGCTGATACAGTTAACATGGAGGAAAACGAATTTGAATGGGACAGGAAAGGCCCTTACCTTACAAAGGTTTTAGATGACGGGAAGCTTTCAATTGAATGCAGGGCTATACAGGGAATTGCATCTGTTGGAGCCATTGAAATAAATAAAATCAGCTATACTAAAGAATTTGATGATGTAAAAATTAAAGATTGGTCTTATATACCTATAATGGAGCTTGCCAGCCAGGGAGTTATTTTTGGTAAAGGAAATGATAAATTCAGCCCTGGGGATCATATTATTGGTGAACACGTGGCATACATGATGTTTAATGTTATGAAAAGATCCATTGCAGAAAAGAACAGTGATTTTAAACCGGAAAAATACAGACTGTTATCAGATATATCCCCTGATTTTTGGGCATATCACTATATGAGTGCATATTACAATTATTTCTTTGTTGAAAAAATGTTAAAATACGATCTTGATACACGTATTCCATACAGTGCAGATGAATACCGTGAAAAGAGAAAAGTAAGGCGTGAAGAGTTTGCCATGGCAATAATAGGTGCAAGACGCCTTGACTATAATGAGGACGGAAGAGTATTTGTACTTGACCCTAATCTTGAGCCGGGAGCAAACCTAAACAGGTATAAGGATAAGGATGCCCATGAAATTACCGACTCCTACAGGTATTTTGTCGAACTGGCACTTGATAAAGGTCTTATGAGAGGCGACCATTTAGGCTATTTAAATCCTAAGGACCCTGTTACAAGGGCGGAGGCAGCAGCTTTTATTTACAATGCACTGAATTTAGAAGAAAACAACTTTGTTAAACCAAAAGAAGGTGAAACTTTACCTGTTCCGAGGATTACTGCTAAAAAGAGGGAGGTTAAAGTGGGAATACTAATTCTCCCTGCACCTGCCTGGGATTCAATAAATAATATAGATACCAATGACCCAAACCCGGACTTTACTTTATTAGAACTTTTAGACAGAAACATAAATAAGCCAATGGACTGGGTGCTGGTAAATCCTCATCCGCCGGCTTTTAATAAAAATGAGTTTAAGGATGTTATGCACTTAAATTCAGCAGAAATCCCGGGAGCAAAAAGTGATGACTTTGAGGCTTTTTGCAGTTATTTTAATGATTTAAGAAGTGTTGCAAAAGCACAGACAGACTTAGAAGCTGATATAACTCATACAGGGGTTGTAGGATACAGTGAAAACATAAAAAAATCAAAATTCTTTAAATACTGGGAAGTATCAATTGACGACCCTGACCTTACACCTGAACAGATAGCAAAAGATTATGATATTTTGTTCCAGACATCTCATGGTAAAATCTCATATCCTAAAGATGTCCAGGATAAGGTTAAAGCATTTTTAAATGCAGGAGGACAATTATGGTGGGAAAACTGTGACGGGCTTGTTATAAAGCCAGGGGATGGCTTTACACAGGAAGTAAAATTCGAATCAATAAGACCGGGTGGAAATATTAAGTTTCCGAAGATTCCTGTTTTAGATGATGATAACAAAATGCATCCTCTGTTTGACAATATATTCAGAATAGACCCTGAAAAATCAACACGTGTTTTGGCACCGGGTATTTTTACAGAGGCAAGTGAAATAACCCTTTTAGGTGACGGGGAAGAGTGGTTAAATGACGATAACCGCTACCTGGATAATTTACTTCCTACCGATGAAGTTGTACTTTTGGTTGAAGATACAACAACAGGTGAATTACTTCCTAACCTTGCTATTAGAAACATTATTAATAAAGATAAGCCTGCAGGAAGAATTGTTATCAGCACAGGTGATATGGGTTGCGGAATATCAAAACATGTACACCGTGGAGGAGGAAAGGCGGTAGAGGATTATAAATTCTGCTACAACCTCTTTGGATGGATGTCAAAAATAGGGGTAAGTTTTGATGAAACCAAGGCAAATTCATGGGACGGCAGCAATGAGTTTTCAATAGAGGCTACATTTATAAACCACGGTGCAAGAACCCAGGTTTATGATGTAGAAGAGGTAATTAACACTGATTTGTGGGAGCTTGTACCTACAAAAGAATTCAACAACTATAAAGTACATCATCCATGGATTAAGAAACTTAACTCCAAAGGCTATCCGGAGAAAATAGAGCTTGAACCAAACCAGTCAGAAGTTGTGAAATATAACTTCAGGATTAAAAAGCCAGGTATCCAATACTATAACTTTACCCTGAAGGCAAGTGAATCCGGTGTTGAAAATCCAAGGGATACAGCAGAAACCACATTCAGGCTCAATAACACCAGAATAAAAGCGCCTGTATTTACAGGCTTTAGGGCAGATGGGTTTGATGTTACATTAAGTGCTCCGGAGGAGATAAAAGCTGATTTAAGACCTGAGACATATGAATTAAACCTTAAGTTCCAGAGAGGTGGAAGGTTTATAGATCCTCAGGAAATTTTCAGGCACGTACAGATAGAGCAAAATAACCTGACTCCAGAACTGGAAGGTTTAAGCTACAGCTATATGTTAGATGCAAAAGGAAACCTGTATGTAAAAGTTATAATAGACAATGTACTGTTTACAAGGACAAATGAAAAAATCAAACTCAATATATTTGTAGAAGGCGGGGATTGGCAGGTACTTGGAAAGGCAGAAGTGTATGATCCTGTTTCACGCCAGAGAATTGCTTTTTCAGATGAAGTAAGAGGTAAATAATTTATAAAAGCCTAAAAAAATCACAAAAGGCAAAAAGCCGTCTCATTAATCAAATGAGGCGGCTTTTTTAAGGAAAAAAATTGTTGAAAAACATAAACATTTATAATACAATATAGCTTGTGACTAAAAAAGATTTTGGAGCTGTGAATTTTGATAAAATCTAGAATAGGTTGTCTTATAATACATGGTTTTGACGGGACCACTTTAGATGTTGAACCTTTAAGTAAGTATTTGCAGTCAAAAGGATTTATTACATTTTGTCCTTCCCTTAAATGCAGTATGGAAAACAGAAGGGTGTTTCCCAATGCAAATTACAAGGACTGGCTGGAGTCGGCAGAGTTAGGTTTATATTACCTTAAATCCAGATGCAAAGATGTTGTTATAATAGGTCTTTATATGGGAGCCCTTATTGCCTTAAATTTTGCCACGAGATTTAAAAATATAGGAGTGGTTACCATAAATGCCCCCATATATCACTGGGATGTAAAAAATATGTATTATAATATACTCCTTGATTTTAAAAGAAAGAATTTTACCAATGTAAAAAGATATGTAAAATTGTCTACAAAAATTTCAATACCTGAATTGATTAATTTCAAACTGCTTATTGAAAAAACAAAACACATTTTAGAAATGGTAAAAACCCCTGTATTTATTGCCCAAGGTTTAAAGGATGATACTGTAAACTATAAAAGTGCAGAATATATTTATAAAAAGGTTTCTTCCAACATAAAGGTATTAAAATATTATGAAAAAATAAACCCGGATTTATTTGTTTATACTGATAATAATTTATTATTTGAAGATGTTGAAAAATTTATAAAGCAAATAATAAAGAGAGAAAATGGGGTGAGTAATAAATTTCTTCCTAATTATACGTATTTGGATAGAATTTATAACAGTTTGTTAAAAGATGTTTCCTGGTAAGTTACAAAATATTATTCTTAACTGCAAAAACCGCCAGTTGTGTGCGGTCTTTTAATTTTAATTTGTCAAGCATCTGTGAAATGGTATTTTTAACGGTTCCTTCTGTGATATACATTATTTCTGCTATTTCTTTGTTGTTTTTACCTTCGACGATTAAACTTAAAATTTCCAATTCCCTATTACCGAGTTTTACATTTACTCCCCCTGTTTTAACAGTTTTTGATGATTTTTTATTTCTTTTTTCCTTACTTTGTGCAAAAGTATTTAAGGTGCTTTGCTGCATTATACTAAATCCATTAAAAACACTTTTGATGGCAAGAATTAATTTTTCAGGTGAGATGTCTTTTAGTACATATCCGTCTGCGCCGCTTTTTATTGCCCTTGATACATTTTTCTCATCATTGAAGGTTGTTAAAATTATTACCTTTATTGATTCGTATTTTGATTTAATCAGCCTGGTACCTTCTACGCCGTCGCAATCCGGCATCATAATGTCCATTAAAACAACATCAGGCTTTAATTTTCCACACAGGGAAAAAGCCTCTGCGCCATTTCCTGCAAGACCCACCACATTTATATCAGTATCTTGCTCAATAATAAATTTGAGACTTTCACGTAAAATAATTTGATCATCTACGATTAGTACTTTTATCATACCTTTATTTTATACCTCCCTAAATCAGAACCTCCTTATATCAAGAGCCTCTATATTTATTAGTCAACATGGTCTAAAGGAATTACCAGCTTAACATTAAAACCGCTTTCCCCGTCAGAACCAAAAACAATGTTGCCTCCTATATCTTTTACCCTTTGAGTCATTGAAGTTAACCCAAATCCTTTTTTTAAGTCCGGACATCCTATTCCGTCGTCAAATATGAATAATTCTATTTTTTTAGGGTTGGCTCTCAGTATTATAGTAACATTTTTTGCTTTTCCATGCCTCAGGGAATTTGTAAGTGCCTCCTGGCAAGTTCTGAATATAACGCTGGAAAACCTGGGGTCAATATTGACTTTTTCTACATCATGTGAAAAATCAATATTTATGCCAGAAGGTTTAAAATCATCTATAAGGCTTTTAATGGAACTTAATATATCTGAATTTTTCAAGTTTTCCGGTACAAGTCCTTTTATAGATCTTCTCAGCTCCTTAAGACCCTCCCTGGCTACTTTAAGTGCCTGGGCTATTTTTTCCTGTGTTTTTTCAGCATCCTTTTTGCAGGTTATATTACACACTTCCAATAGAGAAATGAGCAATGTCATACTATGACCTAAAGTATCATGCACATCTCTTGCAAAACGGTTTCTTTCCCTTGCTATTGAAAGCTCTTCAACTGTAGCCGCATATTCTGACAGCTGCTGATTCATGGCTGTAAGTTCAGCGTTTTTCTCCTTCACTTCATCTAAAAGCTCTTTATATTCTGTTACGTCATTAAAATGAATAATCCTGCCTAAAAAATCCTGTTTCTTTCCAAAAAGAGGCTGTATACTCACACGGAAACTTTTTTTATCAGGTGAAAGCATATCTATATCACCATACTCATAGTTAGTTGATTTTTCATCATTAATGGTATTAATAATTCTTTCTAATTCAGCTGTAGGCGCACAATTGGATTTTAAATAATGGGTAAAATTTTTTATATCGTCATATGTATTTATATTTTCAGCAACAGGAAAAGTTTTCAAGAAAGATTCATTATAATTGTCTATTTTATTAAAACTATCAACCACTATTATTGACTCACTTAAATTAGAAACAATTTTTCTATATGCAATGGGGACAATATTTAAAAACCTGTATTTGTACATTGCTACGGAAAATAGTAAAAGGGACAGTGAAAAGCTGACCGGGGTGAGGTCGTATCCTTGAGGTAATATATTCAAGCCGATGGTGGAATTTAAAACATAAAAGAAATTAGCAAGTATAGGAATAATGGTTGCAAATATAAACATAAATGTTCTTTTACGTGCATAGCCTATGGTTTTGATGGAATGCCTGATGAGAATAATGGTTCCTATTAGTGCATATAGATAGGACGAACTAACGTGAAACCAGAAAACAGGTCCATAAACCAGTTCTGTCATTGTAAAATCGTAATAAAACTTGTGATGATATTTATTGGTAAGCAAGAGTATATAGACTAAAACAGATGGTAAAAACATAAGATAAATCAGCTTTCTTTTTTTAAGGATTTTGCTGTAAGTGTAAATTAGGCAAAAAAGAAGCCAGCTTGGTCCTATAAATACAATGGCTATATATTCAAAACATGTTGTAATAAATCTTGTTTTTAAATTAGTTGAGAATAAGAAAAAATATGGCTGGAAGACCATATAAAAACAATTACCTGGCACCACAAATAACTATAGAGCAAAGGGGTTTTCTTCCCTTTTGAAACAAATAAAATAATCATAAAAAGGGCAAGCAAAACAGATGTAGATTGAAATAAAATTTTTAAGTCAAAATAAAAACTCATATTCCACCTCTAGCAGTTTAAAAGTGTTTTACAAGTAAAGCGCGCACATATCCGTCCTCTTTACTTGTGGATTCTATGTGAAAGCCTAAATTATAGTAAAAAATAATCAAATCCTTATAAGTGGATGCGGTATGGAGGTATACTTTTTTTATCTGGTTTGAAATAAGATATTTGTCCGCCAGTTTAATAAGAGCTTTTCCCACTCCTATGTTGCGGTATTCAGGTAAAACTCCAAACCTGTTTATATATGCCGTATTGTCCTCCTGAATGGCAATCCTTATTGTGCCTGTAGGGACGTTGTCAATTAACCCTATAAACACCTCTTTAGTGCGTATGTCATTTTTAATATCTTCAATAGTTTCATTTAGTGATTTAACGGTTCCGGAAATTCCAGCCCGGCTTATATAATCTTTAAAGGCTTCATTTAAAATATTATGAATTGCTTCTGCGTCAGACTCAACTGCTTTTCTGATGATAAAAGAATAATTCATATAGCACCACCTTTACATTTTTTGCACAACCAGGCTAAAAGCCCACTATCCCATTAACAGAGCCATAATAGCTTTTTGTACATGCAGTCTGTTTTCTGCTTCGTCAAATACAACTGAATTAGGGCCGTCTATAACGTCCCCTGTAACTTCAAAATCCCTGTATGCCGGAAGACAGTGAAGGAAAATAGCATCTTCTTTAGCTTTTGAAAAAAGAGAAGAATTTACCTGATAAGGCATAAATGTTTTAATGCGTTCCTCCTTTTCCCCTTCTTGTCCCATACTTATCCATGTATCAGTGTAAACAACATCTGCATCTTTAACGGCTTCTACAGGATCATCAGTAAGCACCACATTAGAGCCCGACATCTTTGCATCTTCCAGTGCCTCTTCTACAATTTCACTGTTGCACTGATAATCTTTAGGAGAAGCAACGTATATATCCATGCCTGTTTTAGCACAGCCATGGAGAAGGGAGTGAGCAATGTTGTTGCCGTCTCCTACATACGCCAATTTTAATCCCTTTAAAGTTTTCTTGTATTCATATATGGTAAACAGGTCAGCTAAAATCTGACATGGATGCATCAAATCGGTAAGTCCGTTTATAACAGGTATACTTCCATATTTAGCCAAATCGTCCACATCACTTTGCTTAAAGGTACGTATCATTATACCATCCACATATCTGGACAGTACCTGTGCAGTATCGTGTATTGTCTCACCCCTGCCTAATTGTATATCATTAGAGCTTAAAAACAGGGGGTAACCTCCTAATTGATACATTCCAACTTCAAAGGACACCCTGGTCCTGGTAGACGACTTTGTAAATATCATACCAAGGGTTTTACCAGCCAAAAGTTTGTGGGGAATTCCCTCTTTAAGCTGTTTTTTTAATTTCTCAGCTAAAGAAAATATTTTTTCTATATCTTCAATTTTTAGATGATGCAGACTGATTAAATGCTTCATTTTGTATACCTCCGTTATTTAAAAAATTAAAACTTAGATAAAATATTATCTAACATGCTTACCATTTTGTCAATATCTTCTTTTGAAATAATCAATGGAGGCAGTATTCTTATAATACTGTTTCCTACATTTCCAATTAAATATCCCTCTTCAAAACATTTATTTTTTATTTCTACTGCATTATCTGTTGAAAATTCCACAGCTATCATGAGACCTTTTCCCCGTACCTCTTTTATAAAATCATACTTTTTAGCAAGTTCAGACAACTTTTCTATAAAATAAGCGCCCATTTTTTCAGAATTTTCAACTAAATTTTCCTCTAAAATAATTTCCAAAGCAGCTATTGCCGCACTGCATGCAAGAGGGTTTCCGCCAAAGGTAGAACCATGGTCCCCGGGTTCAAATGCTTTTGCCACGTGTTCTTTGGCACATAGGGCACCAATTGGGAATCCCCCGCCTAAAGCTTTTGCCAAAGTAAATATATCCGGTTCAACATCAAAATGCTGGTATGCAAAAAGTTTGCCTGTTCTTCCAAAACCACTTTGAACTTCGTCAAATATAAGAAGGATACCCTTTTCATCGCAGAGTTTTCTGACCCCTTTCATGTATTCAGGAGTGGTGAGATTAACCCCGCTTTCTCCTTGAATTGGCTCAATCATTACCGCGCAGGTTTCGTCGCCTATTGCATTTTCCAATGCCTCAAGGTCGTTAATGGGCACACTTAAAAAACGCGGTGTAAGCGGAGAGTAAGGTTTTTGATACTTATTTTGACCCGTTGCAGCTATAGTTGCAAGGGTTCTGCCGTGGAAAGAGTTTGCCAGGGTAATTATTTCATATTTTTCTTCCATACCCTTTTTCTTAAAATATATCCTTGCAAGTTTGATAGCCCCTTCATTTGCCTCTGCACCGCTGTTGGCAAAAAACACTTTGTCAGCGCAGGAGTTTTCAACCAAAAGTTTTGCAAGCTTTGCCTGGGACTCTATAAAGTAAAGGTTTGAACAGTGAATGAGTTTTTCAGCCTGGGTTTTTATAGCATTGACAAGCTTAGGATGTGAATGACCCACGGCATTTACCGCTATTCCTGCCAAAAAATCGTAGTATTTTTTTCCGTTGACATCCCACAAATTAATACCTTTTCCATATTCAAAGCATACAGGAGTCCTGTCGCCAAATGTATTCATAAAATATTTTTTATCCAGATCAATTATTTCATTTAAATTCATATGAGAATCCTCCTATAAAAAATTATATTTATAATTATACATAGAGATGCATAAAAATGCAATAGAAAAATTAAAATTTATATTATAAAGATAGGATTAAAAAAGATTTATTGTAAAACAAAATTAAAAAAGGATAAGATTAAGGAAGATTAAAAATATAATTCTAATGTAAGAGTAAAAAATATAAAGTAAACACAGATAAAATATGACTTAAAACAGGCACGACAAAATAAGATTTAAAAAATAAGATTTATATTTAGACATAGAATAATATTTGAAAAGAATATACAGACTGTTAAATATCTATATTAAATACTAAATATCTACATTAAATGTTTTTTTATAGAGCTGGTATAGTGTTCCTTAAGCTTTGTCTTTTCTTCTTCAAGCTCATTAAAGAAATCAGACAGGCTGTTATTGTTTTCCTCATGCATTTCAGTAAACTGGAATCCATAATCAATGATGTCATCATTTTTAAAAGCTGTCCTGGCAATTTTACCTTTGGCAGATATAGTTTGCTGGTTAGGTAGGTATAAAAAAATATCAATTTGTTTGCCATCAGGTTCTAAAATATCCTTGCAGTAAAAACCCAGACCTACAAGGCTTATATCGTGAATTACTGAGAAATATTCCTTTTCTGTACCTTCCACTCTGACATTTGCCGCTAAAAACACATCAGCCCGGGGGAAAATACGCTGGTTTTTTATTTCTGTTACATTTGCTATATCTATTGTAACTGAAGAAGGGAAGTCAGGATTGATTTCCGATACTTCGCCTTCGAATATGTATTCTGAATTTTCAGTGGTATATTTAATTGAAAAAGGCTGACCAAACATTATAACATTTTGAAGATAGTCAGTTAAGAGGGCAATGGTAACTGAACGCTTTTTTACTTTATATATAATGTTTTGAACCCAGACATTGCAGGAAGAGAGTTTAGTGCCTACAACCATACCTTCTTTTAGTACTGTGGATACAATGTCTTTTCTCAAAAAAATCAGCCTCCTTTTCCATTATATTTATTCTTCTTCTTTTATTAAAATCCTTCTAAAAGAAAGCAAAAATTATTTATAACTTTTCATTTTTGTGATAGAGGACTTTTTCTTTCATAATCATAGTTCCGATACCTTTGTTAGTAAAGATTTCAAGAAGGAGGCAATGAGGTATTCTTCCGTCAATTATATGTGTCCTGTTAACTCCTTTTTCAAGAGCTTCAATACATCCTAAAACCTTTGGAATCATACCTCCGTTTATTACATTTTCCTCAATGAGGCTGTAGGCTTCGTTTATTGTAAGTGCAGGAATAATCTTTCCGTCACTTGTTTTTACCCCTTCCACATCAGTTAAGAGCATTAGCTTTTCAGCTTTTAAAGCAGCGGCTATTTCACTTGCAACGGTATCGGCATTTATGTTGTAGCTTTCACCGTTTTTACCCACGCCTATAGGGGCAACAACAGGTATATACTCATCTTGTGCAATAAATTCTATTAATTTTGAATTTATTTTTGTCACTTTTCCCACATAGCCTAAATCAATTTTTTCGCCATTTACAGAAGTTTTGTGTTTTTCGCACTCTATAAGCTTTCCGTCTATGCCGCTTAATCCGATTGCTTTTCCGCCCTTTTGGTTGAGTAAAGATACAATTTCCTTATTGGTTTTGCCAATTAAAACCATTTGGGCGGTTTCCATTGTTTTTTTATCAGTTACCCTGAGCCCTTCAACAAATTTGCTTTCAATATTAAATTTATTAAGGGCATCGGTTATGTCAGGTCCCCCGCCGTGAACAACAACAGGGTTCATTCCTATATATTTAAGCAGCGTAATATCTTCAATGACGGAATTTTTTAAATTTTCATTTATCATTGCGTTTCCGCCGTATTTTATAACCACTGTTTTTCCAAAAAGTTTTTGGATATATGGTAAGGCTTCAATTAATATTTCGGCCTTTTTTATTATTGTTTCCATAGATAAATTCAATTAAAATCCCTCCATTATATAAGTAAAGAGTCCCTCTGTTTTAAAAGTAAAAAGTTTCTACATTTTAAGAGTAAAGAGCGGGAGCGGTAAGTCCTGAATGTTCAGGCAGCCCGAACATAATATTTAAATCCTGTACTGCCTGGCTTGATGCTCCTTTTCCTAAATTATCCAAAGCTGACAGCACAATTACCCTGCTTAAGCGCTCATCTACCACAATTCCTATATCTATATAATTTGAACCTGCTACATATTTAGTTTCAGGCAGTTTCCCTTCATCCATTATCCTTACAAAAAATTCATCCTTATAATATTCTTTGTATATATCAATAATCTCCTTTGCAGATTTATCACATGCCAAATCTGCATAAATTGTACAAAGCATTCCCCTCTTCATAGGCACAAGGTGAGGAGTAAAGGAAACCATTATTTCTTCGTTGGCTAAAAAGGATAATTCCTGCTCAATTTCAGATGTATGCCTGTGATTAGCCACTTTATATGCTTTAAAGTTTTCGCTGCTTTCACAAAATTGAAAAGGCAAAGTTGTATTTCTTCCGGCCCCTGTTATTCCGGAAGCTGCATCTATTATTATACCTTTTGTTTTTATAAGCTTGTTTTTTAAAAGTGGTGCAATGGCTAAAATGGAACAAGTAGGATAGCAACCGGGGTTGGCAACTAATTTGGCATCTTTAATCTTGTCCCTGTATAGTTCAGGAAGTCCGTAAACAGATATATCAAGCAAATGAGGCATACCGTGCTTTGTGTTGTACCACTTTTCATAAACCTCAACGGATTTGTAGCGGAAATCCCCGCTGTGGTCAATAACCCGCTTGTTTCTTTGTATAAGCTTTGGAATTACCTCTTTTGAAATCCCGTGTGGAAGGGCTGTTATAAAAATGTCTGCCTTTTCAGAAATCTTGTCTATGTCAAGACTTTCACATTCCATATCAAATACATTTTTTAAATTTGGATATACATCGGATATTTTCTGTCCTGCAAAACTGTGGGAAACCACAGTGCTTATATTAATTTCAGGATGGTTTTGTAAAAGCCTGACTATTTCAATACCTACATAACCTGTAGCTCCTATTATACCAACATTAAACATTTCATTACCTCCGGATTTTAAAATTTATATAATTAATATAATGAATTATTTAAATTCAATGAATTATTTTGCGATACTATTTTATAATTATACATATCTGTGTATAAAAATTCAACACCTTTTTTTATTTATGCAAATTTACTAAATAGATTTTATTTTTTTGTTAAAAAGTATACTAGCAGAGTATAAATTGACATGTTATATTAGTAGTAAATACTGTTCAAACAAATTAGGAGGGGAAAAAATGGCAAGTGTAAAACTAAAAAACATTTACAAAAGGTACCCAGGGGGAGTTACAGCTGTTAATGATTTTAATCTGGATATTGAAGATAAGGAGTTTATCATATTAGTTGGTCCTTCTGGATGCGGTAAAACTACAACACTTAGAATGATTGCAGGACTTGAGGAAATAACTGAAGGAGAATTATACATAGGAGATAAACTGGTAAATGATGTTGCTCCGAAGGACAGGGATATAGCGATGGTTTTCCAAAACTACGCTTTGTATCCTCATATGACTGTGTATGATAACATGGCATTTGGTTTAAAACTTAGAAAAATGCCTAAGGATGAAATAAAAAGAAGAGTTTTAGAGGCTGCTAAAATTCTTGACATAGAGCATCTTCTTGAAAGAAAACCTAAAGCATTGTCAGGTGGTCAAAGACAGAGGGTTGCCCTTGGACGTGCGATAGTACGTGAACCTAAAGTGTTCTTGATGGATGAGCCCTTGTCCAACCTTGACGCGAAGCTGAGAGTTCAGATGAGAACTGAAATAAGCAAATTGCACAATAAACTTCAAACAACAATTATATACGTTACCCACGACCAGACAGAGGCTTTGACAATGGGAACAAGAATTGTTGTTATGAAAGACGGATATATACAACAAGTTGACACTCCTGCAAACCTTTATGAGCGTCCACAAAATATGTTCGTTGCAGGCTTTATAGGAAGCCCTCAAATGAACTTTGTGGATGTAAAAGTTGAAAAGGTAACTGATGAAAAAGGTGGAGAAGGTGTAGCTCTAAGATTTGGTAAGAACTCCATAAAATTACCTGAAGGTAAAGCAAAGAGATTGTTAGCTAGTGAGTACATTGGAAAAGAAGTTGTTATGGGTATAAGACCTGAAAACCTTCATGATGAGGCAGTATATCTTGAGTCCATGTCTGACAGTGTTGTAACTGCCAGGGTGGAAGTTGTAGAAATGCTTGGTTCTGAGACTTTACTATATGTACTTGTAGACGATGTGGACTTTATTGCAAGGGTAAATCCAAGAACTAAAGCTAAAGTTGGTGACATAATCAAAATTGCCTTTGATGCAAACAAAGTTCACCTGTTTGACAAGGAAACTGAAAAGACAATAATGAACTAATAAAACAATAGCCTTATAATACCAAAAGGGAAAGTGAAAAAAGACTTTCCCTTTTAGTTTTATTAAGTATATAATATTTATATAGGTATATATTTATATAAACTCAATATTTATATAAACTTTATTTATATTTACATAAACTTTTTATAAGCTTAATTTACTTAGCATTTAATATAAAAATAATTAGGAATTTAATAAGCATCAAAACTAAGCTTTTCAGGAAGGGTTTTTAAGGGGGATAAGAATTGCTGACTAAATTTTGTCAAAACCTTGCGAATCAGGTTAAACATGTTATTGATGAAGAATTTGGAGTTATGGACGAATCAGGCACCATTATTGCTTGTTCAAATCCCAAAAAAGCTGGGACAAAAAATCCGTCTGTATCAAAAGTATTAGAATCTGATAAAATTTTTAATATTTTTGAAAACCAGTCTTTTCAAAAGATATATGTAAAAAACAAGCTGGAATTTATAGCGTATATTAATTCACCAGATGAAAACAATGCTAAATTTTTATCTCTTATTTCTATGAATGTTGTAAATTTTAAATTATATTATGAAGATAAATATGATAAGACAAATTTTATTAAAAATATAATTACCGACAATATTTTATTAGGGGATATTACAGTAAAGGCAAGGAAATTCAAACTTGACAATAATGTCCGCCGTGTTGCACTGGTTATAAAGACTTTAAAAGCAAAGGACATATACCCCTATGAAATTATTGAAGGCTTGTTTCCTAACAGAAATAAAGACTTTGTCATAATTCTTGATGATGAAACAACAGTACTTATTAAGGAAGTGGAATGTGAAACAGAAACTAATTTTAAAGAAGTAGAGGAAACTGCAAAATCAATAGTGGATACCCTTTCCACCGAAGCAATGATAAAAGCTAAAGTTGGCATCGGGACAATAGTGGATAGTTTAAGGGATCTGGCAAAATCTTTTAAAGAGGCTCAGATGGCCCTTCAGATAGGGGAAATATTTGAAAGTGAAAAATCGGTGATGAATTATAATAGATTGGGCATTGGAAGGCTTATATACCAACTGCCCACAACCCTTTGTAAGCTGTTTTTAGATGAAGTTTTTCAAAAGGGGAGCTTTGAAGCTTTAGATAAAGAGACAATGGACACAATTCAAAAATTCTTTGAAAACAATTTAAACATTAGTGAAACCTCAAGACAGCTATACATTCATAGAAATACCCTGGTCTACAGGCTTGAAAAAATCCAAAAAACCACGGGACTGGATATAAAAATGTTTGATGATGCAATTATATTTAAAGTAGCAGTTATGGTAAAAAAATACCTTGACAGTCAGCAGGGGATTTAATGTAAAAAAAATCATTGCCATTAAATAAATTTTAATATAAAATAAAGTTTAAAAAGAGGATATATTTGTTTTTTTAGGAGGCTAAAGTGATAGAATTTAAATGTGTTTCAAAGAAGTATCCCAGTGGAACATTAGCATTAAATAAAATAGATCTTCATATTAGTAAAGGAGAATTTGCTTTTATTGTTGGACCAAGTGGTTCAGGCAAGTCAACACTTTTAAAACTTATATTAAAAGAAGAAGACGTCACAGAGGGAGAAATATATGTCAATGGATTTAATATCACCACTTTAAAACCAAAAGAAGTACCTTATTTAAGAAGAAGCATAGGTGTGGTTTTTCAAGATTTTAGATTGCTTCCTAAAAAGACAGTTTATGAAAATGTTGAATTTGCCATGCACATTACAGGGGCATTGCCAAAGGAAATGAGAAGGCAGGTTCCAATGGCTTTGGGATTAGTGGGCCTTAGTAAAAAAGCAGATGCATATCCGGATGAGCTTTCAGGGGGCGAACAGCAAAGGGTGGCCTTAGCCAGGGCATTGGTAAACAGGCCGTCATTATTAATTGCCGATGAACCAACGGGAAATTTAGACCCTGAGACCTCATGGGAAATAATGAAGCTTATAGATGAAATTAATCACAGGGGAACTACCGTTATAGTAGCCACACATGAAAAGGGAATAGTGGACTCCATGAAAAAGAGGGTAATTGCCATTAGAAAAGGTGAAATTATAAGGGATCAACAGAAAGGACAGTATCAAGATGAAACTGAGAACAGGGAGATATATACTTAAAGAGGGAATTATTAACATACACAAAAATATATTAATGTCCTTTGCCTCTATAACTGTGGTAACTGCTTCGCTGATTATACTAGGAGGATTTTTCGCAATAATAGCAAATATAAACCATAATATTAACCGTCTAAGCGAAAAACCGGAAATGGGAGTATTTTGCAATGCACAACTTGACGATTCAGAGGTTGCATCAATTGAATGGCTGATTATGTCAGATGACAGGATAAAGGAATACACCATTGTTACAAAAGAAGAGGCGTACAAAGAAGTGGAAGAATTATTGGACAACAACAAATCTTTAATGGAAGGGCTGGGAAATGATTTTTTATCTGTTTCATTTTCAATAAACCTGGCAAATTCCGAATATGCAGAGGAAGTGGTAAATAAACTGTCAGTTTTTCCCGGAGTGGATAAAGTTGAATATTCCAAGCGTGCATTAGACTTAATGAGCAAAGTAAGGTATTGGGTCAGGGTAGGAAGCAGTTTTATACTTTTTTTATTGATTGCAATATCTGTTGTAATTATATCTAATACAATCAAATTAGCTGTGTTTGCAAGAAGAAAAGAAATAAATATAATGAAATATATCGGGGCAACAGATTGGTTTATCCGCTTGCCATTTATTGTAGAAGGTGTTATTATAGGTTTGATAGGGGCAATTATGGGTTTTGGCTTGTTAAACTTTATTTATACCAGGTTTTTTAATAAGTTTGATTTAACCTTATTTGGGCTGGAGATGATTCATAAAAGTGAGTTTTTTTCCGGTCTTATCTTGAATATGTTATTGATAGGTGTAATTGTAGGTGCTTTAGGAAGTGTGGTTTCAATACGTAAGCATTTGCGTGTTTAATGACAGCTAATGAAATCCAACTTTTAGGAGGTAGAATCCGGTGAAAAAGTTAGTACAGCTCGGTGTGCTGATATCAGTGATGCTTATGGTTATAGTCCCAATATATTCAAATACACTGACAAGCACACAAAATCAAAAAAGTAAAATTGACAGTGAAATTAATCAGATTTCTTCTCAAAAGCGAAATGAAGAGAAGAAATTAAATTCCATAAAAAATGAACAACAGTATTTAATGAGTGAACAGGAGAAGGCAGAAAAAGAATACAATGAGCTTGTACAAAAGGTAAATGAACTAAATGAAATTTTAGAAGAATTGGATAAAGCCATACTTGAAAGTGAAGAAGATTACGAAAAGCAGTTGGAGCAATTTAAAGTAAGGCTTAATGTTATGTACCAAAATTCCAATACTTCCTATCTTGAGATTTTAGCAGAATCAAAAAGCATAGCTGATTTCTTCAGGAAAATTGAGCTTATTAAAGCCATAAGCAAAAAGGATAAAGAGCTTATAGAGGGAATAAAAGAAGCCAAGAAGGAAATAGAATACAAAAGACAGCTTGTAGCGGAAGAACACAGGGATTTTGAAAATAAAGCTTCCAGTGCACTGGGTAATTTAAATGATATAAAAGCTGCCACTCAAGCCTTGGAAGTTCAAATAAGAAGCATCAACTCTAAACTTAACAGTTTAGAAAGAAAAGAGAATGAATTAATCCAAAAGTCCAGGGAGCTGGAAAACCAGATAAAAAATCTTCAAAGGACGGCAGATTACACCGGCGGAGTTATGAGATGGCCGGTTCCTAGTTCAACTTATATATCGTCTCCCTTTGGAAACAGGTTTCATCCTATTTTGAAAGTATATAAAATGCATACGGGTATAGATATTTCAGCAAGTTCAGGGCAGGCTATAGTTGCAGCAAATGACGGGGTGGTAATAATGTCAGGGTGGCAAGGTGGATACGGCTACACTGTTGTTATCGACCATGGCGGCGGGATTACAACTCTCTATGCCCATTGCAGCCAGCTTCTGGTGAGTTCCGGTACCTCAGTAAAAGCTGGGGATACAATAGCAAAGATAGGCAGTACCGGATTGTCTACCGGTCCTCATTTACACTTTGAAGTAAGGGAAAACGGCGTTCCTGTTAATCCTGTACCATATGTTTCTAAGTAAGTAAAAATAAAATCCGGGTTTTTCCCGGTTTTGCTATATTACAAGAAAAATAATCATATGATATAATGAGTAAATGACAAAAGGAAGGGAAAAGGTATGAAAAATATGGCGAAAGCAGCAGGGGGAGTGTGGAATATTGAATAATGGTTCTGGAAGTAAGATTCTTTCTATAATAATTGCTGTTATTACTTCGGTTACAGTTACAACATGCGGGTTTTTAATATGGTACAAAAACAACCCGTACATTATTGTTGTTCCTGCCGATGATGCAGAAAATATTGGCAGTAATGGAAGACAAAGTTTTGACCCGTCATACGGCATTGTTTTTGATAAAAATAAAGTGGATTTTGTAAATGTAAAGAAATACAAAGAAGTATATAACCTTCTGAGGAAATATTTTTATAAAGAAGTTGACGAAAATGTTTTGCTGGAAGGTTCTATAGCAGGAATGGCAAATGCTTTGGAGGATCCCTATACTGTTTATTTTCCAAAAGAACAGATGGAGCTTTTTATGGAGAGATCCAGGGGAAGTTATGTTGGAATCGGGGTTACCGTTAACATGCCTGAAGATGGTATTTTAACTGTGGTTGAGCCTTTTGAAGACTCACCGGCCATGAAAGCAGGCATGAAAATGGGGGATAAAATAATAAAAGTTGATGGCGAAGATGTTACTAATATAAGAGATGCTGACATGATTGTGAGTATGATAAAGGGTGAGGAAAATACAAAAGTTGATATCACTGTTTACAGACCTTCTGAAGAAAGATATATTGATTTTGAAATAGTGAGGCAGACAATAAAAATAGTGAATGTGACAAGTGAAATGCTAGAGGGCAATATAGGGTATATCAGAATATCCATGTTTGACAGTGAATGTGCCCATTATTTCGGAACTCATTTGAACCAGCTTTTAGACAGGGGAATGAAAGGACTTATAATAGATGTCAGGGATAACCCCGGAGGGGATTTAAATGAGGTTGTAGCCATTGCAGACCGTCTGGTGCCAGAAGGACTTATCGTTTACATGGAAGACAGGGCCGGAAACAGAATGGAAAAAACCTCAGACAAAACGGAGATTGATATACCCCTTGCGATTTTAATTAATGAATACAGTGCAAGTGCCTCAGAAATTTTAGCAGGTGCTGTTAAAGACCACAAAAAAGGAACCCTTATAGGTCAAAAAACATTTGGTAAGGGGCTGGTTCAAAATGTAGTGGAACTTGATGACGGTTCCGGCTTGAAGTTAACCACTGCCACCTATTTTACACCTGCAGGAATAAATATTCACAAAAAAGGCATTGAACCGGATATAGAAGTTGAACTGGATGAGGAAAACAGACTTCTTCCTGTTTCCCAGCTGCCAAAAGAAGATGACGAACAGCTAAAAGAGGCTATAAAGGTAATAAAAAACCAGATATATTCATATTAATTCTCCATTTTGCTAAAAATACTTTTCCATTGTTTTTATAACTGATGGAAAAGTATTTTTATTTAAAGAGGATTTGTAAAAAAGTATACCAACATACATATATTTAGTCTAAATTGTAAATAATACTTTATGGAGGTGGTATACATTGGAAAACATAGACGAAAAATTAAAATATGAGGTGGCAGCAGAATTAGGATTATTTGAAAAGATAAAAAAAGAAGGCTGGAAGAGCCTTACTGCAAAAGAAACGGGAAGGATTGGCGGGCTTATTACAAAGAGAAAAAAAATGTTGCAGGCACAAAAAAAGCAAAAGGCACTGTAGGTATTTATTTTAAAGACTCTGCTTTTTAAGAAAAAGTAGAGTTTTTTTATTTAAAAACTTTAAAGATGCTATGCAATACTTATTTTTACAGATTATATTTTGAATCCTATAAGATGGCGCTGTTTTAAAAAAATGTATACAAGATGTTCAGTTTTCATAAAAGAAAGTACTTTAAAAGAAGGTGTATTGAGTTTTACCAAAAGAGTTGAAAAGAAAAAGGAAAAAGTGGATAATGAAACTGTAGTAGAATATGGCGACCATTTTGCCATGGATGGAAGAAGGAAAGCATTAAAGCCCAATGTACAATATACTTCACCGGAAGGTTATACATATAGAACTGACGAATTAGGGCGTATTATAAGTTGTGAAGGAACGCTACAAAAGGGAATTGCCGAGAGAAACGAGTATGCTCAAAGGGTTGTGGGACGTGAAGACAGACTATCTGATGATGATGGAGGCCACTTAATAGCAACTATCTTTAAAGGCTCCGGTGATATTGACAACCTTGTACCAATGAATAGCAATTTAAACAGAGGAGAGTGGAAACCCAAAACCGTGATAATCAACCAATATATAGCCAAAATATACCTGAATTATTTGGTATTGATGAAAATGAATGAGGCTTTTTTATAATAGCTTGAATGTTATTGCACCCAAGAAGAGGTGTATGATTTGGAAGAAAAGCTAAACAAATTTTTACACCTGTAGGAGCCCTATTAATTAACATTAATGTATTATTTTCTTGAGGTTTATTTAAAGTTTGTGCTATACTATAATCATATTTTTAACGGCATATTTGCAGGGCAGATAAAGGCCTGCAGGGATAATTTTAAGGAGGCATAAATGGCGGGGAATATTCCTTATTCTGATTTTGCTTATGTATATGATAAACTGATGTATGATGTGGACTACAAAAAATGGGCGGATTTTATTGAAAGTATTTTTAAAAAATACAAACAAAACCCTTCCCTGGTTTTGGATTTAGCATGCGGCACAGGAAGCTTTACCATTGAAATGGCTAAAAGAGGCTATGATATGATAGGAATAGACATATCTGTTGATATGTTAAATTGTGCAAAAGAAAAATCTTCTCATTATGAAAACATTCTTTATTTAAATCAAGACATGGTAAACTTTGAACTCTACGGCACTGTAGATGCTATTGTACTGCTTATGGACAGTTTGAATTATATATTATATAAAAAGGATGTAAAAAAATTATTTAAAAATGTACATAATTACTTAAATCCCGGTGGACTGTTTATTTTTGATATAAATACGCCTTATAAGTTTAAAAACATATTTAAAAATAATGTTTTTTATGATGTATCAGATGAAATAACTTATATATGGCAGAATTCCTTTGACAGCAAAAGAAATATATGCGAATTTGACCTTACTATATTTACAAAAGAGAATGGTATGTATAAAAGAATGGATGAAATTCACTTAGAAAGATGCTATGAGATAAATGATTTAAAAAAGATGGTAAATGAAAGCGGCTTAAGGCTTTTAAATATTTATGATGACCTAAAGTTTGCTAAAGCACCTTCAAATGCCCAGAGAGTTTTTTTCGTATGTGAAAGAGAAAAACTTTAAAAACAGCACATATTTCTATAAAAGATACATATTTTAATTAATAAATCCACTTAAACATACATTTTACAGTAATAGACATGAGTGTAAGCAAAAAATCAGATTGACAAGCAATGCAAAAATATGATACAATGATGTAGATTTAGTAAGTGCATGAAAATGCCAGCTAAGTTAAAGTATTAAAGTTCAGGAGGAGTGCAGGATGGAAAGAGGTAGAGTAAAATGGTTTAATGCTGAAAAAGGATTTGGCTTTATTGAGAGAGAAGAAGGCAAAGACGTATTTGTACATTTTTCAGCAATAAACATGGAAGGCTACAAAACATTAGAAGAAGGTGCTGAAGTTCAATTTGAAGTTGTGGAAGGTGCTAAAGGCCCTCAGGCTTCAAATGTAAGTAAGTGCTAGTGTGACTTTGAATTTAATAAAAAGAGATAGCCTAAACCACCCCGGTATAAAAATACCGGGGTTTTTCAATTGCCTTTTTTCTAGACAAATTTCCTATACAAACGGGTAATTTTATTATATAATTGTTTTTTGGGAAGATTATAAGAATGATGAATTATAAAAATAATAGATTTTAAGATTAACAGATTGATAGCTTTATAAGGTTGATTGTTTATAAGGTGGGATAAATATATGAAAGATTATCTTGTAAGGGCGACTGCAGAAGAAGGAAAAGTAAGGACAGTTGCAGCAGTGACTACCAATTTGGTAAAGCATGCCCAGAAAATTCATGGACTTTCCCCCCTGGCATCTGTTGCGTTAGGGCGAACTCTTACTGCCGGGGTTTTAATGTCGGTATTTTTAAAGTCGCCTAAAAACACACAGACAATACAAATTAAAGGTGACGGACCTTTAGGCGGGATTGTTGTGGTTTCTGATTCTGAGGCAAATGTAAGGGGATATGTGCATAATCCATTGGTATACCTTCCTTTAAACAGTGAAGGAAAATTTGACGTAGCAGGAGCCATTGGCAAAGGCTATTTAAATGTGATTAAGGATTTGGGGCTAAAAGAGCCTTATGTAGGTTATGTGGACCTGATATCAGGAGAAATTGCTGAAGATATAGCATACTATTATGCCTATTCAGAACAAATTCCTACAATTGTAGCTTTAGGTGTTCTGACCAGTGCAGATAAAATTATAGAAACAGCAGGAGGATTTATTATCCAGTTAATGCCTGATGCTGGTGAGGAGACCATCAACTTTCTTGAAGAAAAAATCAAAAACCTGTCTTCAGTTACAGGCTTATTGAAAGATGGTAAAACCCCGGAAGATATACTTGATATGATATTTTCTGAAAGGAACTTAAAAATCGGGGAAAAAGCACCTTGCAATTATAAATGCAACTGTTCAAGGGAGCGTATGTATAGAAATATAATCAGTCTTGGAAAAGAAGAAATAAAGAATATATTAAAGGAACAAAGTGAAATAGAGGCACAGTGCCATTTTTGTGATATGAAATATCAGTTTCAGGAGTCAGATTTAAGGGAAATAATTGGAGAGGAAAGTTAATATCCGAAATTATTTAAAATAATGAAATAGTGAGAATTGTAAAGAATATAAGAGAAAGAAGAACATAAATTTAAAAAGATAGGGTTTAGGGTGTTGACTTTGGTGTTGACTTTATTAAATAATTTTTGTATACTATCTATTGTCGCTTAAATAACTTACAAGCACGGGGGCGCTTAGCTCAGCTGGGAGAGCACCTGCCTTACAAGCAGGGGGTCATAGGTTCGAGCCCTGTAGCGCCCACCATATGCGGCCTGGTAGTTCAGCTGGTTAGAATGCCAGCCTGTCACGCTGGAGGTCGAGGGTTCGAGTCCCTTCCAGGTCGCCAATGTGCCCAGATAGCTCAGTCGGTAGAGCAGTGGACTGAAAATCCTCGTGTCGGTGGTTCGATTCCGCCTCTGGGCACCAACTTTTTTTGAACACATAAGAAAGTTTGTTCTAAATGACAAAGTATGCGGGTTTAACTCAGTGGTAGAGTGTCACCTTGCCAAGGTGAAAGTCGCGAGTTCGAATCTCGTAACCCGCTCCACAAAAATTCTAAGGATATCAGTATTTTATAAAGCTGGTATCCTGTGTTTAATATATGGCGCCATAGCCAAGTGGTAAGGCCGAGGTCTGCAAAACCTCTATTCCCCAGTTCGAATCTGGGTGGCGCCTCCAAAGGAAAAAAGGCTGTTGCACTAAAAAGTGTACAGCCTTTTTTGTCTGTAGAGTATAATTTATACATTAAAAAGTCTTTCTTGCATCATTAGGCTCAAGCTTTATTTCTTATGCAGTCTATTTACCTTTTCTATTTTTTACTTTTCAAATATATCTTTTTGATATATAATGGGCAATGTAAGGTTATTTTTTCATATTCTTTTTCCGATATTTATGTTAGTATGATTATAAATAATTTTCAAAACATTTGTATTTAATATTGTAGTTAAAAGGCATTATTTTGTAATTTATAAAGTAAGGATTAAAGAAATGAAATATATAAAATAAACTTCGATAGGAGTTTTTTGTAATGTTTAAAAAAAAGATATTAATAATTGAAGATACTGAGTTTATGAAAAAATTGATTTCTGATGTATTGAAAGAAGCAGGCTATGAGGTGGTAACTGCTTCTAGTGGTGAAGAGGGTCTTCAAAAGGTAAGGGAGGAAAAGCCGGATCTTGTTTTATTAGATGTGGTTATGCCCGGCATGGACGGCTTTGAAGTTTGCAGAATCTTAAGGGAAGATGAAAGTAACAATCTCATGCCCATTATAATGCTTACAGCCCAGGAGAATGAAGACCATAAACTTGAAGGGCTGGAGCTCGGAGCGGATGATTACATAATAAAACCCTTCAATAGCAGGGAATTGGTAAGCAGGGTCAGAAATACATTAAAACGCATAGACAGAAACAGGTGGGCAAATCCCTTGACGGGACTTAGAGGAAATATCGAAATCCAGGCGGAAATCAATCAGAGAATTGCCAAAAAAGAAGTGTTTGCAGTTATTTATGGAGACCTGGATAATTTTAAATCATACAATGATGTATATGGATTTGCAAGTGGTGACAGGGCTATAAAGTTAACGGCAGATGTATTGATAGATGCCACTAACACATTTGGCAACAGCAGGGACTTTATTGGTCACATTGGTGGGGACGATTTTGTTATAATAACCACACCTGACAAAGTGGATGCAATTTGTGAAAACATCATAAAGACTTTTGATATAAAAATTAAAGAATTATATTGTAAAGAGGATGTTGACAGAGGTTACATTGTAACTAGCAACAGACAAGGTCAAATTATGAAGTTCCCGCTGGTATCTATATCTTTATCAGTTGTCACCAACGAAGAGAGGGAACTTATAAGTCATTTACAGATAGCTGAAATAGCTGCAGAATTAAAGAAAAAGGCAAAGGCAATGCAGGGAAGTGTATATGTAAAAGATAGAAGAAGGGGATAGAATTTGGACAGGGAAAAATTATTGTTTGAAAGCTATAACAGGGCAATAGAAAAAGGTTTTGACAGACTTTTTAACAACACTGCTCCTGAAAAAATTTTAAAAATAAAGGAAAAGGATATAACGGCTTTTTTAGACGAAGAGCTAAAGGAATGGCAAAACACAGAGCTGGATATTTTAGGAGGAATTACTCCTAAAAAATATTTTGATGGCATAGATAATTTAGATGATTTAATTGAACTATTTAAAAAGGCATCTAAGATATGCGATGTGGATGTGCCTGAAGTCCTCATACAGAGATTAAAATGCTATGGTGAGGACTTTGTAGACCAATTGATAAAACTGGCTTCTTTAGCCTCTTCAATAGAAGATGATGAAGAAATGCTTGTGCCGTTAATGGCCATAAGGTTTCTTGGAAGGTTGAAGGCACAAAGATCTGCTGATATGCTACTAGATCTTTTATATGATGTAAATTCTGAAAATGAAGCTATAATTGAGGAAATAAACGAAGCCATAATAAATATTGGAGATGCTGGTGTAGACGGGATATTAAACAAACTAAGAAGTGCAGAAAAGATTAAAGATATTGAAGAGTACCTTTTGTACTCATTGGTTCAAATAGGTGCAAACATGCGCAAAAAAACTGATTATGATGACGTATATGTATGCATTAAAGAGACATTTATAAAAATGGACGATAAAATTATAGGTGCCATTTGCATCGGGGATTTAGGAGATGGAAGGGCAATACCTTTTTTAAGAGGTTACGTTGAAAAAAATATGGATTCAATAGACTACGATGTATTTTGTGAGATTAAAGCAGCAGTTCATAAATTAGGCGGAAATATGGACGACATAAAATTCAAGAATCAGTGAGTAAGCATCCTGAGTTGCTAATTAAGGACTTAATGTCATTAATTAGATTAAGGAGGCAGCTTTCTATGAAGCAAAGTATGTACCATTTGTTGTTGTCTATTCTTTTAATTTCCTTTAGCGTTTTACCAACCGGATGCAGAAGTGTAGATGCTATTTCCAATGAAATAGTTATATGCTTAAACGGCGAGCCTCAAACCACCGACCCTCAATTGGCATGTGATACTCCTTCTGTCAGGGTGGTTAATGCCATATTTGAAGGGCTGGTAAGACTAGATGAAAAGGGCAATCCTGTTCCCGGGGCAGCAGAGTCATGGGAAGTAAGTGCTGACAAGTTGACATATACCTTTTACATTAGAGAAGATGCAAAGTGGTGGAACGGAGCACACGTTACTGCACATCATTTCAGGGACGGCTGGCTCAGGGCAATTGAGCCGCTCCTGGAATACCATGAAGTTTCCCCTATGAGGCATCTTTTGTTTTGTATAGAAGGTGCATTGGAATATGCACAAGGGAAGGGAACAAAAGAAGATGTAGCTATTTTGGCAGTTAATGAAAAAACATTGTCAGTTAAATTAAAAAATCCAACCCCGTATTTCTTAGAACTTATATCCAATAGCGTTTTTATGCCTTTATACACTGAATTTTACGAAAAACAGCATATCAACTCATCAAATATAACCACATATGGTCAAGAAGCCAAAACCATTATGGGAAACGGGCCTTTTAAAATATCTTCATGGGATCATTATCAGGAGATTGTACTGGAAAAAAACTATTCTTATTGGAATTTTGAAAACATCCATTTGGAGAAAGTTAATTTCAAAATAATAACTGATAACTGGACAGCTTTTGCCGCATTTAAAGCTGGGGAAATAGATGTTGTAGACATAACAAATGAGATACAAAAGGAAGAGCTAAAAAACGGCAAGGCTTTTTTGGGAAGTTACTATTCAGGACATACCCTGTATATATCCATAAATAATGAAGATGATATACTGAAAAACAGGAATATAAGAAAGGCTCTGGCCTGCTCCCTAGACCGGAAGGCATTGGTTGAGGAGGTTGCCGGAAATAGTTCTGAGGAAGCTTATGCATTTGTCAATCCGGTTGTAAAAGGGGTTGGCGGTTCATTTAGAAGAAGAGCAGGGGATTTATTCAGTGATAATGACGAAGAGAAAGCCAAAAGTCTCTTAAAAACAGGTTTGGCTCAGCTAGACCTTGACAGTCTTCCTAAGCTGACATTTATAGTTGACGACAGGGAAACATCAAAAAGAGATGCACAGGCTATCCAAAGCATGTGGAAGGAAAGACTGGGAATTGAAGTGGAAATACAAGTTATGCCTTATGAAGCTATGGTGGAGAGAATGGAGAAGAAAAACTACCAGCTTTCATTGATGATGTGGGCAGGTGATTATAATGATGCTTTAGCGTATTTAGACATATTTAAAAGCCACAATCCTTACAACATGACTTTTTATAGTAATGAGAAATTTGATAGAATTTTAGAGGAAGCAGCCAGCCAGGAGGATGAAAAGAAAAGAATGGATTTACTCATTGAGGCTGAACAAATACTTATAGAGGATATGCCGGTGGTACCGGTTTACTATTTATGTCTTGACTATGCCATAAACCCAAAATATAAGGGCTTGGCAAGGGGGAAAACCCCCATTCAGGACATGGATTTATACTGGACTTACATTGAATAGCACCATAATAGCGTCATGAAATTTAGTTTTTATCCGAATACTAATAATAGAATATCTAATAATAGAAGGAAAATACAAAAGTGATGGTGTAAAAAAGCATATGAAAAAGTATGTTAAAATATTATGTAAGCAAAATATCGTGTAAAAAATATGCCAAAAAATATTGCTGTAAATAAATATAAACAAACAAAAAAGTATATAAAAGCATAAAATACATAAAAGCGTAAAATTTCAAAAAGGTGGTAATGGAAAGAAAAAATATAATAGGAAGGGAAATGGGTGCTATGAAAAAGAAATCATTAATTATGCTTGCTATTGTTTTCTTACTTATTACTACATGCTTTGCATGCTTTGTATATTCAGAACAGTTTATGTATGGCGATGTTGACGGAAACGGCATGGTTAATTCTGCTGATTATGCTTTGGTGCAAAGATATATAATGGGCATTGAGGATTCTTTTTCATATCGGTATGGAATAGAAGCAGCAGATGTAAGTGGTGACGGTTTAATTGATTCAAATGACTCTGCCCTTCTGATAAGATATGTATTGGATGTTATATCAGAGTTTCCGGCATCTCAAAAGCCAACACCTATGCCAACACCTACACCAAAGCAAACAGGAAATGTTACATATACAATTGTGAAGGCACAAAACCCAACACAAGACCAGTTGGATGCATACAGAAGAATAGAACAGGCTATGGAAACAGCAGTATATTATTATAATACCTATACTACAATAACAAAACACATTACCGTTTTATATGAACCGTCAGTTCCAACGGCTGACGGAAATATAAACGGCACAATACGGTTTGGAAATAAAAGCTATATGAATCATGTTACTGCAATGCATGAAATTGCACATACAGTGGGAGTGGGAACTTCCGGTGCATGGCGGAATTTAATAGTAAATGGTGTCTATGTAGGGAAACACGCAACAGAAGAACTTAGAGCCATTACAGGAGACAGCAATGCGGTTTTAAAAGGCGACGGTCAGCATTTCTGGCCATATGGTTTAAACTATGTACATGAAGCAGAATCAGAAGAAGACCTTATAAATCACTGCAGGATAGTAAATGCAATGAAAAAAGACGGTATTTAAATTTACAAAGTATTTAATTTGTAAATGCCGCTATAGTTGCCATTACATTATGAACGCTATTTTAAGTACATTGTAGATTTTAAGTACTTTATAGATGTCATTATAAAATTTATTTTTATAGTACAAAATTATGAAAACAATATTATAAAATTAAGATATATAAATAATAGGAGGAGGACTGCATGGAAGATGCAAAAATATATGAGCAGAAGGCTGAAAAAATAAAAGCTTTAGCTCATCCACACAGATTGTGCATTGTAAAAGGATTAATAAATAAAAAATGCAATGTTACAAAAATACAAGAATGTTTAAATCTACCTCAATCAACAGTGTCCCAACATCTTGCAAAACTCAAGGCAGCAGGTATAATTGAAGGTAAAAGAAATGGTCTTGAGATTTGTTATTCTGTAGTAGATAAAGACATCATAAATATAATTTCAGTGTTATTTTAAAACCATGTTGGGAGGAAAAGAAAATTGAATATAAAAAATATTGTGGCTTCAGCCATTGATCATGCTGTACTAAAACCTGAGGTTACCGATTTCCATCTTGAAAGGGAAATAAATTCTGTTAAAAAGTATAATATAGCCAGTGTTTGCGTTAAACCATGTCATGTAAAATTAGCCGCTGATATTTTAAAAGGTTCAAAAATACTGGTAAGTACAGTTATAGGGTTTCCTCACGGCACTACAACCACTAAGTGTAAAGTTGCCGAATCTATAGAGGTAATAGAAAATGGTGCTAAGGAACTTGACATGGTTATTAATATAGGTAAATTAATTTCAGGAGACTATGAATATGTAAAAAAGGATATAAGCGAAGTTGTAAAATGTGCCCACAAGAGAAATGTTATAGTAAAGGTAATTATAGAAACTGCCCTTTTAAATGATGAGCAAAAGGTACAGGCATGTAAAATTGCTGAGGAAGCCGGGGCTGATTTTGTTAAGACTTCTACAGGTTTTAACGGCAAGGGGGCTGAATTAAGTGATATAGCCCTTATGAAAGATGCTGTTAGTTCAAAGGTAAAAATAAAGGCCTCCGGAGGCATTAAAACATTAGAGCAGGCTGCAAAATTTATAGATGCAGGATGCTCAAGGCTTGGTACAAGTTCTACAGTTGCTATTTTAGAAGATGGTTTAGCTGATACAGATACTGCTTATTGACGGCAGGAGGAAAAAGAAGAATACCTAAGGTACAACCGGCATAAAAATAATTTATAAAGAATATATAGTGAGGTGGCCGGTTGATGAAAAAACAGTTGTGTATTATATTTCTATGTATTATGATAATAACATTTATAGCAGGTATGGCAGGGTGTTCCCCCAAACGGGGCAATCCGGAGGATGAAGATTTATCCCCTGCCAGCAGCATTTCATTAAGTGAAGAAGAAGCAAGGCAAATATCGGATAAAGTTCCGATAAATCTTTATTTTGCCAATGAGGATTATACAAAGTTAAAGCTAGAGATTAGGTACATACCTATTAGTGAAGCAAAAAAGAGTGTAAATCACTTAGCAGAGATTATAGTCAATGAACTGATAAAGGGGCCTAAAGTTAAGGAGTTAAGGTCTGCTATACCACCTGAAACCAAGCTTAATTCAAAGATAGAAATAGATGGTGATGTTGCAATTGTGGATTTTAACAGTGAGTTTAGGGATAAGCATCCGGAAGACAAGGCAAAAGAAAAGATGACTATTTATTCCATTGTAAATTCCCTAACTGAGCTGAAAGAAATAGATAAGGTACAGTTTTTAATTGAAGGGGAAAAGGTTAAAGAGTTTAAAGGCAATTTCAGGTTTAACAATGCCTTTCCAAGAACCACTTCAATTATATCAATGGATACCCCTTCTATAGAAACTATAAAAACCCAGGAAGAATCTGAGGAGGAAAAGGACCGGGAAGATAAAGATAAAGAAAAAGACCGGGAAAGAGATGATAAAGACGGGGACAAAAGAGAAAAAGATGAAAAAGACAAGGATAGAAAAGATGCTGAAGATAGTGACTACATAATAGAAGAGGAAGATGTTTTTTCAGATACGATAGATGAAGATGTATTTTTTGAAATAATAGAAGGTGAAGAGTTTTAATAATTTATAAAAATAGAAACAAAAAAACAAAACCTGGTAAGTTGCATGGATTACCAGGTTTTGTTTTTTTGGTGCGCCATCAGGGACTCGAACCCTGGACTCCCTGATTAAGAGTCAGGTGCTCTACCAGCTGAGCTAATGGCACATTCACCAATCAACAAAATAATTATACTACTTTGTTTTTAATTTGTCTAGTATAATTTTTGAGAGTTTTTTTATTTTATGAGAGTTTTTTATTTCAGGCTTTACTTAAAAAACAAAACAAATATATAATATAGTTATGGTTGAGTTGGCTGTGTTAATTATGATAATTTTTAGGAGGTATAAAGATGAGAGTATCTAATATGTTTATTCCAACGTTAAGAGAAGTTCCTGCAGAAGCTGAGATAGACAGTCATAAGCTTATGTTAAGGGCTGGATTGATGAGAAAAATAGCATCGGGGGTTTATTCCTTTTTACCCTTAGGATACAGGACATTTAGAAAAATAGAGCAAATTGTAAGGGAAGAAATGGACAGGGCAGGCGCCCAGGAACTTATTATGTCTGCACTTTTGCCGGCAGAAGTGTACCAGGCATCAGGAAGATGGGAAGTATTTGGTGCTGAAATGTTTAGATTAAAAGACAGAAATGACAGGGAATTTTGTCTTGGACCTACCCATGAAGAAGTTTTCACCGAGACAGTTAAAAATGAAATAAGATCCTATAGAGCCCTTCCCCTTACTCTTTATCAAATCCAAACAAAGTACAGGGATGAAAGAAGACCAAGGTTTGGGGTAATGAGATCCCGTGAATTTGTAATGAAGGACGCATATAGTTTTGACAGGGATGAAGCAGGACTTGATATATCATATCAAAAGATGTATGAGGCATATTGCAGGATATTTGACCGCTGTGGCTTAAACTATATTGTCGTTGATGCAGACACAGGTGCTATGGGAGGTTCCGGTTCACAGGAATTTATGGTAAAATCCTCTGTTGGTGAGTCAGGTATCGCTTATTGTGAGGCTTGCGGATATGCTGCCAATGATGAAAAGGCGGAGTGTATAAGTGACAGCTGCTGTGATACAAGCTGCTGTAGTGAAAGCGGACAAGACTGCTGCAGTGAAGAACTGGAGCTTACAAAAGTTGCAACACCTGATGTAAAAACTATCGAAGAACTTACAGAATTTTTTAAATGCAGTCCGAAGGAATTTGCAAAAACCCTTATATATAAAGCTGATGACAAAATAGTAGCTGCTATGGTAAGAGGGGATAGGGAGCTTAATGAAACAAAACTTCAAAATCTTCTAAACTGTATAGAGCTTGAAATGGCGGATCCAGAGACAGTTCAAAAGGTTACAGGGGCAGATGTGGGATTTGCCGGACCTATCGGGCTTGATATAGAAATCATAATTGATAATGAAGTTGCAAATATGAAAAACTTTATTGTAGGGGCTAATGAATCTGGTTTCCACTATAAAAATGTAAATATAGAAAGGGATTTTAAAGCTTCTATGGTAAAGGATATCAGGACTATATGTGAAGGAGACAAATGCCCTAAATGCGGTGCGCCTGTAAAAGTTGAACTGGGTATTGAGGTAGGTCACATATTTAAGCTTGGAACTAAATATTCAGATGCTTTACACTGTGTTTATTTAGATGAAAACGGAAAAGAAAACCCTATGGTTATGGGATGTTACGGAATAGGAATAAACAGGACAATGGCAGCAATAATTGAACAAAACAACGATGAAAACGGTATAGTCTGGCCTATGTCTGTAGCTCCTTATCATGTAATAATTATACCGGTAAACACAAAGGATGATTCACAGGCGGCACTTGCAGAAAAGATATATTCAGACCTTTTAGAATCAGGTGTTGAGGTAATGATTGATGACAGGGATGAAAGGGCAGGAGTAAAATTCAAAGACGCTGACCTTATTGGTATACCAATTAGAATTACAGTGGGCAAAAAAGCAAGTGAAGGAATTGTAGAATATAAATTGAGAAAAGATTCTGAAGTTATAGAATTAAAAGCGGAAGAAGCTGTAGAAAAAGCTAAGTCTGAAGTTTACCAGACTAAGGTTGTGTAAAAATATTTTTTTATGCCGTGGAAATGTAAATAATTCATGCAATTTTGTCAATACTATTATCAACTGTAACTATTATAAAATAATTTAATTTGTAAACCTAATTTTAAGAGTTGGAGGGATTGTTATGAGTAGGAAAATTGTCTTGTTAGTTGCGGTGATGGTAGTATTGACAGGGGTGTTGGGTTTTATGAGAAACAATGCTCAGGAAGCCACTGCCGTATCGCAATTTGAAAGAATTGATTTTGAAGAAGGAATTGTAACAGCATCAAATTTAAATTTACGTCAGGGGGCGTCTACGGAATATCCAGTTGTAACAGTACTTGAAAATGGAAGGAAAGTACAGATTTTTGGAAGGCTTTCTGACTGGTTTACCGTGTACGACCCTGAAACAGGATATGTAGGGGCGGTGTCGGCAAATTATATACGCAGGGTTGAAGCACCTGAAGATTCAACACCTGAAGAGACCAAGACTCCGGAAGACAAAGAGACTGTATCAGACGGTGATGAAGTTGAAGTTTTAAATCCTGAACAAAATGAGATGGAGACTGCCTCTGAACTAAAAGGCATAACTGAAGAAGAACAGCTTTTATTAAACTTAATTAACAAAGAGAGGGAAGAGGCAGGAGTTGAACCGCTGAAAATAGACATGAAATTAATGGAAGTAACAAGGCTTAAAGCCAAGGAAATGGTTGAAAAAAATTATTTTTCTCATCAGTCCCCCACATATGGCTCTCCATTTGATATGATGAGGAAATACCATATTGATTTTAGTTCTGCAGGTGAAAATATAGCCGGCAACCGTACAATAGAAGGAGCAGTTAAAGCATGGATGAAATCTGAGGGGCATAGAAAAAACATATTAAATGAAAAATTCGGGTATACAGGAATAGGGATAGTTGACAGTCCAACATATGGAAAGATAATTGTACAGCATTTTGTAGGGAAGTAAAATGCATAAAGTTAGTTTAAAAAGGCCTATATGGGGTAAGCATTAATTCTCCGTATGGGCCTTTTAAAATTTAATCAGAGAATATTTTTATATTGTATTGACAGTGTTTTTCATTAAATGTATAATTGTTAATAAGAAGTTTCAGATATATTAAAAGTTGCAATTATTTTTAATAAAAAGTTATCCTGTGCTTTTCAAGTGGTATAAATTTTGTATCTTTAAGTTTTAAAATGAGTTTAATGTCTTTGTTTTTAATGTATGTTCGTTATTTGATGTATATTCATTAGATGTAATTAATTTAATAAATGTAATTAATTTAATAAATTTAGAAAGGAGAAGCTGTTAAGTTAGCAGTCCAAGGTTCCTGATATTTTGATTTTAATATTGTTATTTGTTTAACGTTTTTATGAATGTTAGTGGGAGAAAGGTTTTTTTAAGGAAAAGTACTTTAACTTAGCTAGGCAAAAAATCCGGGTTGTAAAAATTAGAAAGGTATAGAAAAGGTTTAGGGGAGAAAATATAGTAAGATTTGTGGAGAGAAAAGTTTGCAAACTAAAAAAAGAATTTAAAAAGGACTTTGGGCTGCTAAATTAGCAGCTTTTTCTATGAAATTTTATCTAAAAAGCTTACCGGTATAAAGGACGGTTTTAATATATTGAGGTATTGACACATAATGATGTGAAATATAAAATATAGACATGCCATTTAAAATTATAATACTTTAAAATTATAATAATTGATAATAAATATATTTGAGTCCATCAGCCGATTATGTGTCGGCTGAAGTTTTGTTTTATTGGAGGATAAAATAATGTCAGTTAAGTATATTTTTGTAACAGGTGGAGTAGTTTCAGGTCTTGGTAAAGGCATAACTGCTGCGTCGCTGGGACGTCTTTTAAAAGCAAGAGGTCTTAAAGTTACTATTCAAAAGTTTGACCCGTATATTAATGTTGACCCTGGAAATATGAGCCCTTATCAGCATGGAGAGGTTTTTGTAACAGATGACGGTGCAGAAACTGACTTGGATATAGGGCATTATGAGAGGTTTATTGATGAAAATCTCAGCAAAAACAGTAATGTTGCTACCGGGAGAATATACTGGTCTGTTATAAATAAAGAAAGAAAAGGTGAATACCTAGGGAGAACTGTACAGGTAATCCCCCATATAACAAATGAAATAAAAGAGAGAATGTACCGTGTAGGAAAATCCAATAAGACAGATGTGGTTATAACTGAGATAGGTGGAACGGTGGGGGATATTGAAAGCTTGCCTTTTCTTGAAGCCATAAGGCAGGTGGCAACAGAGGTTGGCAGGGAGAATGCCATGTACATACATGTCACCCTTGTACCATACCTTAAAAAGCCGGGAGAATTAAAGACAAAGCCGACACAGCATAGTGTTAAGGAACTTAGAAGCATAGGCATTCAGCCTGATGTAATTGTTTGCAGGACAGAAAAAGAGTTGACTCAGGATATGAAAGACAAAATTAGTCTTTTTTGCAATATACCAAGTGAGGGAGTAATACAAAATTTAGATGCAGAGACCCTCTATGAAGTTCCTCTGATGCTTGAAAAAGAAGGACTGGCATCAATTGTATGTAAGCGGCTGAATTTAAAATGCCAAGAGCCTGATTTGGAAGAATGGCGTCAAATGGTATATAAACAAAAGAATTTAAGTAAAAATGTAACCGTTGCGCTGGTAGGAAAATATGTGGAGCTGTCTGACGCATACCTTAGTGTTGTTGAGGCATTAAAGCACGGGGGAATTGCAAATGATGCAGAGGTTAATATAAAGTGGGTTGATTCTGAACAGGTTTTTGAAAACAATGTGGAAGAAATTTTAAAAGATACAGATGCAATATTGGTACCGGGAGGATTTGGTGACAGAGGGATAGAAGGGAAAATATTTGCTGCAAAATATGCCAGGGAAAACAAAAAGCCTTATTTAGGGATATGCCTTGGAATGCAAATGGCTGTCATTGAATTTGCCAGGAATGTGGTGGGTTTAAAGGAGGCAAATAGTATTGAGTTTGATCCCCAGACCCCTTATCCGGTTATTGATCTTATGCCGGAACAAAAGGACATAGATGAAAAAACTGGAACAATGCGCTTAGGTCTTTACCCTTGTAAGATTGCCAAGGATTCAAAGGTTTTTGAAGTATATAAAGAAGAACTTATTTATGAAAGACACAGGCATAGATATGAGCTAAACAATGAATACAGGGAAGTACTGGTATCTAATGGAATGATGTTAACGGGACTGTCTCCTAGTGAAAAACTGGTTGAAATTATTGAGATAAAGGATCATCCCTGGTTTATAGGGGTACAGTTTCATCCGGAGTTTAAGTCAAGACCAAACAGGCCGCATCCTCTTTTTAAAGATTTTATAAAGGCAGCGCTTGGCTAATTGCTGAATTGATACTGCATATATTAAAATGCATTAAACACAATATAGTCAGAAAAAAATAGTCGGGTCATTTAGTACCTCAGACTATTTTTTTTGTGTCAAAAAAATTGATAAAAGTCCTGAATATAGATTCATATGAAAAAAATCTTATGTATAGTATAAAATCTTTTAAACTTGTAAACAATTATACTAAGTAATTAAAGTTTGTACTGTAAATTTAAGTTGCGTGAAATGATATTAAACAAATTTTAAGTGAAAATTTTTATAAAAAAATATAAACCTGAGGGGGAATTATTATGGTTAAAAAATTTAAAATTCTATCTATAATTTTATTATTAAGCTTTATAGCAGCCGGAATAATTTTAAAATCTGATTCTAAAAGTGCAAAAAGTGAATTGGCAGACAATTTAATCAGGCTCCATGTTGTGGCAAACAGTGATTCACCGGAAGACCAGGAACTAAAAAATCTTGTAAAAGATGAAATAATAAAATACATGAAGGATGAATTAAAGGGTGTCAGGGATATAAATAAATCAAGGGAAATAATTAATAATAATTTAAAATATATAAAAAGCATTGCAGAAGATGAAATTAAAAGGCAAGGAAAAAATTACAATGTAAATGTATCACTGGGATATTATCCATTTCCAACCAAGGCATACAGTGACATTAGTCTTCCTGCCGGGGTTTACCAGGCACTGAGAGTTTCTATAGGAGAGGGTACTGGAGAAAACTGGTGGTGTGTGTTATTCCCGCCTCTGTGCTTTGTAGACGCAACTCACGGTGTTGTCTCAGAGAGCTTTAAGGAAGACTTAGAAGAGATTGTAGAAAATGATAAAGACCGGTATTATATTTTTGCTTCAGAAAAATCAGATGCCAAGGAAATATCCATTGAGTTTAAATTTAAATTTGTGGAAGTTTTAAAAGACTCAAAGGAAAAAGTTGGTGGAATGGTTAGCAGGATTTTTAATAAGACCAGTAGCTAAAAAAGCTAAAAAGCGGATATATCTTCCTCCTGAATATTATATTAAAGGGCGGATATCTTTATAAAAAGAATTCCGTCCTTTTTGTATTTGATTTTATAAATGTGCTATAATTATAGCGAAAGGCATAACGAGGAGGCGGTTTTGTAAAAATGAAGGAAGTAATATTTGCAGTATTCAACAGCTTTTCTTTTACTGTATTAATAAGAGTATTGTTAGCAGGTTTTTTAGGAGGAATTATAGGCTATGAGAGAGAAAGCGTAAACCGTCCCGCAGGATTCAGGACACACATATTGGTGTGTGTGGGATCGGCTCTTGTAATGTGTACATCCCAATTTATATTCAAAGAGTACAATTCTTTTGTTAATGTTGACCCGGCACGTTTAGGTGCACAGGTTATAAGCGGAATAGGTTTTTTAGGTGCAGGAACAATAATCCGTGATGGTATAAGTGTAAGAGGGCTTACCACTGCAGCAAGCTTGTGGGCGGTTTCATGCGTGGGAATTGCTGCAGGGATTGGTTTTTATGAGGGGGCAATAATTGCCACAGCAATTATTTATATTACATTAATTTTACTAAAGAGAATGGAGTCCTGGTTTACAAAGAGAAAGCGCCTAAGCATCATTCACATAACGACTAAAAACATGCCGGGACAAATAGGGACTATAGGATTTGTTTTAGGGAAGCACAATGTAGCAATAAAGAATATTGAATTTATAAACAGTGAACATGATGAGCAGGTTGTAGTTAAGTTTTTAATTAAAATACCTGGTGATGTAAAAAAAGAGTCGATAATTAGTGACCTTCAGGAAATAAAAGGGGTTAAAGAAGTACATGAGGAGTAGGGTATGATTACCAGGGAGTAAATTAAATGATTCATATGAAAGTGCTGTAAGACAGTACTGTAAAACAAAATGCTTATAATTATCTTCTGTTTATCATAATGTTATCATAATGAAAAGCTTAATATGTTTTTAGAAAAATTATTATCACGTTAAATAAACCTAATGCTAAACAAACCTAATATTATAGGCTATAAAACTAAAATTAGTTTAAATATGCAATATAAATTGATGTATTTAATATTTTTATGAAAAACTTCATGTTGATTGAATCGGCTAAGAGAATATAAAGGACCTTTCAAAGAAAAAATATTTTATAGATTACTGAAGATTATATAAGTAGTATTAACTTGACAGACACTAACATATATTATCTAAGTCATAAATTATCTATTATATAAACAAAACAGGATGTGTTTAGTTTTTATTATCCAAAAATTGGAGGATAATTAGATATACTTATTTAAAAAAAAGGTGTATTTTTTGTATAAATTGATGAAGATATTACAGGAATGATTCACTATTGTCCATTGCTACCTGACAAATCTAATATGAAGACCATTAAAAAATAGTATATTTGAAGAATTTGATGGTAATAGTTATTTTATCAGGGTACAATATAATGTTGCCAGGGTGGTCCAGTTAAAATAATTCAAATATTGTGCATCCAAAGGGACAAAGATGCAAGTAACCAGCATGGCAGCCACTGCCATTGCAAGAACCGTTTGTTGCTTTAAAAACTGTATTATGTAGGAAGTGCAATTGTTTAAAAAATACCGCCTTTCTTTATATTTCGTTAATGATGATACGACAGTTTTGTTGATATCTGCATATATATTGCTTTTCATAAATTCCTCTTTCTTTCCCGTTGATATTCACAAGTAAAAATTATAGCAGGTTGCATTAAAAAATCAATTGCTTTTTACTTTATATTTTTTTTCAAAATTTTTGTCCTATAGTTTTTACAGCCGGCAATAAGCAAGAATCGGTTTCATTGATATCCGTCGGAATATCGGCTGTATTTTTGGCGATTGGCAGGTTAAATAAAAGAAAATTTTAGTTGACTTTTGATTTTTAATAATCTATAATTCTTATATTGTTTTGGGGAGACTTATACATTTTGACTGCAAATATATTGTAAGAGAGAGGAATAAAAAGTGAAAAGGTTGACTCAATCTAAAACCCCGCTTTTTGATGCGGTTAAAAAACATGTTGAAAGCAATGTAGTGCCCTTTCATGTCCCGGCTCATAAAAAAGGGGAAGGGCTAAAGGAGTTTAGGGAGTATATAGGGGAACGTGCCCTTGAAATGGACTTAAACGGCATGGAGGATCTTGACTTTGCAAATAACCCCACCGGCCCTATCTATGAAGCGGAAAAGCTTCTTGCCCAGGCGTTTGGGGCTCAGCATGCATTTTTTTTGGTTAACGGTACAACTGCCGGAGTCCAGGCCATGATAATGAGTGCATGTGAGCCGGGGGATAAAATTATAATTCCAAGAAATGCCCATAGATCCACTATAGGCGGAATAATACTAAGTGGGGTAGTTCCGGTTTATTTGCAGCCTGAGATTAATGAGAGTTTAGGAATTGCCATGGGAATAGACGAGAAGAGCCTTAAAAATGCAATAAAAGAAAATCCCCACGCTAAAGCAGTATTTTTAATTAACCCCACGTATTATGGGGTGGTTTCAGATTTGAAATCTTTAGTAAGAATAGCCCACAGGCATGAGATGGCGGTTTTGGTGGATGAAGCTCACGGTGCCCACATGTGTTTTCATGATGACTTTCCACTGACTGCTATGGAAGTGGGAGCGGATATGAGTGCTGCCAGTCTCCATAAAACTGGTGGTTCAATGACCCAGAGTTCGGCGCTGTTTTTAAGGGGAAGCATGATCTCTCCTGAAAAAACAAAAGAAGTGCTAAACCTGACATATACTACAAGTGCATCCTACCTTTTGATGAGTTCTTTGGATGTGGCGAGAAAGCAGTTGGCCACTGAAGGAAGTGAACTTTTAGAAAATGCTCTAAATCTTGCCAGAATGGCGAGGGAAGAAATAAACAAAATTGATGGTCTTTATGCATTTGGAAAAGAACTAATTGGCACCCCGGGTGTCTATGATTTTGACGAAACCAAGCTTGGAATAAACGTTTCAAGGCTAGGATATACAGGATATGAAATGGAAGCCAAACTTAGAAAAGAGTACAATATACAAATAGAACTTTCAGACATGTGCAATATTTTAGCTATTATAAGCATTGGTGATACTGAAGAAAGCGTTACAGCACTAATTAATGCTTTAAAAGATATAGCATCTAAATCTGAGGTAAGGGAATATAAAAGTCCTGCAATTATCTTACAAAACCCAAAAATGATAGTATCACCAAGGGATGCATTTTACAGTCCTAAGAAAAAGGTGCCTTTAGAAAAGTCTGTAGGAGAGATAGCAGGTGAAATGGTTATGGCTTATCCTCCGGGCATACCTGTTATTTGCATGGGTGAGAGAATTACACAGGACATAGTGGATTATATAAAGTTATTAAAAGAGCAAAAATGCCAGATGCAGGGAACGGCAGACCCCTATATAAATCATATAATGGTGCTGGGTTCTGATTAAAAGACAAATCAATTAAAGCAATTTATAAAAGCAAGGGCTATTAGCAGTAATCCTGGCATTACGGCCATTGCTTTTTTATTTACCTTTTCAATTAAAGTAAATTTTTCACCTAAGTAAGTTCCTGCATATAAAAAGGCAAATTGAAAAATTCCTGCAGCAAAAGGTATAAAAACAGAATAAAATCCAGTGAGGGAAACTCCCAGCGTAACTCCAATAGCATCAACTGATAAAGCAAGACCTAAAAGCACCGACTCTATAAATTCTATTTTACCTGATTTGTCAATATCGCCTTCTATAGGATTTTTAATTACTTTAACGGTTATTCCAAGGGATTTAATTGCTATTTTAGCAAGGGTTTTTTCTTCATTTATATAGCTGCATAGTGAATTCTGCCGGTTATCTTTTTTTATCAGTGCCTGAATAATAATTAAAGTACCCATTCCAAATAAAATTGTTATTCCGATGATTTTTGATATATTTTGTGGTAAAAAGGATGCTAAGTATTTACCGCCTATTAATGCTATACCAGCATAAAATATAGAAAAAAAACATATAATTATTTTAGAAAGTATGGGAATTTTAATTTTTCTTACACCGTAGGAAAGCCCGACACCAAAGGCATCTAAGCTTAATGAAATTGCCAGGAGAACAACAGAAAAGGTCATACAATCACCTTAAATCCACATAAAGAGTTTAATATCCTTTGGTATTATATGAATTTGGACTTGAAAAGGTTATAATGTGTTTCTGTATATGTTTTATGACATCAATTCCTTTTAAAAACCTGCCATATCTAATATGCTGCAAACTAAAGATTTCGTTCTTTTTATTAATTAATATTTACAATATGACGATAAAGAGAAAAAGAACATATCAATGTTTAAAAAGTATAGAATTTCTAAGTACTAAATAAAAACCTATATACCATAACCTATGTACCATAAAACAAAATCCATTATTTCATAAAAATCATTTATAAATTTTTACGGTTTGTTGCAATTGCAATGGACTATAAATATGATAAAAGGATAAAATAAGTTTAACATAAATTCAGCATAAATTTAGATTAAGTGCCCGGTTAGTGATTTATATCGCTGAAAATAACCATAAATTACTTTACAAGGAGGAAAGTGTTATGACTATGTTTTGTTTTCAATGTCAAGAGGCAGCAGGTGGAAGAGGTTGTACAATACGCGGGGTATGTGGAAAAAATGAAGGTGTTGCAAAACTCCAGGATCTTTTAATTTATACGCTAAAGGGGATATCAGATGTAGTTGTAAAGGGAAAAATTAAAAAAGATGAGCTTGAAAGTTTAAATCCTGAGATGTTTAGCAGTCTTTTTATGACCATTACCAATGCAAATTTCGATGCCGACGCTATTGAAAATCAAATTAAAAAAATGATTTCTGTAAGAGACCGGTTGAAAGAAAAAGCAGAAGCAGTTGATTTTCATGATGCAGCAACTTTCCAGGTAAATTCGAGGGAAGAAATGCTGGAAAAAGCAGGTACCATAGGTGTGCTTGCTACAGAAAATGAAGATATCCGTTCCTTAAGGGAAATGATTATATATGGGATTAAGGGTATGGCAGCTTATGCAGAACATGCAAAAAACATTGGGAAAGAGGACCCTGAAGTAAGCAATTTTATCTATGAAGCACTGGCAGCTACCCTTGATGATTCCCTGACTGTTGACCAGCTTGTTTCACTTACATTAAAGACAGGGGAACACGGTGTTAAAGTTATGGCTCTTTTAGATGAAGCCAATACTTCTAAGTACGGTAATCCTGAAATTACAGAAGTAAATATCGGAGTGAGAAACAACCCGGCAATTTTAGTTTCCGGACACGACCTGACTGACTTAGAACAGCTGTTAGAGCAGACAAAGGGTACAGGGGTAGATGTATATACCCACGGTGAAATGCTTCCGGCTCACTACTATCCTTACTTTAAAAAATATGATAATTTTGTAGGGAACTATGGAAATTCATGGTGGAAACAGCTTAGTGAATTTGAAACCTTTAACGGACCTATATTATTTACAACAAACTGTATTGTACCGCCAAGAAATGAAGATGTGAGAAAGAGAATATTCACCACAGGTTCTTCAGGTTATCCCGGATGTAAGCATATAGAAGCTGATGAAAATGGTAAGAAGGATTTTTCAGAAATTATAGAGCTTGCCAAAACTCTCCCGGCACCTGCTGAAATAGAAAGTGGAAGTATTGTAGGAGGATTTGCCCACAATCAGGTGATGGCATTGGCGGACAAGGTAGTGGATGCTGTTAAATCCGGAGCTATAAAAAAATTCTTTGTTATGGCAGGGTGTGACGGCAGAATGAAATCCAGGGAATACTACACGGAGTTTGCTAAAAAACTTCCAAGTGATACCGTTATACTCACTGCAGGCTGTGCTAAATACCGCTACAACAAGTTAAACTTAGGTGATATAGGTGGTATTCCAAGGGTGCTTGATGCAGGTCAGTGTAATGACTCTTATTCTTTGGCTGTAATTGCATTAAAGCTGAAAGAAGTGTTTGGACTGGACGATATTAACAAACTGCCTATTGCTTATAATATTGCATGGTATGAGCAAAAAGCCGTAATTGTACTTTTAGCCCTTCTATACCTGGGAGTGAAAAACATCCACCTTGGACCTACTTTGCCAAGCTTCTTATCACCAAATGTAGCCAAAGTTTTGGTAAAAGAATTTGGTATATCAGGTATTGGCACAGTTGAAGAAGATATTGAAGCATTTATGGGATGAAAAATATAAAAACCGGTATAATAAAGAGAATGGAGCAAGAGGAGATATTATCTCCTCTTTTTATATTGTTTTTTTATTGTATAAAGATAATTTCTTATTATGTTTTAAAAAAGTATCCTCAAAAATAATTTTTCCTAGATTCTTTATTATAAGGGAGTATATTATTTTTGCACTTGTACAGCATCCCAACTTTAAGAAGTAAAAAAACTTACTCTCCGTTATTTAAAAAAAATATTAACAAAATATTTTTTATAAAAATTATGATTATTAAAAGTCAATTACTGCGAAATATATAAATGCCGTAGTATTGTGATTAAAATTTTATAAGGCTTTGTATGTAAATTTTCAAATTAAATTGGATAATATTTTCAAATTATTTTAGGACAATTTTACCACAAATTAGTGAATATTTTCAAATTAAAATAGGAACGCGATAATCAAATTTTCAAATTCCTAGGATTCAAAATAAAATTTGGAAAAATAAGTATTGCATAACACTTTCAAATTTGTATAATAAAAATGAGCAGATTAACTGCTCTTAAAAATTTTAATCAAAATATTGATAATAGAAAACTTTTAAGTATAAATTCAATAAGTTCACAACAATCATTACTTAAACGGTTGATAAGCGTTGGACTAAGGCTGCCGGTTAAAGATAAAAGTATTTTAGATATCAAAATTTTTTTGTCCTTGGTATACGATTTCTTCATCTATATGCTTTTGCTTTATTGAACAAGCATACATAAGGCTTGAGGTTGCAAGGCTGTTAACAAAGCGGGGTACGCCTTTTGATGCAGAATAAATAGCTTCAATTGCAGCCTGGGTAAATATATTTTCATGTAAACCGGCACACTTTAGCCTTGTAAAAATATAGTCTGAAAGTTCTTCAGGCTTTAACCCCTGCATTACGTATTTTACGGCTATACGCTGCTTTAAAGGTGCATTTACCGCTAACTGTAATTTGTTCCTGATTTGCGATTGCCCCGACAATATTAATATAAAAGGATTTTCAAAGTCCATTTTAAAGTTAAATAAAAGCCTTAATTCTTCAAGTATGCTGTTTGACAGCATCTGTACCTCGTCAAGGATAATAACCGGAGTAATTTTTTGATTATAGTACAAAGACATTATTGCTTGTTTCAAGAAATGTTTTGGCGGTAGCTTGATAGTATTTTTGAGAGAATAGTTGAATGTTGGGGAATTCTCTTACTACTATTGCTAAAACGTTTCTTGCTTTTTCTGTGTTTCCAAGAGTTTCATCCGGTAATTTCACTTTGTGTA
>Ga0208938_1000240_pt1 | contig 47572 bp, 28 predicted proteins | sample AD_UKC125_MetaG_FD_184434 | JGI IMG/M metagenome (GOLD analysis project Ga0208938, IMG submission 184434) | Active sludge microbial communities of municipal wastewater-treating anaerobic digesters from USA - AD_UKC125_MetaG (SPAdes) (version 2) | ecosystem: Engineered > Bioreactor > Anaerobic >... | reverse complement strand
ATCCCCCGCAGAGGAAACAAAAGAGAAAAACAACATCCCTATCATATAAATCCAAACATTTTTCATAATGAACACTTTTTATCCGTTTAAACTTTCTAACTCGAACCTCCTTGTCACGATTTGCGAAACAGAAACTTTTCTAAGCTCCCAAGAAAAGATGATTAATTATCGATGTGTTCTGTCGAACAATTCGAATCCCATGCGGCTGTTATGGTAAGGACATTTCCACAGATCGGCTTTCGGGCGATCTTTGTTGGGAGTTCCGTCAGGCAAAAGACCACCGAACCATTCGCCGTATTCGTAATCGATAAGATGTGTTTTTATCCACTCCCACGTTTTAACCGCTGCATCTAAATATGCCGGGTCGGCGGTTATTTCCCACGCATTGAAAAAAGCAACCACCGATTCGGCCTGCGGCCACCATTCTATCCCTCCACGAATTTCGCCCTCTGCTCTCTCGTAGAGCAGGTAACCTTCCTGTGTCCACCCCTCCTTCATCTGGGTAGTTGCCAAACGAAGGGTTACCGGCCTGATCCGTTCAATCAGCGAAGCATCTTTTAATGCCATCGCCGCTTCGTATATCAGCCAGGAGAGCTCTATATCGTGCCCGTAAGAATCGATCTCCTCCAGATTTTCCCAAGTCATGGTCAGAAAAAGCCGTTGATGCCACCTATGCCGGTCGATTATCTTATCGAGAAAAATTTCGATGAGGTTCCTTAATTGTTTTTCCAAAACCGAATCGGGCCAAACCCGGTAAAGCAGGGTGTAAGCTTCAAGCACGTGAAGATGGGTATTCATGGTCTTGGGAGCAATGCCTTTACCGTCGTAACCATATCGTGGCGGCGTCTGCCAGTTTCGTGTAAACGATTCGATATAACCACCGTTGACCGAATCGTAGGCATGTTTCTCCAATGTGTGATAAAGGGCAATTGCCTGACGCAAACTTTCGCTGTTTCCTGTGGACCGATAATGCTGAGCCAAACCGTAAATGCCAAAAGCAATCCCATAAGTCTGCTTATCCGTATTCTCCGGCGTCCCGTCTGCCCGAAGAGTCCAATAGGTACCTCCGTATTCAGGATCGATGAAATATTGTACAAAATAATCCTGAGCACGATCGGCCAATTGTTTATACTTCTCCTTTTTGAAGAGCTCATAAGCCTTGGAAAATGTCCAAAGAATTCGGGCATTAAGCACACCCCCTTTCGGAGCATCGCGAAGGGGTGTTCCGTCATTTAAAAGCGTCCCGTAAAATCCTCCCCGCACATCGGGCGCATTCTTTTCCCAAAACGGGAGAATATTTTCCCTTACATCTTTTGTTGTTTCCTCCACCAATCGAAGCACTTTTTCGTCGAAAGATATCCGACCGGTTGCCATAGAAAACAAGGGAACGATACCCGTCAATGCCAGAATAAACAAAATCTTTTTCATCTCGGTTTACTCTTCCTCCGCCAACTGCCCGGCTGCCAACACCAGAAACATATAATGGGAAGAACCTCCGCCCATCACATATTCCACCTGTTGCCACAAAAAGGGAAATTCAAGCAATTCGGGAAAATCGGGACGAATCAAGGCTGTCCCCGAAACAACGCCGCCCGGAATATACGACCAGTCCGCACGATTGAATCCATAGGCAACCGTTACCGACCGCGTCCCTACCCCGGAAGCGAAAGAGGAAGTATTTTCTCCCGGATGGCAACCCAACACGAAATTCAAAGCATCGTAAACATATTCCGGACCGAAAATATCGGGATAAGCTTTATGAAGAAAATAATGACGAAAACCAAACGACTGGATATCCCAGCCTGCTCCCCAGATATGCGGGCGATAAGGAACACCGTAAGGCGTTTCGGCCGATTGTTGATCTATTTGATCCCGTAATCCGTACATTGCTTTTCGAACAGCTTCGGTAAACCCGGAATGATTCATCTTTTTTTCTGCCCGACCGACAAACCAGCCGACCCGTGCAATGTTACGAACAATGAATTCGGCCTCGGAAAGAAGATAGTCTTTGTATTTCCCCTCTCCCGTAGTCAAATACAACTCGGCAGCCGCATGAATTTTGGCCGATTCGGAATCCCGATTTGCCTCCGTTATCTCGTACAACTCTTTCGCACAGGCAAGTGCCTGTACACTCAACGTATCGTTGAAACCTTTCAGCACGCGGGATGCTGCAGCCAACTCGGCTGCCGTGGTCAGTTCGCGGGAAGGGTTGATTTCCGTGAATACCCAACGGTCGTCTTTATTGCCGATAACGTTATCGGTCATCGCAGCTGCATCGCCCAGCATGACGTATTGCCGCAAATTGTTGCAAATGATTCCGCGATAAAGCCGGCCCAACGAGCGGTAAGCCCCAACTACAGAAAGAACGCCGTGTTCTACCTGTTGAAGAAGGTCCGGTTTACCGTCCGGCTGATGGATTTCCGTAACCCGCTTGTGTTGATCAATGGATGTTGCGTCGTAATCTACATCGAATGCCTCGTAGGCAAGCGACAAAATATAGGCCTCCCCGGCTTGAGACTCCACACGCAGATCAAAATCTCCCGCATCGTGCCATCCACCTATGTTCAAACCGGAAACAACATCTCCCGAACGATAGTTGGTCAACGTTGAAGGCCCCTGGACATAACCGTCGATATGGTTGAAATCAACCGGCGCCATGCGAGCATCATCCATGTGACAACAATCGTGCCACACCCTGTATTTTTCGTTCACACGCATATGGCACATTTGAACGGGCAAAAAATATTCCAACACCGGCTGCCATACTCCCCGTTCATATACATCCTTTGCTATGCGAAACAGGGAAGAGACAGAATTCCCATAACGTACACGGTAAAGTCCTTCTTCCTTTACTTCAGAAAAATCAAACTTGATATAATGATACCGCAGAAATTGACCCCATTGCTTTCCATCACCGGAAAAAACTTCTTTTTCTCCCTCTGTAGTAATACGATAGAGGGCAGGTGTATATCGCTTGGTGTCCCTTTTGTCCAACTCAATAACGGCTATCTTTGGTTGGGCAGGATGATATCCCACTTGGGAAATCTGCACTACCGGTGTGTACAGCCAATCATCTACGACATTCGGGGTGAGTACCCACTTGATTGCTGCCGTCGTTTTCCCTGCGGGAACTTCGCTCCTGACTACAAACCAGCCGTTGTTGTGGTTCATGCGCCCGTCGTACAACTTAAGTTCGCTCCCTTCCGATTCGATCGTGAATTTGCTGTATGGATCGTCGGGACAAACAACCAGGCATTTTCCTACTGCATAGGGCTCGGAAACAATGTCGTCCGCAATGATGGGGCTGTATCCTCCGTCGCCGGCCAACTGCTCTGCCGAAGCTTTCCCTTCCGGATTAAAATTGCCGCGGTAAGGAAAATTGGACGGTTCGTGACGGGTCGGCCCGTTGGGCTGCCTGGGAAATATTCCCGTTTGCTCGTCCATTATCCAGGGTTTACCGAAAAGAGCACCGGGAAAAAGTTCAAGATTAAAACCGACTTTACCCGAAAACTTCTCCGGTATCGGACGATCCAAGTCGACGGTTACTACAACCGACGACCCCTCTCCTTTTACCGTGACGGTATAATCGAACACCAAATCGGGATAAATCATCGGATTAAAACCGGTCAGGTGTCTGGAGGAATCCGGATAACCCAGATGAACGGTAATGATGTTCGTACCCTGATTTACTTGCCGAGCCCCTTGCTTGGGAACAGGCTGCCACTGTCCAGGCGTCGACTCCAAACGCAGATCGCCATTAGTGGCCAAACGTTTCCCGTGCATGATGAGCGATACCCCTCCCTGGTGACCCTCGGGATAAATGTCGTCATAAGCCATCACGTCAACTCCCTCGTTTTCAAAATACCCTCCGGGGTTTAATCGAAATTCCTGAGAGTAAACAACATTTGTATAGCACAGCAATATACTCAAAAACAACATGTACTTTAATTTTTCCATACCTTTGATTGTTTATTATATTCCTATCGGTTCGAAAGCACCGAACCAAGGTGAAGGTTCATATTTCCATTTTCTTCCTGACGACTTCACTTCAGGTATTTTTTCGGGCACGAAATCGAATTTCAATTCATCCCTATAAAGAGGCGCACCCATTTGATTGTTGGGTGGCAGATATTCATACACATATACATCGAACTGACCCATTCGGCTAGGACGATTCTTTACGCATTCAAACAAATTCTCTTCAGCTATAAAATTTCGCTCTTTTAATGCCCGTTTTACTTCAGATGGAGGAAACGTGAAACCCATCTCGTAATCCCAACCTTTATCGCATATATTGCGATAAATGAATACATCCCTGAAATTTTGGGAAAGAATATCGATACTCCCGACCCCTCCACTAAAAACCCGGGGCGATCCGCAGTGATAAAACGTATTGTTGTAAATATGGATATCGGAACGCAAAAGGTTATTGCCCCACATGCCGAAAAGAATTCCTGCACCGGTTATGTGATGAATCAAATTATGATGGAACCTGATATTCCGAAGTTCGGAATTTTTACCTTCCACGCTTATGGCAAAACCCCACATGGAACGATAAGCAGTATTTGAATAAAACTCAATATCTTCAAGCAATCCAAACCACGCATCCACATAATAAGCTTGCCGAGGTACATCGTGAACAAGATTGTGATGAATAATCCCATGTCTACTCACTTCTTTGCAATCAATACCTTCCTTAAAACAATCGTGAATATGATTGCTTGCCACTTCAGAAGCTTTAAAAATAGTTTGAAAAGGCAATTTACATGAACCGGGATTGTTATCATTCCCGGATAATCTTACAAAGTATTCCTTCGCATCGATAGTGAAAGTGAAAATCATAAAAATCACGAAAAGAACCATAAGTTTTTTCATAAGAATACTATTTAATCGAATAACGATTGATCTACCGGACAATTAAAATTAAGAGCTATTGCCAATAATTGTTCGTCGCTCAACGTTTGTTGAAAGCCTCCGACAGCACGCACCAAAAGATAAATTTCAGCCGCTTTTTCTACTACCTCAATTCGTCCGAATGCCTCGTCGAGATCACAGCCACCACTGCAAATGCCATGATATTGCCACATGACTAAATTTCGTCGCCCCATCGCATCCGCCGTAGCTTTGGCTATATCCATACTTCCTGCCATCATCCAGGGTAAAAACTCCACCCCCTCAGGAAAAGCCACAATACATTCGGCATGACTTTGCCACAACAATTTTGTCAGCGTACGAGTATTCAGGTTTGCTATGACATAGCTCAAAGCAATGATATGGGTGGGATGGGTATGGATAAAAGCAAACATCTGATTGTTCGATTTTATCTTCATCCGGCAATGAGACATCAAGTGGGAAGAAAGTTCGGATGTCGGTGCACCTTGAGGCTCATATCCCCAAAGCAAACGATACGATTCCCCTTTTTTATCAAGCTCTATCACACCAAGATTTTTTTGAGGGGATATCTCGATATTCCTCAAATGACAACCGGTTCCTGTAACCAAAAATCTTTCCCCTCCAATTTCAGGCAAGGAAAGAGATAAATTCAGCCACTCGCTTTTGGGTTGACAATCATCACAATAAGGATAAAACTCCGGTTTTAAACGCACGCTAATATTCCCTCCATTCGATTCGGCCCAACCCAGACGAGCCATGTTTCCACTGATTCTTTTTACCTCTTCTATTAATTCTTGCATGTTTATATCTTTTTAAAACGACGTGTTCATAAGATCTCTAAAGAGTGAAGATACTTTAAGTTCTTTTCCCTATTATTTTTCGAATTGAAAGCTGTCAATACGAAAAAGGTCGTCGCCCTCTCCACTAAAACGAAACCATAGTGCCCTGATCCCGTCCACAGGTAATACGCTGCAAGTAAACGTCTGCCAATTTTTTAAATTACCGCCTCCGGGAACATCGATTGTTCCTATGGAGGGTCCCCAACTATTATCGATAGCGATATCGATTTTACCAGGATTCGCACCTGGAGCAATACGCATTTTTATTCGAGTAATGCCCTTTCGAAAATCGAGATATTTATATCCCGCACAATCCCCATTCCAAATCTTGCCCAGCTCTTCTTCAGTTGGCGAAAATGCCTGGATGCGCACATTACCATACAAAAGGCATGTTCGTTCCGCTTCGATTTCATCTAACGAATTTAAAGGTTCGCCTGCACCTTGTGAGGTCATTTCTACTTCGTTTATACTGCCGTCTTCATTAAAATAAACCGGTTCGATGCAAGCTTTGCGCATACTTTTACAACCATGAGTGGATCGATGATAAAAGACATACCATTTTCCTTTATATTCGACCAGTGAACCATGATTATTCCAATTACCGGGATCACAATGATCGTTATCTATTATTACACCTCCGTATTTATAAGGACCCATAGGAGAAGTACTCGTCGAATATCCTATGCAAGTGGGTCTTCCTGCTCGACCCATATGAGCATAGACCAAATAATACATCCCTTTTCGTTTTGTAAGGAAGGCTCCTTCATGAAAAAAATGTTCTTTCTCGGTAAGCACATTTTCTTTCACCGAGGAAACGTCGATTTCTTTCATATTGGGCTTTAATTTGGCCATTTTCAGATTAAATTGACCCCACACATAATAACCTTGTCTGTCATCATCTACAAAAACCGAAGGATCTATTTCGTGGTATTTCCCAACCTCGATGTTCGTTCCCTCGATAAACGGACCTGTTGGGGAATCAGAAACGGCGACCCCTTCCGTTAAGGTATTATTGGCCAAACAGTAATAAAGATAATATTTGCCTCCCTTATACCAACAATCGGGAGCATATAGTAAATCGTCACTGTAAGGAACAGCATCGTTTTCACCTTTGGAGGAAAAACGATCCGGATATAATTTCCACTTTTTCATATCCTCGGAAGCCAATATATCGTAACGCCACGAACAATAATAAGCCGGACTTTCATCGCGCGAACCATAAACATATATTTTACCGTCCTTCCAAACCCTCGCAGTGGGATCAGCGATATAAACTCCAGGAGGTACAATGGGATTTTGTGAAAAAATGCTCTCGCTCCACAAAATCATAATGATCCCTGTAAGAAAAAACTTTCCCTTGGTCAATGTATGCATTTTTAACGATTAAATTTTATTTTATCGTATTTACCTACTAATTTTTTCAAATTCCTCTCCCTCTCAAAACAAATAGGATTTTATCTTCCATTCTCTTCAAACTGGCCCGCTGGTTTACCCCTTCAAAGATCCGCATTTATCCCCGAGAAATGAAATCATAAATTCTTCTATCGAGCTCCGTTTTCGATCTTAAAAACCCAGGCATAATTACTGGGATTGGTCTGCGGCGTCAAAACCGGTGGCGTAATGATGAAGGTATCCCCCGATTTTTTCGATTTCACTTTACCTTCGAAGCCAGGTAAAGACACCTTACCACTGTTTTTTATTCCTTTTATCGCAATCGGTTTTTCAGGGAATTCTGTACAAAGCACATACAGATGATTTTCCTTTTTAGTGAAATATACATTTTCAATATTATTATTTGCCGAACCCTCCCATTTGCGGGTTCCGTAAATTGCATCGCCATTCACCTCAAGCCATTTACCTATATCGAGCAGGCGTTCCTGCTGAATAACCGGAATACGGCCATCGGAAGTAGGACCAACGTTAAGCAGCAAATTGCCTCCGCCGGCTACTTTTTCAATGAGCAAATCCACTAAGGCATCCGAAGTCATATAATTGTCCAGATCCTCTATCTGGTTGTAACCAAACGAAGTACCTATCCCCCGGCATTCTTCCCACGGACGTTCAACCTCGCTCACTCCTTGACGATCATGTACAAGGTCATATTCAGTCGTAAAATATCCACCGTGTACTCCCCGCGTTTCTTTTCCCCAACGATCATTCACCGCTACACGATCCTTTACCGGCGATTCGTTATACAACCAGGCCAGGAACTCGGTACTTTTCCACTTTTCACTGGGATAATCCCATTCACCGTCTGTCCAGAAAATATCCGGTTGATATCGCAAAACCAAATCTTTCATCTGTGGGATCATATGTTCATCCACATATTTTTCGAAATTCTCGTGATACAGCGGATTATACCATTCATAAAGCGAATAGTAAAAACCCATATGAAGCCCTGCCTCTTTTACGGCATTTGTCAGCTCTCCGCAAAGATCACGGTGTGGACCAATGTCCATACTGTTCCAATTCCAGCTTTGCTCACTAGGCCAAAGAGTAAAGCCTTCGTGATGTTTTGAAGTAAGTACAATATATCTGGCCCCTGCCTTTTTGAAAACATCCGCCCATTGTTCAGGCTCAAAATGCTTCGCTTTCCATTTTGGGGCAAAATCCTGATATTTAAAATCCTCACCATACATTTTATTATGATAATCCCGGAAAAGTTTGCCAGCTTGGCTAGCTTCGTTGATGCGCCACCAATACCATTCAGCATACTTGGCATAAATCCCAATATCAGCATCTGCAGGTGCCCAGGCAGGGACAGAATAAACTCCCCAATGGATAAAAATGCCAAACTTTGCATCTTCGAACCATTGTGGAACCGGTCTACTATCAATGGATTCCCATGTAGGTTGATATTCTTGTGCATTTAAATACAAAGAAAAAGATAAAATTAAGAGGGGAAGAAATAATTTTTTCATTTTAAATGGTTTTGTAGATTACTTTACATATCCAAATTGATTTTTAAACCGATTATATATCGACACTGAGGAAAAAAGCTGTTTATTCATTTCCTATTCGATCCGACTTTATTCGCAAATATTTTTAAATCCCTAATTTTCTGATATAAATTAAAGGATTTTTCCCCGAATAAACTATTTCCCCGGTGCTTTAAAACCTGCATCCGCATCATCAAGTACCAGTATCCAGTCTGAATTTTCACCCAGTTGCGGCGGAATAAAAGTATGGGTTCCCTCATTCGAAAAATTCCCTATTTTCTGTGCTTTTCCATTACGTGGATTATACCACCATGCGGTTACTTTTTTACCCGAAATAACATCCATTCTTACCGTAAACGGCCTGCCCACAGGAACATAAACCATAGCATATGAACCATTTTTATCTCGGGTAGCTACAAAACGATACCGTCCGGCACCGGGTACCGAAGTTTTTACATCATGGGGTACAATTACCGAATCATCGGGAATGCGTGTGAGGAAAGGCCTCGACTCCATTAACCGTCTGCCGAACTGCATCTGCCATGCCCCGGGCTGATCAACAGCTTCGTACCACGGCAGTAAAGGAAAATTGATCGGATCACGGCCCGGCTGCCACATCTGCCAGACAGAATGATGTCCGTAAGTATGACCAAAAGCACCACTGAACAAATCCCAGTAAAGGGGGCGTCGAACATCGACAGAAACAGAATGTCCGTTTCTTTCCGCATTGAATTCAATGGGATGATCTTCATAAAGCGGCTCACCATCCATCACTGGTTTTGTGGGTGTACGATTATAGTCCTTCAAGGTGTTTTCATAACTTCCTGTGAAATTCGGCGTATGCCCGTTCTGCCGCATGTTAAAATCAAGCCACTCTTCCTCGTGAAAATACTCGGCAGAACCCCGCCCTCCCTGCGGATGAAAAGTAATCAAATGAGCACCACCGTCTCCTTGGCGTATACCTGAAGCCATAGCTCGGATAATATTTTTGTGTACTCCTTTTTCGATGTCTCTGTCACCTCCGAGAATCCAAATGATATTGGGAGAATCTTTATAACGTTTGCCGAGAATTTCCCCATAGGATGCCGCATTTTCAGGAGTAAAAATCTCGGGGCCGATCCCCCATTTCTTATTCCATTTATCACCCCAAGTAGGCAGCAGACCGATGAACAATCCTTTTTCTTCCGCCTTTTTAATTACCCAGTCCACATGACGGAAATAGGCTTCGTTAATCTTTGTGGGATCATTGTCGATCAGCGGCCTTTCGCCTTCGACATTCGGCGTATTCAATCCGTCATATTCGGCCAAAACAACTGCCTGAATAACGGTAAATCCTTTTTCTCTTCGGTTTTCCAAATATTTTTCGGTCTCCTCTTTATTCAACCGGTGAAAAAGCTCCCATGCCGTGTCGCCCAAGTAAAAAAACGGCATGCCATCCTCGAATACCAAAAACCGTTTGTTTTCGGACACCATCAGCTTTCCATGAGAAAAATCGATAGATTTTCCCTTCCATTTCGTTTCTTGTGCCTGAAGAGGGTAAATTAATATCCATGATATCAGCAGCAACAAATTTGTTCTTATCTTTTCCATGATTTCGGCTATTCTTAATCTATAAAACTACTCTTTTACAAAAATATACAAAATGTTTACTCAACAATGATATTTTCTGTAAATTTGTTTACTCTAAATAATTTTTCTTGCAATTCTTTGAGAGATTGCCCTGCAACCGTACAATCTTTAAAGATCACGTTTTTCACACGATGATTTTCATCCAACCCCCAAATAACAATAGGCCCTTCATGAAACCATTCCACATTTTTAACCGTGACGTCCCGAATGTGGCCGGGAAGATCATCGCCATAAAGCGTTCCGTCGGTAATATGCAGCTCAAACAATTTTATTTCGGATTTCTCGACACGAATATTGTCAAAAAGAATATGGCTGATTACTGCAGGACCATCGCAAATAATGCTGAATCCGCTATGCCCATCGACTCGACTTCCTCCACGTGCAAGCAAAATATCGCAATTGTGCACTTCTACATTGCGGACATATTCGGCATTTGTTTCGAATCCGATGGTTATCCCATCGGCATAAGCAAAGCCTAACATAATATTATTTGCCACATAAATATCTTTTACCGGATGTTCGTAATCGGGAGCCTTTATAGCTATACAATCGTCGGTACAGCGGATAAAGCAATTGGTGATGCGTACCCTTTGCGATCCTGCCGGGTTGATTCCATCGGAACTCGGACCGAAACCCATTACTTTTACAAAATCGTATTCCACATCACGACAATTAATCAAGGTATTGGTCCAACTTACGCCGTTTCGCACTGTTATTCCCTCAAATAAAATATTTTTGCTGTCCTCAATTCTTACCATTTGACTATATTCATAATTGCCGTCCAAAATACCGCGACCTATTACCCGGATATTGGATACACCGTTGGCACGAATTCCTCCATATACCACAGCACCGGCAGCAATGTAAACAGTTTCATTATCCTTCATATCAATGTATCCCGCTCGATGAATACCCGGCCCAAAATACCTTACAAGAGGGTCACCGGCGGAAGGCGTGTCCTTTTCCTCTGGATTGGCAAAAAGAAAAAGTGGGGGCATATCCTCCATTTCCACTACCAATTGCCCTGGACCCTCCCAAGCAAAATAAATCTGTTTACCGTTTATGACAGGTTCTATTTTTAAATTTGCCGGTCTAATTTTCACATTGCGAGGGGTTTCTTTTACCGTTATTTTTACTGTTAATTTACCTTTGCCATCAAAATTCGCCATATGCAATTCTTGGGGTTGGGTTACCGCAGGATCACTAAACCAGTCGGGAAGATTATTTATATCGAGATTAGATACGAATTTTTCTACCCAAACCGTCTTTCCATTGATATTAACCGAATATATTTCGCTAGTAGAAAGTTCGTCTATTTTCGGATAAACCGTGACTTGACAATTGATTACAGAAAAAGGGAAAATGAGGCAAACAAAAGAGAGGAAAAAGAAAAAAATTGAATTTGATTTCATTTTTTGTGAATTTAGATTTTAAATTGCATCATAGAGAGAAACATCCCTCTATGATTTTTACTTCGACCTACCCTAACAAGATTTATTCTTCTTTATAACGCCCATTAACAAGGGTAACTACACTGTTGGCCGGCAACAGAATACTTTCTTTTCCCATATTTCCTTTCGAGCTGCAATTCTCGTCCGATTTATTCGAGGTAATATAGTACTCAAAAGTATCAGGAATATTATTCCCTTCAAGATTTACCGTTTTGTCGGATTGAGAAGGATTTATCAGAATAACCACAAAATTATTCAGATCGGCATTCTCAAATGCAACACCCAATATCTCTTCATCGGAAGAGTTTAATTCGACCATGCGGGAACCGGGTCTTACAAAACGGTAAAAATGTTTGGAAGCATAATACTTTTTCCCTTTCTGATATCCACTCATCAGGCAAAACTCACCAATTCCGCTTAACTCACTGCCCTGCCACCATACCCATGTCGAGGCTCTCCCGTAATAAAGTGCAGCATGAATGGCAATCGCCAGATCGATGGCGCCGGGTTTATTTCCGTCTCCGTTCCAGCTATCGATATAGCCCGATGTTTCGGTCATCCAATAAGGCTTACCTGTGGGGGCGGAAAATTGTTCTCTCGTGCGAGTCCAATAATCTCTATGTTTGGCAATTGCCGTAGCCTGAACCCCATCGGTATATCCATGAACTGCAAACGCATCCAAACAATTCAGAGCCTGAGGATCATTTTTTATAGCCATATGATAAAACCACCGGTAATTTTCTTCAGCTCCTTCCATGTCCAGCATATTTTCGCTCCCGTATATCTTAACGTCTGGAAATGATTCTTTTACCTGAGGTACCACGTTTTTAAGCAAATCGCAATACCAGTAGGTGGTATAAACACATGAATTGTAAGGTTCCACGAACAGAGGTTCATTTTGCAAACTCAAGCCGTAAACATTAATCCCTGCAGTTCTGTACATATCCAAGCCGGCTTTAAGCCAATCAGCAAATTCATCGTATTTCTCCGGATCCAGCGTTCCGCCATTTTTAGTAGATCCATGCTCTCCTCCACGTTGGGCATTCTCATCCCCTGCCCAGGTCATGGAACAAGCAATCTTGAACTCTCCGGGCGGCGACCAAATGGAAAGAAGATATTTTAAAGGAACCTTATATTCATCGGCTTTAGCTTTCAAAGCTTTTACCATTGCCTCTTGTTTTCCCCAATAGCCATCCTGCGGATCCGTGGATATATCGGATTCTACAGGATTATTGGGATACAACTCGTTTCTCCACACAGTAATTCCCAAATCGTCAATGATCTGGGTTAACCATTTATCGTCAAAAAAATAATTGGGATCCGAACTGTTCCACCATACATCTTTCGCTCCAAAAAAACCGAAACCTTCTATCTCCTGATACTTCACGGAACGATCGATCGTTACACTAATTTCCTCCGGCACTTCCTGCTGATCGGACTCCTCACCGTTTGTATCACCGGTAGAACATCCTATAAAAGGATAGACCATTACCAGCAGGTAACACAACATTGTTAAAAGTTTTCTGTCCATCATGATTTTTATTTTACGCTATCATTCAAAATATTACATCTTTACTTCTTGCTGCCCTGTTGTCAGTTTGATTTTCTTTCCATTCCATTTTAAGAACGCTCTCATTCCTTTCGGAATAGAAATTTTCCCTTTTAGTTCTGCCTTATCGCGATAAAATTCAAGTTCGATATTCCCTGAATGGTGAGGATAAACCGCTTTAATTTTTTTGAGTTCACCAAAAAAAGGTGCAATCTCCACTTTTTTATGACCGGGTTCTAAGGGCATTATTCCACACATGGTTCGAAAGAAAAAATAATTAGGCGAGCTGCTCCAGGGATGACATTCTGAACGTTGGTTTTCTTCTCCCCATTCAAGCGGCACCTCGGCAAAAGTGGTCATTCCTCGTTCTTTCATCAGTTGCCATTCCGTCAGTTCAGAAAGAAAATGATCCTGAAAACCTGTTTTGTTCATTGCTTCAAAAAGATAAAGGTGCAAAAACAAATCTACCTGTCCGAACCAATCTTTGGGTTCGAGTAATCTCTCCATCAACAAACGTGCTTCGTTACCTGTAACCGCGTCGGCTAAAATAGCCATCAGATTGGTTATCTGACTCACCTGAAAATGTTGAGGGGATTCAATATAAAATCCATCTTTATTCTTGCACAGTCGATTAACGGAATTACAAATGTGATCTGCACGCCTACGACACCAATCGGCTTTCTCCCGTTTTCCCATGAATTCAAAAATGGCAGCCGCATGACGCAGCGTATAAGCATAATGCAAGGTATAGAGTGTATTATTCCCTTCATAAATCGATGGAGGTTCTCCGTTTTGGTAGTGTCTCGGCCAAGCCAGTGCTCCCCACCATTCCATTTTCCCCATCAGCCCGTTCGGCTGCATTTTCTGTTCAAACCAATACAACACATTCTGAATACCCAACTCAAACTGTGAAATAAATGCTTTATCATCTCTCCACATCATGTAATCATATATCTGATCAATCCAAATGAGTGAATAAGAGGGGATAACAAGATAAAAAGCATTTGGATAACAGGCTAAAGTCAGTCCTTCGGGAATGCGCGACTGATCAAATTGCTGCAATGCATTTCGAGTGAGACGGTCATCACCTGACAAAGTAAAGAGCACCAAATTATGTACCCGCGAATCCCCTACATATTGTAACTGTTCATAATAAGCATCCGACATCAAATAGTCTTGGGCACATAGTGAAACCGTTCGCCACCCGGCATCCATAATCCAGTCGGTCAACTCACTTCCCGTGCTGAATTCCGCTTTCAAATCCAGCGGTGCACGACATTCCACATGATAATAATTATCAAGAGTTAATGCTTCATCTTTGGTTTCAATATCAAGCTGAATGTATCTGAATGTGCGGATATAGGTTGGTTTAAACAACCGGTTTTCCCCGCCGTCCGGAATAAAAACATCCTTAATACCCACCATATATTTTCCTTCTATTTCATTTCTGTTACCTTTGGGCACTTTATTTTTAACAATCAGATTTTCGGCATACATAGCCTGAATTTTCGCATTTTTCCCGCCACTGACCAGCATTTCGGGGTAGCCCATGCTAAGTTTTTCATTGTCGATAAGAATACTTACCTTGCTGTTAGGTTTAATAACGAGCGGTTTTGTGCTAAGGATAAACCCTTCGTCTTTTTCAATGCCTGACACCCTTCTGATTTTTTGAAAAGGAGTGCGTCTTTCTTTTAAAATCGGCGCTCTTCGAGGAACCAACAGCTTTCCGCCGGAATAAAGAATTCCCCCTGCATGTTGAGTTCCGCGCCCTCCGGCAACGTCAGCCCATTTGGCAGGCAACCATGCTGAATCATCGTAATCCGCAGTTTCCCATCCCCATGGATATCGATTCCCTATTATACTGTCTGTTGGATTTCCGACATATAACCCAAAATCAATGGTACTGCGGTCAAACATCCAGTCAACAATTTTTGGACAAACTGCCCTGTTGTGCAAACATTTCCAACTTCCTGCTAGGGTATTCACAATATTTTCAGTTTCGGAATTCCCCTGAAGGATAAAAGAGGTCATTTGGGAAAAGTAAGAAAAAGAACGGTTGGGCCCCCAATTGACCACTTCTGCTGCGACCACATTTTTCCCCTCTTGAAGATACTTGGCAATATCCACCGATTCATAAAACCAATGCGACAAATCGCCTCTTGCCGGCCCGCGCAAAATATATTCCCCGTTCACAAAAAGTCGATAATGATTATCCGCCGACACATGAATAACAAAGCGATCGGGTTTTTCGCTCACCTCAAAAGTTTTCCTGAACAAAACTACTGCATGAGATTGAGGCGCTACCTCAGGATGCATAATCCACTGAGCTTGCCATCTCACCGGATGAACAGCCATTATAAACTGAGGAAAAAAGATAATAAACCATAAAATTCTTTTCATTCTTTTCCGTATGTTGTTATATTTTTACTTAATTCATACCACGAAACAAAAAACCGTTATAAACAAACGCATTATTTTTTCAAATCAGCATAGCTTATCAGTTCTATCCCCTTTCTTCGAATAACCTGCTTTACCTTTTCACTCGTAAAAACACGGGTTACCCATCCTCGGTCTTTTCCTACGTTTTGATAACCCGGATGTCCCACTGTTTCCATCTCTTTCGTATCTTCTGCAGGATGTTCTACAAAAAGATATTTACCCGGCATAAGCTTTACCAGATTCTCACAAAATTGATCGATACGTTGTTCAATTGGAACGTCTTTTCCCCAGCCGGGAAAATATTGAAGTTCTTCGGTATTGATCTCAAGACCATATTCTTTAGCCAATTCGGCCACTAATTCGCCAATTTTGGGATCAAGTCCGTCAAAACCCATATGGATCGAAAGATGAGAAATATTCGGAACATAAGCCTTTGCAAGATCGATTTGAGCCCGCAATTCCTGTTCGATTTCCCCCAATTCCCAATCGGATTCGGAAATAGAAGAATGGAGAGGAAAGTTCTCATTCTTCCAAACCATCGGGAAAAAATATCCGTCTTGATCGACTAAACTGGGACAATGGGTCAAAGGACGCCATTTTACATTGCTCCATTCACTGGTTAACGTTAAATGAATTCCCACATCGCAACCGGGATTTTCTTTTAACATTTTTACTGCCTCGGGGAACCATTGACAAACCGGCATAACTTCTATCGATCGTACTATCCCCTCACGATACGATTGAATACACCCTACATTAGCCGCATGAAAGGATCCCATATCATCTGCTCTTACCAAAAGGTAAATTTTTTGATCTTGCTGAGCAAAGCCCAAAAAAATTGTCCCTAAAAAAATCAAACTCAAAAATACTTTTTTCATATTAATCTATTTTTTTTCTTCAGTAAATTATAAAAAATCGAAGCTGTACACAAAGTCCATACATTCCCTTTTTACTTTCAAAAGCTCTCATGAAACTATTTCATAAAATTTGATGCTTTTATATATAAAATGCCTTCCTTCCCCTTACCGGTAAGAATAAATCACCGGAGACTTTTATTGATAATCAAATAATACAGTGTTTTATCCCGGCTTCCGTCAATTTCAAACACACCATTTTTTACCGCAGTTTTACGATTCGTCAACCTCCCATCATGATCTAAAATTACAACTTCGAAATTTTTCATGTTCTTTACTAAAATTGTCGCTTTTACAGGTTCTAACAACAACGGCTTATCTCCAACCCTTTTTAAAAAAGTGTCATCGCCAATATATTCGTACTCCATCCCTGTGTTTCTGGCCCGGGCAACTGCTGTTACCAAAATCTTTTCAGCACTAGTCAGGTCTCCTTTTTCAGAAAGATCGGTAATCAAAATAACAGCAAACGGATTTTCTGTTTCAATTTCCCAATTGCCCAGAGTAACCTTATCATGCTGAGCAAAACCGATTATTCCTTTGGTTCCTTTTGTATCGACTGAAACAAAGTTTTTATCCCCGTAACTCCACTTTAACTCTCCGGTTGACGAAATAATGGTTTTGGATACCTCATTTCGGTATTCCGAAACATCAGGAATTTTCGTTTCCATGTACCGCTCTGTAAATTGAACAGGGAAACGTCCGATGGCCAGCATTTCAGGTGAAACGGTTCCCGTAAAACTTTTGTCATCATACCCTTGATTAACAGTTTCTACAAAACCGAGTTTACCTTCGGCTAAAGAAGGGATATGTACGTTACAGGTAGCTATCACGGGGCTCTCTGTCACATCGTTGCGGAAAACCATCCGCGCAAGTGCAGGATAAAGTCCCATGTGCAAAGGACTGGTGGCGTTGTAAACGCCGTGGCTTTCCGATTGCAAATACCTTGAAAACCGCGGAATATCTGTAGCAAAAGAAAAAGAAGCGTCCCAGCCCTGCAAGCCTAACCCGTAAATGGCTATAAGCGGCGCTGCCTCTACTGTCCATTCGTTCGGCACCAAACTCATCCATTCCGACAACGAAAAAGACCGATCTATCACAGCTTGCAAACCGGTACTTAACAATCCGGAACCCGGTTGCCAAAGATGGGAATCATTTTTCACCAAACCTTCAGCTATTTGATGCCCACCTTCTCCGCCACCGAAATAATTATGCCGGTCAATCATACCCACCTCATAATCGGCATGAAGATTATAGAAATGTGATATACCGGATCCTGCTTGCCAGCATGAACCGATCAAAACACCTTTATAACCTGTTTTACGAACGGCTTCTTCAAATTTTTTGTAAAATTCCAACTGCTTCTCATACAAAAACTGCATTTTATCGAGAATATGAGTATTTATCGGGCGATTCTCCCTTAAAGCATGTTCATATTCCTGACTAAACAAAACATGATTCGGCCGGGGGAAAATATTTTCTTTTTCAATCGTTTCTCCTGCCGGAATATTTTCGGCACCCCATGCTTTTTCCAATTTGGGCTGGCTTCCATATTTGTTTTTCAGCCATTGAGAAAATTGCCGACAAAGAAGGGACCGATAAGTAGGAGCTTGTTCGAGTGATTGCTCAATTGCTGCCCAAAAAATATTGTCTTCATTTTGAAATTCGATAAAAGCCAATGCCGGATCATCGGCATAACGCAACCCGGTATAAGGGTTGACATGGTTAAGCATATTTACCGTCAAATCTATACTAAGCTGCTGAAGATCAGGTGCGAAATTCACCAGCGAGGAAGTAGAACCATTCAGATGTGACCATGGATATGTGAGATTTTTTATTTCGGAATAAGCCAGCAAACGACTGCTGTCGCCCGGCATTACCCTATGTCCGTAAATATGAGACCACCCATAATAAATTCCTTTTTCCCGCAATACATGCTGAAAATAATCGAAACGCTCAAATTTTTCAGGGTCGAATTCGGTAGATTTATTATTGTGATAAGCGTACCACGAAAATTTGTGAAACCGCACAGCATTTACGCCATACTTTGAAAGAAAATCAGCGAAACTGTCAGCTTTCGCAGCTTCAACAAAAGGCAACCGACTACAAATATTGGTTCCCCATAACTTAATTTCTTTTCCGTTTCCAAAAACCAGTTTATCATCCTCGTTTCGGATAAATCCATATTTTCCTGCCGGGGCATCGAGCCACGATCGCATTCCTATAATTCCGTCATCAGACGTATTGGTAGGCGTAAAGGGAAACCAATCTTTCGTATCATTCCATAAAATTGTCCCCCCTTCTTTTGCAGAAGAAGAAAATAAAAGACCCAACACAAAAATTATTACCCCAATTTTATATCCTGCTTTCATCTATTTAAAAAAATTAAATTCAATTTGTCCCGATTAAAATATTTATCCTACTTATAACGTTCCTTCAATTAACGTTTTTTCCTCTATCCTTCCTTTAACAGTAATCTCAATAATTAAATCATCCATAAATGTTGGCAATTTAATTTCATATTGATTTTTTAATCCTTCCGACACAAATTCCATTTGAGCTATCAATTCTAAATTTTCTGGCTTAATAAACCTTAGTGTATACAGCCCATTTTTTATTCTCAAATAAACTTTCGCATTTTCTACCATTTGATGAGTTTGTTTGGTACAACAATACATCACAGATATATCTCTTTCAGGGGAAGACATGGTTGAAAAAATTAAGTCGCTTTCTTTCAAAATACATACAGTATAAGTTGGTTCTAATTTCCAAAAGGGTATGGATTCATAATAATTTTTCATTGGTTTTAAATATTGCCATCCATCCGCAAAATACGTTGCATCATTAATTCCCTCGCAACCATCCCATGAATGCCACGTCCAAAAACATCCTGCATTTGAAAACAGCCATCCTTGCTTCCTCCTATGAATCGGGTCATCATTTTTATGTCTTTTTTCTCTACCGGATTCATTATTGAATGCAGGTTTTCCATATTGTCGGATATTCCTCGCAATGTTTAAATACCAATTTTCCAAATCATAACCCGGTTGATTTCCTGTACAGGTATGAACAATTGCCATACTCATCCATTCTTTATGCGGCCAAAGTGCATCATCTGTTGTCCCGTCGGAAGAAATTATCAGATGTTTGTATGGATCATTATTTTTGATATAGGTTGCTATTGAATCTTGGAATAATTCATTCGATATTTCTTCATTCATTATCTCCCATGTCAATATATTGCTATATTTCGATAATCTTTTTAAAACCATATCACAATATTTCTTCTGAACTGCCAGGTCATCAATTGTTGGCTTGAAATCAAAATATAATACAATATCAAATCCAATCCCATGCTCTCCCGCCAGTTTTATTCGTTCCTCAACTTGTTGCCAGTATGGCAAATTAAAAGTAGAAAAATCAGGATTATTTCTCGTTCCACCCCAAGGCCACAAATCATAATGTAAACTATCCTCATACGGAGTGCCCTCTAAACAAACCCTTATTACATTTGCCCCATGTTTTTTTGCATTTTCAAGAACTTTATCAGGATATTCACATAAAAAATATGCCCAAGCCGTTTTGTTGAGAATATAAAGAAAATTTCCATTTTCATTAACAAGCTGATGTTTATATGTTGTACTTACCCTGTAAGGTGAATCCCACGGTTTTTCAAATGAGACCGGTTCTATTGTAGAATTGTTCGAAGAACAAGAAAACAAAACTAAGAAAGCTAAGAAGAAGAAGAAAAAAAAATTCTTCAAAAATTCTAAAACTCCACTTCTTTTCATTCTAACTAAAAAATTTTGCATGATAACATTTGAATTTAATTTCATCACAGAACATTTTTGTTTAAAACTGAACGTAATAGCTATAATAATCATCTCTCTTGTCAAAATCATACAACCTTTAGCCGGATACAAATGCAACAGAAACTTTTTCTGGTACATTTTCGCTTCGCACATTTAAACAGAAATAGCGTTGTTGTAAACATCCTAAAGGTTTATCCATCTACTTGACGACAAATTGCCCCGTAACCTCGTCACTCCCTTTGTATCCGTAGCGAACGGCTTTTATACGTATCGTATGAGTACCCTTCGACAAATGTAACGGGCCGTTATATAACTTCCACGCCGGCTTATCCCCTTCTTCCATCGTATAAACAATGGAAGCTCCCTGGGTGGGGCAGTAAAAAGATACCGTCATCGGCTCTGAAAACGTTCCTCCTGTCCGGTAATTTTTCAATCCCCTGTCTTCCGCCGCATTTACAATAAAATAGGGTTCGTCCGTTACCGGTTGTTTGCCTCCCGGCCACATTTGTTCGATTATTTCCGATTCGTTCAAATGACCCATATCTCCGGTTTCAATTGTCCACTTATCCAATTGAGATCGCATTTGCAAAAGAATGCCTTTATATGCCTGATCCTCTGCCAGATTATGCAACTGAAAAGGATCTTTTCGAACATCATACAATTCTTCGGGCGGTCGTTTCTCGGCCATCCATTTTTTCTGATCGGCATTCAATTTATTTTCGGCATCGAGCCGCATCACCTCCTGCATGATGGGCATCCTGTTCAAATACGGTACCCAGATAGAAAACGGTTCATTGAGATAAAAATTACGGATGTATAAATAATCTTTGTTCCGTACCGAACGAATCATATCGTAAGACTCATCTACCCGATCACGGGCGGCAAAAACATATTCTCTCGGTTGGGCAGCGTGTGCGCCCAAAAAAGGACGTCCCTGCATATGGGCTGGTTTCGCAACTCCTGCCAACGAAAGAACCGTTGGACCAAAATCGATGGAACTGATCATCTCATCATTCACCGATCCCGGCGTAAGATGACCCGGCCATCGAATAATCAAGGGAATATTGAGGCCGGAATCATACAACCATCGCTTGCATCGCGGAAGTCCGTCACCATGATCTCCCCAGAAAAAAACAATGGTATTTTCCGCCAATCCCTCCTTTTCCAATTCCGTCAAAAGCACTCCTACAACCGAATCGAGACGGGCAACGTTGTCATACATTTTAGCCAGGTTGCGACGAACGATTTCCGTATCGGGATAATAAGGCGGAACCTTCACTTTAGCCGGATCGGTCTGTACCTGTTCGATATCCCAGTTTTGACTTTCATGTGTTCCCATATAATTGAAAACGGAAAAAAACGGTTGATTCTTGTTGGGTCTGTTTTTGTAATGGGCCGTTTTACTGCATTCATCCCAGATGCTTTCGGGAACAGGGTCTATGGCAAACAGATAATCGGTCTTGCTGTTGTTGGTGCAATAATAGCCGGCTGTACGCAAATACTCGGTAAACGCCTTGACATAATGCGGCGGAACAGCCGTAAAGGCAAGCGGATTTTCCACCGAACGACGGTAACCGGTGGTACGCATATGCATGCATCCAATGGAGGTCTGATACATGCCTGTTATGATTCCTGCTCGACAGGGTGCACTGATAGCCGCCGTCGTAAAAACACGGGTAAATCGCATACCTTGTTCTGCTAACCTGTCTAAATGGGGTGTCTGCGCTATTTCGTCTCCGTAACAACCCAAATGCGGACTCAAATCTTCCGTCGATATCCATAAAATATTCGGACGTCGCTCCTTCGTCTGATTGGACAGGGATTGTGCCTTTGCCGACATGCCGCCGGAAAACAAGGCAGGAAATAACCCTGTAAACAATAAGGAGTGGTAAGTAATTATTTTCATTCGATTACGATTTTTTGTTATAAAGAAAAATAATTCCAAGTATTCGGGTTATAAAGTAAATCCATTTTCTCCACCATGCAGTATTTTTATAGTCCCATTCCATTCAAAAATTCCGGCTATTTCGTCAGGCAAGATTATCCTTGTTCGTAAACCTCTCTTTACCTTTTTATATTCCACTTCAATTCGTCCTTTCGGATGCGGCATATCCGCTTTCACTTCTTTCAATTCGCCCAAATGCGGTTTAATTTTAACGGCATCGAATCCGATGTTTGCCGGTTTTATTCCGCATACAATACTTAGCATGTAATAAGCCGGGTGGGCGCTCCAGGCGTGGCAGTCGGAACGGTCGTGGGAAGCAAAACCGGTTTCGCCACAAGTAGTTAAACCTCTATCGATAAAATTATGCCAGAAATCCAGATTTTCCAAAAAGAGTTCCTCGTTCCCTGTTTTTTCCATCGCTTTAAACAGGAAAAAGGAAAAATAGGAGCTGGCTATCTCTTCGAAACCTTTAAAATTTAAAATGCGGTGCAGTAAATCCGCTTGTTCGGAAAGTGGCACCAAATCGCACAAAATGGCCATAATGTTGGTGTGCTGCGAAAATAATTCCCGGTCGGCATAATCCCTAAACAGTTGTTTTTTACTGTCCCAGCAACTAGTATAAACCGCCACCTTTATTCCACTCGAAAGTTTTTCCCAGTGCCTGGCACGTTCTGCCATACCGATTTCCCGGTAAAGCTTTGAGGTGCAATCGAGGGTGTGGGCAAAGTAAAGGGTCAGCAGGGCCGACTGCTGCATTTCCCGTTTTTCGTTTGGCCTGGGAATGCTCCCTTGGGTAATGCTCCAGTCGATAAAATTCTGGTTTTTTACGGTCCCAATCAACCCGCTTCGTTCATCGAGATGACGTTCAAAAAACTTTAAAACTCCTTCAATTTTATCGTAAAACTGCGCCACGAAAACCGAATCGCCCCGCATGAAATAATAATCGTGCAGCGTTTGTATCCACGCCATCGACCATGTTCCCATATCAAAGTCAAAACGTGAAGGGTACGCCGACTTAAACAAGCCGGTTTCCTTGTTTTCCGATTGATGATATAAACGAAGCACCTCTCGTAGCAAGCGATCATCGGTCGAATGGTAGGTTGAAATAGCAGCAATAGGACGATTATCACCACCGTAACTCAGTTGCTCATAATATGGCGTATCGTAATAGGTTTCACCTGAGCACATTTGCAACGTGCGTTGACACATTTCGAAAATTTTGTTCAGACGTTCATCATCGCTTTCGAAGGTTGCCGTCTCCCTGTATGGATAACCTGAATATTCCAGCATGTATGAACTGATATCCAACGGTTCATTTTTGGTTTCTACGTTAAACTGCACGTACCGGAAACAGCGCTTCCATAGCGGACGGAATGTCCGTTTTTTACCGTCAGGATGAAAAATGTCCCACACACCAAACATGTTCAGATTATTTACAGAATCACGATGTGCTTTAAGGTTCACCTTTTCATACAACGCCTCCGCATATTTTATCTGTATGCGGCTGCCTGCACCGCCATTTACGGTCAGTTCAGGATAACCCATAGTCAACACTTCAAAATCGACCAAAATTTCGGCTTTTGTATTGGCAGGAACCGTTATTGAAGATTTTCCATCCCAGTTTCCCAGAGGAATGCCGGCGCCGGTTACTTTTCTGATTTTTGCCGGGGAAACCAAATGGTCGGCCATAAAGGGAATGTTCCTCGGCACAAGGTTCCACGGGGGTTGTTTATCGAATTCCAGCGATTCAGCGGCGAGCCAGTGGCTGTCGTCAAAACCAATTGTTTCCCAGCCCCACGGATACTTTTCGGCAAAAACCTCATCGCCTCCGCCACAGGCATAAAAGCCGTAAAACCAACGCTCATCGAATAACATTTCGTCATATGAAATTACTTTGTAACCCGGATTTTTATAAACTTTCCACTCCGTACCTGTATTGATCCGGTTAAATTTTTCATTTTCAACCTGAAGCATAAAAGCGGTTTGAGAAGAAATAAAAGCCAGCGGTTTATCCTCTCCTCCATTATATACCAGTGCTGCAAGCAAGTTTTCTCCGCGACGCAAAAAAGGTGCAATATCGATAACATCGTACTTGTAGGTTTGTAAATCGCCTTTTGCCGGACCATAACAAACCCGTTGCCCGTTCACAAACAAATTGTAGCGATTATCAGCCGAAACATAGATTATCAGCTTTTCAGGCACTTTCTTCAAATCGAAGGTTTTCCGGAAATGATAAACACCATAAACCGTTTGATTGGCCGTTGGGTAGGAAATCCAGGGGTCGGGTTGAGCAAAGACCGAATTTGAAGTGTAAATCAGCAAAACAAATAACAAATTTTTGATTTTATTGCCGTTGCTTTTTCGTATCAGTGCAAACATTTATGCTGCTTTTTTGATTAAATTTTATTTTTCTTTTGTGATTACCCGCGGGCTGTTATATAATTCCCGAACTTGTTCTTTTGTGTTGTGTGTCCACGGGAAATGCGCCCAGCACATAAACCAGGTCCATTGGGGCTGCTGTTCCAGTATTTCAGGGGTAGGTAAAACTCCAACTTCACCCAACGCAATAACTTTTCCTCCGCCCAATTCTACCAGTTGGTCGTGATGCGACTGCTTATAATCGGCTTTATAAATGTCGGCTGCCAAAACATCCACGTAATCGTTTCCCGGATAAAAAAGTTCATAGGCATAGGCTTCATCATCTTTCCAGTCGCGTGGAGCATTGGCATTCCAAACCCAAATGAGGTTATTCAGTTTGTGTACATTCACATACCTTTCATACATCATCTTCCAAAGTTTCTGAATTCCATTTTCGCCGGGGCGGTTTCCATACCAAAACCACATTCCGTTCATTTCGTGGTAAGGCCGCCAAAGCACAGGAATTCCGGCATCCCTGAACTTCTTCAGAAATTCGGCACGCTGGTCGATTTTTTCCAGCCACATAACATGGTAAGGGGTACCGGGAGTGACAATTTGTTCCCATTCTTCGTCGGTTACCATTCCCTGAACACTACGAGAAAAACCCATACTGTCATGGTGAAATGGTTTTACCTGATGGTACATCAGTGTAATTATCGAGCCATTCTGATATTGGCGCTGAGCTTCTTCAAACAGGGCTTCACTCATGTGAGATAGATCGGTGCCCCAAACCACAGGAGTTTTTCCCGTGATTGCAACAATGGAATCGGTTGAACGGGTCAACTCATGCGGATAATTGTGTTGCCCCGAAAGAATTTGTTTTCCACTGATGGAATAAAGATACTCCAACAATTTCCGTGCTTCGGTTGTGGCATTTGAATTAACCGGTTTAATTTGAGGGTTCGTGCAGGATGAATTCAGCAGTAAAAACATTCCTGCAACACTAAAAAATCTTGTCACTTCAATAAAAAAAGAATTTTTCATTTTCAACTATTTTTTAAGGTATGAATGTAAACCACGGGCTTTCCGTGTGATTTTGACTGAAAAGCGGAAGCAGTTCGGCCACCTTTTCGGGCATCTGCTCAGCCAGCTGGCGTTTGAATACGCGGGGCACCGTAACAGCCCAAATCATTGTACCCGAGGTCATCGACCATAATGTAAATGATGTTAGGCCGACGTGTTTTTCCCTGCTTTTCGTTGCACGACGAAGCAGTCAGCAATGTTACACCGGTTATAACTGCCGTACCAAAACGTTTTATGAAATATTTTTCATACATATTTCTCATTTTACTTGAATTTACGTTTCAATTTTGTTTTTATCCCTCAATTACTTGGTGGTTGATAATCAGGATTTGGAACCGGCATTTGTGCATTTACACTTTTTCGCCATTCAGTCAGCAACCGGTACATTTCGTTTGTTTTTGCCTTCATCGCATCCGAAAGGTCATTCGATTCCGAAATATCCTCCTCCAGATTGTACAATTCGAGTGTACCGGTTTCATACAATTCTATCAGTTTGAAATCACCCATTCGAACTGAACCGGCCGGGCGGCCCAACTGGTTCGAGAAATGCGGGTAGTGCCCAAAAAGCGGCCTTTCGTAATCCTGCTTTTTTTCAGGTTTTAATAAAAGCGGAACGATGCTTTTACCATCCACATTTTCTGGAATTTCAGAAATTCCCGCCAGTTCGCAAAATGTGGGTAGGTAGTCGATGCTGCTGAAATAATTTTCCGAAACCTTCCCGGCCTGAAGCTTCTCTGGCCAGCTAAAAATTGCCGGCACACGTATTCCCCCTTCGTAAATGTGGCCTTTCCATTTTCGTAAAGGCGCAAGATTGGTGGGTGTCGGGCCCAATTCATCCAATCCAAGTCCGCCATTATCGGAGGTGAAAACCACAAGCGTGTTTTCGATCAGGCCGTTTTCTCTGAGCGTTTCCATAATCCTGCCCACTCCGTCGTCGATACTCTCCACCATGGCAGCGTAATAGGGATTAAATTTTTCTTCTGAGCTGCCATATTTAAAAAAGTATTTCCGCAATTTGTCGCCACGCGGCACAATAAAAACGTGTGGCGCTGAATACGACAAATAAAGAAAAAATGGTTTTTTGCTGTTTTGCTGAATAAATTCAACACCGTAATCGGTAAGTTTATCGGTCATATAGTTTGTTCCGTTGTCGGTAAACTCATTCTGGTACGAATCGATATAAATGGAGTAGTTATAATAATCGAGCCCGTTTTTGCCAATCATCCTCGAATAATCAAACCCCTGTTCCCATGGATTTTGGCCTTCCGCATTACCGAGGTGCCATTTGCCCACCATCCCGGTGGCGTAGCCTTTGGTTTTCAGCAGTTCGGGCAGCGTGGTTTCGCTGCCTTCGAGATAAGGTTTCCAGTTGGCGGGCAACACTGGCGAGTTTTCATCTTTGCGCTCGCCTTTAATGTAGTTGGTAAGCTGCAAACGGGCCGGATATTTGCCCGTCATAATGGAAGCCCTTGTTGGCGAACAGACCGGGCAGGATGCATACGCCTGTGTAAAACGGATTCCGGTTTCAGCCAGTTTGTCGATTTGCGGCGTTTCGTTGAATTTATTGCCGTAACAACTTAAATCGGTCCAGCCCAAGTCATCGGTAAGTATAAAAACAATATTGGGTGGTGTTTCAGCAAATTGGGCATCAGCAATATCGGAAAATCCCACAAAAAAACCAACAGTAAAGAGTAACGATTTTGTTTTCATTTTCAAAATAAATCATAAGTCCCTTCAAAAAGTCGTTTTCGACTATTTATTGACAGTTGTAACTTACTGATAATCAAATAATATTTTGTAAAAATTACTCCGAATAACGTAATCGGAGGGGACCCAATCATCAAATTATAAAAAAGCAATAACACTATTTGGATACTTTCCCTTTGCTAACCTATTTCCCCGGAGCTTTGAAACCTGCATCTGCATCATCGAGTACCAATATCCAATCTGAATTTTCACCCAGTTGTGGCGGAATAAAAGTACGGGTTCCCTCATTCGAAAAATTCCCTATTTTCTGTGCTTTTCCATTACGTGGATTATACCACCATGCGGTTACTTTTTTACCCGAAATAACATCCATTCTTACCGTAAACGGCCTGCCCACAGGCACATAAACCATAGCATATGAACCATTTTTATCTCGTGTAGCTACAAAACGATACCGTCCGGCACCGGGTACCGAAGTTTTTACATCATGGGGTACAATTACCGAATCATCGGGAATGCGTGTGAGGAAAGGTCTCGACTCCATTAACCGTCTGCCGAACTGCATCTGCTATGCCCCGGGCTGATCAACAGCTTCGTACCACGGCAGCAAAGGAAAATTGATCGGATCACGGCCCGGCTGCCACATCTGCCAGACAGAATGATGTCCGTAAGTATGACCAAAAGCACCACTGAACAAATCCCAATAAAGGGGGCGTCGAACATCGACAGAAACAGAATGTCCGTTTCTTTCCGCATTGAATTCAATGGGATGATCTTCATAAAGCGGCTCACCATCCATCACCGGTTTTGTGGGTGTACGATTATAGTCCTTCAAGGTGTTTTCATAACTTCCTGTGAAATTCGGCGTATGCCCGTTCTGCCGCATGTTGAAGTCGAGCCACTCTTCCTCGTGGAAATACTCGGCAGAGCCCCGCCCTCCCGGCGGATGAAAAGTAATCAAATGAGCGCCACCGTCTCCTTGGCGTAAACCTGAAGCCATAGCCCTGATGATTTTTCTGTGTTCATCCTTTTCAATGGGTCGGTCTCCTCCGATAATCCAAATAATATTGGGAGAATCTTTATAGCGCTTACCGAGAATTTCCCCATAGGATGCCGCATTTTCAGGAGTAAAAATCTCGGGGCCGAACCCCCATTTCTTATTCCATTTATCACCCCAAGTAGGCACCAAACCGATGAACAATCCTTTTTCTTCAGCCTTTTTAATTACCCAGTCCACATGACGGAAATAGGCTTCGTTAATCTTTGTGGGATCATTGTCGATCAATGGTTTTTCGCCTTCGGCATTCGGCGTATTCAATCCGTCACATTCGGCGCCTAAAATAACTGCCTGAATAACGGTAAATCCTTTTTCTCTTCGGTTTTCCAAATATGTTTCGGTCTCCTCTTTATTCAACCGGTGAAAAAGTTCCCATGCCGTGTCGCCCAAGTAAAAAAACGGCATGCCATCTTCAAACACCAAAAACCGTTTGTTTTCGGACACCATCAGCTTTCCATGAGAAAAATCAACAGACTTTCCCCTCCATTTCATATCCTGTGCATGAAAAGAGAAAATTAAAAAGCATGCTCCAATAAATAATATTCCTACTTTACACTGATTTGTCATTTTTGTTTATGTTAAAAAAATAAATTTTTACTTCAATAAAATATTGCCCATTTCACTATCAAGGATTGCAGTATTTTGAGGGGGCATATTCAATTCCACTGTTTTGCCATTCCGCAATAAATATCCCTTTTCCCTCCACTCTTGGAATGTAAAACTAGATGCTACCTCCCAGCAGCAGAGACTTGACACAATCGATAAATTACTTTTGTGAGTTTATCGCAACTCTTATTTGTACTCAACCATTATGACATGTTCCCCTTCCGGGATATGTTCAACAACAACATAAGTGCTGGATTCTACCTTTTCAGTTTTTATCGATACCGATTTATTATCCACGATAACCTTTGAAGGAATTTTACCGATGGGTAAGATCAATCTTACTTTATAATTCAACGGATCGCCATTCACAGTTAATTGCATTCTGTTTTGATTTTTCTCTTGTAGATAGTGATAGTTGACCTTTTTATCACTTGCCGGATAATGAATTGTAATTTTAACATCATCCTTTCCTGCAACTAACCAGCGCGGTGAAAGTTCAACCGATTGAAACAATTGACCCCTATCCACTACCCCTGCCAATCCTTCAATTAAGGCACTCATGACTGCTGCCTGTCCCCAATTATCCGGTATTCCTGCATCGACAGTACCGTCAGGACGATATGCAACCGGCAAGTCACCATGATGTTTTCGAACTAAATCCAACAGTCGATTTAGAATATCTACCCCGTAACTTTCCATCCCATGCTGAAACGCGGCTTTTGCCAATTCTCCTGCAATAATAGTATTCACTCCACCGTTCATATAAGAGCCCGGTTGGTAATCGGCAAAATGGGGTTCAACGGGAGGATATATTCCAAACCATTCGGCAAAACTGTTTAATACATTTTTCTCTTTCAGAGATTGATAGGTTTTAATTATAGAAACGGCCATATCGTGGGTGGGCAAACCACGATTAATATCATAGGGATTGGACAGACTCAACGTATTTTTCTGGTCCATGTGTAGGTAAGAGGGCATAGGATCGTCCGGAACAAAGTGGGCATAAAATTTTCCGTTCCAACAAAGCTGATTCGTTCGAATGCGAATTATCTCGGCTTGCTTAGCCCATATTTCGGCTTTTCCGGGTTCATCCATCGATTGATACATTCTTGACAACTGGGTGCATGCTGCATATAAACCACTGTTGTCGCCATGCATAATTCCCATGGGGGTGTTCTCGTTAATATTAAAAATGCCGTCCTGAACATCCCCTCCCGCTCTCGTATATTCTTCACGAGTTGTGGGCAGCTGCATAAAGTCCCAGGTATCCAGCGTATATCCGCGTTTAATCAGCTGGTATTTTTTCGACCATCTTAACGGATCGTTCATCGAATAATACAATCCTTTCTCCAAATTATTCATCCATCGATGCAGGTATTCATTATCTCCCTCAGCCTGCCAAATATACCAAGCACCTTCTACCAACAAATATTCCAAGTCGGCTTCCACCGGCAACCGATGCATTTGGGTCTTTTCACCGGAAAAAATTTTCCAGTAACGATGATCGAAAAGATTCATTCGGTGATTTTCCGGTGCTGTAATAGGCATATAGTAATCGTAATAGAGACCTTCTTTAGTTTGTCTTTCCATAAAAAGTTCCCAGAAACTGCTTATATCCGAGACAAAGTATTTCATGGCTTTGACCACATGGGTATTGTCCCGTATCCAAGGGACAAACTGGGTTCGTTCTTTACCTCCCAACGTAACTTTTCGTGACTCGTCGGAATCGAGAAGACGCTCCTTTATACGGTTAAATAATTCCTGATATTCTCCTGCTCCTTCCCCAAATGTGGTTTGAGCCTTCATCGTTGGGCCCATCAACAACTGAAAACAAAAAATGAAAATGATAAAAAGCGCTTTCATTATTCTTTCAATTTTAAATAGGTAAATTAATTTTTACAACATAGCAATAAAAAACGATTGTCAATACTTCGCATCAAAACCGTCTAAAAACGCTTAGAAAGAAATCTTTTTCAAAAATTCCGCACTCGACTCCAGACAGCCTATTCCATTGGGTTCATTGTCACGTTCAACCATATAGTGTTTGATCTCCTGCTTTTCAGCTTCTCTGAAAATGGGTACAAAATCGATAATTCCTCTGCCGGGACAAATAAAATCACCATCAGGAGCCATATCTTTCACATGCAAAACTGAAATTCTCCCGGCATATTTCCTCAACACTTGAAGAGGATCCGATCCTCCTTTTTTTACCCAATAAATATCCATTTCGCACTGAACTAATTGAGGGTCAGTATTCTCCATCAAGTAATCAAAAGGTAGTCCTTTTTCCATGGCATGAAATTCCAAATTGTGATTATGCCACAATAACGACAGACCGTTTGCTTTTGCTCGGGCCCCTACTTCATTGAGCATTCTGGCCGTTTTTTTGCAGTCCTCTAAAGTAAATGGCCCTCCTGTAAGCCATGGCCAGTAAATTACAACATACTTTACTCCTAAGACATTTATTCGGTCAAATTCTGCCTGAAGTTGATCTGCTGTAGCCGTAAAATCAATGCCTGAAGCCACAAGTTTTAAACCGATTTCATTACAATAATCAACAAACTCCTTAGACGAAGGAGCATACTCGTCGCCTCCCTCTATTTCTGAAAAGCCAAATGCTACCGCCTTTTTTAAAGTCTCTTTCCAATCGGCTTTCATTTCCTTATCGACAATTCCAGCAATAAAGCCAATCTTTCTAAGTTTACTGTTGCTTACAAAATCCATTGAAATCGCATGGTCGGCAAATAATAATCCCGTAGCTACCGTCATGCCTTTCTTTATAAAATTCCTCCTGCTTCCCATTTTTTTCGTTTTACTCTTATCTTGTTTTTACCATCTTCTAAACTTCAGGCAAATGCCACGGCTTGCGATACTCGGGAAATATCAATTCATTGGCCCTTTCGCAATTGGTAAACCGATTGTTGACATCATCCCACTCAAGGACTGTTTGTTCTACACGTCCGGCAATATTCGGAATATGAGCATGCAATGCAGCTGCCCTCCCCACCTCTGGAGGACAGGAAGGGGTCTCACGACTCTTCACGCAATGCAGAAAATTATCTACATGCTGGCGATGGGATTCGCTCCCCTTGTCATAGGAAACAGCTTTTGCCTTCGGCATTTTCTTTTCTTCGTCCCATTCGGGATATAAACGATATTTCAGACGATCGGCACAGATCGTGGCATTATCTCCAATAAATTGCACTCCATAAGATGAATCAAAAGGTCCCTGCTGAATGCCCGCTGTCATATCCCAGGTGATGACATAATTTTTTTTCGGAAAAATAACGTTCATGGTGTCGAAAGTATCCCGGTGCATGACTTTGGGACAAAGATTCGCAGCGTAAGTGATCACTTTTTCCGGTCCCTCGACCAGATCAGTTGCCCAAAGACCCATATCGATAAGATGCACCCCCCAATCGGACATTAAACCTCCTCCGTAATCCCAAAAATGTCTCCAACTACCATGAAAACGATTGGGATTAAAAGGACGTTTCGGAGCAGGCCCAAGCCACATATCATAATCCACCCCGGGCGGCACCTCACTGTCAGTTCGAGGAAGAGCTCCCAACCCATAATTAAAATTGGCCCAGATGTTCACCTTGCGCAATTTTCCTATTTCGCCGGATTTTATCAGATTCATTACATCTTGAAAAACTTTACTGTCACGCTGTTGTTGACCTACCTGCACCACACGTTGGTATTTCTTTGCGGCCTTGACCATTATATTGCACTCGCCGATAGTATTGGCCATCGGTTTTTCTACATACACATCCTTTCCTGCCTGACAAGCGTCTACCATTATCAAACAATGCCAATGATCGGGAGTACCGATGATCACGGCATCCACATCATTTCGCTCGAGAACTTGTCGATAATCACCGTATAAAGCAGGTTGCTGTCCATAACGGTTTTTCACTTCTTGTGCCTTAGTGTTCAGTACATTTTTATCCACATCGCAAAGAGCAACACAATTTACCATCCTCGTATCGAGGTGATGTTCCAAAATGCCGAAACCCATATTATTGCACCCTATCAATGCCACATTCACTTTATCCGATGGCGCAACTACAGCCGACCATACGCGTTGAGGAAGAATCGTAATTGTCCCTATCGCTGAAGCAACCATGGTCGATTTTTTAATAAAACTTCTTCGCGTTAAATTCATTTTTGTCGAAATTAAAAAGAGTAAGATCAAATTTATAAAATTCATTTAAGAACAATAACATGTTTTCCTGAAACATGCCGGATAGTAAGAATGCCTCCTCCTTCTGGAAGTGATTTCCAATACCAAGTATCTCCATTTCCCGAATTTTCAAGAATCTCACGTTCACCAACCAAAATCGATGAAGGTTTCATCGTCATGCGAATTACTTCTTCGGATTCGGTATCAAACGTAAAGTAGGAAATCAATGCACGCGATACCTGTTTCTCGTCTATTTCCGGAATCGAGAATTTATTAATGCCATCTCGATATCTTACCCGGCTCAAAATGGTTGTAGAAAAAAGAATGTGATTTTCATTTGACGGAGATAAACGGGGATCTACCGCCATTGCTCGCAGGTAATGACGAACATAATCCCCATAGCCATCTGTCATCCAAACATCATCTCTGGGATATCTGTTCTTGCCATCCCAATCCACCATATACGTCGCCCAATTTAACTGCCTTACCACATTTAAATATCGACTGCTGTCTCCTGTCAGAGCAATATATTGTAATTCAGTCGAAGCCTGACGTGAGGTATGACTATTCCCCGGTACCTGATACGCTGTCTGTTCGTTTACCACAATTACACCGTATTTTTCCCATTCTTTATTCTCCAACGTTTTGTAAACCCAATCGAAAATTCCCGCTACTTCTTTTCCCCAATCGGGAAAGTATTCTCGATGATTCATGATAAACTGCGCAAAAGTAACAGCATTGATTTGTGTGTCGCTCCACCCCGGAATATCTTCGAAAAAAGGTCCCCATTTGTTGGTCTTTAAGGGGTATTTCTTCATCCAAGAAAGAAGAAGATTGAAAGCCTTTCTATAAGCTCCGGGATTACCGGCATTTAATTTTTCGAGAACGAGAAAAAGTTCCAGCGTTCCTGAATAGTTCGTCGTATAAGAAGCTAAACCTGCATCGGAACCATCGCCTTTGTTGCTTTTCAATCTCCCGATTTGACCCGTTATGGCATTTACCCTAAAAGGCATGGGAGAATTGTCATTATCTCCCTCTTTCATGTGAGCAGCAAGTGTGTTGGCAATGCTTACCGCATGATCGAGATACCCTTGAAATCCCGTCATTTTATAGAGTTTTGTTAACTCAAAGCCAAATGATCCTGCTTTGTCAGGCTGAGTAATGTCTTTCCCTAAAATCATGTCTCCATCATATACCCCCGAATATATTAATGTATTATATGGATACGGAATATGTGGCCATACTGCATTAGAAGGAGACAACGAATGGGTAAGATAATAATCCGCAATAAATTTCATGTTCTCCTTTACCGATTCGTTGCCGGTATAATTATACAATAATTGCCACGACGAAAGTGCCATCGCAAACTGGTCTCCACCGATCCCCCGCCAATCGTTAAAGTCGGGTTGCCACACCTGGTGATTCATGTAATAAGGCAAACCGTTCATGTCCCTCCGCATCGATTCCCAAAAATCCCATATCTTCTTTATTACGAAATCGTATGCAATGGCGGGATTATCATTATACCACGGTAAAATTGAATGATCCGACGGATCGAGCTTAATCGAATGATATCCCAGCTGATTCATATTCCACGCGAGTTGAACGTCTTGAGATAAGCCATACAAGCTAACAAGGGAAAATAAGAGTAATGAAGGGAAAAATTTTAGTTTCATTTTTTATTCGATACCTATGGAAAACTTAAGGAAGTTCACGAAAAAGAAACCCTCCAAAAAGAGGGTTCTTTTTCATTAATCGAAGGATCAATAACCTACATTTTGATTCATATTCGGATTTTCCACCACTTCTTGCTCAGGTAATGGGAAATTTACGTTATAGTCTTCAAACTTGAAATTAGGATCAAGCGATTGAAAATCCCAGCTTTTAAGATCAATTTCTCCGGCTATATGCCGACGACGCAAATCCCACCAGCGATGGCCTTCCTCAAAAGCCAATTCAAGGCGGCGTTCTTCAAAAATCCATTCCAACACTTTTTGAGGATCGGTTTCATTTACATTTCGATCTGCCGGGACTTCGGAATATTCATCTCCTGAATTTCGAGCACGTTCTCGAATTTGATTAATCAGTCCAATGGCTTCCGATAGACTACCATTAGAACGAACAATCGCTTCAGCTTTAAGCAATAATACATCAGCATAACGCAAAATTCTCGGATTATTCACGCTAAGTTCATAATCCTGCCCACCCCATCCTTTTGCATAAGCAGTATTCCGAATATATTTTTTAACATTCAGCTTTACGTCGGGATTTAAGTCTATATTGTATGTTCTTCTAAAATCGCCATCATTGTAAGCATCTTTAATGGAAGCAGTTGCCGTATAATAAGAATTTCCGATCCACGAAGGTTTTTGGGTAAAAAAACCATAATAGGCCCCTATCTCACCAATAACAGCAAAATTGTCGTTATCCAGAAATGGATTAACATCGGAAGGACTACTGTTTGCCTGATATTCAAAAAGCGATTCTTGGTTATTTTCAAAATTCACATCGAAATTCTGGCTGTATTTCGGAGCAAGGCTAGCACTGTTAATTTTATTGAAATCGGTAATTGCTTCCGTAAAATCGGTGGTAGCTTTCTTCACACTACCTCTGAATACCAAACATTTTCCACGAAGACCGTAAGCTGAATTTTTGGTAACCCGTCCTTTCATGTCGGCTGACCAACTATCGGGAAGCAACTGCGCAGCTTCCGCAAGATCCTCGATTGCCTGATCAAGCAATTCTGTATCCTTCGAATTGGGAAGATAACCATCGGCTATTTTAGTAATTCTTTCCGTGACCAAAGGGGCTGTTCCAAAAACATTCCAAAGCTGCATATACATGTAAGCTCTAAGAAAAAGGGCTTCTCCTTTGTGAAAATTTTTAAGCTCGGGCTGTTTTTTGTATGCAAAATCGGCGTTCTCCTCAATTTTTTGCAGCATATAATTCGCCCTGTTAATTAACTGATAAGCATAAGTATAAAACATGGTCACTTGCCAATTACTTCCATTAAGACCTGAAAAATTTTCAAGAGCATTGGTTGATGGGGTTGTTAAATCATCGCTCGGTAAATGCCAAATCGGCGCAGTATTGTCATTCTGGCTTCCTCCAAATCTGTAAAAGAAACCCAATTTTTGATAAATCCCTCTTATTCCTTCCTCCATTTGAGATTCATTCTGAAAATAAGTAGCCTCTGTATCGCCGATGGGTAAAAGATTAACCGTATCATCACTGCATGAATATTGTATCAAAGTGAAGATAAATAAAATATAATATAATAATTTCCTGTTTTTCATTTTTATTCTCTTTTAAAATTAAAAACTTAAATTAACGCCAATATTAAAAGTAATTGGAGTATTAATGTTTTCCGGATCAAGATCGTTATATGGTGAAATAACAAAAAGATTATTTCCTGCAATATAACACCGTAGGTTATTTAGACCTAACGTTTTAAGTATATTTCCTCTGAAATTATAACCAATCTGAAAATTCTGAAAACGAAAAAAAGCTGCACTTTCAACATGACGATCGGATATTCTGTTATTCCCTGATGGATCATCCTGAACTGCCCGCGGAATGGAAGCAGAAGGATTTTCAGGTGTCCATCTCTTACGATAATCTGCTAAAAAGTGCTCTCCAAAACCGCCAATACTTTGTTTACCAAGCGTATTGATCTTCTGAACATCACCAACACCCATGAAATTCAAAGTAGCATCCCAATTTTTATAATTCAAATCAAAACCTAAACCATAATAAAAACCCGGAATTGTTTTTCCTAAATAAGTTTGATCATAAGCATCAATTTGTCCGTCAGGTTTATAACTCTTAAATGCTCCTTTGGGATCAGCTTCTGTTGGTGCCCCGTAAAGGTCAACAAAAATCACATCCCCGGGAGCTTTTTGTGCATCACGGCCGGGATCTTTAATCTTGGACTGATAATCGGCAACCTCTTGTTCCGTTTGGAATATTCCTGCCGTTTTATACCCGTAAATATAATTCATTGAATATTCTTCTTCGATACGAGAATTTCCCATGGTAACCGGCTGGCTTTCATAAAGTTTTTTTATCCGATTTCTAACAGTTGTAAGGTTTCCCGAAACAGAATACCCCAAATCGCCCACATTGTCGGTATAGGTAGCCTGAAATTCGAATCCCCGGTTTTCAACCTGCGCAAGATTGACTACCGGACTATTAAGCACTCCAATAAGCCGAGGGATACTAATGGTTTGAAGAATACCATCAGTAAAACGATTATAATATTCAGCCGTAAAAGTCAGTCTATTTTGCAGTATAACAGCATCGAAACCAAAATTACTCGTAGTAACCGTTTCCCAACTCAAATCTTTAACAGGAAAATCACCCAAAGCAGCAGCAGGATAAATTATGCCTTCGCCCGGTTCACCACTACTTCCGAAAGCAGCTTTCGGGTTCATATTAACTAACGAGAGAAATGCATAGTCCCGTGTTTCCTGATTCCCGGTTTTCCCCCATCCGGCGCGAATTTTTAAATCGTCAAGCCATTCCAAACCTTCCATAAATGGCTCGGAAGAAATACGCCATGCTCCAGCAACAGAAGGAAAAGTACCCCATTTGTAACCGGGTCCAAATTTCGAAGAACCATCCCGTCTGACAGTTACATCCACATAATACTTACTGTTGAAATTATAGCTTAAACGACCCATGTATCCTTGAAGTCCCGACCTATTACGTTCGTAAAGTGCCCCTTTGTTTTCAGGATCCCATCCTTCTTCTATACGTCTCTGGTCCCAACTGGTTAGGGGAGATTCTCGGTCTATGCTCATTTGAGTAAAATTCCATTTTACCCGTTGATCCATGGCATTAAATATGAAATCCACATTATGCTTCCCGAAACTGTTGTTGTAACCCACCAAAAACTCTTTTACGATATTAATGTTATCAAGAACTCTCCTCCCATAAAGATTTCCTCTTGATTCCGGATAAGGGGTTCCTCTATCATTTTCAAAAAGCCCTCTATCCATCTCATCGTAATTTTCCCTAATGTTCGTGTAGTAATCGAAACTTACGGTTCCTTTTATTCGCAATCCATCAAAAGGGCTTATTTCAGCATAAACACTACCCAAATTGCGCTTAAGATCAAATTTAGTGGTCATTAATTCGGCACGGGCAAGAAAATGGCTTCGGGTTGCCATGCCATAACCATATGATCGGAAGACACCATCAATTGTTCTACCCGTTGGAGCATAACCATAAGGACCATCAGGATCATAAATGGGCTGCCAAGGAGCTCGAAACGCCGTCGTCAAATTAGCTCCTTCATTCGTATTGGTTTGAGTAGAAACAAATCGATATGATTCACCGACTTTCAACCATTTCGTCAATTGATGATCGGAATTGGCAAATAGGTTATAACGGTCAAATTCACTTCTAAAAAAAGCATTCTGCTGATTGGAATAGCCGGCACCAACAGCATAAGTTGAAGTTTGATTTCCTCCTGAAACGGAAATGTTGTAATCCTGAACCGGTGCATTTTCAACCAATGCCGCTTTCACCCAATCTTCAGTATAATCGCGGCTATTCCCAAGATAATTGGGTGATGTTTTGTCGAAAAGCGTATAATGCCAGTCGGGCACATAGGCAGGATTGGCCTCTTTAGCCTCCATGCTCCAATCGACATACTCTTGAATAGTGGCCATCTTGTAACGTTTGAAATTATTTTGAATCCCGTAACGGGCACTTATCCCAACCTGTGGTTTCCCCTCTTTCCCTCGTTTGGTCGTAATCAGAATGACCCCATTGGATGCCCGTACTCCATAAATAGCTGTCGCCGATGCATCTTTCAAGACGGAGATAGACTCTATATCGTTGGGATTAATCATCGAAAGTACATTAACTGGCCCTCTGATATCCTGAGACCGTGCATCTCCTGCCGAAGCATAACCTTCACTCATAGGAACGCCGTCAATCACATATAATGGATCATTATAACCTAATGTACTTACGCCTCTGATACGCACTGTCGGACGGGCTGTCGGATCGCTGCCTGGATTGCTGATATAAACTCCCGGTATTCTACCCTGCATAGCCAATTCCGGCGTCAAAGAATTCTGCTTGATAATTTCTTCGGAAGTAATTTGAGATACAGCACCTGTCAAATCTTTTTTCAAACGAGTTCCATACCCTATGGCTACCACTTCTTGCAGTGCAACGGCTTCTTCCTGCATTGTTACATCAATTCGTGTTCGATTGCCGACATTAATCTCTTGCGTTTGCATCCCGACAAAAGAGAAGACCAATGTGGCATCGTCCGGAACATTGCGTAAAGAATAATTGCCGTCTGCATCAGTTATGGTACCAATAGAAGTACCTTTAATCATTACAGTTGCTCCGGGCAATGGTTGACCATTTGGGTCGGTTACCTTACCTGTAACGGTTCGCTGTTGCTGTTGAACGCTAGCAACATCCGGCAATACTGTCTGGTCGGTCTGCTTTTCGTTACGGAACAACAAAATGTGTTTTCCTACGATACGATACCCTACCCTACCTCCAAACAAACGTTCTAGAATACTTTCGATGCTTTCATTCTTGGCTTCAAAATCTACTTTCGAATTCACATCGATCACATTGTTTTCGTACATGAACGAAAAACCTGTACTTTTTTCAATGCGATTCAACACACTTTTTACGGTTGAGTTTTTCACCGAAAAAGTTAATCTCGTCTCTTGTGCATGACTATCATCCGCTCTGCCGTTTAAAATCCCCAAGCCGGTAATAAGGATGAAAGCCAAAAAGACTTTACATAGGTGAGAGAAAATATATCTCTCTTCATTTTTACTTACTTTTTCCATATCTTTGTGAGGTCAATTTTGTGCAGTTTCCCTGTTCCTGAAGTCTCAAACGGTAATTTGGCCTTCAAGAGGGTTGCTGCGGTTAAACATATTGATTACATTTTTTCTCAGACATACAGGCTTTCCCACGAGAAAGTCTGTATTTTTTTGTTTTTTGATTTCGTCTTTTTCATAAGCAAATTATTTTAATGGATATAACTGATTTTTACTTCTTTGCCGTTAATTTCGTAAGCAATTGGAGTGATAACTTTCATCTTTTCAAGCATCTCGGTTAACGATTCCGTTTTTATCGTGAAAGTATAATGGTGTTTTTCCATTACTGAAGAAGGTTCAATATGAATATTTACCCCATACCACCGCTCCAAATATTTCACTACTTCACTTAGTGGCGTATTATCGAATTGCAATTCGCTGTTTTTCCACGAACTTACCGCATCCGGATCGCCCCTGGTAAAAGAAAGTTGGTTTGTTCTCTTGTCCAACACAGCTTGTTCGCAAGGAGTTAGCAACCGCAATTCTTTTTTATTGTCAGCCACTGCAACTTTCCCTTCACTTACAGTAATTTCTTGAAGATTATCGTCGTTGTAATTTTTTACGTTGAAAGCTGTGCCGTAAACACTCACAGAAAGATAATCCGTTTTTACCCGAAATCGTTTCGATTTGTTCTTGGCCACCTCGAAAAATGCTTCCCCATCTGCCAAAAAAACCTCACGGTCTTTTACATTGAAAGCACCGTTATATTTTAAGATAGAGCCGGAATTGAGCCAAACAATCGAACCGTCGGGCAATACAACCATTGTTTTCTGACCAGGCGGTGCAACAATTTCGGTATATTGTTGGGTGAGCTGATCAACATAAGTAGTATAAAACCAAAAAAAAGCGGAACTTAACAAGACAATGATCAGGATGGCCGCAACATATTTGAACCTCGAAACAAAACGCGCAGCCTTATCTTCATCTATCTGTTTATTGATGGATTCCCACGCTCTTTTTTTATCGGGTTCGAAATAGGAAGGAATGGAAAATGTCAACCTGTAGACCTGAAAAATCTCATAAAACACCTCTATGTTGGTATCATCCTCATCCAACCAAGCGTTCAACTCTCCAAGCTCTTCAGGATTTGCTTCTCCTTTGAAACTCTTCACGACGATATTCCACGGTATGATTCGTTCCATGCTTTTAACTGCCTTTTATATATAAGGCACGTAACTCACCATATACCCCTACATAAATTCTCAATTTTTTTTGTTTTTAACGCAATTATTAAAATTTTGAGGCGAATAATCAGTAATGAGCTAAACATCCTAGCAAAAAAACGCAATCAGGAAAAGAATAAAAAGGTCATCATAATAAGGTTTTAAAAATTCACGCAATTTTTTCAAGGCATTACCCATTTGATTTTCCACAGTCTTCACCGAAAGCCCTAATTCTTCGGCAATCTCCTTGTAAGTAAGGTTTTTTTCTTTACTCAGAATAAAAATTTCGCGACATTTCTCAGGCAAACTTTCAACCGCTTCTCTTATGATTTTTTGTAGTCGATGGTTATCTTCTTGGACTTCCGGAATTTCGTAAGACGTTTCGGATTCTTTTGCTAATCTATCTTGAATACCCGAACGGACTTTTTCATTGCGCAAATAATTCAGACTTTTGTTTTTCGATGCTTTCAGTAAATACGATTTTATGGAAGTTTCGATATAAATATTTTCTTTTTTGTTCCAGAAATAAACATACACATCCTGAACAATATCTTCCGCCATAGCCGGATCATTCAGGTAGATATTGACGAAGTTGCACAGATCGATATAATATTTTTCGAAAAAGAAGCGAAAAGCTTCCTTATCGCCTTCTGCCATCCGTTTAAAAATAAACCGCTCCTCGTCATTTATGTTTTTCATTTCTGCTCATTTTTACAACATCTAAAGATTTTTGCTTATTTTTTCTTTTTCTGAAGTTGCATTATTTGTAAATGCTACAGGCAAAATCGAATATTCTTCGCAAAAAAAATCAATCTTAAAAAGATATCTTCTTAAGATTATTCATTATTATTCATTATCATTCTCTCCATTCCAACAAGGAGTGGATAAATGAAGAAGCGTTCGAACAAAGAAATCTCTTCGCTTCCTTTCCCCATATGCTCCTCCCAATGTATGGCCTACGCCGGGCAAAACCACCAGCTCAAATTCTTTTCCGGCCTTTATCAAAGCATTAGCCACTTGCATGGTCGAAGCGGGATCCACATTATCATCAATTTCTCCCACAATCAACAAAAGATCCCCTTGCAAAAGATGTGCATTCTCCACATTGGAAGAAGCAGCATAATGTGGCCCTATAGGGTAACCCATCCATTGTTCGTTCCACCACATTTTATCCATACGATTATCATGGCAACCACACGACGCTGCAGCTGCATCATAAAAATCGGAATGAAAAAGAACCCCGGCCATAGCATTTTGCCCTCCGGCCGATGAACCAAAAATCCCCACCCGGGTAGTATCCATATAAGAATAGTGTTCAGCCGCAGCTTTTATCCAGCGAATACGGTCAGGGAAACCGGCATCTTTCAAGTTCCGATAACAGACATCATGAAAAGCCTTGCTCCGATTGGAAGTTCCCATACCATCGATTTGTACGATAATGAAACCCAGTTCAGCCAAACCGCTGAAAGGCGACATATAAACACTAAAATTCTTTTGAACGAAAGAACTTTGGGGTCCGGCATAAATGTATTCGATCACCGGATAAGATCGTGTCGAATCAAAAGTCGTAGGGCGATAAATATTACCCCAAATATCCGTTTTACCATCCCTTCCTTTGGCCACAAAAGGCTCGGGAGCTATCCAACCCTTTTCCTCCAGTCTCGAAATATCGGCTTCTTCCAGTGTCATTAACCGATTTCCATCGACAGCATTGCGTAAAGCCGAGACCGGCGGAACATTAACTGTAGAATATGTATCGACAAAATAGCTATAATCGCCGGAAAATTTAGCTTCGTGATTTCTCTTTTCCGGAGTTAAATCAATTAACCCCTTACCATCAAAACCTACTCGATAATAATGGATAAAATAAGGATCCTCATCTTTATTGCGACCACTTCCTCTGAAAATAATGGTCCGATTCTCCTCATCAATGTGTTCAACACCCCTGACTACCCAATTTCCCCGGGTGATTCGGTTTTTTATTTTCCCTGTTTCCCCGTCTATCAAATAAAGATGATTCCAACCATCGCGTTCGGAAGCCCATATCATTTCCCCCGTATTTTTTACATCGTACCGAAAATATTTCCCGCTATAATCAATAAAAGTATCGCTCCTTTCATCAATAATGATTTTCACTTCCCCGGTTTGGGCTGCCACTCTTACCACTTGATAAACCTGATGCCCACGCTGATTAAATTCAAAAGTGAATGCCCGACTGTCGGAATCCCACCTTATATTGGAAATGCTGAATTGATTCTCAAAAGGACGGGTATCCACCTTTATTTGAATCCCCTTTTCAACATTGAACAAAGCAGGCCGATGAATGGGAAGAGCATCACCGGGTTTGAGATATTCCAGCTTATGAAGTCGGGGTTGAAGCTGATCGGCAGGTGAAGATTCAACAAAATGAATGTATCGTTTCTCATTCGGGCGAACTTTAGTTGTAGTCAGATAGCGTGAATCGGGCGACCATAAAATGAAAGACGAATAATAATCTCCGGCCGAACCATCGAAACTCAATTGGGTAATCGTCCGATTTTCAAGATCACGAACAAAAACATTATAATCCCCGATAAATGCTTCCGTTTTACCATCCGGCGATATTACAGGCCTATTTCCCAATTCGTCACGCATCTCTCCCCAATACGACCGGCGCATTCTCTTCTCTACCGGATGAAGCGCTTCCAATCGATAGTCATCGGATAAATAACACCTCCACAAGGTATCTTTTTGTTCAAAAGTGAAACTCAAGGTATCGGAAGAAAATCTCAGATTATGAAGAGGAAGATTCCCGCTCGAAACCTTCGTCCTCATTCTCTGCTCAATACGTTGTGCCAGCCGCTCGTGATCAAAAGCATCCCGCTTGTCTCGTTTTTCGGCATCAACCAAATAAAATCGAATTCCCCGATCGGGAGTTCTTGTTTTATACCACAACACAGCGGTATTTTCAATCCATTTCAAATCAAGTACATCATGCAAAACCATATATTGAAATTCGAAAATCGAATCTGCTCGTTGATAATCTTTTTGCGTTAGTTGTGCTCCACATGTTAGAGCTATAAAGAAAAAAAATTGAAGTAAAACCAAACGTTTCATTGCTAATACCTGATTCTTGTTATTTTTTCAATGTTCTAATCCCAAATATGGGTCCTGCTCTGTGATGATCTTTAGGAACAAATTTAACCGTAATGGTTCCGCTTGAAATATCCAAATCATCTGGCAAATCGTAAATTGCGGTATAAAATTCACCCGGTTGAAAAAAATCTATGGTCCGTGCTTCCAATTGTTTTTTTGCTTCCTGTTGAGCTTTATATTCTTCTTGAAATTCTTCCCATTTCTCCTCGTCAAATATATCGAAATAAACAGAATACCGACAATCGTGGGTTTGATAAAACGGTTTAAAAACAATATCACGGGGGCGACCAACATCTTTCGTTTTAAAACTATTTGGACGATCTGAAATCGGCTCCATCCACGTTTCCGGATTACGATTATTCGTCATCAATACCGGCACATACAAAGGATCGGAAGCATTTGGATCATCAACAGGCCCTAATTGACCTGCAAGCACTAATGGACCATACATCAAAGCTACCCTGTCTTTGTTGTCAGGCATAGATTCCAATCGTAACGAGAAAGGAAATTCAACTTCTACTTTGTCACCCGATTTCCACGTATGATTAATAGCAACAAAACTTTCAGGAGACTTTGATACCTTAATTTTCTTTCCGTTTAGTTTAACAGCAATTCCTTTTTCAGCCCAATAAGGATAACGAATCCGGAGGGTCAAGTCAACCGGTTTTTCGCATTCAAAAATGAATGAGGTGCCCTGTTCGTCCGGATAGCGAGTATCTTGTATCAGCTTTAATCCTTTTTCTTTCCAATGAAGTTCCGATGCAATAAACTGGCTTACAAATAATTCTTTATCATTATGATAAAAAATGTGCCATGGATATTTTGCATGATTTTCCATCCCCGTTCCTACACAACAGGTAAAGACAAAAGGACTTTGATAAGCTTTATATCCTCCCATTTCCAACGAAAGGTTATAAACAACATGTCCTGTTTCCGGATGTTGTGAAGACAGAATATGATTAAAAAGAGCCCGCTCGTAATAATCGGCTGCTTTCGGTTCACCCTCCCATTTAAAAAGGTGATTAGAAAGCTTGAGCATATTATATACATTGCATGTTTCGGTGGTATTACTGCTGAGTCGACTGCTAAGGCTGTCGGGAGGTCCGAAATATTCGTGATCGCCATGCCCTCCTGTTACATAAGAATGATGGTAAACAACTCGTTCCCAAAAAAACTCAGCGGTTTTTCGATCGATACTATCCCCTGTCAACTCGTAGCGTCGAGCTAATCCGATAATCTTCGGAATTTGTGTATTGGCATGAAGTCCCGGCAAAATATCGACACCCTCAGAAAGAGGATTCAAAACAGCCTCATGATGAAATATTCTTGAGATATCGAGGTATTTCTTCTCACCCGTAAGCGCATACAGTTCTGCATATGCCTCATTGATTCCCCCATGCTCACAATGAAGCACTTTTTGCACTTGGTCATGAGTAAGGTTTTCAACAATGGAACCCAGCCAATCGGCAAAGTTCTTATTTATTTGCAAAGCCTTTGCATTCCCACACAGTTTGTAAGCATCCATCAGTCCCATCATTATCTTGTGTTGGGTATAAATGGGTGCCCATATCCCATTAAGGTCAAAGCCGGCCGAACGAATATTTCCCTTGGCTATTTCTTCTTCAAAAATTTTCTTCCCGTCTTTAAAAGCACCGATATACCTGCCACCATTCGCCTTTTGAACAATATCCAGCTCATCCACAATATAATTGACCCGATTAAGAAACTCATCATTACCGGTCGTCTTATACATCATGGAACACGCCGATAAATAATGCCCCAAACTATGGCCTGTCAACGATGCCGATTCCCAACCGCCATAGTGTTCTGCTTTCGGTTTTAACCCCGCTTCTATACGAAAATTGGCAAGAAAGCGGTCGGGCTCGTAATTTAAAAGTATTTTTTCATTGAGCTTCATCGCCCTTAAAAAAGGGCCTTCTCTTAATTTTACATCTCCCGGATCAAACTGTAAAGCCCTGAATGGAACAACTTCCGGACCATTCGTTTTTACATAATTTTTCTCTTCGGCGAATTTCCGACAAGCGTAAAATCCCATCATAATGCTGAAAAGAAAAACATGAACAATAATCACCTTCTTTTTCATACCTTCAGTTATTTATTAATTAAAATCATATACACACATACACACAAGCTAAATTAAAAAACAATACAACTATTCCCTTTGGATTTCTACTATTTTCTCTTTCGTAATAAGCGGTATCTCATAGAGATCACGATTATTTTTTGAAAAACCTTTGGGAATGTACTTTTTTGAATCTCCATCAGGATAAGGCGTAATCCGTAACAAAGCTTGCGGAGTGAACTCATTTGCAGGCTCAAGCACAATACGAATTTTCCCGGTTTGAGGATGATAGGAAACCAATCTGAATTGACCGGCATCCAATGCCAATTCTATTCCTTCAGCTGCAATAAAGATACGCGAACGTGCAGCAGTAGTTGCCTCCATCGTAATCCAATCACTCTTTTGAGTGACATTTCCTCCAAAAGCCAGCCAGCCGAAATCATTATGATGCACTAGAAAGGAAGCCGTATTCACCGCATAGCCGAAAAAACCCGGTCCATAATCGCCCGAAATACCATCTATACATAAAGTCGAAGAAAAAGAGTGGAACGCACAGGGAGCAAAACCTTCCTCCGTGATATTAGAGAGAGCACCCATCAAACCACCATATCCCACACGCAGAAGATAAAAATCATTCGGTGTTTCTTTAAAAGCATGCAAAACAGGTATTGCATTTAAAGCCGATCCGTAATGATGAATCTGACGTTCAATACGCGATAATTTCCCGGCATAAAGAAAATCCCAATACCGACGTGCGCATCCATTGTATCCCCAATGAGGAAGAGTAGGCATGTAAGCCAGAATAGCTTTGAGTGTTACAGCTGCTTTTTGATCGAATCCAAAATATTTAGACCACATATACACCTCTTCTTGTCCGGTAGAATCCCACGGCATTTCACTTCCGAAGGGATAACTAAGCGAGAACCA
>Ga0208938_1000237_pt1 | contig 48008 bp, 46 predicted proteins | sample AD_UKC125_MetaG_FD_184434 | JGI IMG/M metagenome (GOLD analysis project Ga0208938, IMG submission 184434) | Active sludge microbial communities of municipal wastewater-treating anaerobic digesters from USA - AD_UKC125_MetaG (SPAdes) (version 2) | ecosystem: Engineered > Bioreactor > Anaerobic >... | reverse complement strand
ACCCCCGAGTGAGGACCGCATGAGCCCCGCCGCACCCGGCACGACGACCGGCAGCACGGCATACGAGACCGGGATCGGCGGCCTTGGGGAGCCACCGGCCAACGCCTACCTCAGCGTCCGCGACCTGCGGGTCCACTTCCCCACCGACGACGGCATCGTCAAGTCCGTCGACGGCCTGTCCTTCGACCTGGCCCGGGGCAAGACCCTCGGCATCGTCGGCGAATCCGGGTCGGGCAAATCGGTGACGAGCCTGTCCATCATGGGTCTGCACAAGCCGGGCACGGTGAGGATGCAGGGCTCGATCCGCCTCGACGGTCAAGAACTCGTCGGCGCCCCCGCCGAGACGGTCCGCGGCCTGCGCGGCAAGAAGATGGCGATGATCTTCCAGGATCCGCTCTCGGCAATGCACCCGTTCTACACCGTGGGCGACCAGATCATCGAGGCCTATCAGGTGCACAACAAGGTGCCCAAGAAGGCCGCCCGCGCGCACGCCATCGACCTCCTCGGGCGGGTCGGTATCCCCCAGCCGAACAAGCGGGTCGACGACTATCCGCACCAGTTCTCGGGGGGCATGCGCCAGCGCGCCATGATCGCCATGGCCCTGTCCTGCGACCCCGACCTGCTCATCGCCGACGAGCCGACCACGGCCCTCGACGTCACCGTCCAGGCCCAGATCCTCGACCTCATCCGCGATCTCCAGCGCGACTTCGACGCCGCGGTCATCATCATCACCCACGACCTCGGGGTGGTCGCCGAACTCGCCGACGACATCCTCGTCATGTATGCCGGGCGCAGCGTCGAATACGCGAGCGCGCACGGGGTCTTCAACGAGCCGCAGCACCCGTACACCTGGGGCCTGATGGCCTCGATGCCGCGCCTGGACCGCGACCCTGCCGACCGGTTGATGCCGATCAAGGGCACCCCGCCGAGTTTGATTTCCGTCCCTCCCGGGTGCCCCTTCAGCCCGCGGTGTGCGTATGCCGCCCGCGTCGGCGCCGCGTGCGTCACCGAGCGCCCCGCCTTCCACGCCCCCACCAGTGCGCACTACCTCGCCTGCCACCTCGACGACGGCGAGCGGATGCAGATCTGGTCCGACGAGATCGAGCCGAACCTGTGAGCCCCGCGCCCGTGCCGACCACCGACCCCCTGCTCAAGGTCACCGGTCTGACCAAGCACTTCCCGATCCGCAAGGGCCTGCTCCAACGCCAGGTGGGCGCGGTGCAGGCCGTCGACGACGTGACCTTCAGCGTCCAATCCGGGCAGACCCTCTCCCTCGTCGGGGAGTCCGGGTGCGGCAAGACGACGACCGGGCGGATGGTCACCCGGCTCCTCGAGCCCACGTCCGGCTCGATCCTCTTCGACGGACGGGAACTGAGTCACCTGTCCGTGGGCCAGTTGCGTCCGCTGCGCCGCGAAATCCAGATGATCTTCCAGGACCCGTATTCCTCGCTCAACCCGCGGCATACGGTTGGGACGATCGTCGGGGCACCCTTCGAGATCCAGGGCGTGAAGACCCCGCAGGGCACGAAGAGGGCGGTGCAGGACCTCCTCGAGCTTGTCGGGCTCAACCCCGAGCACTACAACCGCTACCCCCACGAGTTCTCCGGCGGGCAGCGCCAGCGGATCGGCATCGCCCGCTCCCTCGCCCTCAAGCCCCGCCTCATCGTCGCCGACGAACCGGTGAGCGCCCTCGACGTCTCCATCCAGGCCCAGGTCATCAACCTCCTCGAAGACCTCCAGGAGGAACTCGGCCTCACCTACATCGTCATCGCCCACGACCTGTCGGTCGTGCGCCAGATGTCGGACCGGGTCGCCGTCATGTACCTCGGCAACCTCGTCGAAATCGCCGACGGCCACGACCTCTACACCGACTCCCGCCACCCCTACACGCGCGCGCTGCTCTCGGCCGTGCCCATCCCCGACACTTCCCGCCGGGAGAAGCGCGAACGCATCCGCCTCGAGGGCGACGTCCCCAGCCCCATCGACCCGCCGCCGGGGTGCCGGTTCCACACCCGTTGCTGGAAGGCGACGGACGTATGCCGCACCCAGGTGCCGCCCCTGGTCGAGATCGCCCCGCGTCACGAGGTGGCCTGTCACCACCCCGAGGATTCACTCGTCGCCGCCGCGCCGGCGCAGGCTGCAGCGCCCGTGGAAGATGCGCCGTCAGGGACCGCGGCTTCGGGCACAATGACCGCGTGACCCGCCTGCTCACCGACGACGAGATCGAGCGCCAACTCGCCGACCTGCCCGACTGGAGCCGCGACGGCGAGGCGATCGTCGCGGCATACCAAGCCCCGACGTTCCCGGCGGCGATTGCGCTCGTCGCCGAGGTCGCCGAGGTCGCCGAGGAGATGAACCACCATCCCGACATCGACATCCGGTGGCGGCGCACCCGGTGGCTGCTCACCACGCACGACGTCGGCGGGCTGAGCCAACTCGACATCGAGCAGGCGCACCGCATCACTGCCCTAGCCCGAACTCACCACGCCGAGGCGATCCGATGACCGACCCCACCCGCCCCCTCCACACCGAGCGTCACGACGCTTCCGACGGGGCCAAACTCAACTGGTTGCGCGCCGGCGTCCTCGGCGCCAACGACGGCATCGTCGCCACCAGCGGTCTGGTCATCGGCGTCGCCGCCGCCCAGGCCGGTCAGGGCGCTCTCCTCACCGCGGGCCTGGCCGGGTTGGTCGCCGGCGCGATGTCGATGGCGGTCGGCGAGTACGTCTCGGTGAGCACCCAGCGCGACACCGAGCAGGCGCTCGTCGCCAAGGAACGGTGGGAACTGGCCAACGAGCCCGAACACGAACTCGCCGAACTGACCGGCATCTACGAGGCCAAGGGCCTCACCCCCGAGTTGGCCCGCGAGGTCGCGGTCCAACTGACCGCTCACGATGCGCTGGCCGCACACGCCGAGGTCGAGTTGCGCCTGGACCCCGAGGAGTTCACCTCCCCGTGGGAGGCGGCGTTCGCGTCGGCGGCGGCCTTCACCGTCGGTGCGCTCATCCCGTTCCTCACGATCCTGCTGCTGCCGGACGCCTGGAAGATTCCCGCCACCGTCGTCGCCGCCGCCCTGGCCCTCGCCGTCACCGGTGGGGTGAGCGCTCGCCTGGGCGACGCCTCGGTGCCGCGCGCGATTGCCCGCAACGTCGGCGGTGGGCTGCTCGCGATGGCGTTGACGTTTGCCGTCGGGCGGCTCTTCGGGGCGCAGGTCGCATGACGACCCTGCTGGTCATCCAGCACGAGGACGAGGACCCGATCGGGCTCCTCGGTGCGGAATGGGTCGCCGAGGGGATCGACCTCGACATCCGGTGCGGTTGGGTCGGCGACCCGGTGCCCACGGTCATCGACCCCGCCGAACATGCCGGCGTCGTCGTCCTCGGCGGCTACATGGGCGCCGACGACGACCACGAACACGCCTGGCTCACCCCGACGAAGGCGTTGCTGCGCGCGGTCGTGCGCGACGGCATACCGACCCTGGGCATCTGCCTGGGCCACCAACTGCTCGCCAGTGCCCTCGGCGGCAGCGTCGGCCGCAACCCCGCCGGTCGGACCCTGGGGATGGCGCCGATCGGGTGGGAACCCGCCGCGGCCGACGACGCGCTCGTCGGCGCGCTCGGTGACCTGCCCGTCCTGCACTACAACGACGATGTCATCCTCGACGTCCCCGACGGCGCCGTGGTCCTGGCCCGCACGGCCGACGGCGCCCCGCAGGTCGTCCGGTTCGCCCCGACCGTCTGGGGCGTGCAGTTCCACCCCGAGGTCGAGGTCGAGATGTTCACGTCCTGGAGCGACGTCCCGGCCGAGGTCACCAGGGCCGCGTATGCCGCGCAGCCGGCTCTGCGGCATACCGGCACGGCCGTTGCGGCCCGGTTCGCCGCCCTCCTCCCCCCGGTGTCAACAATCGACCAATAGGTGGGTTGTTGACCGTCAACAATCGACCAATTGGTGGGTTGTGAACGGGCCGCCTACGCCTCCGGACGCTGCCCGCGCACGGCCGCGGCGATCCGCGGCGCCAGCGGGGCGGCCATCACCTCCGCCAACGACAGCGGTTGCCCGTCCGGGCCGGTGAGCGGGACCCGCCAGTTCGGGTACTCCTTGTCGGTGCCCGGCTGGTTGACGGCCCGCCGGTCGCCCACCAGGTCGGCGAGCGCATAGGCGAGCAACCGGCTCGGCGTCTGGGCCAGCCAGGCGTGCAGGGCGCACGTCATGTCCTCGGTGCTCCCGTCCGGGGCAAGCAGCCCACGCTCGACGAGCAGGTGCCGCACCGTGTCGATGGCATGCTGTTCGGCGGCCCGTTCCTCGTCGGCCGAGCGGGTGAGCAGGCCAAGGCGGTCGCGGACGTCCACGTGCTCGAGGTTGAGGTAGCCCGCCGTCGGGGGAAGGTCGTGGGTGGTCACGCAGGTCAGGCACAGGTCGCGGTAGCGCTCGGGCGGCAGCGGCTGCCCGTCGGCCCATTCGAACCAGAGGATCGAGGTCCCGAGGATGCCGCGTTCACGCAGGTAGTCGCGAGTCCACGGCTCGACGACCCCGAGGTCCTCACCGATCACGACGGCACCGGCGCGTTGGGCCTCGAGGACGAGGATGCCGATGAGGGCCTCGTGGTCGTAGGTGACGTAGGTGCCGTCCGCCGGCGTCTGCCCGCCCGGGATCCACCACAACCGGAACAGCCCGATGACATGGTCGACCCGCAGCCCCCCGGAGTCGCGCAGCACGGTGCGGACCATGTCGCGGAACGGCGCATACCCGAGGTCGGCGAGCCGGTCGGGCCGCCACGGCGGTTGGCTCCAGTTCTGGCCGAGTTGGTTGAACTGGTCCGGCGGCGCCCCCACCGTCACCCCGGAGGCGAGCGCGTGGGCCAGCCCCCAGGCGTCGGCGCCGTAGGGATGGACCCCGACGGCGAGGTCGGAGACGACGCCGAGGGCCATCCCCGCATCCTTGGCCGCCCGCTGCGCCTCCCCGAGTTGCCGGTCGAGGACCCATTGGAGCCAGCAGAAAAAGTCGATCCGGTCGGCGTGAGCGGCCCGGAACTCCGGTATGCCGCCCGCGCCCGGCCCGCTCAGCGACTCCGGCCAGGAGGTGTCGGGCAGGCCGTGCAGGTCGGCGATCGCGCACCAGGTGGCGAAGTCGACGAGCCCCTGGCCTTCGCGGGCGAGGAAGCGCTGATAGTCCTGGGCTCGCCGCCCGGTGAGGCCGGCGGCGTGGACAACTTCGAGCGCGGCCCGTTTGAGCGGCCAGGCGGCATCCCGGTCGATGGTGGCCGTGGTGTCGAGAGCCCGAGCGGCCTGCCCGAACGCCTCGACCTTGGCCAGGGCGGCCGGGGCCAAGGTGGCCACCTCGGGGATGTCCTCGACATGCAGGTAGATCGGGTTGATGAACCGCCGGCTCGTCGGCAGGTAGGGCGAGGCTTCGACCGGGGTGATGGGCTCGGCGGCATGCAGCGGGTTGACGAGCACAAAGTCGGCACCCAGGTCGTGGGCGCTCCACCTCGCCAGGCTCGCCAAGTCGTGAAGGTCGCCAATGCCCCAACTGTCGCGGGAGCGGACTTGGTAGAGTTGGGTCATGAGCCCGGTCGCGGCGCGCTCCTCCAGGGCGACCGGGAGGGTGAGCCGTTGCGGGGTGACGATCAGGGTCGCCGTGGCCGTTGCGGGGATGAGGCCGCCCGGATGCGCGGCGTTTGCCTCGGGTGCGTCGGCCGCACCCACCGACGGTGCGTCGGCGGCATACTCATTGCCGTTCCCGGCCGCCAACAATCCCCCTATTGGTCGATTGTTGCCCGTTTCGGCGGCGATCCGGGCGTGCAATCGGTGCCAGCCCAGCGGCAGGTCACCGGGCAGTTCGAAGGTCGCCTCCCCGATGAGGTGACCGTCGACCTCCCGCGGCTCGACCCAGTGGTCGACCTGGTAGGCCAGGCGGCGCGAGCCGTCCTCCAACTCGATTTCGACGGAGACATCGGCGCCGTGCGGGACGTGGACCGGCACCCAGGGGGTCCACCCCTCGCGCATGACGACCGTCGGGGGCAACACCCGGCGCCACGGCCCGATCCAGCGGTCGTGGAGGGCCCGGTGGGTGGTCTCCTCGGTCGAGGCGTCGATGTCGAGCGCGGCGAGGACCGCCCGGATGCTCTCGGCCGACACTTCGGTATGCCGTCCCTGCCAGTCCCAGAACTCGGTCGCGATGCCGACCTGTCGCGCCAGATCGGTCAGGGACGGAGAGGGGGCGCTCGGCATGGAGCCATCCTGCCAAAGGACACCCCCGTGTTGACGGCACCATCCGCCCCCGCGCGCCGCCAGCGTCCCCTAGGGTCAGGCCATGGCCGACGACGTCTTCCGCACCGTGATCGAACCCTTCCGGATCCACTCGGTGGAGCCGCTCAAAATGACGACCGCGGCGCAGCGGCGAGCGGCAGCGGAGCGCGCGGCATACAACCTCTTCCAGGTGGACGCGATCGACGTCCTCATCGACCTGCTCACCGACTCCGGCACCGGCGCGATGTCGCGGGACCAGTGGGCGGCGATCCAGCGCGGCGATGAGTCGTATGCCGGGTCGCCCTCGTTCTTCGTCTTCCGCGATGCGGTGCAAAACCTGTTCCCTTATCGGCACGTTATCCCGACCCATCAGGGGCGAGCGGCCGAGAAGATCCTCTTCTCGGTGCTCGGCGGGCGGGGACGGGTGATCCCGAGCAACACCCACTTCGACACCACCCGCGCGAACATCGAGTTCACCGCGGCCTTGGCCCACGATCTCGTCATCGCCGAAGGACTGGATCCGCGGGCCGAGCACCCGTTCAAGGGCAACATGGACCTGGCGCGCCTCGATGCCTATCTGCACGAACAAGGCGACGCCGTGCCCTGCGTCATGATGACGATCACCAACAACTCCGGTGGCGGACAGCCGGTGTCGATGGCCAATCTGCGCGGGGTCGCCGAGATCGCGCATGCCCACGGCAAGCCGCTGTTCCTCGATGCCTGCCGGTTCGCCGAGAACGCCTGGTTCGTCAAGATGCGCGAGCCGGGGTATGCCGACGCCGCAATCCCCGACATCGTGCGCGAGATGGCGGGGCTGGCCGATGGCATGACGATGAGCGCCAAGAAGGACCCGATGGGCAACATCGGCGGCTGGCTCGCCGTCAACGACGACGAGTTGGCCGCCCAATGCCGCAACCTGCTCATCCTCACCGAGGGGTTCCCCACCTATGGCGGCCTGGCCGGACGCGACCTCGAGGCTCTCGCCCAGGGGCTGACCGAAGTGGTCTCCGAGGACTACCTGCGCTACCGGATCCGCTCGACGGGGTATTTGGCCGATGCCCTGGAGGCGATGGGCATCGAGTGCATCAAGCCCGCCGGGGGGCACGCGGTCTATGTCGATGCCCGTGCCCTGCTCTCCCACATCCCGCCGCTGGAGTTCCCCGGCCAGGCGCTCGCGGTCGCGCTCTACGAGACCGGTGGGGTGCGCTCGTGCGAGATCGGCTCGGTCATGTTCGGGCGTCAACCCGACGGGTCGGAAAAGCCGGCCGCCATGGAGTTGGTGCGCCTGGCGATCCCCCGCCGCACCTACACCCAGAGCCACATCGACTACGTCATCGAGGTGTTCGACCAGGTCCGTGGGCGGGTGAGCGACCTGGGCGGCTACCGGATCGTCGAGGAACCCCCGGCCTTGCGGCACTTCACGGCCAAGTTCGCCCCGTTGACCTGACCCTTGTTGGGGAAGGTCCCTGAACCCTCGCCGCGAGTGATGCGTGGCGTCCATCTCACTCGCGCGAGCCCCAATCAGGGCCGTACCCGGGCCTAGGGTGAAGGCATGACCGAAACGCCGATCGACCCGGAGGGAGCCGACCTCCCCACCTTGGCCCAGTGGGATTCCTTGGACACCTTGGACACCGACCCGGTGACCGACCCCCTCGACACCGGGTACTCGCCGCCGGACACCGCGCGCGGCTCGCGCGCGTTCGGGACCACGGCGTGGGAGCAGCGGCACCACGAGACCATCGACCAGCGGATCCTCCAGGAGGTGCCCGACCCCACCTCGGCCTACGGCGCACCGCACAACGAGTCCGGTCTCGACGGCGACTCTCTCGGCGGGGATGACCCCGACGCGGTGGGCGCCGACCTGGACTGGATCGGCGACGCCGAAGTGGGGTGGCGCCGCTCGGGCCGACTCGTCGCTCCCGACGCGGGGGCCGGCGAGGACCGTGAGCACGACCTCGTTGGTGCCGATGTCGGCATCGACGGGGGCGCGGCTGCAGCCGAGGAAGCCGCCGTCCACGTCATCGGCGACGACTATCTCGACGACGAGGGATTCAGGGAGGGCAGCGCGTCGCCATCGGAGGACGATTTCCTCGCCGACATCGCCGACGACGAATTGTCCGAGGTGCTGGCCGAGGAGTTTGCCGAGCGCACCGACGGGGTGCCCCACCGCGCATCCACCCGCCGCCGCCCCGGACAACCGCTCCCGCCGCAGTGAGTCCAGCCGCTCCCCGACCGATCGACGCCGGCCATGACCGGTCGTGATCTGCGGCTGCTCCCCAAGGCCCATCTGCACCTGCACTTCACCGGGTCGATGGCCCCGGCGACGGTGCGCGACATGGCGCAGCGGCACGGCATACGAGTTCCCAGCCATCTCACCGAGGCGGGGCAGCGGTTCGACACCGGGGACGAACGCGGCTGGTTCCGGTTCCAGCGGGCCTACGACGCGGCCCGGGCGTGTGTGCGTGGCGAGCCCGACCTGCGCCGGATCGTGCGGGAGGCGGCCCTTGCCGACGGCGCCGAGGGGTCGGTGTGGTTGGAGTTGCAGGTCGACCCGACGTCCTATGCGCCGTTTGTCGGCGGGTTGACCCCGGCGTTGGAGATCATCCTCGATGAGGCCGCGGCGGTCTCGCGCACGCCGGGCGCGGCCTCGGTCGCGATCATGGTCGCCGCCTCCCGGATGCGGCACCCGTTGGAGGCGCGAACCTTGGCCCGGTTGGCGGCCCGGTATGCCGGGTCCGGCCCGGGCACGGTCGTCGCCTTCGGGCTGTCCAACGACGAGCGGCGAGGGGTCACCGAGGAGTTCGCGCCGGCCTTTGCGATCGCGCGCCGGGCCGGGTTGGCGTTGGCGCCCCATGCCGGCGAACTGTTGGGGCCGGCCGCTGTCGAGGAGACGGTGGCGGCCATCCGCCCGGACCGGTTGGGGCACGGGGTGCGTGCCGTGGAGGACCCCCGTGTGCTTGAGACCGTGGTCGAGGACGCGGTCGCGCTGGAGGTGTGCCCCGGGTCGAACGTCGCCTTGGGCGTGTTCGACGCGCCCGGCGACGTGCCGCTCCGCACCTTGTATGCCGCGGGCGCGATGATCGCGCTGGGCGCCGACGATCCGCTCATCTTCGGGTCGCGGCTGGTCGATCAGTACGTGGCCGCGCGTGCGATCCACGGGTTCGCCGATGCCGAACTGGCGGAGTTGGCGCGGATGAGCGTGCGCGCCGCACGCGCCCCCACGGAGGTGGCGCGGGCGGCATACGACGGCATCGACGCCTGGCTGGCCATCCCGCCGGCGAGCTGAGGCGCTTCCAGCCGCACCCAAGAGGGCCGGGCTACTTGGCGGGATGGTGCTGTTGCAGCGGGAATCGTGCTCGTCAAAGGGGCGCAACATGCCGCCGCCGAGCACGTCGGCACGGGGCGGCAGACGTGCAGGAAGCCCTCGGCGTCGGCGATGATCCTGAGCGGGCATTCCAGCGGTCTCTCAGGGCGGCGGCCGAGGCATTCGGCGAGAGCGTGGGACTGGTGGGCGGTGGCCGAGTTGGGGGTTGACGACCACAACACCGCCGAGGGCGGGTAGCGATAGGCGCACGGTGGCCAGGCGCTGGACCCACTCGTGCTCGATGATCGTCTCGATGCGGTAGTCACGGGCCCGCATCGCCGCGACCACCTGCTCCGCTTGCTGGTCATCCTCGACCGCAACGCACAGGTCGACATACGCGTGAACCGCGGGTCGGCCCAGGTCGACACCGCGATCCCACCGACAAGGGCCCACCGTGCGTTGAGGGCCGTGAGGCCTGAGACGGTGCGAGCCAGCGCCTCGACAACGGGGTTCATCACGACGAGTCCGCGAGCCCAATCACCCGAGCCGACGGCTGACCCGGGTAGTCACCGTGGGGTGCGTCGGGACGGTCCCTCAACCAGGCGGCCAGCAGGGCCTGCACGTCGTCATTGCTCTCGTCCGGGTGCTGTCGGCGCAGTTGAGCCCGCTTCATCGCGATCCCGGCCTCGGCCTGTGCAAGGCAAGGAGCAGCCGCTGCGCCGGCGTTTCCCCTGACATATCGCCGAGTCTAGGGGCGGGTTTGGCAAGGCTCACGATGCGATCCGTTGGCACCCCCTGCGCGTTTCTGCCAGATCGCGCAACCGGCCGCCGGCGCTGCCTACAGGGTGAGGCCGACAAGGACCGGTTCGTTGACCAGGGTGACCCCGTAAGCGGCGGCCACGCCGGCGCGGACCTCGCGCGCCAGCGCGAGCACGTCCGCCGCGGTGGCGCCGCCGCGGTTGGTCAGGGCCAGGGTGTGTTTGGTCGACAGGGACGCCGGGCCCGCAGCGCCGTACCCCTTGCCGAACCCGGAGTGCTCGATGAGCCAGGCCGCGCTCACCTTGACCCCACCTGAGGCATCCGCCCAGTGCGCCACCGGCACGTCGGGACCCAACCGCTGCGCCGTTCGCGCCACCACCTCGGCGAACTGCTCCTGCGACACGATCGGGTTGGTGAAGAACGAGCCGCAACTCCAGGTGTCGTGGTCGGCGGCGTCGAGCACCATGCCCCGGGCCCTCCGCTGCGCCAGCACCGCGTCACGCGCTTCCGCCAGCGGCACGCGCGCGCCGACCGGCACGTTCAGACCGGCGGCGAGCGCGGCATACGCAATGGGCCCGGAGAGGTCGGCCAGCCGCAACTGGAACGACACGTCGAGCACTACCCAGCGATCGGTGCCCTTGAACCGCGAGTGCCGATAGGTGAAGCCGCAGTCCGCCGCCGCCCAGGTCTGGACCCGTTGCTCGCGGCGGTCCCAGACCCGCACCCGCGCGATCGTCTGGGCCACCTCCTGGCCGTAGGCGCCGACGTTCTGGATCGGGGTGGCGCCCGTCAGGCCCGGTATGCCGCTGAGCGCCTCCACCCCGACCCAGCCTTCCGCGACCGCCCGGGCGACGAAACCGTCCCAGGACTCCCCCGCCGCGACGGTGACGAACGCCCCGCTGCACGCATCGGCCGACTCGACCCGCACGCCCGAGGTGGCTACCTGGACGACCGTGCCCGGGAACCCTTCGTCGGCGACGAGCACGTTCGACCCGCCGGAGAGGACGAGGAGCGGCTCGTCGGCGTCGTCGACCTCGCGGATGGCGTCGACGAGGTCGTCGGTTGTCGTCACGGTGACCAGCCGGGCCGCCGGGCCACCGACCCGCATCGTGGTCAGCCCGGCGAGCGGGACGTCGGCGCGCTCCTCCATCAAGCGAGGTGGACGACGGCCTGGCAACGCCCGAGCACCTTGTCGGGGCCGGCGCTCGTCGTCACGTCGAGGGTGGCGCGCCGGGTGTCGGGGTCGAGGGCCTTGACCGTGGCCGAGACCTCGATCTGGGCGCCCTCGACCGGGACGACGACCGGCTTAGTGAATCGGGTGCCGAAGGCGACCACCCGGCCCGCGTCGCCGGCCCACCGGGCGACGACCGACGAGGAGGCGCCCATGGTCCACATGCCGTGGGCGATGACGTCGGGCAGACCGACCGAGCGGGCGAAGGCCTCGTCCTGGTGGATGGGGTTCTGGTCACCGGAGGCCGCGGCATACGCCACCAACGTGGCCCGGGTGACGGGCACGATTTCCGGGCCGACGACGTCACCGACGGCGACCGAGTCGAAGCTGAGTGCGCTCATGCTCACTCCCCTCCCCGCACGACGATGGTCGAGCGCGCGGTGCAGACCGGCGCACCCGCGGCGTCGGCGAGTTCGGTGCGGACGGTGACCATGGCGTGCCCGCCGGCCTGCCGGATCTGCTCGACAGTCGTCGTCGCGGTGACCTGGTCGCCGGCGACGACCGGGCGGTGGTGGGTGAACGACTGCTCGCCGTGAACGACCCGGGCGTAGTCGACGCCGGCCTCGGGGTCGGCGACGTAGGCCCGGGTGCTGTCCTGCTCGAAGCGCACGAGGAACGTCGGCGGGGCGACGACATCGGCGTACCCGGCCTTGCGGGCCGTCTCGAGGTCGGTGTGGACCGGATCCGTGGCCCCCACGGCCGCGGCGAAGGCGGCAATGTCGGCGGCGGTCACGGCATACGGACCGGAGGGCGGGTAGGTGCGCCCCACGAAGTCGGTGTTCAGCGCCATAGCGCCCACCCTAGCCCGCGGGGCTCTCGGCTGGTCGGGACCTTGCTAGGCGGAGCCGATCCAGCCGCGTCGCCACTGTCGGTATGCCGCACCCGCGAGGACCAGCGTCCACACCCCCGCGCTCACCCCGTAGGGCAAGGGTGGCTCGTGTACTGCCCCGGGCAAGGTGGCGCCCCAGGGGAGCGCACTCAACCCCCGCCATGCTCCGGCGAGCGGGTGGAAAACGAGGAGGCGCGACCACCAGGGCCCGCCCGCAACCAACAGGACGAGGAAGGTGCCGACGCTTCCTGCCAACCAAACCAGGGCACGTCGACCAGAGCCGCTCGCCAGTACCAGCGACCAGAGAAGGGCGGCAACCACCACCAGCACCGCCGGAGCGACTGCCGCGGACGCAAGCACGGCAGCCGGGGGCGCGGGTACCGCCGCCGGGCGCCCGATCAGGAGTCGGCCTCCCAGATCGGCCAACGCCGCCCCTGCCGTAACGACCACGGCCAAACCCCAGGTCGCACAGCCCATCGCCATCGCGGCCAAGCCCTGCCCGAGGACCACGGCACGCGGATCGGCGCCCAGAGCCACACGCTCGGTTAGGAATCCGCGATCCAGATCGCCGCCCAGCAACCCGATAAGCACAGCGCACGTCACAAGGAGGGCACCGGCCAGCCCCGTGGACCCTCCGTAGACCGCGCCCCACCAGCCCCGGCTGACTGGATCCCCATTGACATAGACCGGCGTCAAGGTTTCGAGCAGAGCGACCGCGCTGGCCAGCAGAAAGCCAACGGTGAGCGCGGGTCGACCCAGTCGCGCCCGGATCTCGGCACGAGCCACCCGCGTCGACTCAATCACACGACTCCTTCGTCGACACCCGCGTCACCAGCCACTGTTGTGCGTTGCGCACGAGGCACCCATAGAACTCCTTGCCCCGGGCCTGGATCGCGACCGTCGCGTCTGTGATGCTCTCCGAGCGCACCACGGTCATCGGCGCATTGGCCACGACGGGCACGGACGGCGTCGGTATTTCCGCCAGCGGGGCGTGAACCTCCCCGTGGGCTGCCCACAGGGCCGCGGTCTCGAGCCGCCCTTGACCGTATGCCGTGAGGTAGGTCCGCAGCGCATCATCGGGGCCAGCGTGCCGCGCTTGCTGGACCGATGCGGCGTAACGTCGCTGGTAGGGAATCTGCTCCCCGAGCGCGGGAAGGAACGACCCGAGAAGCAAGACGAGGACGCACACCAGCACTGGCCAACGCGGCATACGGGGTCGTGTCCACAATCGGCCCCGCCACGATGCCCGGGCAGACAGTGACGTGACCTGCGTAGATGCCCGCGAGGGACCCATGAGGACGACGACCACGCCGATCCACGCGAGCGTTGTGGACACGCTCGCGATGACCACGGCGCCGACCGGGTACTGAGAGGGAGCGACGAGCACCGTAGGAGCGGTTGTTGGTGACAACGCGACGAGGAGCGATCGAGTCGACGCGCGGGGTCCGAAGAAGGCCACCAGGGGGATGACGACGATCGCCATCGTGCGCACCAGGGCCTGGGTGCGCGTGCGACCCCATGAGACAACCGTGGCGACCGCGACGGTCGACGGCAGGGCTAACAACAACCACAGCGTGGTGCGACCGCTGCCCACCGATCCGGCCTCGTCGGGCTGAGGGGCAAGCAGGGCTGCCCCCGCCGCGACTGCGAGCAGCAGGACTGAGGCGGCACCTGCTCCGGCCTGGAGCATGAGCCAAATCCGCACGCGCGCCCACCTCGGCGACGAACCGCAGTCATGGATCGTGCCTTCCAGATCGGCATCGGCGATGGTGCCCCACACCGAGGCGGTGGCCAGTCCCGCCCCAAGCGTTACCACGAAAAGGGCCACCGCGGCGGCTCGTTCGAGGGCCCGGCCGACATCCGGGTGGCTTGTCAGTCCCAAGCCCACCGCGGCAAGAACCACGAGGGCTCCTGCCCCCCAGACCACTCGATCTTTGATGAGAATCCAGCCCAGGGATGCCCCACTCGACGCCTTCACGAGCGGGGTCCTTGGTCCGAGATGTGCGTGTCGACAATCGAGAAGTAGACGTCCTCCAGGGTGCGCGCTTCACCAAGGGCCTCGATGGGTCCCTCGCCCAGGGAGCGGCCATGATCGAGCATGAGAAAGCGTGTGGCGACCTGGTGAATCTCATAGAGCATGTGGCTCGACACGATGATGGCAACGCCAGCCTCACGCTGCTCGGTCAAGAGCGTGCGCAGCCACCGCACACCCAAGGGGTCAAGCCCGTTGGTGGGCTCGTCCAACACGAGCAGCCCAGCATCGGCGAGCAGCACCCGGGCCAGCCCCAGACGTTGGCGCATCCCCTGGCTGTAGCGTCGTGCTGGTACCCGCGCGATCGCCGCTTCCTCCAGCCCGACGCGGGTCAGGACGTCAAGACACGTGGCGTCGTCTAGGGCGCGCTGCGGAAAGGCGACGTGGAGATTACGGATGCCATCCAGGCCTGGAAGGAGTTTGGGTTCCTCGATCAGACCCACCACGCCCGGGGTCGGGGTACCAGCGCGGACGGCATGCCCCATCCAGGTCATCGAGCCGGAGGTCGGCCGCAGCGCCGAGAGGACGGCACGCATCAAGGTGGTCTTCCCCGACCCGTTGGCCCCGACCAGCCCGAGAATCTCGCCGCCGCCGAGCGTGAGGCTCGTGGGCCCGAGTGTGAAGTGCTCGCTTCGTCGGACCACGAGGTCTTGGACGACGAGCATTCCGGCGCTCACGGGACCGCGGGTTGCCAAGTCACGACGGCGTTTCGGTCGACCGTTACCAGCAGTCCCGTAGGGGTGTATAGCGAGGAGGCTGCTCCCTGAATAGTGCGCAGACGGTGTCCGTTGGCATCGAACTCCTCCACGTATGCCGCCTCCTTCGTCACCGTCGAATAGGCAATCGTGTCGCGGATCTCACTTGTCGTCCACCACGAATACGGTGGCGACGGTCGCGTCCAGCGCACCGATCCATCGAAGCCGACGAATGTATAGGTCCCCGCCGGTTGACCGCGGTCCCCGAAGAGGATTCCGGTGCGGGCGAATTGACACTGAGGGCCTAGATTCGGTGGCAACGGCACGGCATTTCCGTCGACGACCAGGTGGTCATCGGCCACGCGACGACTGCCGTCGGAGGACAAACAGGCGCGCCTGGCGTGAGTGGCTTCGAGGTGCCAACCCTCGGCTGTGCGCCAGGCGAAAGTCAACGGGATCGAGCCATCGGCCGTGGCACCCATCGAGGTGAGCACTCCCGCGCGACCATCGCTGGTCTCCATCCCCCATCCTGGCGCTCCAACGGGAAAGGGATAGCGAGTGACCGTGTCGTGATGCCACGATTCCGCCCAGGTGGACCCCTGCGCATCGGAGACGACCCTCAGGGCCGCCGTGTCATCCGCGGCCAGGATGACGTTCATGCCGGCGGTCTGCTGCCGCCAGGCGTCCGGGATGACCGCGTCGCCCCACAGCCGTGGCACCGGGTCAGCGGTGAAGAAATCCTCGAAGTTCCCGCTGGTCACCAGGCGCGGGCAGCCTCCTGCACAGATCGGGGTGGTTGGCCGAGTTCGCTCCCGCTCATGACCCAGGCAAGCGCCCCGTCCCTTCTGATCCCCCGCAATCCCCCCTGCGTCGTGGTCACTGCCCCGGAGTCGTCGGCGGCATAGAGCCGCGGTGTCGCGGCGATCCAGGTCTCGTCGAAGTGCACCCGGCTCGTCGTGGCATCTTCACGACTCGACGCCCAATAGAGCACCGCAGACGCGGCGGCGATGACCATGAAGATAGCCGCCAACCATTGGACACGGATCTGCCCAAAGGTCCTCATCGAACAGATCACCTACTTGCCTAGGAGGTTGAGACCGAAAGATCTGAGACGAATCTGCCGGAGACCTTATCGCAACCGGTACGGAGCCAGCACTCTTGCACTACTTGCACGTAGGGTTTGACTCGGCGGGAGGTCTCTCATGACCATGGGCAAACGGGCAGCCGCTTTGGTATTCGCTGCTGCACTAGCGGTTACGACTGGGACCGGGGTCGCCATGGCGGCCGCAACGAGTTCCAAGTCTTGCACTGGCAGTGGCGGCGGCTTTTCATACTCAGCGGGAGGAGTCAACTACTACAGTTACCCGGCTCTTCATACTTGAGCGGGCACCTCGCTGATGTTGGCTGCGGCTCGCCGGTGTTGGCGGGTGCAGGCCCAGCGTATGCGGCGGGTCTGGTTGGTGGTGTTGCGGAAGCCGAAGGCGTTGCGTCCTTGGTGTTTGGCCAGCCGGTTGTAGCCCTCGCTGCGGGCGTTGCTGTAGCCGGTGGTGAGGGCGGCTTCGACGGCCGGCCACCAGTTCTGGATGGTCGCGGCGAGGCGGTGCACGGCGGGGATGTCGCAGGCGGCAGCCTGGCTGTTGAACTTCCACAGCCGGTGGGAGATCTCGCTGTGGTTGGGTACCGAGGTGCCGGGGGTGGGGGCCAGGGCCAGCAGGTCGCGTAGGAGTTCTTTGACGGTGTAGGCGTACAGCACATCGACACCGAGGTCCCCTTGATCCATGAGGGAGTTCCACATCGTGGCGAACCCGGTCTCGGTGAGCCGTTCGTGGGCGGTGAGCAGTCGCCGACGGTTGGCCCATTCCGGGTCACGCCGGCGGCCTCGTCGGCCGCGGCCGGTCCGGGTGGCTTGCTGGCGGACCTGAGTGAGCATGTCGTTGGCTAGGCGGACCAGGTGGAACCGGTCAGCGACCAGCACCGCGCCCGGCAGGGCCAGGCGGATCGCTTTGGCGTACGAGGCGGATAGGTCCATGCATACGTACCGGATCCCGGTACGCCATGAATCTGATTGGGCCTCAACCCATTCCACGATCGCTGGGGCGGCACGGCCCTCGACGTGTGCGAGTAGCCCGCCGTCCCCGGCGGCGTCGATCAGCCCAGTCAACCACCGGTCGGTGGCCTTGACCCACCGACCAGTGTCCGGATCCTTGACCCAGCGGATCTTCCCGCGACGGATCTCATCGATCCCGAGCACGGTGACCGGCGGCAACGGTGCCGCCAGTGTCGCAGCGACGTGGCGGACGTAGGCGGCGTGCGCGGTCCGCCAGGACAGCCCGTAGTGGACGGCGCCCGCGGCCACGCACGTGAACCGCTCGGCGATCCCCTCACCACACTCGGCCCGTAGCCGGCTGGTCAGCCGCGACCGGGCCGGGATCGCCGGGATCGACTCGGTGAACGACGACCGTTCACATAGTGGCTCTCGGCACCGCCACCGCCGCTTGTGCCACACCAACCGGATCGATGCCGGCCCGTAGGGCAGGTCCCGCGGTGAGCTGACCACCTGACCCTTCACCGCCTCGGAAATGACGCCACAGTCCGGGCAGGCCGCAGCGGTCGGATCGTCGGTGACCACATCCACCTGGCGGACCCCGTCGACATCCACCACGCTGACCACCGCCAGCCCTTCGATCCCCAACAACGCCGTCGCTTCCCGCGACACGAACACACGCGTACCCTGGAACACAGCCCGTGGCCTCCTGGATCATGAACTGCCTTGACAACAGCCATGATTCACCGAGACCACGGGTTCACTCACGTCACGACACGGACCCAGGCTGCCCGGCCAAGTACCAAGAGCCAGTTACCCCACCAACACAACCCGTCGCTGGACAGGGATGGTGGAATGGGCGAACGGAATGTGTCAAGCAGTCTGAGACACGTCTCGTTACGCGGTCTGTATGAGGGCCTCCGGTGAGGGCTGGTTGATCCAGGCAGCCTTGGGCAGTTTCGGCGCCTGGGGTCGGCGGTTGCCGAAACGGTCGGGGTGAGCGGCGTGCGCGGCGTCGAGGGTGGCCTGACGCTGGGCCCGGATCTGGGTCGCGGTGCCGTGGTGTACCGAGGCGGGCGTATGCAGTCCGATCCCGCAGTGACGGTGCTGGTGGTTGTAGTAGTTGAAGAACTCTGCGCAGTACGCCCGGGCGTCGGCCAGGGAACCGAACGCGTCGGGGAAGGCGGGCGCGTACTTCAGGGTTTTGAACGCGGCCTCGCTGAACGGGTTGTCGTTGCTTACCCGGGGCCTGGAATGGCTGCGGTCCACGCCGAGGTCGAGCAGCAGTTGCGCGACGGGTTTGGAGGTCATCGAGGTGCCCCGGTCGGCGTGCACGGCTTCGGGGATGCCGTGCACACCCATCGCCTCTTCCAGCATGTTCTTGGCGATCTCGGAGTCCTCACTGGCCTGGACGGTCCACGCGAGGACGTAGCGGGAGAAGATGTCGAGCACGACGTAGAGTTGGAACCAGATCCCGCGTCCGGGACCGCGGAGTTTGGTGATGTCCCACGACCAGACTTGCCCAGGCGCGGTGGCCAGCAGTTCGGGCTTCTTCTTCGCCGGGTGGGTGGCCTGCCTGCGTCGTTCGCCTGCGGCGCCGTGAGCGCGCAGAAGCCGGTGCATCGTGGACATCGAGCACAGGTAGGTGCCCTCATCCAGCAGCGTGGCCCAGGTTTGGGCCACCGACTTGTCGCAGAACCGCTCGCTGGTCAGCACCGCCAACACCTGGGTCTGCTCGACCTGGGTGAGCGCGTTCGGCGGCGTCGGTCGCTGTGGTGCAGGCCCGTGCATGCGCGGTTGTTTGGCGCGGTAGTGACTGCCCCTGGGTCGGCCCAGCAACTCGCACGCCTGCTTCACGCCCGTGTGCTCGGCAAGCTCGTCGACGGCCGGGTTGATCACCGCTGCGACCACTTCGGCGTGCCCGCGCTCTCGGAGAACGTCTCCAAGAGCGCGTGTGCTTTTCCCACTAGGTCCAACGCGGCCCTGGTCTTGGCCAACTCGGTCTCGGCCTTCTCCGCGCGGGCTCGCAACTGCTCGATCTCTCGGTCCCTACGATCGCGGCTCCTGGGGCCCAGCGCGGTACTCGCGCCCGCCTCTGCGGCCTTGCGCCACTCAACGATGTGGGAGGAGTACAGGCCCTCCCGGCGCAAGATCGCGCCCCGCTCGCCACGCTCAGCGGCGTCGTGCTCGGCCAGGATCGCGGCCTTGTACTCCGCGGTGAACGTGCGTCGCTTCGGACGGTCTGCTCTCGGGCTCACCACCCCATCATCGATCCGGGCAGCATCAGCCAACGTCATAGTCATCAGGTGTCTCGCTTCTCGCCCCGTGCAGAGGGAAGGAACTCAGAAGTGGTGTCTCACCTCAGCCTGACGCACAGGGGAACGGCGGGTTCCAAGCGGGCGGTGACAACAGGGTCCGATTCCGGCTCTATCAAGTTTCATCCCTGAAATACAGTTCGTACTTTTCAGGATACGCTGTTGGAACCAGTGCCATGGGCACGCCCAATGTCGACATACAGAATTACGCGAACACGCCGCAGTTGTTGGTCCACGACGCGGATATGGACGCGGTCGCGGCCTTCCGAGCCACCTGCCAGATGTCGTGGAGTTTCTGAGCAACTCAAATAGATTGCCCCAATCAGAGTCCTGTTGAGGCTAACACTCTGCGTGTGATGAGCCGGTTCCCTCGCTGATCGCAAGCAGGAGGAAGGCGTGTTGGGAGTTCCGACCGTTACGGATATGTCTCGATGAGGTCGGTCGGACCCCACCGAGGCTGTGGCGCCGTCACCCCATTCGATGCGTGTCAGGTGCGGTAGGCGTCCGCGCGGTGTTCGATCACGGTGATCGTCACGCGCTCATCGATTCGGTAGAGGATGCGGTAGGCGCCTCGGCGGGCGCTATGCACACCGTCGACGTCGACACGCAGCGCCTTTCCGACCCGTCGTGGGTTAGCCGCGAGGCTCCCGTAGACGAAATCGACCACCGCTGCCGCCACCTTCTCGGGTAACTACCGCAGGGCGCGCCGAGCCGTCGGGTCCAGGCGATCTCGTAGGGCTCGGCCATCACGCGAGCAGGGTCTGAAGCAACTCATCCTTGCTCAAGACCTCGGCGTCGCTGGCCGCGATCTCCGCGAGGCTGTCTCGCAGTTGGGCCATGAATGAGGACCGACTCATCACCTCGAGAGTCTCCTCCAACGAGGCCGGATCATCGGCACTGACGAGCACCGCGGCCGGCTTGCCGTGACGCGTGACGACAACGCGGGCCTGTTCACGCTCGACCTGGTCGACCACCTCGCAGAGGTGGTTCTTCACGTCCTGCAGGGCCATGGTCGCGCCGTCATTCATGGCCACAGGTGTAGCCATCCTTGCCTTCGGTTAGGCAGGAGCGGCCATGGTCGCTTGCGGCGCGGCGGCGAGAGGGCGGGACAAAACGAGCATTTGGGTGACTTTGTCCCGGCGTCAATTGCCCGTGAGGAGTTCGGCGACCGCGGCCTCGAAGTGGACGAGGTGCTCGTCGACCTGATCCTGCGTGGTTGCCGGGCTCATCAGCGCCATGTTGTGGAAGGGGGTGAGGAGCACGCCGCGGTTGGCCAGGTAGATGTGGAAGTAGTCGTCCAGTTCGAGGTCGGTCGCCTCGTGCGCTTGCGTGCCGTTGCGCGGCGGGGTCGGGGTGAACCGGTACTCCGAGCGGGCACCCAACTGCGTCACCGACCACGGCGCGGCATACGTGTCGAAAACCCGCTGGACGCCGGCGGCGAACCGGTCCGAGAGCGCGATCATGCCCGCGAACGCCTCGTCGGTGAGGACGTGCTCCAAGGTGGCCCGGGTCGCGGCGATCGACAGCGCGTTGCCCGCCATCGTGCCGCCGACCCCGCCCATGTCGGACAGGTCGAGGTCGCTGCGGGAGAGGACGGTGTCGGCGAACTCCGGCCCCACGCCGTATGCCGCGGCCGGGATGCCGCCGCCGATCGACTTGCCGATGACGACGAGGTCCGGCTCGAGGCCCCACGCACCGATGGCCCCACCCGGACCCGCCGAGATCGTGTGCGTCTCGTCGAGGAGCAACGCGACGCCGTGCTTGCGGGTCAGGGCGCGCACCCCCTCGAGATAGCCCGGCTCGGGCAGCACGATCCCGATGTTCGTCAGCGCCGGCTCCATGACGACCATGGCGACGTCGCCGTGGGACAACTCGCGGTCGAGGGCGTCGAGGTCGTTGAACTCGGCGACCCGACTGGTCAACGTCACATCACACGGGGCGCCGACGTTGCCGGGCCGGCTCGCCGACCCCTGCGGCGTCGCGACGATGAGGGATTCGTCGACGGTGCCGTGGTAGCAGTACGAGTTGAAGAGCACCTTGGGGCGTCCGGTGACCGCGCGCGCCAACCGGATCGCCCACCGGTTGGCGTCGGTGGCGGTGAGGGCGAAACTCCACCGGGTCGCCGTGAACCGGCGCGTCAACTCCGCGCCCACCCACTCGGCATCCTCGGTCGGCAGCATCGCCGTCGCCCCGCCCTTCTCGGCGAACTGCTCCTGCACCGCCCGCACCGTCGCCTCCGGGGAGTGCCCGGCCATCGCCGCGGTGTCCCCGAGGGCGAAGTCGACATACTCGATGCCGTCGACGTCGGTGACGACCGCCCCGCGCGCGCTGTGCAGGTAGAGCGGGAAGCCCATGGCGTGCTTCATCATCCACGTCATCGGCACCTTGCCGAACAGGTGGGTCGCCCGGTCATGCGCGGCGCGCGACCCGGGGTGGGTTGCGTCGAACCGCGCATGCTCACGCTTGAGCAGGCGGGCCAGGTGGGTGCGGTCGATCGTCACGAGAAGGGACTCCTTGTCGAGCGATTCGAGGTAAAAACGCGCGGATTCCGCGGCGTTTTTACCTCGAATCGGGGGTGGGGAGGGGTGTTACATCTGGATGCCGAGGTACTTCGTCTCGAGGTACTCCTCGATGCCCTCGGGGCCGCCCTCGCGGCCGAACCCGGACGCCTTGATCCCGCCGAAGGGCGCCGCCGGGTTGGACACGATGCCGGTGTTGAGCCCGACCATGCCGTATTCGAGGGCCTCACCCATGCGGATCGCCCGGGTGAGGTCGTTGGTGAACAGGTATGCCGCGAGCCCGAACTCGGTGTCGTTGGCCATCGCGATCGCTTCGGCCTCGGTCTCGAATTTGACGACCGGGGCGACCGGGCCGAAAATCTCCTCCTTGAGCAGGCGGGCATCGGCGGGCACGTCGGCGAGCACGGTCGGGGCGTAGAAGAAGCCGCTGCCGGCCAGCGGCGACCCGCCGGTGAGGGCGGTGGCGCCCTTGCCCACGGCGTCGCTGACCAACTCGTGAACCCCGTCGCGGGCCTTGGCGGTGATGAGCGGGCCGACGTCGACCCCCTGCTCGGTGCCGTTGCCGACGGTCAACCCGCCCATCCGGGCGGCGAACTTCTCGGAGAACTCCGCCGCGACGCTGGAGTGGACGTAGAAGCGGTTGGCCGCCGTACACGCCTCACCGATGTTGCGCATCTTGGCGAGCATCGCGCCGTCGACCGCCTTGTCGATGTCGGCGTCGTCGCAGACGATGAACGGCGCGTTGCCCCCCAACTCCATGGACACCCGGAGCAACTGCTGCGCCGACTGTTCGACCAACCGCTGCCCCACCCCGGTGGACCCGGTGAAGGTGAGTTTGCGCAGCCGCGGGTCGCGGATGAGCGGCTCGGACAGCGCCGAGGAGTGCGTCGTCGTCACGACGTTGACGACCCCGGCGGGCAGGCCGACATCCTCAAGCAACTTGGCCAGCGCCAGCATCGTCAACGGGGTCTCGTGGGCCGGCTTGACGACCATCGTGCAGCCGGCGGCGATGGCGGGCCCGATCTTGCGGGTACCCATCGCCAGCGGGAAGTTCCACGGGGTGATCGCATAGACCGGGCCAACCGGCTGCTTCATCGTGAGCAGCCGGGTCGCCCCGTTGGGCGCCACCGACCAACGCCCCGAGATCCGCACCGCTTCCTCGGCGAACCACCGGAAGAACTCCGCCCCATAGGCGACCTCGCCGCGGGCCTCGGCCAGCGGTTTGCCCATCTCCAGGGTCATGAGCAGCGCGAACTCCTCGGCGCGGGCCGTCAACGCCTCGAAGGCCCGCCGCAGGATCTCGCCGCGGTCACGCGGCGGGGTGGCCGCCCACGTGGACTGGGCAGCGGCGGCCGCATCGAGGGCCGCCATTCCGTCGGCGGGGGTGGCGTCGGCGACCTCGGTCAGGATCGCTCCGGTCGCCGGGTCATGGACGGGGAAGGTCGTCCCGGACTCGGCGGCGCGCCAGGCGCCGCCGATGAACAACCCCTTGGGGACGCCCGCGAGAACATCAGCCTGAGTGGACGGCATACCGGATCAGTCCTTTCCAGCGGTGACGGCCTCGGCGAACGCCTCCCCGAGTAGGGCCAGCCCTTCGTCGAGGAGCGCGTCGCTGATCGTCAGCGGCGGGAGGAATCGGAAGACGTTGCCGTAGGTGCCGCAGGTCAACGAGACCAGGCCGCGGTTGTGGCACGCCTTGTTGATGGCGGCGGTCAGGGCCGCGGCCGGGGTCTTCGTTTCGCGATCCTCGACGAGTTCCATGGCGATCATCGCCCCGCGCCCGCGGACCTCGCCGACCTGCTCGTAGGTCTCGGCGAGCGCGTTGAGGCCGGCCGTGAGTTTCTCGCCGATGGCCCGGGCCCGGGCCGCGAGGTTGTCCGCCGCCATCGTCTCGATCGCCGCGAGCGCTGCCGCGCACGCGACCGGGTTGCCGCCGTAGGTGCCGCCGAGGCCGCCGGGGTGGACCGCGTCCATGATGTCCGCGCGCCCGGTCAAGGCCGCGAGCGGCATACCGCCGGCAATGCCCTTGGCCGTCGTGATGAGGTCGGGGACGACCCCTTCGTGGTCGCACGCGAACCAGTCACCGGTGCGGCAGAACCCGGACTGGACCTCGTCGGCGATGAAGAGGATGCCGTTGTCCTGGCACCAGCCCGCCAGTTCGCGCAGGAAGCCCGCGGGCGGCACGATGAACCCGCCCTCGCCCTGGATCGGTTCGATGATGACGGCGGCGGTGTTCTCCTCGCCGACCTGGGCGTGGATCTGGGAGGTGACGTAGTCGAAGGCGTCGCTCTCACACGCCTTGGGGCCACCGGGCCACCGGTAGGGGTAGGCCATCGGCACCCGATACATCTCGCTGGCGAACGGGCCGAACTTGTTCTTGTACGGCATGTTCTTCGCCGTCATCGCCATCGTGAGGTTGGTGCGCCCGTGGTAGGCGTGATCGAACACGACGACCGCCTGCCGGCCGGTGAAGTGCCGCGCCACCTTGACCGCGTTCTCGACGGCCTCGGCCCCGGAGTTGAACAGGGCGCTGCGCTTAGCGTGGCCACCGGGGGTGAGTTCGTTGAGCTTCTCGGCCACCGCGACGTACCCCTCGTAGGGGGTCACCATGAAGCAGGTGTGGGTCAGTTGGGCGATCTGGGCCTGGACCGCCTCGATCACCCGCGGGTTGCCGTTGCCGACATTGGTCACCGCGATGCCCGACCCGAAGTCGATGAGGTGGTTGCCGTCGGCGTCGACGAGTATGCCGTCCTGACCGGCGACGATGTAGGCCGGCAACCCGGTGGAGACTCCCGCGGACACGGCCGCGGTCTTGCGGGCCTGCAACTCCAGCGACTTCGGCCCCGGGACGGGTGTGACGAGGCGGCGGGCTTGCTCGATGGTCATTTTTCCTCCATCCCCCACGGGGATCCGTATCCAGCGGGTTGTTCGGCGGCCAGCAACTCCAGGAAGGGTGCGGCGTCGAAAGCCTCGGGACCGAGCACCCCGGCGCCGCTCCAGGCACCGGTGGCGAGCAGTTCGAGGGCGACGATCGGGTTGATCGCGGTCTGCCAGACGACGCACTGAGCGTCGTAGTCACGCATCGTCACCTCGTTGTCGGCGACGTGGTAGAGGTACGTGCGGCGCGGCTGCCCGTCCTTGCCGGTGCCGGTGACGAGCACCCCGGCGCAGGTCTTGCCCTGCAACTGGGGACCGATGGTCGCCGGGTCGGGCAGCGCGGCTGCCACCAGGTCGCGGGGGGCGATGTCGACGCCCTTGATCCGGATCGGCTCGGTGCTGTCCAGGCCCAGGGTGTTGAGGGCCTTGAGGATCGAGATCATCTGCTCGCCAAGGCCGTATTTGAAGGTCACCCGCTGCGCGTCGAGCCAGCGCGGCATGAGGAGGACCTCCTCGTGCTCGACGTGGACGCACTCCACCGGGCCGATCCCCTCGGGGAAGTCGAACACCTCCGGCTCGCTGAACGGCGGCAGGGTGAAGAAGCCCGCCTCGACGTCTCCCCCGCCCGCCTCGGCCCGGGACTTCTCCCAGACGACCGGCGGGTTGAGGCACTCCTCGATGATCGTCCACATCGAGAATCCCGGCGCGAAGCCCTCGGTGCCGTCGGGACGGATGAAGGCGAGGTTGGCCCCGTCCCGGGTGCCCAACTCCTCGATCGAGGAGAACAGGTGGTCGGCGGCATACCGGGCAAAGACGTCGGAGAGGCCAGGCTCGACCCCGATCCCGACCAACGCCAGACGCCCGGCGGCTTCCCATTCGGGGGCGCGATGGAACTGGAGGTCACCGAGTTTGACCCCCGGCTCGGCATACGGCCGCTCGGGGTGGGGGCGCGAGAGGCTCATCGCCATGTCGAGATAGTTCGCGCCCGCGGCCAGGGCTCCCTCGAAGATCGGCATGACGAACCGCGGGTCGACGGCGTTGAGGACGTGAGTGGCGCCGGTGAGCCGGATGAGCGCGGCCACCTGGTCGACATCGGAGGCGTCGACGGCCAGGGCGTGGAACCGCTGCTCCCCCGGCCGCCGGGAGACCGCGTGGGCAACCGTGCGCCGGGCGCGTTCCACGTCGTAGTCGGCGACGACGAACACCTCGAAGAAATCTCGGGATACGGCGATCTTGGCCGCGGCGTCACCGACGCCCCCGGCTCCGATCATGAGAATGCGCACGCTGGAACTCAACTCCTCAGGGATGGGCGCGGCCCTCGGCACGCCCCTGGTCGCCGGATTCCTCGGCGCGCGGGTCGCGCGAGAACTCGACCCCCGTCGCGAGATCGACCGCCGTCACACCCTCGGGAAGATTCGAGAGGTCGGGGGCAATCACGGTGTACTCCGTGGAATCGGGAAGCCGGACCAGGCCATCGACGTCCGGCTGATGGGGGACCTGCATGACGATATCGCCGTGGCTGCGCCGCGGCAGCGTCAACCCCCGGAAGAACATCGGTGAGGCCCACCACTGGATGGCGAGGAAGACGAACCCAAGGAGCAGCGAGACGACCCCGACCACCGCCACCGCACCGACCCCGCCGATCGTGATGTCGTTGCCGTCGGCATCCTGCAGATTGTCGGGGGCCCAATAGGTCTGCAGGGCATAGAAGAACGTGACGAAGAGGAAGAGGCCGCCGACCAGCGGGATGAGCCCGCGCATGACGAAGTGCCGCAGCGAATCCGTCAGGGTCCGCCGGTAGAACCACGCGCAGGCGATGCCGGTGAGGCCGTAGTAGAACGCGATCTGCAACCCGATGGCCCCGATGAGGGCGAGCAGGATCCGGGGGCTGAGCCAGGTCATGAGCAGGAAGAAGGCCGCCGAGACCAGCCCCATCCCGATCGTCGACCAGGTGGGAGTGAGGTATTTGGGGTGGATCCGGGCGAACCGCTCCGGCAGCGCCTTGTATGCCGCCATCGACAGCGCCGTGCGCGCCGTCGGCAGGATCGTGGTCTGGGTGGACGCCGACGCCGACGTCAAGATCGTGATCGCAAGCAGCGCCAGCCCGATGTGCCCGAGGACCGTGTCGCCGTAGAGGGTCGGACCGATGGCCCGGAACACCTCGTCGGAGTTCTGCGGGTTGCCCAGCCCGATCCCCTCGGTGCCCGTCCCGGCGAACGCGACCGCCGCCATCGTCACCGTGACGAAGGTCAGCAGGAGCAGCAGCGTGGAGATGACCGCGGCCTGGCCCGGGGTGCGCCCCGGGTCGTCGGCTTCCTCGTTCGTCGACACCGCGGTGTCCCAGCCCCAGTAGATGAAGACCGCGAGCAACACGGACGAGGACACGACCGACATCGACATCCCGCTCGGCCACAGCCACGACAGCGACGGGTGGACCGACCCCTCGGGTGCCTCACCGGCATACACCTTCCAGAAGGCGACCCCGGCGAACATGACGAGCGTGACCATTTCGACCGCCAACAGGCCGTACTGGACCCGGGCCGAGACCTCGATCCCGCGGTAGCAGATGTACGTCATGACCGCGATCCAGATCAGCCCCGCGACGGTCGACCACAGCGTCGACTGGTCCAAGGTGTTGTGCCAGCCGAGCTCGTTGGCGAGCGTGAAGGAATACTGCCCGGCGATAGCGGCCAGGTTGGCCATGACGATGACGTCGGCGACGATGATGCCCCAGCCGCCCATCCAGCCCACGATCGGGCCGAACGCGCGCGTCGCCCAGGTGAAGGTCGTCCCGCAGTCGGGTTCGGCCTCGTTGAGTTCCTTGTAGGCGACCGCGATGAAATACATGGGGACGAACGCGAGCAGCATGATCGCCGGCGCCTTGAGCCCGGCTCCGGCCGCGACGACCAGGCCCAAACTCGCGGCCAGCGAATAGGCCGGCGCCGTCGACGCCATCCCGACGACAACGCTGCTCACCAGACCCAGGGCGCCCGGGCGCAGCCCCTTTTCCCCGGGGTTGGCCCCGCTCGGCGTGGGGGCGTGCGGGGTCAGCACCTGGTCTGTCATGTCTCTCTTATCTGCGCTGAAACGGTGGGGACCAACGGGGGGGGTTACTTCTTGCGGGCGTTGCCGATGACCGAGCCCAGGATCACCAGGGTCAAGGCAATGACGAACATCGAGAAACCGATGACGTTGGCCTGGGCCGGTATGCCGCGCAAATAGGACACGTAGACGTACTTCGGGAACGTGGTTTCGTTGCCGCTCACGAAGTTCGTGATGATGAAGTCATCGAAGGACAACGAGAAAGCGAGCAACGAGGCACCGACGATACCCGGCAGCACCAACGGGAAGGTGACCCGCAAGAACGTCTGGCCCGGGCCGGCATACAAATCCATCGCGGCCTCGTCCAGCCGCGGGTCGAGACTTTGCAAGCGCGCCTTGACGGTGACGACGACGAAACTCACGCAGAACATGACGTGCGCGATGACGATCGTCCAGAAACCCAACTTCAAGAACGTGAAGGCCTGGACGAAGATGGTCAGCAGGCTCGCGCCGAGGACGATCTCTGGGGTGGCCATCGGGATGAAGACGAGCAGGTTGCTCGCCGCCCGGCCCCGGAAGCGGTGCCGGACCAGGGCGAACGCGATGAGGGTGCCGAGGACGGTGGCGACCACGGTGGCGATGAGCCCCACCTTGAGGGAGGTGCCCAACGCCGAACAAATCCCGGGCGCGCCACAGGGATCGGCCCAGTGTTTGAGCGTGGGGCTGCCCTCGGAATTCCAGACGATATTGGACTTGCGGTAGTTGTTGAAGGAGAAGACGAAGGTATAACCCACCGGCAAGAACAAGTAGAACAGCACCAGGATCGCGGCGATGATCGCAAACCGGTTGGCAATCCAGGATCCGACCCGGCGCCCCAGGGAGGGCCGGTATGCCGCGGGCGCACTCGTCGACGCCCGCTGGCTGCTCAGCGACGCGGGGCTGGGGGTAATCACAGCAACTCCTCGGTGCCGAAGCGGCGGATATAGACGAAGACGAGCACGAGGATCAAGGCCATCAAGGTGAAGGACAGCGAGGCCGCCACCGGGAACCCGCCAGGCACCTTGAAGAATTGGCTCTCGATGACGTTACCGACCATCTTGGTGCTCCGGTCCGACCCGAGCAGATCGGCGTTGACGTAATCGCCGGCCGCCGGGATGAAGGTGAGCAGCGTGCCCGCGAGCACCCCCGGCATACTCATCGGCAAGGTGACGGTGCGGAAGGTCGTGAACCCGTTGGCATACAAATCCCCGCCGGCCTCGATGACCCGGGCATCGGCGCGCTCCAAGGAGGCATAGATGGGGAGCACCATGAACGGCAGGAAGTTGTAGGTCAAACCGGCGACGACCGCCACCCAGGTCTCGGTGATCCGCCCACCGGGCAGCAGGTGCAACGCGTTGAGCGTCGACGCCACCGGACCCTCGTCGGCGAGAATCTGGCGCCAGGCGATGGTGCGCAGAATGAACGACGTGAAGAACGGGGCGATGACCAGGATCATCATGACGTTGCGCCACCGCCCCGCCTTGAACGCCATCGCATAGGCGAGGGGGTAGGCCAGGCAGAAGGCGAAGAACGTCGCCAACCCGGCGAAGAGCAGCGACCGCCCGAAATGCGGGGCGAACTGGGTGAAGGCGTCGAGGTAGTTGTGGAAGTTGACGTCGCGGTAGTAGTAGCCCGGATAGCCGGGGAACTGCGACTGCAAACTCACCGTGAACAACTGGATCATCGGGAAGACGAAGAAGATCGCCAACCACAAGAATCCGGGAAGCAGCAACAAATAGGGCAACCACGACCGGCCCCGCTCGGTGGGAGCCTGGTCGGTGCCGCCACCGGCGCCGCCGGCGACGTGAGCCAGGGCACTCATCGCGGGTCGGCCCCGGCCATCGGACCCTGGGAGGACGCGGTCACCGGCCCGACGGCGACGGTCGGCGTCGTCGTCGGCGCGTCGGTGGCGACCTTGATGGCGCTCTCGTCGACCGGCACCCCGAAGGCGTGCCCGGGCTTCCAGCTGAGCCACGCCTCGTCACCGGGGTGGAGGTCGATGGGGTCGATGTCGAGGTTCTGCTCGTAGACGCTCCACGTCGCCCCGCTCGGGACCCGCACCAAGTACTGGGTGGCCACCCCGGTGAAGGAGACGTCGACGACGGTCGCCGGTATGTCGTTGCGGCCCGCTTCGGCCCGGCTGACGGCGATCTTGACCTTCTCCGGGCGCACCCCGAACAGGACGTCTCCGGAACTGACCTGACAGCGGGCCTTGGGGATGCTCACCCTCGTGCCCTGGACATCGGCGACGTAGTGGTCGCCGTCGCTGTCGATGATGCGGCCCATGCCCAGGTTGGACTGGCCGACGAAGTTGGCGACGAAAGCGGTCAGGGGCAGGTCGTAGAGCGCCTCGGGGGCCCCCATCTGTTCGATCCGGCCGTGGTTCATGACGGCGACCGTGTCGGCCATGGTCATGGCCTCCTCCTGGTCGTGCGTCACGTGGATGAAGGTCAAACCCACCTCGGTTTGGATGCGTTTGAGTTCGACCTGCATCTGGCGGCGCAACTTCAGGTCCAAGGCACCGAGCGGCTCGTCGAGGAGCAGCACCTCGGGCCGGTTGACCAGGGCCCGCGCCACGGCGACCCGTTGCTGCTGGCCACCGGACAACTGGGCCGGCTTGCGGTCGGCGAGATGGGGCAGTTGCACGAGGTCGAGCGCCTCGTCGGCCAACGTGGTCGCGTTGGCCAGGCCCCGACGTTTGGGCCCGAAGGCGACGTTGTCGCGCACCGTGAGGTGCGGAAACAGGGCGTAGCTCTGGAAGACGGTGTTGACCGGACGCTCGTAGGGTCGGCTCCCCGTGAGGTCGGTGTCCCCGATGAAGATGCGGCCGTGGGTGGCCTCTTCCAAACCCGCCACCATGCGCAACGTCGTGGTCTTGCCGCAGCCCGAGGGCCCGAGCAGAGCGAAGAACGAACCGCGCGGGACGACGAGACTGAGATCGTCGACGGCCGTGAAGTCGCCGAAGGACTTGGTCACCTCGACGATGCGCAGATCGCCCTTGGCCTCCCGGAAACCGGCCGTCTTACCGCCGAAAAGGGCCATCAGTTGCCCACCACCTTTGCCCAGATCTCGCTGTAATCCTGATCCTCCTGGGGGGTCAACGCCCGGAAGCCCTTGATGTTGTGCTTGGCGATGTAGTCCTCGCTGGGGAAGATGAAGGGCGACTGCGCCAGTTGCGGGTCGATCTTCTCCATCTCCTGCTGTGCACCGGCCACCGGGCACACGTAGTGGACAAAGGCCGCGACCTGCGCCGCCACGTCGGGCTGGTAGTAGTAGTTCATCAACTCCTGGGCGTTGCGCCGGTGCGTCGAGGTGATCGGCACCATCATGTTGTCCGACCACAACGTGCCACCCGATTCGGGGATGACGAACTCCCAGTTGTTGTTCTGGGTCTCGCCCTGGAGGATGAAGATGTCGCCACTCCACACGATGCCCGCGACCGCGTTGCCGGACTTGAGGTCCTCCAGGTAACTGTTGCCCTTGACCCGGCGGATGTTGCCGCCGGAGATGCGCTTGTCGACGGCATCGACGGCCTTTTGGAACTGGTCCTTGGTCCACTCGCCGGAGATGTCGACGCCCTGCTGGAGCATGAGCAGCCCCACGGTGTCGCGGAACTCGCTGAGCACCACGACCTTGCCCTTGAGGTCGTCGGCCCAGAGGTCGTCGAGCGACTTCAACTCGCGCCCGACCTTGGACTTGTCGTAGCCGATCCCGGCGAACCCGCTCTGCCAGGTGAGCGAGTAGGCCCGGCCCGGGTCGAAACTCACGTCCTGGAGCGGCTTGAGCAGGTGCGAGGCGTTGGGCATCCGCAACAGTTCGAGCGGCTGGCACAACTGGGCCTGGATGACCCGGTTGGCCATCCAGTCGGTGAACGTGAAGATGTCCCGCCCGATGTCCTGCCCGGCCCGCAACTGGGGCGCGATCTTGGAGAAGTACGAGTCGTTGTCCTCGATGTCCTCCGAGTAGGTCGCCTGGATGCCGGACTTGGCGATGAAGTTCTCCAGCGACGGGTACTTCTTCGTGTTCTCGTCATAGTCCAGGTATGCCGTCCAGTTGGCCCAGCGGACCACCTTGTCGGTCGCGGACACGTCCTTGGGCAGGGTCAGCGCCTTCGACCCCGCCGGGGGCGCCGGGGGGGCACAGGCAGCCAGGGCGGCCGCGGCCGCACCCCCAGCGCCCAAGCCGAGCAGGGCGCGGCGCGTGAACCCACCCGCTGACGCGGCCCGGACCAACTGCGCAACGGCCGGGTCCCGCGGGAGCGGGCGGGACGGCATACCGGACATCTATCGTTCCTCAGCTCTCGATGTTGGCCATGACGTGCTTGATGCGGGTGTAGTCCTCGAACCCGTACATCGACAAGTCCTTGCCGTAGCCGGACCGCTTGAACCCGCCGTGCGGCATTTCGGCGACGATCGGGATGTGCGTGTTGAGCCAGACGCACCCGAAGTCGAGGGCCGCGCTCATCCGCATGGCCCGCCCGAAGTCCTTGGTCCACACCGAGGAGGCGAGCCCGTAGTCGACGCCGTTGGCGAAGCGCAGCGCCTCGGCCTCGTCGTCGAACTTCTGGACGGTGATGACCGGGCCGAAGATCTCGTTCTGGATCATCTCGTCGTCCTGGCGCAGGCCCGCGACGATGGTCGGCTCGATGAAGTAGCCGTCGCCCAGGGCCGTGGCGCGCACCCCGCCGGCGGCGATGGTCGCGTGGCCGGGCACCCGGTCGAGGAAGCCGGTGACCCGGGCGAGCTGGTTGGCGTTGTTGACCGGGCCGAAGAGGGCGTCCTCGTCGTCGGGCAGGCCGACCTTGGCCTCGTTCTTGGCGTATGCCGCGATGGCGGCGACGAAGTCGTCGTAGGCGCTGGCCTCGACAAGGACCCGGGTAGCGGCGGTGCAATCCTGACCGGCGTTGAAGTAGCCGGCGATGGCGATGCCCTCGACCGCGGCGTCGAGGTCGGCGTCACCGAAGACGACGACCGGGGCCTTGCCGCCGAGTTCGAGGTGGACCCGCTTGATGCCCGGCGCGGCACTCGCGGCCACCTCGGCGCCGGCGCGCACCGATCCGGTGATGGCGACCATGCCCGGGGTCGGGTGTTCGACGACCATCCGGCCGGTGTCGCGGTCACCGGTGACGACGTTGAAGACACCTGCGGGGAGGAACTCGCTGGCGATCTCGGCGAGCAGCAGGGTCGTCTCCGGGGTCGTGTCGCTCGGCTTGAGGACGATGGTGTTGCCGGCGGCGATGGCCGGGGCGAACTTCCAGGTCGCCATCATCATCGGGTAGTTCCACGGCGTGACCTGCCCGATGACCCCGATCGGCTCGCGCCGGATCCACGAGGTGTGGCCGGGCATGTACTCGGCGGCGGCGCGGCCCTCGAGGACGCGCGCGGCTCCGGCGAAGAACCGGATCTGGTCGATCATGGGCGGCATTTCCTCACTGCGGGTGAGGGCATGCGGCTTGCCGGTGTTTTCGGCTTCGAGAGCGACGAACTCCTCAGCCCGGGCCTCGATGGCCGAGGCGATCCCGAGAAGGGCCGCCTGGCGCACCTTGGGCGGGGTGCGACCCCACTCGGCGAACGCGTCGCTCGCCGCGGCATACGCGGCATCGATGTCCTCAGCACCGCTCACGGGGGCCTGGGCGACCACCCCTCCGGTGGCCGGGTTGATGATCTCCTGAGTTGCGTCGGAGCGAGCATCGACATACTCGCCTCCGATGAAGTTGCGCAGCACGCGGGTGCTCGACACGGTCATCCTCTCCTTCGCCGTGGGTGGGGGTTGTGCGCACTCTAGTCACGAGTTGGTGTGACACACCAGACATGGTCCAGATTTCCTGCGCATTCCGAGGCATTGCGTCTGTGTCAGCACCGATTCCATCGTCAATCCTTGCCAGGAGTCGCTAATCCGCGGCACGATGCCCCCCATGAGCCCGCCTCCGAGCACCCGCCGCGACCGCCAGTCGCCGCGACTGGACGATGCCGCCAAACGCATCGTGGAACTGCTCCAGGTCGACGGGCGCGCCTCGTATGCCGCGATCGCCAAGGAGGTCGGCCTCTCCGAGGCGGCGGTGCGCCAGCGGGTCCAGCGTCTCATCGATCTCGGGGTCATGCAGATCGTCGCCGTTACCGACCCGTTGCAGGTGGGATTCAGGCGGCAGGCGATGATCGGCATCCGCACCCGTGGCGATCTCGGGGTGGTCGGCGCGGCCGTCACCGCGATCCCCGAGGTGGCGTATGCCGTGACGACCGCGGGCAGTTTCGACCTCCTCTGCGAGGTCGTCTGCGAGGACGATGACCACCTCCTGGAGGTGCTGACCCACCGCATCCGCCCCATCGAGGGCGTGGTGTCCACCGAGACCTTCGTCTATCTCAAACTCAACAAACAGCACTATGACTGGGGAACACGATGAGCATCCATCCCGAAGAGATCTGGGAACCGGCCTCCGATGTCCACACGCCGCGCGGCACCTTGCTGGCCGAGGCTGCCCGCGACCACCTGTGGATGCACTTCACCCGGCATTCGGTGTTCGAGGACCACGGGGACGGGGGCCTGGGCCACTCGGTGCCGATCATCGTCCGTGGTGAGGGTCACCGGATCTGGGACGACCGAGGCCGGGAGTACATCGACGGGCTCGCCGGGCTGTTCGTCACCCAGGTCGGCCACGGGCGCACCGAGATCGCCGAGGCAATGGCGGCGCAGGCGCGCGAGTTGGCCTACTTCCCGCTGTGGTCGTACGCCCACCCGCGGGCCATCGAACTGGCCGAGCGCCTCGCCTTCCTCGCCCCTGGTGACCTCAACCGGGTCTTCTTCACCACCGGCGGTGGCGAGGCCGTCGAGTCGGCGTGGAAACTGGCCAAGCAGTACTTCAAGCTCACCGGCAAGCCGACCAAGCACAAGGTGATCTCCCGCTCGATCGCCTACCACGGGACACCCCATGGCGCCTTGTCGCTCACCGGCATACCCCCGGCGCGGGCGCCGTTCGAGCCGCTCGTGCCCGGCGCCCACAAGGTGCCGAACACTAATTTCTACCGGGCTCCCGAGCACCTCCAAAACGACGAGAAGGCGTTCGGGCGGTGGGCCGCGGACCGGATCGCCGAGGCCATCGAGTTCGAGGGGCCCGAGACCGTCGCCGCGGTGTTCCTGGAGCCGGTGCAGAACTCCGGCGGCTGCTTCCCGCCGCCCCCGGGTTACTTCGAGCGGGTCCGCGAGATTTGCGACGAGTACGACGTGCTCCTTGTCTCCGACGAGACGATCTGCGCCTTCGGCCGCATCGGGTCAATCTTCGCCTGCGACGACTTCGGCTATGTCCCCGACATCATCACGACCGCGAAGGGCATCACCTCGGGCTACGCGCCCTTGGGGCTCATGGTGGCCTCGGACCGGTTGTTCGAGCCGTTCAAGTCCGGGCTGACCTATTTCCCGCACGGCTACACCTGGGGGGGACACCCGGTGTCCTGCGCGGCGGCGATGGCCAACCTCGACATCTTCGAGCGCGAGGGCCTCACCGACCACGTCAAGGCCAACGCCCCGGTCTTCCGCGCCGCCCTCGACGGGCTGCGTGACCTTTCGCTCGTCGGTGACGTCCGCGGCGCCGGCTTCTTCTACGGCATCGAACTGGTCAAGGACAAGGCGACCCGGGAGACGTTCGACCACGACGAGTGCGAGCGGCTGCTCCGCGGCTTCTTGTCCAAGGCGCTTTTCGACGCCGGCATCTACTGTCGCGCCGACGACCGCGGCGACCCGGTCATCCAGTTGGCGCCGCCGCTCACCGTCGGGCCGGCCGAGTTCGAGGACATCGCCTCCCGGTTGCGCGGCGTCCTCGTCGAGGCCGAGAACCACCTCTGACCGTGTCCACCTTCCCGCTGTGGTGGGACGAGGACCCGCGCCCCGGCCCCGCCGGGCCGGCCGCCTCGTCGTTGGCAGCCCTGGGGCCTGGCCGCGCCGATGTCCTCGTCGTCGGCGGCGGCTACACCGGGCTGTGGACGGCATACCACCTCCTGCGCCACGCCCCGGACCTGCGGGTTGTCGTGCTCGAGGCCCGCTGCGTCGGGTTCGGGGCGAGCGGTCGCAACGGCGGCTGGGTGTCGGCGCTGTGGCCGGTGGCGCCGGAGACGATCGCGGCGCGGCATGGACGCGAGGCCACGGTGCGGTTCTTGGGGACGCTGCGGGAGACTGCGAAGTCTGAGTTTTTGTAGTTGTCCTTCGCTTTCGAACCCATATTGCCAGTCGCTCTATCGCCGTAACCTTGTAATTTTGCGCCGAGGGCGCCTGTAGCAGCCATAGCTCCTTTCAGTAGACCTGGTACGACAAAGAATGGAATAACCGTGATACCCAACGCCATAAGCTTGAGGGATCCATCATCCTGCGTGACACCGATTGTATTGATTATCATGGCTGCAAGTTTACTTGCGCCAAATACTCCTGCGATTATCGGGAATACCATGAGGAGGTTGAAGAACATCTTGTACCATTTTTTGAACCAATCTTCAGTATTTGGCAGGAGGTAGGCGACAAAAGCCAGAGGCGCGGCGACAATGAGAAGTACGATAATAGCCTGACGAGCCAAAAGAATAACAACGACCAACAACACCGCGACAAGTGCGGGTATGAGGATACCGAGCGCTAGGGCAAGTGCTACCCCTACACCGGCTACAAGCACACCATTAGCACCTCCTATAGCATCAGCCCAGGCGCTGCCGCTATCGGTGCCTGCGAGATTTGAGCTTTTGCCTACTTCTGAGATTACGCCCTGAAAGAGGCCGGTCACCCCAAAGCCGAGAGCATTACTTATATCAACGGCAAGCTGACAAATGATGAACGACATGTTTACCAGAATTGCTGAAACTATCAGTCTAGGCAGCATGCGTTTTAGGCCATAATTGCTTGCGCCAGCTCCAGTGATCTGTGAGTAAATCACGAACAAAAACGCTATAATAAAGGCGATATTTGCATAGTTTCTAAATATTTTCCAGGCAACGTAAGTTCCATTTGAGTCATCGGCCTTCACTAGGTCTGAATTGGTCTTCAGGAACGTATCGCCGAGGTAGGCTACCATTTTATCCATCAGTCCACCGAGAAAGTTCATGACAGGACACACTGTCCAGCCGATACCGTCTACGTTGCATGTGGATTTGCCTTTTTCGCCGCTAGCAGCTTCAGACCCGCCTACTCCTGTTGCAGTAGAGGAGCCTGCATATAAACCTTCATTGGCTATTGCCCAGGTCATATATGCCGGAGCTTTTTCGGTTATAAAGTTTGCTAGAGTCCTACACTCTCGACTACTGCTAATTGCTGCACCATCTTCAACAAGGCTAATTGCTGCGCCTGGGTCATCAACCGTATATATCATCTTTTGCTGAGCTGGCGGACTTCCTGTTACGATTGTGGTTATAACATATTTCCCCGACCCACTCTCAGCTGCAGTACGAACACCTGCGTCAGCACTGTCGTAGCTAATGCCTCCAGTGGCCTTGCATCCACTCATAAAAGAGTTGTAGTAAAGCTCGTAGAGCTGAGCGTCGTTTAGTGACGGATTGCTATTGTTATATATCTTTTTTCGTATTGCACTAAGTGTTCCGCTTGCTGGCGATGAGTTTGACCAGAAGGTATTTGTAGTCGTAGGCTGAGAATATCCCCAGTCTTTTAGTGCATCACCTAGACTCGCATAGCCCCAAAATTTTATTGCTGCTGGCATGATTGTATTGCACTCTTGCTCACCGTCGCCTCGATCAATCAGATGCCCTACCTTAAATACCCTACTATCTCCAATTTTCCCAGATGCAACATCGGATGCAGGGTAGTTTGGCATTATGCATTTTGCTACAGCATAATAATACTGGTATGACTTAACGGCATCAGAAGGATTGTCCATACTAAGTGCTAGGGCTGGCGAATTACCTAGTATTAGCGTACTGACAACAAGACAAGATGCTAGTAGAAATAGAGCTGCTCTATGAACCAAGGCGCGCATACGTATAAGTATAAGCGATTTAAGTTCATCGCGCTAGAGATTAGTTCTTAGGATTAGTTGCTGGGCAGATTGGATTTTATAAGGGCTTCTTTAAAGGAGGTAGGAGCCATATATCCCTTTTCATCCACCTTTACGTCAAAGAATTCAGTCTTATATTCTTGTTCTGCCTGAATAGCTAACGGGTTATTACCAATTGCTTTTGTGATCGCGGCACTCATATCGTGCGTATCGATGACATGTATCGTGAAACTGACACTAAATGGCTGACCTACTCCGTCTCCACTTTTAGTAGTTTGAATGCTGTCGGGTAGAATCGTGGATGTTCGTGAGTATTCTGCAGGTAACTTACCGCCAGAAGTCGCAAAGTTATGCAATAAATAGTAACGAGCATAGCCTGTTGTGTATGCTGAATCTGAATATTCTAGCGGCGTGTCAACTGGTTTTCCGAAAAGCACATTGACAGCAGGCGCATACCTATCAGAATTTCTTTCAGTAAAAGCATTGCTATCTTCAGTTTTTGGATTCCAGTTATTACCCTTTTCGGTCATTGCGGCATTGAAGAGCGCATTGACACGCACCTCAAAGTTTTCAAGATAACTCTTCTGAATATTTGCCTTGTCTAAGCTCTCGATCTTGATTGCGAACGCATCTACCAGTTCTTCTCTTGACATAACCGCGAGCTTATCAGGGCTAAGCGAGTTTGCTACCGCTTGTATTTCTGGGCTGAGGGGAACAATCGTCTCGTGCGCTGAGTTTGATGCACTGGGACTTCGACCCGGTGTTAGTTCGGCGCTAGCTGAAGTCGTCGCGGGCGGCGGCGTGTCACCAATACTTTTGCTGCACGCTGCTGTAACTCCAGTAGCGCCAAGAAAAATGACAGCCTCAGCAGTCAACTTGACCCAGTGAGGAGTTTTGCGATCGATGTTTTTACTTGTCATGATAGATTCAATCTCCTTTGTACGCCCACCATTTATTAAAGTTAAACGTAGCGTATGATTCACATTATACAGTATATGGTTGAAATTGTCAACTAGTTTACTGTTTTTGCGGCTAGCTGTCATCGCGGTCTATGCCATAGACTCGTGCTTCGATGCTAGCAACCGTCTGCTCCGGAGTTGTGGGGTCGATAGCTCTTGGGTACGTCTCGCACTGATCCAAGAAGTGACGCAATGTCTTTGCCCCTTCTGGCGAAGATACGTCTCGTAGGTCAGGATCGTAGAAGGCTTCGTTGTAAAGGGTACTTATAATGTGCTGTTGTGGCGTCACGAGGAGTCCTTCTTTTCGAGTGACTATTCGGTCTGCAGGGTCAGCATCAGTTGAGTAAGTGTCTTCGTATCGCCTCTCCCATAGAACCCAAGCATCACGCTCATATATATCGCATGGAGTATATTTAAATACCATAGGCTTTCCGTTCGGAATTTTTACGCGAATAGGTGTTATGGGTATATTGAGGCGTATCAACTCAAAATTATCACGCACAAGCTCGGCAATCCTCGTGCTGGCAGCGTGAAGTAGTCGCTGTCTTGCTTCATATGCCTCCTTTTTCACCTTAACATCATCGGGCACTCTGTCTCCTGGGTATATTGGCATAGTCTCTCCTTTTAACTAGCTAACTACAGAATAGCAATAAAGGGATATCATAGAAACAATAGGCATGACGATCGGCTCAGTATGCTCGTGTTACAAAACTGATTCATACATCAACATCTATTCCAAATATTTATCTATCGACGATCTATGCTCGAAGCACTAGTAGCGTGCTATTCTTTTGGCTTATGATCAGGGGCAGTCCTGTAGTCTATTCCGCGAGACTCAGCATCGTCGAGCATCTCTTCGGTCTTGCGGCGAAGCCTGTCGTACTTCTCTCTCCAGAAGTCGCTATCTTGCATATCGCCATCCTCGTCATTTCGTGGATTAAATACCGTTCGTTCTGGCTCGGTCATGACGTGCTTCTCAAACTCAGTCAACTCGTCTTTTGACGGTAAATTATATTTACCTGTCGACCACGAGCGATCAGTTGGTGGAATCATCTCGATCTTGCCGTCTGGACCCACGACAAACTCCCCATCCTCTTTTCTGGCAATAGCGCTAATGACCTTGGCCTTCATGTTTGCGCGCGTCGACGGGCTAGAGAGGATATCACTCACTAGTGCACGGTATGCCTCAGGGTCCTTGTGTGCGAGGGTGCGGAGACCATGCATCTGGTTGACAATATTCATGCGCGAGAAGGCGTCTGCCGAAAGGTTTGACCAAGTGCCAACATCGTTTGCAAGGTCATCGAAGCCGCGTATCTTGCCTGCAAGTTCAGGGTCTTCAAATGCCTGGTTGTAAGAGGCGTTGGTAAGGAAGAACTCAAGGTCTTTACCGAGACCGAGAATGTTTGGATTTTGTGCCACGACAAGCTCCTTGAATCCATCCATGTCATCGCGTGTGATTTCACCCTCATTGAGTCGACGCTCCATCTCGCGCATCATGTCGCGCAGCTTCTCGGCACCCGGACCGCCACGCTTACCCATGATGCTCGTGTAGGCTACCCTTTCTGCATCGGTAGCATCAGGGTGTTTGAATCTGTTAAATAGCTCGGCAGGATTTGACGACACATCGAATTCAAGAGTCGACTCAATATTCTTGATATCATCTAGGATAAACTTAGATGACTCAGTTTTTGCCTGGGCAACAACCGAGCGCGCACCGACAGCGCCCTTGATACCAGCAGAGTAGTTCACGACCGACTCTCCGTCGATAGTGAGTATATCGTCTTTAAGGATATTAACCTTTTCCTCAGCTGTTGCTCGCTCGGCCATGCTCTTGGCTGTAGAGGTAAACAATGTCTCCATATGGGTGTCTTTTATGTCTTGGGCTAGATTTAGCATAGATGCAGCGGTGGCCGGAGATGATGTAGCATGGTTTCGAATAAAGTCGTTATCTCTGCCCTGTGCAATCACCTCTGCGTGCATCTTTTCTACCTTTTCTTTAGCGAGGCCAGCGTGTTTTTCGCTACTCTTTAGCCCTAGCTCTTCGTTTAGAATTTCGCTGTCGTCACGGATAGAGTTGTTCCAGTTCTCCTCTGCGCGGTTGTTTACGGTGTTTTTTGCGGTTTCGGCGCGCTTGGTGTGTGAAACGGTATCAGATACCATCTGACTGAGGCCGTCATCGTCTCTGATAGTCTTTTGCAGCTTTTCATTGCCTCGTGAGTCAATGAAATCAGAGGTGGCTTTTGCGATACCACTATCGACCGCAGTCTGGTCTTTGAGGTCACTAAGGCCTGTGTCGTTACGGATCATTGTCTGGAGCGTACGTTGACCGCGGGCATCCACACTGTCGCCTACAAGCTTGGTGAGACCGGTATCAACTACCGTTTGCTCCTTGAGTGATCGTAGCGAGTTGCTGCGTTCGATATTCTGCTGGCTAGCGAGTTCGTAGGCAGCTTGAGTGCGGTCTTCCATGACCTTTGCAGCGCCTTTATTGATAGCTGTTTCGCGCATATGCTGCTTGATATTGGTGTCACGAATCTGCAAGTGACCCCAGTGCGTATCGGCTCGTGACTGGAGGAGGCCTTCGACGACTTCGGCACGCTTGCTTTGCTCGTGGGTATCGACTCGTAGTTTGCGCAGATCGCGATCGGCCAGAACTTGGTTTTGTAGATGAAGCTTGCCATAGGCATCGAGTTGTTACCGGCCCTGGAGGGGGTGCGGTTCACGCACGCCTGGGGTGGGCCGCTCGGGATCGCCCGCGACTGGCATCCCGCTGTCGTCTTCGACCCGGCGACCGGGCTGGGGGCGGCGGGTGGTTACGTCGGGGACGGGGTGGCGGCGAGCGCCCTCGCCGGGCGCACCCTCGCCGACCTGGTGCTTCGCCGCCCGAGCGAGGTGACCTCGTTGCCCTGGGTCGGGCATCGCGGGCGTGCGTGGGAGCCCGAGCCGTTGCGGTGGCTGGGCATCAATGCCGGGTTGCGCCTGGCGGCGGTGGCCGACGCGGAGGAGCGCGTGACCGCTCGACCGGCGCGGACGGCATACGTGCTCGACCAGCTGACCGGCGGCTGACGGCCGGTCCGCGGCTGGTGGCGCCTTGGCTGCAGCGTCGTGGTCGTCCGGACGACCGTAGGGCTGCAGTCAAGGGCCCCGGGCAGACAGAGACCGCCCGACGTCTGGGTGCGGACGTGGGCGGTCTCCTGGAACCGGCGGCCTGGTCGGGCCGCGCGGAGTCAGCGGGTTTCGCGGTGCATGGTGTGGCGCTTCTCGCGCGGGCAGAACTTCATCAACTCGAGCCGGTCGGGGTGGTTGCGACGGTTCTTCTCGGTGATGTAGTTGCGCTCCTTGCACTCCGTGCACGCCAGGGTGATCTTGGGGCGGACGTCGAGTGACTTCTTGGCCACGGGGCAACCTTCTTCGAAACGTTACGGGTGATACGTCGAGGGCGTCCCGCTCGGGGACAACCTCACCAGGGTACGCGAGCCGGTGGGGAAACCGGAAATCGCGCCGTGGTAGCGGGAGCGGGGCTCGATCCCGCGACCTCACGATTATGAGTCGTGCGCTCTAACCAGCTGAGCTACCCCGCCATGGGCGGCGCACCCGCGCCGGGAACGGCTCGGATGACCAGAGCCCCCTGTCGGAATCGAACCGACGACCTTTTCCTTACCATGGAAACGCTCTGCCGACTGAGCTAAGGGGGCGCGCTGCGCAGCGGGCTGACCGCGTCACAGTGCGTCCGAGAGACTACACGCTGACCGCCGGGCCCGCGAAATCGCGGCCTCACCCACGCTTGCCCCCGGCGCCTCTCCGGTCCCCCCTTTCCCGCCTGAACCACCTAACGTCCACTTCGCACCCCAACAGTCGGGGGGCGAAGTGACCCTTTCCCACTGGTAGCCGCGGGCGACGCCGACACGGCCACGGCCAGACCCCGCGTCAGACCCCGAACTCGGCCGGCAGCACGCCCCGGGAAACGGCCGACTGGAGCACGGCGTAGTCCTGCTCGTTGACGTCGGCATACGCACGAGCAAACCGCGCGAACGCCGAGTCCGTCTTGTCCGACGAACCCAGGTATGCCGCGGCCAGCGCGGCTCCCGCCGACTGGGCGTGGGCCCGCGCCAGGAGGGCGGCGCACACCTCGCCGGCTCGGACATAGCCCTTGGTCTTGAGGCGGGAGAGGTCGAAGGAGCCCTTCATGTCGCGGAACTGGCGCCAGTAGTAGTCGACCCGCACCTGTTGGCCCTGGATTCCGTCATAGCCGACGACCCACCCGAGGAACGGGTCGGAACTGGCCTGCAGGATGCGCTGGGCCGCCACGACCCGGTGGCCCTGGGTGTGCTCCACCCCGGGCGGAACCCCGGGCAGCGTCTCCGGCATCCCGCCATAGGTGACCAGGACCGAGGGCCTGGCCTCCTTGACCTGCAAGAAGAGCGCCTCGTCCAAGGGGCCCTGGAGGGCCACCACGTAACAGCGGGTGCCGACACTGCCGACCCCGACGACCCGCAGCGCGAGGTCGGTGACCCGGAACTGCGAGAGCAGGTGAGCGACGTCCGCACCGATGGTCGCGGCATACGCGGCGGCGATCCGGCGGACCGTCTCCTCATCGGCGTGCCCGGGGTGGGTGAGGATCGGCGGATTGTCGAGCATGGTGATGTCGCCGGACTCGGTGCGGGTGGCGATCTTGTCGAGGACCTGCTCGGAGGTGCGGCTGCGGGCCTTGTCGGTGACCTTGCGCAGGGCCTTGGCCGCCTTGGGCCGGACGACGAGTTCCTGGAGCCGGTCGGCGTCGAGGCGGGCGTAGTAGCGCTCCAGGACGGTCATCTCCTGGAGGGCGTGGGTCCAGCGCCGATAGGAGGCGGCCGCGGTCCGCGCCGCGTCGAAGCAGGAGTCCTCGCTCAGCCCCTTGTCGCGCCCACCGATATAGATGCTGGTCACGAGCCGTTTGAGGTCCCATTCCCAGGGTGCGATGCCGGCCTCGTCGAAGTCGTTGAGGTCGAAGAGGAGGTTGCGTTCGGGGGAGGCGAAGAAGCCGAAGTTGGAGATGTGGGCGTCGCCGCAGGAGACGACCCGCACATCCGTTGTCGGGCTGCCCCCGAGGTCGGTGGCCATGAGCGCCGCCGCCCCGCGGTAGAAGGCGAAGGGGCTCTGGAGCATCCGGCCAAAACGCACCGGCACCAGGTCTTGAATGCGCGTGGCATTTTGGGACTGCAGAATCTCGATCGGGTCGCGGTCGAGCGGCCCGAGGCGGTCCTGCTGACTCCGCGGCAAGGTCGCACGTAACGCCTTGCCGGCAGTGCTCGGGTCCATGGCGGGTCCTCCTCGACAGGGTCGAAGCGCAGGCACCGGGCCTGCACTCCCAGGCTCGTGCCTTCACCCTAGTCGGGTCGGACCCGCCCCGGGCCGGTCAGCGCGGGCTGAACCCGAGGTTCAGCGCGGCGCCATCCGCAGCGCGCCGTCCATGCGGACCGTTTCGGCGTTGAGGTAGTCGTGGGCGATCATGGCCAGCGCCAGCTGGGCATATTCGGCGGGCCGGCCCAGCCGCTGCGGGAACGGCACGCCGGCCGCGAGCCCGGCGCGGTACTCCTCGGACACCGTCGCCAGCATGGGGGTCTCGATGATGCCGGGGGCGATGGTGAGCACGCGGATGCCGTATTGGGCCAGGTCACGGGCGGCCGGCAGGGTCATGCCGACGATGCCACCCTTGGAGGCGCTGTATGCCGCCTGCCCCACCTGCCCGTCGAACGCCGCGACGCTCGCCGTGTTGATGACGACGCCGCGCTGCCCGAACTCGTCGGGCTCGGTGCGCGCGATGGCCTCGGCAGCCAGCGCCATGACCGTGAAGGAACCGACGAGGTTGATCTCGATGATCTTGCGGTACAAACCGAGGTCGTGAACGCCCTTGCGGCCCAGGATGCGAGCGCTCGTGCCGACGCCCGCGCAGTTGACGACGATGCGCAACGGGGCGTTGGGGTCGGAACTGGCCGCGACGACGGCTTCCCGCACCTGGGCTTCGTTGGTGACATCGGTCTCGATGTAGGTCACGCCGTCGACATCGGGTGCGGCCTGGATGGAGGCGGCGAGGTCGAGCGCATACACGGCCGAACCGCCCGCGGCCAGCGCCGCAGCAGTGGCGGCGCCGAGCCCGGAGGCGCCGCCGGTGACAATGGCAGAGGTGTTCGTGAGTTCCATGTCGCCATCCTGCCAGCGCCCGCGGATGTCGGGGCCGTGAGTCGGACCACGGTCGATGCCTACTGCGTCACTCTCGCTGCCGCTCGGTCCCGGTTTGTCGGCAGCCGCGGACGCTGGCCACGGATCGCGACGGCGCCGAGGGTGGCGGCGGCGCGGCATACGGTGTCGGCATGACGATCCCCATCGGTGCCCACGTCGACAACGACGATCCCATCGCCCATGCGCAAGCCCGCGGGGCGTCGGTGGCCCAGATCTTCCTTGGCGACCCGCAGAGCTATCGCGGGCCGGTGGTCGCGTATGCCGCGGGCGCGGACGGGTTGCGCGCCGCCGCCGAGGCCGCCGGGATCGGGCTCTATGTCCATGCGCCGTACCCGATCAATGTCGCCTCGACGAACAACCGGATCCGCATTCCCGGTCGCAAACTGCTGCAGCAGCACCTCCTCGTGGCCGCCGAGATCGGGGCCCTCGGCGTCATCGTGCATGGGGGGCACCTGGGGGCCACCGAGGATGCTGCGGTGGGGTTCGACAACTGGCGCAAGTGCGTCGACCGGCTCGACCTGCCGGTGCCGCTCCTGCTGGAGAACACCGCCGGCGGCGAGAACGCGATGGCCCGCCGGCTGGAGGCGATCGCCCGGCTGTGGGATGCGCTGGGCACCGCCCGGGGCGGGGACCAGGTGGGCTTCTGCCTGGATACCTGTCACGCCCATGCCGGAGGTCTCGAATTGGGGGATGTGGTCGACCGGATCCGGGCCATCACCGGGCGTATCGACCTCGTCCACGCCAACGACAGCCGGGACGTGTTCGACTCCGGGGCCGACCGGCATACCAACTTCGGGTCCGGCCTCATCGACGGCGAGACGTTGACCGATGTGGTCCGGGCCGCGGGCGCGCCGGTCGTGTGCGAAACCCCCGGCGGGGTGGCGGGTCAGGCGGCCGACATCGCGTGGTTGCGGGCTCGCGTGTGAGCGGCCGTCACACGATCAGGTCGCGCGGGCGGATGGTCACCGGGAAGGGGTGGGTTGCGGTCCAGGTCCCGTCGCCGGTCACCTCGGCGACCAGTTGGTAGTGGCCGTCGGCGTCGAGTTCGTATGCCGTGAGCGTGGCCGTGTCGGGGTCCACGAGCCAGTACGACGGCGTGCCGGCCTGCTCGTAGCGGCGCAACTTGAGCACTTGGTCGATGCCGCGGGTGCTGGGCGAGAGCACCTCGACGGCGAGGAGGGGAGCTCCGGGCAGATCGCGATCGGTGTAGGCGTCGACGGGGGCGATGAGGATGTCTGGCTGCACCACGGTGTCCTCCGCCAGCGCCACATCGAAGGGGGCCATGAGGAGCTCGAGGTGTGCGGGGGCGGCGGCAGCGAGGGCCTGGGCCAGCCTGAAGGCCGCCCGCTGATGCCAGCGGTTGGGGCCGGGAGTCACGACCAACGCCCCGTCGATGAGTTCGTGACGTGAGCCATCCGCGGGCAGGGCGTCACGCTCCTCCCGCGTCCACACGTGGTCATCGATGACAAGGGCCATAGCCTCCATGGTGCGTCCTTTCGTCCACGAAGACCAGACTCCCCGGCATAGGTCATCGCCCGCCACCTCCACCCGTGGCCTGTGGACGACACACCCCGCCGCCGCAGCCCTGTGGATAACAGAGCATCGAACCGGGCCCGGGTCAGGCGAGAAGGTCGGCCGGGCGGATTGTCACCAGGAAGGGCTGGGTGGCCGTCCACGCCTCGTCGCCGGTCACCTCGGCGACCGACTGGTAGTGACCGTCGGAATCGAGTTCGTATGCCGTGAGCGTGGCCGTGTCGGGGTCGACGAGCCAGCACGACGGCGTGCCGGCCTGCTCGTAGCGCCGCAACTTGAGCACTTGGTCGACGCCGCGGGTGCTGGGCGACAGCACCTCAACCACGAGCAACGGAACGACAGCCAAGTCATACCGAGCCGGGTCGAAGTCGGTGCGCCGCGCCACCAACAGATCCGGCTCGACCACCGTGTCCACGGCTAGCGTCACATCCAACGGCGCGGTAAACACCTTGAGGTGGGGCGGGCATGCTGCGTGCAGCACGACAAGCAACTCGGTGCTGGCCCACTCGTGGCGCCAGTGCGGTGCCGGAGTCACGACCAACGCCCCGTCGATGAGTTCGTGACGTGACCCATCCGCGGGCAGGGCGTCACGCTCCTCCCGCGTCCACACGTGGTCATCGATGACAAGGGCCATAGCCTCCATGGTGCGTCCTTTCGTCCACGAAGACCAGACTCCCCGGCATACCCCATCGCGCGCCACGCCCAGGGCGACCCTGTGGACGACACACCCCGCCGCCGCAGCCCTGTGGATAACAGAGCATCGAACCGGGCCCGGGTCAGGCGAGAAGGTCGGCCGGGCGGATCGTCACCAGGAAGGGCTGGGTGGCCGTCCACGCCTCGTCGCCGGTCACCTCGGCGACCGACTGGTAGTGACCGTCGGAATCGAGTTCGTATGCCGTGAGCGTGGCCGTGTCGGGGTCCACGAGCCAGCACGACGGCGTGCCGGCCTGCTCGTAGCAGCGCAACTTGAGCACTTGGTCGACCCCCCGGGTGCTGGGCGACAGCACCTCAACCACGAGCAACGGAACGACAGCCAAGTCATAACGGCCCGGGTCGAAGTCGGTGCGCCGCGCCACCAACAGATCCGGCTCGACCACCGTGTCCACGGCTAGCGTCACATCCAACGGTGCAGTGAACACCTTCAACTCATCCGGACACGCGAGTCGCAGCACGTCGTACAACTCGGTGCTGGCCCACTCGTGGCGCCAGTGCGGTGCCGGAGTCACAACCAACGCCCCGTCGATGAGTTCGTGACGCGACCCATCCGCGGGCAGGGCGTCACGCTCCTCCCGCGTCCACACGTGGTCATCGATGACAAGGGCCATAGCCTCCATGGTGCGTCCTTTCGTCCACGAAGACCAGACTCCCCGGCATACCCCATCGC
>Ga0208938_1000235_pt1 | contig 48101 bp, 36 predicted proteins | sample AD_UKC125_MetaG_FD_184434 | JGI IMG/M metagenome (GOLD analysis project Ga0208938, IMG submission 184434) | Active sludge microbial communities of municipal wastewater-treating anaerobic digesters from USA - AD_UKC125_MetaG (SPAdes) (version 2) | ecosystem: Engineered > Bioreactor > Anaerobic >... | reverse complement strand
CGAATTGCCTGTCATTTGAAATCACTCCTCGCTTAAGCGTTGCGCTTCGAGAGGAGCCAGGCGCATTGACCCGCAAGCGGCAACGCAGCCGGCCCCCTCACTGCGTTGCTTCCTCGCGTCCTCGATCGTGCCGCGATTGGCCAACCGTGCAATTTTACGCAGATCGCGCCGGCATCCCGGGCCGCAAGGGGGGCGAAAGTAAAATCCGGCCCAATCGCGAGTTTTCCCAACCTTCAACCCGAAAAGAACATACCGTCATGCCACTGGATCGCATCTCCCCCGGCAGCAAGCTGCCCGAAGAATTCAACGTCATCATCGAAATCCCGATGGATGCCGACCCGATCAAGTACGAGGTCGATGACGAAACCGGCGCGCTGTTCGTCGACCGCTTCATGACAGTGGCCATGTACTACCCCACCAACTACGGCTACATCCCGCAGACGCTGGCGGGCGACGGCGACCCGGTGGACGTGCTGGTGGTCACGCCCTATCCGCTGCAGGCCGGCGTGGTCATCACCTGCCGCGCCGTCGGCATCCTGAAGATGGAAGACGAGGCCGGCATCGACGGCAAGGTGCTGGCGGTGCCGATCGACAAGGTGTCCTCCATGTACAGCCGCTGGAAGAAGATCGAGGACGTCAACGCCATGCGGCTGGAGGCCATCACCCACTTCTTCCAGCACTACAAGGACCTGGAGCGCGGCAAGTGGGTCAAGGTGCTGGGCTGGGAAGGCCCCGAGATGGCGCAGAAGGAAGTGACCGACGGCATTGCCAACTACCGCAAGGCGCACGCCGGGCGCTGATCCGCTCGCGCGCGTCGGCCGGGTTCATGCATGAATTCGGCCATCAAGGCAGGCGGGGCGAGCGCCAGCAGCTATTGTTTTGATAGTTTCTGGCGAGTCGAATGCGGCGGCGCCGCTGGGTATCATCGCGCCCAAGCCGATGCCTGCCATGTCCCCGACCGCACCCCGCCGTTCCCGCTCGCCGCTGGCGGCAGCCATCGTTGCCGAGGCGGTGCGGCGCATCGAAGCCGACGGCCCGCTGGATGACGCGGCCGCGCTGGCGCAGGCCTTTCGCACCCGACCCACCCGCGGCGAGCAGCTGCTGGAGCGCGCCTGGCTGCTCGGCCAGCGCCTGGGTCTGCCGGCCCAGCTGGCACGCGGGCGCCAGGCGGGGTGGGGCGTGCTGCTGGCGCTGGCGCTGCTGGTGGCGCTGACCGGCCTGGGGCTGGCGCGCGCGGTGCTGGGCGAGGGGCGTCACATCAACGCCGTGGCGGCCTTCGTCAGCCTGCTGGGCCTGCACGGACTGACACTGGCGCTGTGGCTGCTGGGCCTGTTGCTGCCGGCCGTGCGACGGGCCGGGGCGCCGCTGGGCCGGCTGGCGCTGTGGCTGACGGCGCACCTGCCGCTGGCGCGCGGCCCGCACGCGCTGACCCTGCTGCGGTCGCTGGGCGCGGTGCTCCGGCGCCACGGGCTGCTGATCTGGCTGACCGGCGCCATCAGCCACGGCATCTGGGCGCTGGCTTTCGTCATCACGCTGGTGGTGCTGCTGTTCGGCTTTGCCTTCCACGCCTACACGCTGAGCTGGGAAAGCACCATCCTGGGCGCCGGGTTTTTCCAGCGCTTCGTGCAGCTGAGCGGCGCGCTGCCGGCGCTGCTGGGCTTTCCGGTGCCCGATGCCGCCGCCGTGCAGCAGGTGGGCAATCTGGCGGCGGGCGGCGCGACGGGCATCAGCCAGCGCGACTGGGCCTGGTGGCTGATGGGCTGCGTGGCGGTGTACGGGCTGCTGCCGCGCGCGCTGCTGGCCTGCTTCAGCGCGTGGCGCTGGCGCGCCGGGCAGGCGCGGCTGGCGCGGCTCGACATGACCGATCCCTACGTGCGCGTGCTGATTGCCCGGCTCGACGCGCTGGAGCCGCCGCCCCAGGTGATCGACGCCGAGCAGCGCGCGCCGGCCGGCCCCGCGCCGGCGTTGCCGACCGCGGCGCCCGGCGCGCCCGGCACGCTGGCGGTGATCGGCTTCGAGCTGCCGCCCGAGCAGGCCTGGCCGCTGCCCGGCCTGCCGACAGGCAGCACGGCGCCGCTGCGCATCGCCGGCGGCGCGGCCGAGCGCGAGGCGGCGCTGGCGCAACTGGCCGCGCACCGGCCCGATGCGCTGCTGCTGGCGGTGCATGCGCCGTCCAGCCCCGACCGCGGCACGGCGCGCTTTCTGCGCGAAGCCTTGCCGGCCAGCCGCCGCGCCGCCGTGCTGGCGCTCGGCGCCGGCGGGGCAGGGCGCTGGCGCGACTGGCTGGATTCAGAGAGTTTTCAGGCTGTCGCGCTTGTGCAATCTGCGCCAGCAGCTATTGATTGGATAGCATCCGGGGAGGTGTCCGGGCATGCATGAGGCGCTGCGCATTGCCGTCGTCGGCCACACCAACGCCGGCAAGACCTCGCTGCTGCGCACGCTTACGCGGCGCGTCGACTTCGGGCAGGTGTCCGATAGGCCCGGCACCACGCGCCACGCCGAGGCCGTCGAGCTGCGGCTGGACGGCCGACGGGCGGTGCGCTTTGTCGACACGCCGGGGCTGGAGGATTCGGTGGCCCTGCTGCAGTTTCTGTCGCGCCAGCCGGGCGATTCGCGCCCCGAGCGCGTGCGTGCCTTCCTGGCCGGGCCCGAGGCGCGGGCCAGCTTCGAGCAGGAAGCCAAGGTGCTGCGCGCGCTGCTGGATCAGGCCGACTGCGCCATGCTGGTGATCGACACGCGCGAGCCGGTGCTGCCCAAGCACCGCGCCGAAATCGAGATCCTGGCCAGCTGCGCGCGGCCCATCCTGCCGGTGCTCAACTTCGTGCGCGACGGCGCCAGCCGGCGCGACGACTGGCACCGGGCGCTGGAGGAAAGCAACCTGCACGCGCGCGCCGAATTCGACGTGGTGGCGCCCTTCATCGGCGCCGAGCAGCAGCTCTACACCGACCTGGGCACTCTGCTGCCGGCGCGCCGGGCACAGCTGCGGGCCATCACCGCGGCGCTGGCCCAGGCCGAGCGCGAGCGCCGCCAGGCGGCCTGCCGCCTGATCGCCAGCACGCTGATCGACGTCGCTGCCCAGCGCCGCGGCCTGCCGGCCGACGAGTTTGCCGATCCGCGGCGCCAGCAGGCCTTCGTGCGCGACTTCCAGGGCCAGGTGGGCCGCCACGCCCGCCGCGCGGTGGACGAGCTGCTGGCGCTGTACGCCTTTCGCGCCGACGACGCCGAACTGGCCCAACTGCCGTTGCCGGACGGCCGCTGGGAAGACGACCTGTTCAACCCGGAGCTGCTGCTGCAGGCCGGCAAGCGCCTGGGCCTGGGCGCCATGATCGGCGCCGGCGTGGGCGCCGTGGCCGACGTGGCGCTGGCCGGCCTGTCGCTGGGCGCCGCCACCACCCTGGGCGCCACCGTGGGCGGCGCGGTGTCGGGCGGCTGGCGGCCGCTGTGGCGCAAGCTGCAAAACCGCATCGACGGCGTGCAGGAGCTGACGGTGGAAGACGCCGTCCTTGGCTTGCTGGCCGAGCGCCTGCTGCGGCTGGCGCGTGCGCTGGCGCGGCGCGGCCACGCGGCGCAGCAGCGCCTGCGCGTGGGCGACGATGGGCCGGGTGCCGCGGCCGATGGGCAGAGGCTGGTCGATGCGCTGGACGCCGCCCGTGGCCACCCCGAATGGGAGCGCGGTTCGCCCGGTGCGGTGGACGATGCCGACCGGGCGCAGCTGCTGGAGTCGCTGGCCGCGGCGCTGCGGCCGCGGCTCGAACCCGATACCGCCGTGCCGATCGGCGCCTGACCGACGGCGCGGCACCGCGCGCGGTTACCATCACTCACGAATTCCGGGAGACGGGTGATGTTCAAGAGGATCGTGCTCGGCCTGCTGGCCATGCTGCTCATGCTGGCGGCGGCGGTGGCCGTCAACACCTGGCGCCACGGCTCGCGCCAGCTGCAGGTGGCGCCGCTGGCTCCGATGAAGGTCGACGAGGCGGCGGTGGCCGAACGGCTGGCGCAGGCGGTGCGGCTGCCGACCGTGTCCTCGGCCACCGATGCCCAGCTCAACGCCGACCAGTTCCGCGCCCTGCACGCGCTGCTGCAAAAGCAGTTTCCGCGCGTGCACGCCAGCCTCAAGCGCGAGCTGGTGAACGATCTCAGCCTGCTCTACACCTGGGAAGGCAGCGACCCCAAGGCCAACGCCATCGTGCTGCTGGCGCACCAGGACGTGGTGCCCATTGCGCCCGGCACCGAGGGCGACTGGCAGCAGCCGCCGTTTGCCGGCCTGGTCAAGGACGGCTACGTCTGGGGCCGCGGCTCCTGGGACGACAAGGGCAACCTGCTGGCGCAGCTGGAGGCGGTGGAGCAGCTGCTGGCCGAGGGCTACCGGCCGCCGCGCACCGTCTACCTGGCCTACGGCGCCGACGAGGAGGTGGGCGGCCACCGCGGCGCCGCCCGGATCGCCGCGCTGCTCAAGTCGCGCGGCGTGCAGGCCGACTTCGTGCTGGACGAGGGCCTGCTGGTGCTGGATGGCGTGATGCCGGGCCTCAAGCAGCCGGCGGCGCTGATCGGCGTGGCCGAGAAGGGCTACCTGTCGGTGCGGCTGTCGGTGTCGACCGCGCCCGGGCATTCGTCCATGCCGCCCAGGCCGGGCAGCAGCGCCATCGCCCTGCTCAGCGCCGGGCTGGACCGGCTGGAGCACGCCCAGATGCCGGCCGGCATACGCGGCGTGGCCGGCGAGATGTTCGATGTGCTGGGGCCCGAGATGGGCGGCTTCTCGCGCGTGGCGCTGACCAACCTGTGGCTGTTCGGCCCGCTGGTGCAGCGCCAGCTGGAAGGCGGCGCCAGCACCAACGCCATGCTGCGCACCACCACGGCGCTGACCATGCTGCAGGCCGGCAACAAGGACAACGTGCTGCCCGGCCGCGCCGAGGCCACGGTCAACTTCCGCATGCTGCCGGGCGACACGCGCGAGGACGTGCTGCGCCATGTGCGCGCGCAGGTCGGGCGCGTGGTGCCGGACCAGCAGCTGGAGGTCACCGGCCTGCCCGGCGGCAAGGAGGCCTCGCAGGTGGCGCCCACCGATGCGGCGCCGTACCAGACGCTGGCGCGCACCGTCCGCGAGCTGTTCCCCGACGCGCTGGTGGCGCCGGGGCTGATGGTGGCCGGCACCGATTCGGTGCACTACGAGGCCATCAGCCGGCACGTGTTCAAGTTCTCGCCCATCCGCGCCGTCAGTGACGACCTGCCGCGCTTTCACGGCACCAACGAGCGCCTGGGCGTGGCGCATTACGCCAACGCGATCCGCTTCTATCACCGCCTGATTCCGCAACTGGGCGGGCCGGGCGGCGGCGCCGGGCGCTGAGCGGCTTACACTCGTTGCAGGCAGGGCCGGTGTGCGCGCCGGCCGTTCAACTCGGGGGGACCATCATGAGACTTTCCATCGCCAGTCTGTCGATCGCCGCCGTGCTGTGCGCCGCCACCGGCGCGCAGGCCGCCTGCTATACCGTGCTGGGGCCGAACGGCCAGATCCTGTCCGAGAGCCCCAACCCGCCGGTGGACATGTCGCTGCCCCTGCACCAGAGCGTGCCCGAGCGCTTTGGCAGCGGCGCGGTGATGGTGTTCGGCCTGACCGAGGGCGCCTGCGGCCAGATCGTCGATCTGGACGACGCGCTGCTGCCGACCGTGGCGGCGCTGCGCCAGGACGGGCGAGCGCGCGCGCGGGCCCCGCGCCGCGACCGCGAATGAGCGTGACCCGCTCCGGGCTGGCTCAAGCGTCCGGTCGGCGAAAGGGCGAGCGGCCATCGAGCTGCTCCAAGTAGCCGTCGACGCCCGCCGATTCGCGCGCCAGAAAGCGCGCCACCGCATCGGCAAAGCCGGGGTGCGCCAGCCAGTGCGCGCTGTGCGTGGCCACCGGCAGCAGGGCGCGGGCCATCTTGTGCTCGCCCTGCGCGCCGCCCTCGAAGCGCGCCACGCCGTGGCGGATGCACCAGTCGAGCGGCTGGTGGTAGCAGGCCTCGAAGTGCAGGCCGTCCACGCGCTCCAGCGCACCCCAGTAGCGGCCGTAGGCCACGGTTTCCGGGTGTGAAGCGTTTTGGCCTCCGGCGCCCGACTGGTGAGCGCCAACAGCTATCAAACTGGTAGCAATCGGGTGGCCGTCTCGTTCGGCCACGAACAGCACCCAGGCGTCGGCCAGCTCGCGCGCCATGCGGGCGAAGAAATCGGGCGTCAGGTAGGGCGCGTTGCCGTGTTCCAGGTAGGTGCGCCGGTAGCAGCGGTAGAACAAGGCCCAGTCGGCCGGCGAGATGTCGGCGCCGGCCGCCCAGCGAAAGCGCACGCCGGCCTCGGCCACCTTGCGGCGCTCCTGGCGGATCTTCTTGCGCTTGTCCTGTGTCAGCGCGGCCAGCAGCGCGTCGAAGTCGGCGAAGGGCCGGCCGCTGGCCGGATCCCGGTTGGTCCAGTGAAACTGCACCTGCCCGCGGCGCATCAGGCCGGCGGCGTCGCAGGCCGCCAGGTCGGCGGCGTCGCCGTACAGCAGGTGCAGCGACGACAGCCGGTGCCCGGCGCACCAGTCGCGCACGGCGGTGATCAGGGCGCGGCGCGCCGCCTCGTCGCGCGCCAGCAGGCGCGTGCCGGACACGGGCGTGAAGGGCACGGCCACCAGCGCCTTGGGGTAGTAGGCCAGGCCGTGCTCGGCGTAGGCGTTGGCCCAGGCCCAGTCGAACACGTATTCGCCATAGGAATGCGTCTTCAGGTAGAGCGGGCAGGCGGCGGCCAGCTGGTCGCCGTCCCACAGCAGCATGAAGCGAGGCGTCCAGCCGGTGGGCGGCACGGCGCTGCCGCTGTCGTGCAGCGCGGCCAGGTATTCGGCGCGCATGAAGGGCGTGGGCGTCGCCTGGCGCGCCAGCAGGGCGTTCCAGCGCGCCACCGGCAGCTGCGCGGGCGTGTCGACGATCTGCGGCGCCAGCCGCCCGCCGGCCACCCCGTCCGCCGCGTTACGATACGCGCCCGCTCCGTCACCTGCCTGCATTCATGTCCTTCCAGATTTGCGTTGCCCAGCTCAACCTGGTGGTGGGCGACCTGCCGGGCAACGCCAGGCAGATCATCGATGCCGCCCACGCCGCGCACGCGCGGGGCGCGCGCCTGCTGCTGACGCCGGAGCTGTCGCTCGGCGGCTACATCGCCGAAGACCTGTTCCTGCGCCCGGCGTTCGTCGCCGCCTGTGATGATGCCCTGAACCAGGTGGCCCGCGAGACGGCGGGGTTGAGCGGCCTGGCCATCGTCGTGGGCCACCCGGTGAACGCGGCGCCAGCGGGGGCCGGTGCCGACGCGCCCCAGCGCACCAACGCCGCCAGCGTGCTGCGCGAAGGGCAGGTGATCGCGCACTACGCCAAGCGCCTGCTGCCGAACTACGAAGTGTTCGACGAGCGCCGCTATTTCAGCCCCGGGCAGGGCAGTTGCGTGTTCTCCGTCGATGACGTGCGGGTGGGCCTGCTGATCTGCGAGGACGCCTGGTTCGACGAGCCGGCCGCCGCCGCGCGCGCCGCGGGTGCCGAGCTGCTGGCGGTGATCAACGCCTCGCCATTCCATCAGGGCAAGGGCGCCGAGCGCGAGGCCGCCATGGCGCGGCGCGCCCGCGCCTGCGGCCTGCCGCTGGTGTACGCCAACCTGGTGGGCGGGCAGGACGAAGTGGTGTTCGACGGTCGCTCGCTGGCCGTCGCCGCCGACGGGCGACTGGTGGGTCGCGCCCCGACATTCAAGGAAAACCTGTTCTTCGTGCAGGCCAGTCGCGCGCCGGCAGCTATCGAATTGAAAGCAGACGTGGCCGCCGAACAGACGCCCGAGGCCGAGCTGTGGGATGCGCTGGTGCTGGGCCTGCGCGACTACGTGGAGAAAAACGGCTTCCAGCGCGTGGCGCTGGGCCTGTCCGGCGGGCTGGATTCGGCGCTGGTGCTGGCGCTGGCCGTCGACGCCCTGGGTGCCGCCCGCGTGCGCACCGTGATGATGCCCAGCCCCTACACCGCCGGCATGAGCCTGGAGGACGCGCGCGAGATGGCGCGGCGCCTGGGCGTGGAGCACGACGAGCTGTCCATCCTGCCCGCCTTCGAGGCTCTGCGGGCCACGCTGGCGCCGCTGTTCGCCGGCCGCGGCGAGGACCTGACGGAGGAAAACATCCAGGCGCGCATCCGTGGCGTGCTGCTGATGGGGCTGTCCAACAAGCTGGGGCACCTGATCCTGACCACCGGCAACAAGAGCGAATACGCGGTCGGCTACTGCACGCTGTATGGCGACATGTGCGGGGGTTTCGCGCCGATCAAGGACGTGGTCAAGACCACCGCCTACCGGCTGGCGCGCTGGCGCAACGCGCACGACCCCCATGGCACCGGTGCCGGGCCGATACCCGAGCGCATCATCACCCGCCCGCCCAGCGCCGAGCTGCGCCCGGGCCAGACCGACCAGGACAGCCTGCCGCCCTACGAGGTGCTGGACGCCATCATCGCCCGCTACGTCGAGGAAAATGCCAGCATCGCCGAGCTGCTGGCCGAGGGTTTTGCGCCGGCCGACGTCGACCGCGTGACCCGGCTGATCAAGTCCAGCGAATACAAGCGCCAGCAATCGGCGGTCGGCACCCGCGTCACCCGCCGGGCGTTTGGCAACGACTGGCGTTATCCTATGACCCACAGATTCAGAGTCTGACCGCTTCAGGAGCATTCATGAAACAAATCACCGCCATCATCAAACCGTTCAAGCTGGAGGAAGTGCGCGAGGCGCTGGCCGAAGTGGGCGTCACCGGCTTGACGGTGACCGAAGTCAAGGGTTTTGGCCGCCAGAAGGGCCACACCGAGCTGTACCGTGGCGCCGAGTACGTGGTCGACTTCCTGCCCAAGGTGATGATCGAGGTGGTGGTGACCGACGCCGACGTCGATCGCTGCGTCGAAGCCATCGTCAAGTCGGCGCGCACCGGCAAGATCGGCGACGGCAAGATCTTCGTCACCGCCGTCGAGCGCGTGGTGCGCATCCGCACCGGCGAAGAGGACGACGCCGCCGTCTGAGAGGCTGAGAGTCTTTTGCCCATGCCCGCCTTGCACGCCAAAACACCGCTGCTCGTCGTTGCAAATGCTCGCCATGACCCGAGCCATGGCTGTGCTTTGCGCCTAGATCAGCGGCGTTTTGACGCGCTTTTCGGGCAAGCACAAAAAACTCTCAGCCTCTGAGCGCGGCGCGCGCCGCCCCGGCGTACCAGGCCCGCGGCCGCGTGTGTGCCGCGGGCTTTTTTGTGTCCGTGCACCGCCTCGGGCGGCATCAGCCACGCCCGCACGGCGGCGTGACCCGGGCCAGGGGCGGCCCGCGCGGTCGCGTGCGTGACAAGGGCCTTTGCCTGCCACGCGGGCGTCGCTAGGATGCGAGTCGAAAGACGACCCAAGGAGACCCCGCCCATGCGCCCCCATCACGCGTTCTGGCCCAAGCGCCTGCCCCACCGCATCACTCCGCCGGCCACCTCGCTGTGGCAGAACCTGGCCATCAGCGCGCTGCGCTACCCGGACAAGCCGGCTACCGTGTTCTTCGGCACGGTGCTGACCTGGGCGCAGATGAAGCGGGCCGCCGAGCGCCTGGCCGCGCGCCTGCAATCGCTGGGCGTGGCCAAGGGCGAGCGCGTGCTGCTGAACCTGCAGAACACGCCGCAGCTGATCATTGCGCACTTTGCCATCCTGCGCGCCGACGCGGTGGTGGTGCCCATCAATCCGATGAATCGCACCGAGGAGCTCAAGCACTACATCGTCGACAGCGACGCGCGCGTGGCCATCACCACGGCCGATCTGGCCGGCGAGATCGCCGCCGCCTCCAACGCGCTGCCGGCCGGCCAGCGCCTGGCGCACCTGATCGTGTCGCACTACACCGACGCCTTCGACGCCGACGTGCAGGGCGACGACGCGCCACCGGCGCCCTGGCGCGACTGGCTGCTGGCGCGCCATGCGCCGCCCACACTGGACGGCGGCCAGGTCCATGCCTGGAAGGATGCGCTGGCCTGGGATGGGCCGCTGGCCGACAGCACGGTGGGCCCGCGGGATTTGTCGGTGCTGCCCTACACCAGCGGCACCACCGGCCTGCCCAAGGGCTGCATGCACACGCACGGCTCGATCATGCACAACGCGGTGGCCTCCAGCCTGTGGGGCGCCGGCTCGGCCGAGACGGTGGCGCTGGTGGTGGTGCCGATGTTCCACATCACCGGCATGGTGTCGGTCATGCACACGGCGGTGTATCTGGGCGCCACCATGATCCTGATGCCGCGCTGGGACCGCGAGCTGGCCGGGCGCCTGATCTCGCGCTGGCAGGTCACCAACTGGACCAATATCCCCACCATGGTCATCGACCTGCTGGCCAGCCCCAACTTCGCCAGCTTCGATCTGTCCAGTCTGCGCATCATCGGCGGCGGCGGCGCGGCCATGCCGGCGGCGGTGGCGCAGCGGCTGGAAGACCAGTACGGCCTGAAGTACGCCGAGGGCTATGGCCTGACCGAAACCGCGGCGCCCTCGCACCAGAACCCCATGGACCGGCCCAAGCAGCAGTGCCTGGGCATCCCGTTCATGAGCACCGACGCGCGCGTGGTCGACCCCGAGACGCTGCAAGAGGTGCCGCAGGGCGAGCAGGGCGAGATCGTGGTCTGCGGCCCGGAAGTGTTCCAGGGCTACTGGAAGCGCCCCGACGCCACGGCGGCGGCATTCTTCGAGCTGGAAGGCCAGCGTTTTTTCCGCACCGGCGATCTGGGCCGGGTGGACGAGGAGGGCTACTTCTTCATCACCGACCGCCTCAAGCGCATGATCAACGCCAGCGGCTTCAAGGTCTGGCCGGCCGAGGTGGAAGCGCTGATGTTCAAGCACCCGGCGATCCAGGAGGCCTGCATCATCGGCTTCAAGGACGCCTACCGCGGCGAGTCGGTGAAGGCGGTGGTGGTGCTGCGCGCCAGCCACCAGGGACAGGTGAGCGAGCAGGACATCGTCGACTGGTGCCGCGAGCACATGGCGGCCTACAAGGTGCCGCGCGTGGTGCAATTCGTCGCCAGCCTGCCCAAGAGCGGCACCGGCAAGGTGATGTGGCGCGCCCTGCAGGAAGCCGAGGCCAAGGCGTCGGTGGATTGATTATTCAATAAAAAAGGCCGCCAGCGCCCGACTGAAGAGCGCCAGCAGCTATCAAAATCATAGTTTGCTAGCGGTGCCCGGTCAACGCACCGAGAGCGGGGCGTTGGGCGCCAGGCCTTGCATTTCGGGCGCGTACAGCGCCTCCACGCGGCTGGGCGGCAGCTGGAACCGGCCGGGGTTGTTCAGCCGCACGGTGTAGCTCAGGCTGATCTTGCCCTTGGGCAGGTATTCGTAATAGGCCCGGAAGGCCTCGAAGCCGCGCTCCTCGAAGGCCAGCCAGCCCTGGCCGCTGCGCCGCTCGCCCTGGGTGGCGATGTCGGAGTCGCGCCCCAGCCCGCTGCCCAGGATGGTGGCGCCGGCGGGCACCGGGTCGGTGATGGCGACCCAGGTCATGTCGGCGCGGGCGGCGATGTCCAGCGTCACCCGCAGCACGTCGCCGCGCGAATACTGGCCGGCAGGCAGCTTGGGGTCGGCCTGCTCGACGGGGGTGACGCTGCGCGTGATCTGGTAGCCGTCGGCCACCGGCGCGGTCAGCGGCACGGCCGCCAGCGACTGCACGGTCAGCCACGGCTTGCCGCTGCCTTGGTGGGTGACCGTGAGCGGCGCGGGCGCGCCAGGCGGCGCCGGCCAAGGCAGCAGCAGGCTGTTGCCGCTCCACTGGCCCGGGGTGGCGGGGGCGCCGAACAGGCTGCGCGCAAGCGCCGCGCCGCCCGGGTCGTCGGCCTTGACGCGCACCACCTTCGACCAGTCCACCTTGCCCCGCGCGTCGCCTAGCGCGGCCTGGGTGGTGCCGGCCACGGGTTCGGATTCGCGCGCGCGCGCCAGTTGTTCCAGCGCCAGCCCGCCCCACAGGTTGGCGGTGGTGGTGGTCCAGGCGCCGCCGCGCTGGCGCGCGATGAAGCCGCTGGCCAGGCGGCCCAGGTCGGCCTGCCAGGCCGGGTCGTCCAGCACGGTGAGCAGCAGGCGCGCGCTGTTGACGTCGCCACCGGCCATCAGCCACCACCAGTGGTCGTCCTGCTCGGTGCTGAACACCAGGCGCGTGCCCTGGAAGGACAGGCGCGCGCGCAGGATCTGCTCGGCCTCCCGCAGGCGCGCGCGCTGCTCGGGGATGCCGGGCACGCGCCGCAGCACGTTGATCCAGTCGATCACGGCGCTGGTGGGCCACTGGTTGGGCGCGATGCTCAGGCTGCTGGCCATCGCGGGGCGCGCGGCGCCGTGGCGCGACAGCGCTTCCAGCGCGGCGAGCTTGCGCACGTCCAGGTCGCCGCGCGGCGACCAGTGCTTGCGCTCGACGCGGCCTTCGACGAACTGCGTCAGACCGGCGATCATCCGCGCGCGCGATTCGGCCGGCAGGGCAAAGGCCGCGTCCAGGCGCGACGCCTCGTGGGTGGCGGCCAGCAGCCAGGCCGTGAGGGTGTCGCTGCCACGGTGCTCGTCGCCCGCGCGCGGCGGGAAGTAGTAGGCCAGGCCGTCGGCGTCCAGGTACACCGGCAGCTGGGCGGCGGTCTTGTGCCACAGCGCCTTGTCGCGCAGGCCGATGGCGACGCTGGCCTGCTGCTCCAGGCACGAATAGGGATAGCGCGCGAACCAGTCGCGCACGCCGGGCAGGCCGTCGGCCAGCGTGGGTTGCAGCGCCAGCCCGATGCCGCCGCGCCCGGGCAGGGCGCCGGCGGGGGCGGCGACGTCCAGCGTCAGCGGGCCGTCCAGCTGGGTCAGCGTGGCCTGCTGCACGGTGACGGGCACGGCGGGCAGCACGCGCTGGCTGAGCTTGAGCGCGTCGCGCGCGCCGCTGGCGCGGTCGCGTGCCTCGACTTCCCACAGGATCTCGCCGCTGCGCAGCGCGGCCAACTCGGGCGGGGCGGTGACGTCCCAGCCGACTTCGCGCGCCTCGCCAGCGGGGATGTCGACGCTCCGCGGTGGCAGCTCGATCAGCGTGGCGCGCGGGCTGAGCTGCACCTGCATCGGCTTGTCGGTGGTGTTGCGCAGCGTCAGCAGCGCGCGGTACTGGTCGCCCGCGCGCACCAGCGGCGGCAGGCCGCCGATGATCTGCAGGTCCTGCGTCACGCGCAGGCTGGTGTGCCCGCTGCCGAACAGGGCGGTGCCGCTGTCGGCCACGGCCACCACGCGGAAGCTGGTCAGGGCGTCGTTCAGCGGCACCTCGATGTCGGCGCGGCCCTGGGCGTCGAGCGCCACGCGCGGCTGCCACAGCAGCAGCGTGTCCAGCAGCTCGCGCGTGGGCGCGCCGCCGCCGTCGCCGCCGGCCGGCACCGCCTTGCGGCCGTAGTGGCGCCGGCCGACGATTTCCATCTGCGCGGTGGCGGTCTGCACGCCCCAGGCACGGCGTTGCAGCATGGCGCTCAGCACATCCCAGCTGCGGTTGGGCAGCAGCTCCAGCAGCGCCTCGTCAACCGCGGCCACGGCGACTTCGGCGTGGGCGGCCGGCTGGCCGCCCGGCAGGCGGGCCTCGATGCGCACGCGCGCCTTGCCGCGCACCGGGTAGCTGGCCTGGTCGGCCTTGACGTCGACGGCGATGCGGTGCGCCTGGCTGCCGACACGGATTTCGGCCATGCCCAGGCGGAACGCGGGTTTGCTCAGATCCACCAGCGCCGTGGGCGGGGCGTAGTCGCCGCGCTCGTGCCAGAACGCCTGCCACCAGTCGCGCGGGCGCTGGTAGCCCCAGGTGAAGAAGCTGTACCAGGGCACGTCGATCAGCCGCCCGCGCAGCGCCAGCACGCTGACGTAGACGTTGGGCGACCAGTTCGGGCCGACCTTCAGGCTGATGGTCGGGTCATCGCCGCGCAGCTCGACCACCTGGGTTTCCATCACGCCCTCGCGCTCGACCGCCACCAGCGCGGTGGCACGCCGAAACGGCATGCGCACCTGAAAGCGCGCGGTGTCGCCGGCGGCGTATTCGCGCTTTTCGGGCAGCACGTCCATGCGGTCGTGGTTCTCGCCACCGAACCATAGCTCGCCCTGGCGCGTCACCCACACGCTGGCGGCGGCCTGGCTGGCGCGGCCCTGGGCGTCGCGCGCGCTCACCACCAGCTCGACCTCGCCGGCCTGCGTCAGCTTGACGTTGCAGGTCAGCAGGCCGCGCGCGTCACTGCTGCCGGTGCAAACGGTGCCCAGCTCGCGCGTTTCGGTGCGGTTGTCGTAGGTGTAGAAGCCGCCCACCATGCGCTTGCGGCTGCTGGTGGTGGTGCGCGCGACGGCCTTCACGTCCAGCGGCACGCCGGCGCGCGGCTTGCCGTCCAGATCGAGCGCCAGCGCCTGCAGCTTGAGCGCCTGCTGCACCGAGGCCCAGCTTTCGGTGCGGATGCCGGCGATCACGCCGGCCGGCCACAGGGTGGCGCTGCCGCGCAGGGTCTGGATTTCGCCACTGGGGTCGGCATAGCTGGCCTCCAGCACCAGCTCCTGCGGCCGCGGCGCGGCGGGGATGGGGGCGATGGTGGCCTGGCCGTTGCCCTGGCGGTCCAGCGTGACGGCCAGCTTGTCGGCCACCACGCGCTGGTCCTGGCGCGCCGTGTCTTCTTCCTCGCCGTCGCTGCCGGTCTGCGGGCCGGCGGTGCGCGGGCGCGGCGGCTCGAAGCTGAAGTCGTCGTAGTCGGCAAACGACAGCGTCTTGCCGCGGGTGAGGGCCGACACGCGCACCGGCAGGTTGCCCGCCGGGCCGCCCGACACATAGCCCACCTGCAGCCGCACCGGCACGCTGGTGGCGGCCACCAGGGGCTCGCGCGACTGCGGGGCAATGCTGCCCTTGAGCACGGGCAGGCGGAATTCCTCGACGCGGAACTGGCCGGTTTCGATCTCCTGGCCGTCCTCGCCATCGGCCGCGTCCTGCCCGCTGGCGCGGCGCAGCGTCACCTGGTAGATGCCCAGCTTGGCCGCCTGCGGGATGGCGAAGCTGCTTTCGGCGCTGCTGCCGCCGGTGGCGGTGCGGCGCCACTGCAGCGGCTGGGTGAATTCCTGGCCGCTGCCCAGGTGGGTGATGACCAGCGTGCCGGGTGCGCGCTGGGGCAGGCCGAAGCCGGTGGCGGTCTCGGTGCGCAGCAGGTGTTTCATCGACACGGTTTCGCCGGCGCGCAGCAGGGTGCGGTCGAACACCGTGTGGGCGCGCAGGTCGGGCTGCGGCTCGCTGCTGGTGGGCACGTTGAAGCGCCAGGGTTCGATGCCGCGCTGCCAGGACGACCAGGTGAAGGCCAGCTCCTCCACGCCACGCTGCGGCGCCCGCGCGCTGACGAACCAGGCCTGCTGGAAGTCGGCATGAAATTCGTCGTCGCCCCAGCAGCTGGGCGGCTGGGACGGCAGCTTGTCGAAACGGGCGATGCCCTGGGCGTCGGTGCGGGTCTCGGTCACCGGCTTGCCACGGCAGTCGGACACGCGCACCAGCGCATCGGCCACCGGCTTGCCGCTGTCCAGCGCGGTGACCCAGGCCAGCGAGCCGGCGCGCCCCAGCTTGAAGTGCACCGCCAGGTTGGTCACCAGGGCCGAGGTGCGCACGAACATCGGGCGCTGCGCGCCGTACTTGGCGTCCAGCAGCGACTCGCCCAGGCGCTGCGAGGCCAGCTCCAGCACGTGAAAGCCGGGCGCCAGCGGCACGCCGACGACCTCGAACGGGCGCTCGCCGTCCTTGGGCGTGGCGGGCAGCTCCAGCGTCTTCAGGCCGCTGCGCCCCTGCAGCAGCGACAGCGTGCGCGACTCGATCTGCTCGCGCGTCTGCTCGCTGATCGGCGCCGGCAGCTTGCCGCCGAGATCACGCCTGGCCAGCGCACGTGGCACGTAGTGCTCGTCGTAGCGCTGCACGCGCGTGAACCAGGCGATGATGTCGGCGTCGCCTTGCGGCTGCAGCGTGCTGATGTTCAGCGCCTGCGCCTTCAGCGCCGGCTCCACGCGGCGCAGCGTCAGCGGCAGCAGCGCCGGGCCGTCGGGACCTTCGGCAAAGCGCTCGATGACGCCAAACGGCGCGGCGGCGAACTTGGCCAGCGGTGGCAGGGGGCCGGTGGCCACGCGCAGCGGAAAGCTGGCGGCATTGGCCAGCGCGCGGCCGCTGGCGTCCTTCAGCTCGGCCGGCAGGTGCAGGGCGAAGGCGGTGCGCTCGGGCAGCGGGGCGGCAAAGCGCAGCCGTTCGACCAGCGCGTCGCTGTCCTGCTCTTCGTCGAACACCGGCTGGAGTTCGGTGTTGCCGGCGCGCAGCCGCGCCTGGGCGGCCTGGGCGCGCGCCACCGGGGCGCTGAACTTCAGCTCGATCGGGCGGATCGGCATGCAGGCGGCCTGGGCGTTTTCGCGCTCGCAGCCGATGCTGGCGGTGAACGGCTCGCGCACGGTGAAGGCAAAGCGCCGCTCGACGCGGTTGAGTACCCCGCTCGGCGTGGCCACGCCGGCGCCGTACACCAGTTGCACGCGGGTGGCGGGGCTCAGGCGCCGGTTGCATTGCAGGGCGACGTGGCGGCCCGGCGCCTGTTGCGCGGCCTTGTCCCAGCCCAGGTGCTTGAGCAGCTCGGTGCGCGGCTGGCCGTCGAGCAGGCGCACCGGCACGCGCTCGCCCAGGCCGTCGACGGCGCACCACAGGCTGGCGGCCAGGCTTTGCGCGGTGGCGTCGCCGTTGAGCCGCAGGGCGAACACCTGCTCCTCCTCGATGGTCGAGCCGGGGTGCGGCACGAGCTGCTGGACAAACGGTCCTTCGCTATTGAATTGATAGCTTTTGGCGCCCGTCAAATCGACGCCAGTGGGCGATTTGAACCCCGATACCGGGATGACGCGGCAACGCACGCCGGGTGGCAGATCGGCCTCGAACTGGTAGACCCACTCGCGCGCGCTGCGCCAGCGCCCCTGGCCGCGCGCGGCTGCGGCGTTGTCGCAGTCCACGCGCAGCGGGGCGGGCGCGCCGGCGTCGCCAAAGCGCACGGCGTCCTCGTTGAACTTGGCCACCACCTGGCTGACGCGCGACACCTCGCCCTGCGGGCTGAGCGCGCTGATGGTCAGGGCCTGGGCGCTGGTGGCGACGACCAGGCTGCCGAGGGCGATCCAGGCGCGCCGCAAGGCGGTCGAGGGGGGCGAGGAGGCGGTCATGGCGGCAGGGCAGGGCGGGGGTGCGGGGAAGGCCTGAGCGTAACAAACCGTCCGAGCCACCACAGGCGTGGCGCGGACGCCGCGCCAACTCCCAAAGCGATAGCTGCCCGTGCGCGTCGGACAAGCGCTGGAGTAGGATTTGCCCCTACGACACCGTGATCGCCCCGCCATGGACAACCCCGCCAGCCTGCTGTCCCAACCCGCGTTGCAAGCGGCGCTGCTGGCCGCCGCTGGCGCGCTGGCCTACTGGCTCAAGGACGTGCCGGGGCTGCTGATCCGGTGGGGCAAGCGCTTTTTCATCAGCACGCTGACGGTGGATTCGCGCGACGAATTCCTGTTTCCGGCGCTGGTCGAGCACATGGACCATCATCCCGGCCTGGCGGGCGTCAACCAGTTCACGGCGCGCAGCGTGCGTCGCGGCACCGAATACCAGAGCCTGGCCGAGGACCTGCGCGCTGGCCAGCCGCCGCGCGCCTTCCTGAGCCCGGGCGAGGGCGTGCACATCCTGCGCGTCGATGGCCGCTGGCTGTGGCTGCGGCGCGAGCTGCAGGTGGGGCAGAGCGTGTTCGAGCGCATCAGCCTGTCGACGCTGGGGCGCTCGCCGCGCTTTCTGGAGGGCTTTCTGCAGGCGGCGATCGACGCCCGCGCGGCGCGTGAGACCGACACGCTGTCGGTCTACATCCCCAACCCGTTCCATGGCGGCGACTGGATGCGCGCGCGCCTGGGCTCGCGCCGGTCGCTGGCCTCGGTGGTGCTCAAGGCCGGGCAGGCCGAGGCGCTGCTGGCCGATCTGCGGCGCTTTCTGGCCAGCCGGGCGCGCTATGCCGAGCTGGGCATTCCCTGGCGGCGCGGCTACCTGCTGCACGGCCCGCCCGGCACAGGCAAGACCTCGTTGGTCACCGCCCTGGCCAGCGAGCTGCACCTGAACGTGTGCACGCTCAGCCTGGCCTTGCCCATCGTCACCGACGAGAAGATCCACACCCTGCTGGCGGCCGTGCCGCAGCGCGCGCTGCTGCTGATCGAGGACGTGGACGCGTTCTTTCGCGCCCGCGACGCCGCGCATGGCGAGGTGCGGCTGTCCTTCAGCGGCTTCCTGAACGCGCTGGACGGCGTGGCGACGCAGGAGGGCACGCTGCTGTTCATGACCACCAACCACCTGGAGCGGCTGGATGCGGCGCTGATCCGTGCTGGCCGCATCGACGAGCAGGTGGAACTCGGCTGGGCCGACGAGGAGCAGCTGCGCCGCCTGTACCTGAAGTTCCACGACGACCCGGCGGCGGCGGCCGCGTTCGCCCGCGAACGCGCCGGGCAGCCGCTTGCGCCGGCGGCGGTGCAGGGCGAGCTGATGAAGCGCTTTGGCGCCGGTCAGGGCTGACAGGGCGTGCGCCAGCAGCTATGATTGTTGTAGCGAATCGGCGCTCAATTCGCGCAGTTCCTCGTCGCTGAAGCCGGCCTGCTGCCGCGCGGCGGTGTTGAACGGCCCGCGCGGGCGTGGCGCGCCATGCTGGCGCGCGAGCAGCCGGTAGTGCGCCACCGGCTCCAGTCCCTGCCGCTGGCACAGCCAGCGGTACCAGCGGTTGCCGACGGCCACGTGGCCGATCTCCTCGCGCAGGATGAGGTCCAGGATGTTGCAGGCGGCCAGCGCGTCGGGCGTGGCCACGGCGCGCAGCTTGCGCTGGATCAGCGGCGTGGCGTCCAGCCCGCGCGCCTCCAGCGTGCGTGGCACCAGGGCCATGCGGGCGGTGATGTCGCCGGCGGTCTTTTCGCACATGGCCCACAGGCCATCGTGCGCGGCAAAGTCGCCGTAGCGCTGGCCCAGCTGCGTTTGCAGGTGCTCGTGCAGCAGGCTGAAGTGCCGCGCCTCCTCGACCGCCACGCGCAGCCAGTCGCGGTAATACGCCTCGGGCAGGCCGGCAAAGCGCCAGATGGCGTCCAGCGCCAGGTTGATGGCGTTGAACTCGATGTGGCAGATGGCGTGGATCAGCGCCGCGCGCCCCGCGGGCGTGTGCACGCTGCGCCGCGGCACGCGGGCCGGATCGATCAGCGCGGGGCGCGCGGGGCGGCCGGGCAGGCCGGCGGGCTCCTCCAGCACCGCTTGGGGCTCTATCAAAAGTGTAGCTGCTGGCGCTTGCAGGGCGTCCACGAGAGCCAGTTTTCGCTCAAGATCGGGTTCACGCAGGGCCGCCAGGGCCAGGGGGCGCAGGTCCATTCGTAGAATTCTATGTTTCGCGCTGCAGCGACCCAAGGAGACGAGCAATGGCGGTGTATGAACTGGACGGCGTGGCGCCGCGGGTGGATCCGACGGCCTGGATCGCCGATTCGGCCGAGGTGATGGGCCATGTGCACCTGGGGCCCGACGCCAGCGTGTGGTTCGGCTGCGTGCTGCGCGGCGACACCGAAAGCATGCACATCGGCGAGGGCAGCAACATCCAGGATTTGAGCGTGCTGCACGCCGATTTCGGTCAGCCGCTGCACATCGGCCGCCACGTCACCGTGGGCCACAAGGTGATGCTGCACGGCTGCACCATTGGCGACGAGTCGCTGATCGGCATCGGCGCCGTGGTGCTGAACGGGGCCAAGATCGGCAAGAACTGCCTGGTCGGCGCCGGCGCGCTGGTGACCGAGGGCAAGGAATTTGCCGACGGCAGCATGATCGTCGGCGCACCGGCGCGTGTGGTGCGTCAGCTCACGCCCGAGCAGATCGAGGGCCTGCGCCTGAGCGCGCGCCACTACATCGACAACGCGCGGCGTTTCCGGGCCGGCTTGAAGCGGCTGGCCTGAGGCCCCATCTGCCCACGATGTCCGAACTGCACAAATTCATCTTCGACGGCCTGCCGGTGCGCGGCCAGCTGGTGCGCCTGACCGACGCCTGGCAGGAAGTGCTGCGCCGGCGCGCCGCCAACACCCAGACCGGCGCCTGGCCGCCGCCGGTGGCCGAGATGCTGGGCGAGATGACCGCCGCCACGGTGCTGATGCAAAGCAACATCAAGTTCGACGGTGCGCTGATCATGCAGATCTTCGGCGACGGCCCGGTCAAGCTGGCGGTGGCCGAGGTGCATCCCGATCTGCGCCTGCGCGCCACCGCCTCGGTGATGCAGGCCGTGGCGCCAGGCATGCGCCTGTCCGAGATGGTCAACCGCCAGGGCCAGGGCCGCTGCGCCATCACGCTCGACCCGCGCCAGCGCCACGAGGGCCAGCAGCCCTACCAGGGCGTGGTGCCGCTGGTCGACGAAGGCGGCGCGCCACTGCAATCGCTGGCCGGCGTGCTGGAGCACTACATGCGCCAGTCCGAGCAGCTCGACACCACCCTGGTGCTGGCCGCCGACGAGCAGGTGGCCGCCGGCCTGCTGATCCAGCGCCTGCCGGTGCAGGGCCAGGACAACCTGTCGCAAAGCAGCGTGGCGCGCGACGACGACGGCGCGCCGGTCGAGGACGACTACCAGCGCATCAGCCTGCTGGCGCGCAGCCTCAAGCGCGAGGAGCTGCTGGGGCTGGACGCCGACACCATCCTGCATCGCTTGTTCTGGCAGGAGCCGCTGCTGCGCTTTGCGCCCCAGGTGGGCGACGCCGGGCCGCGCTTTGCCTGCTCGTGCAGCCGCGAGCGCGTGGCCAGCATGCTTCAGGGCCTGGGGCAGCCCGAGGCGCAATCCATCCTGGACGAGCGCGGCGAGATCGAGGTGGGGTGCGACTTCTGCGGCCAGCAGGAGCGTTTCGACGCGGTCGACGTGGCGCGCCTGTTCACGCCGGCGGCGCAGCAGTCGCCGCAACCGGGGTCGGTGCAGTGAGCGCTGGCGCGGACGGCGCGTTGCGCTTTGACGTCATCACCCTGTTTCCCGAGCTGTTTGCTCCTTTTCTGGAAGCTGGTGTCGCCCGCCGGGCCTACGCCAGCGGCCAGATCGAGCTGAAACTGTGGAACCCGCGCGACTACGCCGACGGCAACTACCGCCGGGTCGACGACCGCCCCTTTGGCGGCGGCCCCGGCATGGTCATGCTGGCCGAGCCGCTGGCGCGTTGCCTGGCCGCGGTGCAGGCCGAGCGGGCCGATGGCGCGGCGACGCCGGTGGTGCTGTTCTCGCCCGTCGGCCAGGTGCTGACGCATGCGGCCGTCGAGCGCTGGGCCGCGGGCGCCGGCGCCGTGCTGATCTGCGGGCGCTATGAGGGCATCGACCAGCGCTTCATCGACCGCCATGTCACGCACCAGATCAGCCTGGGCGACTTCGTCCTGTCGGGCGGCGAAATCGCCGCGCTGGCCCTGCTGGACGCCGTGGCGCGCCTGCAGCCCGGCGTGCTGGGCGACGAAGGCAGCCACCACCAGGACAGCTTCAACCCGGCGGTCGACGGCCTGCTGGACTGCCCGCACTACACGCGCCCCGAGGACTGGGCTGGCCTGCTTGTGCCGGCCGAATTGCTGTCGGGCCACCATGCGCGCATCGAAGCCTGGCGGCGCGCGCAGCGCCTGCGCCTGACGGCGCGCCAGCGGCCGGAGCTGATCGCGGCGGCGCGCGCCGCCGGCCGCCTGAGCGCGCGCGACGAGACCCTGCTGGCCGATCTGGAGCGCGATGCGCTCGGCTGATGGCCTTGCACGGCACGCCGCGCTATAATCAAAGGCTTTTCGATCCTCTGCCGGCCGCAGGCCAAAGGGTTGGCCTGCCATCTGAGTAGCGCGCGCACGATCGAGACGTGAGGAAACCATGAACCTGATTCAGCAGCTCGAAAACGAAGAAATCGAGCGTCTCGGCAAGTCCATCCCTGAATTTGCCCCTGGCGACACCGTGATCGTCAGCGTCAACGTCGTCGAAGGTAACCGCAAGCGCGTGCAGGCCTACGAGGGCGTGGTGATCGCCAAGCGCAACCGTGGCCTGAACAGCGGCTTCACGGTGCGCAAGGTCTCCAGCGGCGAGGGCGTGGAGCGCACCTTCCAGACCTACAGCCCGCTGATCGCCAAGATCGAGGTCAAGCGCCGCGGCGACGTGCGCCGCGCCAAGCTGTACTACCTGCGCGGCCTGAGCGGCAAGAAGGCCCGCATCAAGGAAAAGCTGCCCGGCCGCGTGGCCAAGCAGGACGCCGCCGCCTGATCGGCGCGTTTGCGCTCACAATCACCACCGCCCGCGGCCTTCGGCCCAGGCGGTTTTTTCATGCCCGGCCACCGACCCGCGGGCGGACCGGGCTGTGTGCCATGAGCCATCCAACGCCCTTGTCGAAACTGCCGAATTTCGATCCGCGCCAGGTGCCGGTGACCGGCGTTGACGCGCACCTGCCGGCCGTTCCAGTGGACGCGCTGACGCCGCGCGCGCTGCGCCAGCGCTTCCAGACGCCGCCGCCGTGGCAGCCCGAGCTGCGCCAGGAGCCGCGCTTCACCGACCGCGCCCCGGCCGCGGCGGCCGTGCTGGTGCCGCTGGTCGACCGCCCGCAAGGCCTGTCGGTGCTGCTGACCGAGCGGGCGGACCATTTGTCCACCCATTCGGGCCAGGTGGCCTTTCCCGGCGGCAAGGTCGATCCGGACGACGCCGACGCGGTCGATGCGGCGCTGCGCGAGGCGGAGGAAGAGGTCGATCTGTCGCGCCGCTTCGTCGACGTGCTGGGCCAGTTGCCGGTCTACGTCACCGGCACGCAGTTCATCGTCACCCCGGTGGTGGCGGTGGTGCGGCCGGGCTTCGTGCTGCGGCCCAACCCGCAGGAGGTGGCCCACGCCTTCGAGGTGCCGCTGTCCTGGTTGATGAACCCGGCGCACCACCGGCGCCATCGCCTGCGCTGGGAGGGCCAGGAGCGCGAGTGGTATTCGATGCCCTATGTCGAGCGCGTGCGGGTGGAGGCGGGTGCCGGCGAGTCGCTGCCGGGCGGCGAGGTCGAGCGCTTCATCTGGGGCGCCACCGCCGGCATGTTGCGCAACTTCTACAGATTCCTGTCCGCCTGAGCCGGCACGGCGGGCCGGCGCGAGCGCGTCACTATCATGCGCGCATGGCTTTTTTTGCGATCGCCCTGGCGCTGCTGCTGGAGCAGGTGCGCCCGCTGACGTCGGATCACCCGGCGGCCATCGGCCTGCACCGCTGGGTGCGCCTGGTGGGCCACAACGTGGATGCCGGCGGCGCGCAGCACGGCTGGCTGGCCTGGGGGCTGGCCGTTGGGCTGCCGGCACTGGCGGTGGGCGGCGTGCATCTGCTGCTGTCCTGGCTGGGCGGCTGGCCGCTGGCGCTGGTGTGGAGCGTGGCCATGCTTTACCTGACGCTGGGGTTTCGGCAGTTCAGCCACCACTTCACCGGTATCCGCGACGCCCTCGAAATGGGCGACGAGGAGCGCGCCCGCGGCCTGCTGGCGCAGTGGCAGCATGTCGACGCCAGCGCCGTGCCGCGCAGCGAGATCGTGCGCCACGTGATCGAGTACTCGGTGCTGGCGGCGCACCGTCACGTGTTCGGCGTGCTGGCCTGGTTCTGCATCGGCGCCCTGCTGGGCCTGGGGCCGGCCGGCGCGGTGTTCTTTCGCAACGCCGAATACGCCACGCGCTACTGGCGCCGCAAGGAACAGGCGGCCGACCAGCCCAGCAGCCCGGCGCTGTGCCGCGCCGCCGAACAAGCCTGGCTGCTCATCAACTGGCTGCCGGCGCGCACCACGGCGCTGGGCTTCGCCATCGTCGGCAGCTTCGAGGACGCGATCGACGCCTGGCGCAACCATGCGGCGCGCTTTGCCGAGCGCAACGACGGCGTCATCCTGGCGGCCACGGCGGGTGCCCTCGGGGTGCGTCTGGGCGGCACGTCGCTGCGGCCGCTGGCCCCGGACGGCGCCGGTCCCGTGCCCGCCGCGGTGGCCGGCGTGGCCGGCGATGGCCTGCCGGGCGAGGTGCCGCGCACGGCGCACTTCAGCCAGGTGGTGGGCCTGGTGTGGCGCACGGTGGCGCTGTGGCTGCTGCTGCTGGTGCTGTTGACGCTGGCCCATGTGCTGGGGTGACGGTTCGCGTGGCCAGGGAACCTCTGCACAGCCTCCTGCGTCGCAGGCAACTGCGGTCTCGGGCGGTCTGCGGCGTTGCAAATCCTCGCGAAGGCCGCGGCTATCGCCGCCGTTTGCGCCTTGCATCCCATCCCGATCCGCAGCGCCTGCTTACCGCGAGAGGTTGCGCAGAGGTGCCCTAGGGAAAGCACCGACCCCCGCATGGCTTTGATCTGCGTCAGACGACCGTAGAATCATTCGCCGACCGATCGGTCTGTTTATCTGTTTCAGGCCCGACCGGCGTCCGCGTTTCAACCTTCCCGCTGGAGACAACCCACATGCTCGCAAACAAGAAGGCGCTGCTTGCCGCCGCCATCACGCTCGGCTGCACGGCCGCCTGGGCCGACATCAACGTCGGCGTCACGCTGTCGGCCACCGGGCCGGCCGCCTCGCTGGGCATTCCCGAGAAGAACACCATCGCGCTGCTGCCGCAGACCATCGGTGGACAAAAGATCAACTACATCCTGCTGGACGACGCCTCGGACACCACGCAGACGGTGACCAACACGCGCAAGCTGATCACCGAGCGCAACGTCGACGTCATCATCGGCTCCTCCACCACGCCCACCTCGCTGGCCATGATCGACGTCGTGGCCGAGGCGCAGACGCCCATGATCTCGCTGGGCGCGTCGGCCGCCATCATTGAGCCTCAGGACGCCAAGAAGCGCTGGGCCTTCAAGACGCCGCAAAACGACATCATGATGGCGCTGGCGATTGCCGAGCACATGGCGGCCAACGGCGTCAAGACGGTGGGCTTCATCGGCTTTTCCGACGCCTACGGCGAGGGCTGGTACCGGGAAACCGTCAAGGCGCTGGACCTGAAGAAGATCAAGCTGGTGGCCAACGAGCGCTTCTCGCGCACCGACACCGCGGTGACCGGCCAGGTGCTCAAGCTGATCGGCGCCAAGCCGGACGCCGTCCTGGTGGCGGGCTCGGGCACGCCGGCCGCGCTGCCGCAAAAGACGCTCAAGGAGCGGGGCTACGCCGGCAAGTACTACCAGACGCATGGCGTGGCCAACAACGACTTCCTGCGCGTGGGCGGCAAGGACGTGGAAGGCACCTTCCTGCCGGCCGGCCCGGTGCTGGTGGCCGATCAGCTGCCGGCCGCCAACCCGGTGCGCAAGTCGGCGCTGGAATACATCAGCGCCTACGAGGGTGCCAACGGCAAGGGCAGCGTGTCCACTTTCGGCGGCCACGCCTGGGACGCCGGCCAGGTGCTGAAGGCCGCGATCCCGGTGGCGCTCAAGGGCGGCCAGCCCGGCACGCCGCAGTTCCGCAACGCGCTGCGCGACGCCCTGGAAGGCGTCAAGGAAGTGCCCGGCGCGCACGGCATCTTCAACATGTCGGCCTCCGATCACCTGGGGCTGGACCAGCGCGCGCGCGTGATGGTGAAGATCGAAAACGGTCGCTGGAAGTACCAGGAAGTCAAGTAACCTCCCCGCGTTGAGGTCACGGCGCGGCGACCACGGGGTCGCCGCGCCCGTTTTCCAACCGATGGCGCCGATCGCCCGGCGCGGCAGGCATGGATTTTCAAATCGCACTGATGCTGGTGCAGGACGGCGTCGTCAACGGCGCCATCTATGCGCTGATGGCCCTGGCCCTGGTGCTGGTGTTCTCGGTCACGCGGGTGATCTTCATTCCGCAGGGCGAGTTCGTCGCCTACGCCGCGCTGGCCATGGCCGCGCTGCAGGCCGGCCAGACGCCGCCGCTGCTGTGGATGTTGCTGGGCCTGGCGGCGCTGGTGCTGCTGGTGGAGGGCGTGCGCCAGGCGCGTGGCGCCGAGGTGGATTGGCGCAGCACCTTGTTCTGGGCCGCGCTGATGCCGGCGCTGGCGGTGCTGGTGCTGCTGGTGCTCAAGCCGCAGGCCATGCTGCTGCGCGTGCTGGGCGTGCTGCTGCTGGTGACGCCGATGGGGCCGCTGCTGTACCGGCTGGTCTACCGGCCGCTGGCCGACGCCACGGTGCTGATCCTGCTGATCGTGTCGGTGGCGCTGCACCTGGCGCTGGTGGGGCTGGGCCTGTACTTCTTCGGGGCCGAGGGTTCGCGCACCGATGCGTTCTCCGACGCGCGCTGGGACCTGCTGGGCCTGACGGTGTCCGGCCAGTCGCTGGTGATCCTGGGCGTGACGGCGGCGCTGGTGGTGGGCATGTTCCTGTTCTTCGAGCGCACCATCGTCGGCAAGGCGCTGCGCGCCACCGCCATCAACCGGGTCGGCGCGCGGCTGATGGGCATCCCGACGGCGCTGTCGGGTGACCTGAGCTTCGCGCTGGCGGCGCTGATCGGCGCCATCTCCGGCCTGCTGATCGCGCCGGTGACCACCGTCTACTACGACACCGGCTTCCTGATTGGCCTGAAGGGCTTCGTGGCCGCCATCGTCGGCGGCCTGGCCAGCTACCCGCTGGCGCTGGCCGGTGCGCTGCTGGTCGGGCAGCTGGAGTCGTTTGCCTCGTTCTGGGCCAGCGCCTTCAAGGAAGTGCTGGTGTTCACGCTGATCATTCCGGTGCTCTGGTGGCGCTCGCTGCACACGCATCACGTGGAGGACGAGGAATGAAGCCGATGCATCTGGTCGTGGCCTTCATCGTCCTGCTGGGCGCGGTGTGGGGCTTTCTGCCACCGTTCACGGTGACGCTGCTGTCTTACATCGGCTTGTACGCACTGGTGGCCGTGGGGCTGGTCATGCTGACCGGCGTGGGCGGCATGACTTCGTTCGGTCAGGCGGCCTTCGTCGGGCTGGGCGCCTACGCCACGGCCTGGATCACCCTGTCGCCGGAGGCGGCGCAGTGGCTGGCGGCGCTGCCCAAGGGCATCTACCCCTGGATCGGGCTGCTGCTGGGGCTGGCGGTCACCGCGCTGGTGGCCTGGGTGCTGGGCGCGGTCACGCTGCGGCTGTCGGGCCACTATCTGCCGCTGGGCACCATCGCCTGGGGCCTGAGCCTGTATTACGTGTTCGGCAACCTGGAGGTGCTGGGCGGCTTCACCGGGCTGTCGGGCATTCCACCGCTGGAGGTGTTCGGGGTCTCGCTGGCGTCGCCGCGGCTGCTGGGCGTGGTCATCTGGGCGGTGCTGCTGGTGGCCATCTGGGGCCTGCACAACCTGCTGGATTCGCGCGAGGGGCGGGCCATCCGGGCACTCAAGAGCGGGCGGCTGATGGCCGAGTCGATGGGGGTGGACACGGCGCGCCAGCGCATCAAGGTGTTCGTGCTGGCGGCGCTGCTGGCGGCGCTGTCGGGCTGGCTGTACGTGTTGCTGCAGCGCTTTGTCAACCCGACGCCGTTCGCCTTGAACATCGGCATCGAGTACCTGTTCATGGCGGTGGTCGGCGGCTCCGGCCACCTGTGGGGCGCGGTGCTGGGCGCCACGCTGATCACGCTGCTGAAGGAGCAGCTGCAGGACTGGCTGCCGCGCCTGCTGGGCAGCAGCGGCAATTTCGAGATCGTGGTGTTCGGACTGCTGATGCTGCTGGTGTTGCAGCGCGCCCCCAACGGGCTGTGGCCCATGCTGGCGAGCGCCACGCGGCGCCTGCTGCGGCTGCAGGCCGCGCCGCGTCAGCTGCTCGCCGGCGGTGGCACCGCCACGCTCGATCAGCGCCAGCTGCCGCCGCCGGGACAGCAGATCCTGCAGGCCCAGCGGGTGACCAAGCGCTTTGCCGGCCTGGTGGCCAACAACGCCGTCGATCTGGATGTGCGTGCCGGCGAGGTGCATGCGCTGATCGGCCCCAACGGCGCCGGCAAGAGCACTTTCTTCAACATGATCTCGGGCGTGGACGACCCCACCGAAGGCCAGGTGCGCCTGATGGGGCAGGTGATGGCGGGCAAGCCCTCGCGCGCGTTCGCGGCGCTGGGCCTGGGCCGCACCTTCCAGCACGTGCGCCTGCTGGGCGAGCGCAGCGTGCTGGAGAACGTCGCCCTGGGCGCGCACCAGCGTGGCCACCGGGGCTGGGTGGCCAGCATGCTGCGGCTGGATCGCGCCGAAGAGGCGGCGGTGCTGGCCGAAGCCATGCGCCAGATCGAGCGCTGCGGCCTGGCCGACGTGGCGCACACGCCGGCGGCCTCGCTGCCGCTGGGGCAGCAGCGCATCGTCGAGATCGCCCGGGCGCTGGCTGGCCAGCCGGCGGTGCTGCTGCTGGATGAGCCGGCGGCGGGCCTGCGGCACCTGGAAAAGCAGAGCCTGGCGACGCTGCTGACCCAGTTGCGCGGCGAAGGGCTGGCGATCCTGGTGGTGGAGCACGACATGGAATTCGTCATGAACCTGGCCGACCGCATCACCGTGCTGGAGTTCGGCACCGTGATCGCCCACGGCACGCCGGCCGAGGTGCAGGCCAACCCGCGCGTGATCGCGGCCTATCTGGGGGGGGACGTGCTGTGAGCGCGCCGCTGCTGAGCCTGCCGAAGTTCTCGGTGTTCTACGGCCCGGTGCAGGCCATTCACGGCATCGCGCTGCACGTGGGCGAGGGTGAGATCGTCACCGTGATCGGCCCCAACGGCGCGGGCAAGACCACGCTGCTCAACGCCATCATGGGTCTGCTGCCCTCGCAGGGCGGTCTGAGCCTGGGCGGGCATGCGGTGGCACGCCCGTCGGTGGAGATCATGGTGCGCCACGGCGTAGCCCTGGTGCCCGAGAAGCGCGAGCTGTTCGGCGAGATGTCGGTCGAGGACAACCTGCTGCTGGGCGGCTTTGCCCTGTGGCGGCGCGGCCAGCGCGATCAGGCGGCGCGCATGAAGGAGATCTTCGGCATCTTTCCGCGGCTGGAGGAGCGGCGCGCGCAGATGGCCTCCACCCTGTCGGGCGGCGAACGCCAGATGCTGGCCATCGGCCGCGCGCTGATGAGCCGCCCGCGCCTGCTGATGCTCGACGAGCCCTCGCTGGGCCTGGCGCCGCTGATCGTGCGCGAGGTGCTGAACACCGTGTCGGCGCTGCGCCGCACCGGCGTCTCGGTGCTGCTGGTGGAGCAGAACGCCCGCGCCGCGCTGAACGTGGCCGATCGCGGCTACGTGCTGGAGATGGGCGAGGTGGCGGTGCAGGGCGAAGCCAGCGAACTGCTGCACGACCAGCGCGTGATCGACACTTACCTGGGCGTCGGTGGCGCGCGTGCGGCGGCCACCTGAGTTTGCAATAGTACTATCAAAATAGTAGCTGCTGGCGCTTTCCAGGAAAGCGCCAGAGACTGATTTAACCAATAATTTTTGGGTGCGCAGACGCGCCGTGGGCTGACCGCCGCGGCCGCCGGCCCCCTCGTTTCACACGGAGAACTTGCCATGAACACCTTGCAGAGTTTCATCGCCGGCCGCTGGATCGGCCAGCAACCCGCGCAGGCGCTCGGCAGCGCCATCGACGGCACCACCGTGGCCCACACCCATGCCGAGCCGCTGGACTTCGGCGAGGCGCTGCACCACGCGCGCGGCGTCGGCCTGGCGGCCCTGCGCCAGACCGACTTCCAGCAGCGCGCCGCCATGCTCAAGGCGCTGGCCAAGTACCTGGGCGAGCGCAAGGAAGCGCTGTACGCGCTGTCTTCGCACACCGGCGCCACGCGCGCCGACGGCTGGGTCGACATCGAAGGCGGCAGCGGCACCCTGTTCGCCTACGCCAGCATGGCGCGCGATCTGCCCGCGTCCGGCAACCTGTGGCACGAAGGCCCGCAACTGCCGCTGGGCAAGACCGGCGCCTACGCCGGCACGCACGTGCTGGTGCCACGCGGCGGCGTGGCGGTGCACATCAACGCCTTCAACTTCCCGGTCTGGGGGTTGCTGGAGAAATTCGCGCCCACCTTCCTGGCCGGGCTGCCCTGCATCGGCAAGCCGGCCACGGCCACCAGCTTCCTGACCGAGAAGCTGGTGCGCCTGATCGACGAATCGGGCATCCTGCCGGCGGGGGCGCTGCAACTGGTGATCGGCGGCACGGGCGATTTGCTCGATCGCCTGCAGGTGCAGGACGTGGTCACCTTCACCGGCTCGGCGGACACGGCGGCGCGGCTGCGCGTCACGCCCAACCTGGTGCAGCGCAGCATCCCGTTCAACGCCGAGGCCGATTCGCTCAACTGCGCCATCCTGGCGCCGGACGTGACGCCGGACGACGAGGAGTTCGAGCTGTTCGTCAAGGAAATCGCGCGCGAGATGACGCAAAAGGCCGGCCAGAAGTGCACCGCCATCCGCCGCGCCCTGGTGCCGACGGCGCACGTCGACGCCGTGGCGGCGCGCCTGAGCGAGCGCCTGGCCAAGACCACGGTCGGTGATCCGCGCCTGGAGGGCGTGCGCATGGGCGCGCTGGCCAGCCGCTCGCAGCAGCGCGACGTGGCCGAGCGCGTGGCCGTGCTGCGCCAGGGCGCCGAACTGGTGTTCGGCGGCGACGCCGGCTTTGCGCCGCTGGGCGAGGGCACGCAGGGCGGGGCGTTCTTCCAGCCGACCCTGCTGCTGGCGCGCCAGCCCGAAGGCCACGCCGCGCACGATGTCGAGGCCTTCGGCCCGGTGAGCACGCTGATGCCCTACGACGGCATCGAGCAGGCCGTGGCCCTGGCGGCCCGCGGCCAGGGCAGCCTGGCGGCCACCCTGGTCACGCGCCGTGCCGACGTGGCGGCGCAGGTGATCCCGCGCATGGCCGAGCTGCACGGCCGCCTGCAGATCCTGGACCGCGCCGCCGCGCCCGAAGCCACCGGCCATGGCTCGGCCTTGCCCTACCTGAAGCACGGCGGCCCCGGCCGCGCCGGCGGCGGCGAGGAGCTGGGCGGGCTGCGCGCCGTCAAGCACCTGATGCAGCGTGCCGCCGTGCAGGGCTCGCCCGCCATGCTGGCGGCCGTCACCGGCCAGCCGCAGGTCTGAGCGCCCGGATATTCAGGGTTAACCCGGTAAAACCCGCCGCCGGAGCGGCCAGCGGACGGTCGGCTGGCGGCGGTGCCCGTACGGTGCCGTGATCGACTGCTGACGCTTCGATTTTCATGGCGTTTTCTGAGTTGGCGCCTTATGCAGCGCGCGCAATCAGCTATGAAAATTGAACTTCTATTGACTTGATTTCAGTCATGAAAATCTGCGTTCGGCGGGTCCGGGCTTGATTTAAGTTAAGGACGGGGTTCGGCTTGGGTTCTACCCTATCAGGGTTATTACCTAAGTGAGCGAGGAAACGCACATGAGTACCCCGGCGTCAGGCGGCTTCACCAAGGAGATGGCACGCAACATCTTCTATGGCGGGTCGCTGTTTTTCATCCTGGTCTTTCTGGGACTGGTGTTTCATACCGAGCAGCGCCTGCCCGAGCGCACAAACCAGGCGGCGCTGACCGACGCCGTGGTGCGCGGCAAGGCGGTGTGGGAGCAGAACAACTGCATCGGCTGCCACACGCTGTTGGGCGAAGGCGCCTACTTCGCGCCCGAGCTGGCCAACGTGTACCAGCGCCGCGGCGGCGACGCCTCGGGCGGCGCGTTCATCAAGGCCTGGATGCAGGCGCAGCCCACCGGCACGCCGGGGCGGCGCCAGATGCCGCAATTCAACCTGAGTGAGCAGCAGCTCGACGACCTGGTCGAGTTCCTCAAGTGGAGCGGCGGCATCAATGCCGAAAAGTGGCCGCCCAACATCGAAGGCTGAGCGCCGAGGAGCATTCGAATGAACAAAATCCCTACCCTCAAGTACCAGTCGCAGGCGGTCGCCAAGCCGTACTTCATCGCGGCCATCGCGCTGTTCATCGGCCAGATCCTGTTCGGTCTGGTGATGGGCATCCAGTACATCCACGGCGACTTCCTGTTCCCGTTCATCCCGTTCAACGTGGCCCGCATGGTCCACACCAACCTGCTGATCGTGTGGCTGCTGTTCGGCTTCATGGGCGCGGCCTACTACATGGTGCCCGAGGAGGCCGAGACCGAGCTGTACAGCCCCGGGCTGGCGCGGCTCATGTTCTGGATCTTCCTGGTCGCCGGTGCGCTGACGGTGATCGGCTACCTGCTGGTGCCCTACGCGCGCCTGGCCGAGCTGACCGGCAACAACCTGCTGGCCACCATGGGCCGCGAGTTCCTGGAGCAGCCGCTGCCGACCAAGGTGGGCATCGTCATCGTGGCGCTGGCCATGCTGTTCAACATCAGCATGACCTACCTGAAGGGCCGCAAGACCACCATCACCACCGTGCTGCTGCTCGGTCTGTGGGGCCTGGCGCTGCTGTTCCTGTTCGCTTTCGTCAACCCGCACAACCTGACGCGCGACAAGATGTACTGGTGGTTCGTGGTGCACCTGTGGGTGGAAGGCGTGTGGGAGCTGATCCTGGCGGCCCTGCTGGCCTACGTGCTGATCAAGACCACCGGCGTCGACCGCGAAGTGGTGGACAAGTGGGTCTACGTGATCGTCGCCTTCGCGCTGTTCACCGGCATCCTGGGCACGGCACACCACTACTACTTCATCGGTCTGCCGGGTTACTGGCACCTGGTGGGCAACATCTTCTCGTCGCTGGAGCCGATCCCCTTCTTCCTGATGACGATGTTCGCCTTCCGCATGGTGCAACGCCGCCGCCGCGACCACCCCAACCAGGCCGCCGTGCTGTGGGCCGTGGGCTGCGCGGTGCTGGGCTTCCTGGGCGCCGGCGTGTGGGGCTTCCTGCACACGCTCAGCTTCGTCAACTATTACACGCACGGCACGCAGATCACCGCCTCGCACGGCCACCTGGCCTTCTATGGCGCCTATGTGCTGGTGGTGATTGCCCTGATCAGCTACGCCATGCCCACGCTGCGCGGGCGCATCGCCAACAGCTACAAGGCGCAGTCGCTGGAGATGTGGTCGTTCTGGGTCATGAGCATCGGCATGGGCGTGATGGTGCTGGCCCTGACCGGCGCCGGCATCCTGCAGGTCTGGCTGCAGCGTCTGCCCGAAAGCGGCGCCATGCCCTTCATGGCGGCGCAGGACCAGGTGGTGTTCTTCTACTGGATGCGCCTGTGGTCCGGCGTGCTGTTCCTGGTCGGCCTGCTGATGTACGTCTGGAGCTTCTTCGTCGGTGGCGCACCGGCCGAGGAGCACCTGATCGAGCGTCGCGGCGGCCTGATGCCCAGCCCCGCCCAGCGCCGGCTGAAGCACGACTGATCGCCAGTCGCCCCTGACCTCGCCGCCGGCGCGGTGTCGATGACGACACGCCATCCGCAGGATGCGCCGTCATCGCCCCCGCACGGCGGCGAGGTCGTTTGTTGGACTGCCTGAGACATGAGCATGGACCGCACCGATTCCCTTCCCGCGTCCGCCATCCCCTTCTATGCCGAGCAGGCCGGCGAGTGCCGCCTGTTCGAGCACGCCTTCCGGCAGCGGCTGCCGGTGCTGCTCAAGGGCCCGACCGGCTGCGGCAAGACGCGCTTCGTCGAGCACATGGCGGCGCGCCTGGGTCGGCCGCTGATCACGGTGAGCTGTCACGACGACCTGACGGCCGCCGACCTGGTGGGCCGCTACCTGATCGGCGACGGCAACACGGTCTGGAACGACGGCCCGCTGGCGCGCGCCGTGCGCAGCGGCGCCATCTGCTACCTGGACGAGGTGGTCGAGGCGCGCAAGGACACCACCGTGGTGCTGCACCCGCTGGCCGACGACCGCCGCGTGCTGCCGATCGAGCGCACCGGCGAACTGCTGCAGGCGACGCCCGAGTTCATGCTGGTGGTGTCCTACAACCCCGGCTACCAGAACCTGCTGAAGAACCTCAAGCCCAGCACCCGCCAGCGCTTCGTGGCGCTGGTGTTCGACTATCCCCAGGCCGACATCGAGCAGCGCATCATCGAAGCCGAGGCCGGCGCCGACGCCACGCTGAGCGCCCGCCTGGTCAAGCTGGCCACGGCGCTGCGGCGCCTGGGCGACCAGGATCTGGAGGAAACCGTCAGCACCCGCCTGCTGGTGGTGGCCGCGCGGCTGATCGTCGCCGGCCTGCCCGAGCGCACCGCCTGCCGCGCCGCCATCGTCGACGCCCTGACCGACGACTTCGACACCGCGGCGGCGCTGGATGAGGTGGTGCGGGCCGTGCTGGCGCCCGATGCCTGAGGCCACCATGTCGTTGCGCAGGCGCACCGGAGGTCGGTGATGGAGGAATGGGTCGGCCAGCGCTGGCACCGCTTCATCTGGCGCGCCGCGGACACCAGCTTCGCGCAGGCCGCCGTGCGGCTGGAGCAGGTCCAGCGCGCGGTGCAGCTGCTGTTTCGCGCCGGTGGCGGCGACCCGCTGGTGCGGGTGGCGCCGGCCAGCGCCGAAAAGGTGGGCGGCCCGCGCGGCTGGCTGCAAAAGCTGGCCGGCCAGGGCGAGCGCGCCAACATCGGCACGCTGGACGGGCAGACGCTGGCCCTGCCGCCCGTGATCGCGGTGTTTCCCGACGCGGCCCTCAACCGCGACCTGTACCTCTGGCTGGCGGCCCAGGGCGCCTGCCACGTCGCCACCCCGGCTGGCTGGCTGGCCGACAACCTGGCGGCCACGCAGCGCGCGCTGGCACGCTTTCCCGGCCTGCGGACGCGTTATGCCCGGTTGGCGCGTGCGCATCTGGCGCAGCGCCCGGACCCCGCGCGCCTGCAGGGCACGCCCCGCCAGACCGAGCAGGCGATCCAGCACGCGCTGCGCGCGTCCCTGGGGGCCACCGATGAGCCCGTCACCTCGCCTGCCGGGGCCGTCACCAGGGCGACCGCCGCGTCGGGCCCGGTCGCGCCGGGCGCGGGTGGGGCACGGCAACCCGCCGACGTGGCGCCCGTCTGGGTCTGGCTGCAGGCCCTGCAGGCGCCGGCGGGGCAGATGGCGCCGCCGGACGGCGCCGACGCCGCCGATGGCGCAGCGCGCCGCCCGCAGGACAAGCAGGCCCAGCAGGACCGCAAGCGCCGCCGCGCCCAGCGCACCGAGGACACCAGCAGCAAGCACGGCCTGGTGATGTTCTTCCGCGCCGAATCGATCCTGAGCTGGAGCGAATTCGTGCGCGTCAACCGCACCACCGACGACGAGGACAACCAGGACTACAGCCAGGTGGCCGACGACATGGAGGAGCTGGCGCTGGCGCGGCGCAAGCCGGGCGAGACCCTGGCGGCGCGCGTCAAGTTCGACCTCGACCTGCCCAGCGCCGCCGCCGACGACCTGCCGGTGGGCGAGGGCGAGGCGCTGCCCGAATGGGACTACCAGCGCGGCCAGCTGCTGCCCGACCATTGCCGGGCGCAACGCCTGAGGCATCGCCCAGCGCCGTCGGATGCTATCGAAATAGAAGCTAATGGCGCTGTCCCCGCCTTGGAAAAACGCCTCAGATCCACTTCACGCCAGGTGCGCCGGCGCTTCGAGGCGCTGCGCGCCGCGCCGCGCTGGCAGCACGGCCTGACGCAGGGCGACGAGCTGGACCTGGACGCCTGGGTGCGCCACCAGGTTGACCGGCGCGACGCGCGCCAGCCGCATGGCGCGGCGCCGGCCATCTACGCGCGCCGCGTGCGTGCCGAGCGCAGCCTGTCGACCGTGATGCTGGCCGACCTGTCGCTGTCCACCGACGCCTACGCCACGCCGGGCGCGCGCGTCATCGACCTGGTGCGCGACAGCCTGTTCGTGTTCGGCAATGCGCTGGACGCGGTGGGCGACCCGTTCGAGATGCTGGGCTTTTCCAGCGTGCGGCGCGCCGTGCGCATCCACGAACTCAAGCGCTTTGGCGAGCGCTGGAACGACGCCGCGCGCGAGCGCGTGGCCGCCATCAAGCCGGGCTTCTACACCCGTATGGGCGCGGCCATCCGCCACGGCACGCGGCGCCTGGCCGAGCGCCCCGAGCGCCAGCGCCTGCTGCTGATCCTGTCCGACGGCAAGCCCAACGACCTGGATCACTACGAGGGCCGCCATGGCCTGGAAGACACGCGCCACGCGGTCCACGCGGCGCGCCAGGCCGGCCTGGTGCCGTTTTGCGTCACCATCGACGAACAGGCCAACGCCTACCTGCCGCGCCTGTTCGGCACCCAGGGTTTCGCGCTGGTGCACCGACCCGAGCAACTGGCGCGGGCGCTGACGCAGGTCTACATCCGGCTGACCGCCTCGGTGCGCTAGACTCAATCGTTTGCTCAAGGGGGCGTGGCGCCGGCTGCGCCACCCGCCGATGTCTGCCGTGGATCTCAAGAAATTCAATCTCCCGCGCTATCTGTCGACGCTGCCGCTGTTTTCCAACATGCGCGACGAGGAGCTGGAGCGCCTGGCCACGGGCTGCCAGCTGCGCCGCGTGGAGCGTGGCAAGCTGATCTTTCGCACCGGTGAGCCGTGCAACGAGTTCCATGTGACGGTGGTTGGTCAGGTCAAGCTGTTCGCCATTTCGCCGACCGGCACCGAGAAGGTGATCGAGCTGTGCGGGCCCGGTCACAGCTTTGCCGAGGCGGTCATGTTCATGGACATGCCCTACATGATCTCGGCCCAGACGCTGACCGATTCGCTCATCCTGACCGTCGGCAAGGTCGCCGTGCTGGACGAGATCGCCGCCAACCCCAGCTTTTCGCTGCGCATGCTGGCCGGCCTGGCGCGCCGGCTGCACGGCCTGGTCAAGGACGTGGAGGCCTACACGCTGCACAGCGGCGTGCAGCGGGTCATCGGCTACCTGCTGGGCGACCGGTTGAGCGAGAGCGAGGTGGCATCCGAGTCCATCACCGTGACGCTGCCGGTCAGCAAGGCGGCCATCGCGTCGCGGCTGTCGCTGACGCCGGAGTATTTTTCGCGCGTGCTCAACGAGCTGGAGGGCGCTGGCCTGATCGAGGTGGACAAGCGCGACATCCGCATCCCGGACACTGCCCGGCTGGCGAACCACCAGGCCGCCTGAGCGTGGGCGGCCCGGCCGCCGGCGTCAGTGCGAGGTGCCCTCGGAGCGCGTGATCTTGTTGAACACGTTGTACTTGCCCACCGGCTTGCGCATGGGCAGGCGCTTGACTTCCTTGAAGCTGGCGGCGTCGTAGACGATCAGGGCGCCCTCGTCTTCCCACAGGCTGGCCAGGGCGTACTTGCCGTCCTTGGTGAACTCGATGTGCGCCAGCGTCTTGCCCGGCGTGCCCTGGATGCTGGCGACCGGCGCCAGCGTGCGCTTGTCGATGATGGTCAGGATGTGCTTGGCCTTGGGACTCATCATCGAGTCGGTCCAGGCGTAGGGCGTCTTTTCGTGGCTGCGCATGAAAAAGCCCGGCCCCGGCGTGACGATGTCCTTGACCAACTGCCAGCTCTTCATGTCGATCACGCTGATCACCCCGTCCTGCAGGTTGGGGCTGGCCAGCACGCGCGTGTCGCCGCGGTCGAAGGTGATGCCCGAGCCCAGGTGCGGCATGCCGGCGATCGGCAGCGTGGCGATCTTGCGCCGCACGTCCAGGTTGACCACCTGGCCGCTGGGCGTGCCGTCGGCGTGCGGGCGCGAGGCGCCCAGCGCATAGGCATAGTTCTGGCTGAAGAAGAAGTCGTCCAGCGGCTCGTCCAGCACCGTGCGGCGCACGCCCAGAAAGCCGTCCTTGGGCAGGCCTTCCTTCATCTTGTAGTCGTGCACGAAACCGTCGTAGATCGGCTCGGCCTTGGGGTCGTAGCTGATCTCCCACAGCTCGGGGATGTCCTTGAGCGCGACCACGAAGCTGCGCCGCGGCTCGGCGTCGTACACGGCCGACACGCGCGAGCTCTGACCGCCGTCGAGTGAGCGCGCCGCATAGGTGCGCCGGTGCTTCAGTTCGGCGTCGAACAGCACCACGGTGTGCGGCAGGTAGTTGGCCGCCATCACCCACTGGCCGTCGCCCGAGACGGCGATGTTGCGCATGTTGATGCCGGCGCGCACCTCGGCCACCACCTTCAGGTTCCACAGGTCGTACTTGGTGATCCAGCCGTCGCGCGAGCCGAAATACACGTAGCGCCCGTCCGGCGTGAACTTGGGGCCACCGTGCAGGGCAAAGCGGCTGGCGAAGCGGTGGATGACCTCGAAGCGGTCGCCGTCGAGCAGCGAGACGTGGTGGTCGCCGCCTTCGACCACGACGAACAGGTTCATCGGGTCGGCCCGCCACCGCGGGCGGGCGGGCCAGTCGCGCCAGCCGGTGGCTTCCTCGCGGCTGGCGGTGATGTCGGCGTCGCTCCAGCGCGGCGCGGGGTTGACCGGCGTGTAGATCCAGTCGGCCAGGGCGGCGATCTCGTCGGCCTTCAGTTCGGCGGCGAACGGCAGCATCTGGGTGGCCGGGCGGCCGTCACGGATGACCTTGAGCGCCTCGGGCTTGCGCAGGCGCGCCAGGCTTTCGGGCAGCAGCGCCGGGCCCATGCCGCCCAGGCGCTGCTCGCCGTGGCAGCTGGCGCAGTGCTGCTGGTAGAGCGCCGCCGTGTCGATGGCGCGCGCGGCGGTCGGGGCCGGCGCCTGGGCCGCCACCGGGCCGGCCAGCAGGGCCAGAACGAGCAGGCCAGCGCCCTTGATGACTTCAAAAATCATAGCTGTTTGCGCACGCCGGTCGGGCGCTGGAATGCTTTTTTATTCTGATGTTCAGTGGACGACGTTGATGACCCGCTTCTTGCTCTGGAAGGCGGTGGTTTCGACCCGCGTGGCGCTGGGCTCGACGCCGATTTCCTGGTCCGTCAGGTAGCAGCCCGGGTCTTCGGCCCAGGGGTCGCCCGTGACCTGCTGGGCGCGCACGCGGGTGTTGCCACCGCAGATCTCCAGGTGCTGGCAGGCGCCGCAGCGCCCGTGCACTGGGCGCGGGCGCGTCTTCAGGCCGGCCATCAGCGGGTCGCCCAGGTCCATCCAGATGTCGGAGAACGGCCGGGACTTGACGTTGCCCAGCGTGTGGTGCCACCACATGGTGTCGGGGTGCACGTCGCCCAGGTTGTCGATGTTGGCCACGTTGACGCCCGAGCTGTTGCCGCCCCAAGCGACAAGACGCTGGCGCACGTCCTCGGTCCAGCGCGGCAGGTGCTGTTGCACCCACTGCAGCAGGTACACGCCGTCGGCGTCGTTGTTGCCGGTGACGTACTCGTGCAGGCCGCCGGCGCGCGCGTCCTGCCAGGCGCTGTCGTACAGCAGGTCCAGCGCCTGGCGCGTGGCCAGGTGGTGGGCGTCCTTGCCGCGGTGGATGTTGCCGCGGCCGGCGTAGTTCAGGTGGCTGAAGTAGAACTTGTCCACCCCCTCGTCGCGCATCAGGCGCAGCAGCTTGGGCAGGTCGAACGCGTTCAGCTCGGTCATGGTGAAGCGCAGCCCCACCTTGGTGCCCAGCTTCTGCAGATGGCGCACGGCGCCCAGCGAGCGGTCGAAGGCGCCATCGAGCCGGCGGAACTTGTCGTGCGTGGCGCCGATGCCGTCCAGGCTGATGCCCACGTAGTCAAAGCCGGTGGCGTGGATGCGCTCGGCCAGCGGCTGGTCGATCAGCGTGCCGTTGGTCGACAGGCCGACGTAGAACTTCATGGCCTTGGCGCGCTCGGCCACCTCGAAGATGTCGGGGCGCAGCAGCGGCTCGCCGCCCGACAGGATGAGCGCCGGCACCTTGAAGGCCTTCAGATCGTCCATCACCTCGAACACCTGCTGGGTGCTCAGCTCGCCGGGGTAGTCGTGGTCGGCGCTGAAGGCGTAGCAGTGCTTGCAGGTCAGGTTGCAGCGGCGGATCAGGTTCCAGATCACCACCGGGCCGGGCGGGCCACCGAGCCGCGCCGGCTGGGGGTAGACGCCCGTGGCCTCGGCGCGGGCCAGATCGTGCATGAATTGGGAGATGCGGAACATGAGCGCCTTCCTGTGGACGTAGGCGCCATGATAGGCAGATGGCCCGCTGGGGCCATGATGTGAGTCAATTCCCGTGGCCTGCCTGTGCGCCCGGAGGGGGGAGGGGTGGCGGGTTCATTGGATCGCCTGGCGCAGCCGCAGGCCGGTCTTCTTGAGGATGGCGCTGGAAAACAGCACGTCATGCGCGCGGCAGGCCGGGCCCAGCAGGGCCGCCACCTGCCCGGCCTGGGCCAGCACCTGCTCGCGCGTGTGGCCGTGCAACATGGCAAACAGGTTGTAACGCCACACGCCGGGCTTGCGCGGGCGGCGGTAGCAGTGGCTGACGCCGGGCTGGCTGCCGATCAGCTCGCCCAGGCGGTCGACCTGCGCGTCGTCGACGTCCCACACGCTCATGCCGTTGGCGGTGTAGCCCAGGCGGTAGTGATTGGGCACGGCGGCGATGCGGCGCACCACGCCGGCGGCCAGCAACTCGGCCAGGCGCGTGCGCACCGCCTGGCCGCTGCTGCCCAGCATGGCCGCCACCGCGTCATAGGGACGTGGCACCAGGGGCAGACCGGACTGCGTGGCGGCGATCAGCTCGCGGTCGGCTTCGGTCAGCGCCAGCGCGCCGGCCGCGGCGGGCGGGGGGGGCGCCGGGGCTGTCGCGGTGGAGGGGCCCAGCAGCGGCAGGTACAGACCGACGAAATACTCGCGCTCCTTGGGAAAGGCATGCACCGGCAGGCCGGTGACGGCCTCGATCTGGTCGCAGGCCGCCCAGGCGACGGCCGGGGTCTCGGCGGCGATCACGAACCACATGTTGAGCGCGTGCTGGCGCCGGTAGTTGTGCGCCACCTCGGGCAGGGCGTTGACCTGCGCCGTGACTTCGGCATAGCGGTCTTCCGGCGCCTGCAGCGCGGCCAGGATGAACTGACCGCCGGCGCGCTCGATCTGGTAGAGCGGCCCCAGGCGCGTCAACACTCCAGTGGCCAGCAGGTGGCCGAGGCGCTCGATCACCATCGCCTCGGTCAGGCCCAGTTCGGCGGCCAGGTCGGCAAACGGGCGCTCGGTGGTGGGGATGCTGCGCTGGGCCCGGTCGATCAGGCGCGCGTCCTGCAGGTCGATGCCGGCCGGCAGGCGCGGCAGGGTGCCGGCGGAATCAGCGGTCATGGGGTTCGTCCAGCGGGCGGAAATAGCGCGCCCCGGTCTGCTTGAAGCGGCGCCGGCTGAACAGCACCTGGTGCGGCAGCTCGCCCAGCCCGGCGCCGGCGATGGCCGCTTGCAGCAAGGCCAGGGTTTCGTCGCGGCTGCGGCCATGCACCATGCAGTACAGGTTGTAGGACCAGCCGGCGGCACGCTCGCGCCGGTAGCACAGGGTCACGCCCGCTTGCGTGGCCAGGCGCTCGCCCAGGGCATCGACCCGCGCGTCGTCGACGTCGAACACGGTCATGGCGTTGGCCGCGAAGCCGACCTCGTGGTGACGCACCACCAGGCCAAAGCGGCGCAGCGTGCCGGCATCCAGCCAGGCCTGGATGCGCGCCTGCACCTCGGCGGGCGTGCAGCGCAGCCGATCGGCCCAGGCGGCGAACGGCCGCGGCACCAGCGGCAGCCCATCCTCGACACAGGCCGCCAGGGCGAAATCGGGCGCCGCCACGCGCGGCGGGCGCTCGCCAATGGCGCAGCCGGGGCGCGCCGGGCGGTGCAGGTCGAAGCCGAGGTCGATGCGGTAGGGGCGTACCATGCGCAGCCGCAGCACCGGCAGGTTTGCTTCTGATTCGATAGCTGCCAGCGCTTGCTCCGTCTGCGCTGCATGATTGCCGGTCATCACAAACCAGAGGTTCAGCGTGTGTTCGCGCTCGTAGTTGTGATTGACCCCGGGGTGCGCCGATACCTGGGCCGCCACCTGCTCCAGGCGCTCGGGCGGCACGGCCATGGCGCACAGCAGGGCGCTGCCGCCGACGCCGGGCGCCCAGACGCCGCCGATGCGGCTGATGACGCCACGCCGCGACAGCTCGGCGCAGGCCTGGATCACTTCATTTTCGGTAGCGCCCAGCGCTTGACTGATCTGCGCAAACGGCCGATCAGACAGTGGAAAACCGCGCTGCCATTCGTTCAGCAGGCGAGCATGCATGGCATGGTCGGTGCCGGCCATCGACGTCGGCGGCTGCCCCGCAAAGCCGGCCGTCGCGGCCGGATCGGCGCGTTCGGCGGTGCGGGGCAGGGCGGTCGGCACGGCGTCAGAACCCCATGCGCGCCGCGCGCGAGGTGAAGAAGATGCCGCTGGGCGACCTGGCCGGCAGCAGGGCCAGCGTCTTGAAGCTGGCGGTGTCGATGACGGCGATGTGGTGGTCGTCGCGCGCGCTGATCCACACGGCGTCGCCGCGCGGCGTGAATTCCATGTGCAGCACGGCCTTGCCGGGCTTCAGGCTGTGCACCACCTGGCGGGTCTGGGTGTCGATGACCTGCACCGTGTCGTAGTCGGGCACGGCGAAGTTGACCCACACCTGGCGCCCGTCGGGCCGCGCCATCACGAACACCGGCTGGCCGGCCACCGGGATGCGACCGACTTCCTTCCAGGTGTCGGTGTCGACCACCAGCACCTCGCGCCGGCCGATGGCCGGCAGGTAGGCGTGGCGCCCGGCAATCGACCAGCCGCGCAGGTGCGGCATCTTGAACACCGGCAGCGGCTGCTCGCCCTTGCCGTAGCCCGGCAGGATGCGCTCGACGCGCGGCTGGGGGGCCCACAGGTCGATCTTGGCCAGGCCGTCCTCGCCGAACAGGCCGGCGATGTAGTAGCGGCCATCGGGCGAGATCAGGGCGTCGTAGGGCTGCTTGCCGATGTTCTCGAACTTGGTGAGCAGCGGGCGGGCGGGGTCGGCCAGGTCGACGATCCAGGTCTGGCCGGCGTCGAACAGCGAGTAGATGAAGCGCCGCCCCGGCAGGTCGGCCAGGCCGACCACGCGCGAGGCCTTGCCGTCCACCACCGCCGGGATGTCGGCCAGCGGCGCCAGCGTGCGCGCGTCGAACACCTTGATGCCGCCGGGCTGGTAGTTCTGCGCCACCACCAGCGTGCCGTCCTGCGAGATGGCGCCACCGATGGAGTTGCCGGCCTGCATCACGCGGCCTTCGATGCGGCCGGTGCGCAGGTTGACCTTGGTGAGCGCGCCGTCGCGCCCGAACACATAGGCGCTGGCGCCGTCGCGGGCAAACACCACCGAGGCGTGCGACAGATCACCCAACCCCTCGATGGTGCCCAGGCGGATGCGCGCCGAGGTGTCCAGCACGCCGATGGAGCCGCTTTCGCGCTCGATCACCAGGCCCATGTCGCCGCTGCCGCGCTCGGGCGGTACCAGCAGCGCGGGCGCGCAGCCAGCCAGTAGGGAAGTCGAGAGGGCGAGCCCGAGCAGGGCCCGGCGCAGGGGTGACGTCATCGTGTCTTGCCGGATTCGAGGGGAAAGCCGGCCTGCAGCTGGCGCGCGATCCAGGTGGCGTCGGCCTCCGAGATCATGCTTTTCCAGCCCGGCATGGGGGTGCCGGGACGGCCGTTGTAAATGGTGGCGAGCAGGCTGTCGAACGGGATGTCGAGCATGCGCGCCTGGGTCAGCTCCGGGCCCAGACCGCCGGTGAGCTGGATGCCGTGGCACGAGCCGCAGTCCTGGCGCACCATGCGGATCAACTGCGCCTGGCGTTCGGGGCCGGGCTCGTCGGCCTGGGCCCAGGCGGGCAGCAGGGCGAGGGTCAGGATCAGCAGCGGCAGCGGGCGTCGGCGGGGCATCGGGGGAAGATAACAAAAACGGGCGCGCCACAAACACGAAGGGCCGCCGGGCGGCGGCCCTTCATGCTGGGCTAGACCATCAGTACACGTCGTGCTGGGTATTCCAGACGTTGAACTTGCCGGTCGGCGTGATCAGACGCTTGTCGTTGAGCACGGTCTTGCAGGTGCGCGTCTTGTCGTCGACGACCACGATGGCCGACTGCTTGTTCTTCGCGCTCCACACCGAGAACCAGACTTCGTCGCCCTTCTGGTTGTACTCGGGCTGCACCACGCGCTTGGCACCGTCGTCGGCGATCTTGGCGCAGGCCGCGATGTCGATGATCTGCGGCGGCTTGGCCAGGTCGCGGATGTCGAACACGGCCACGCTCTGGCTGATCTTCGGATCGGGGTTGAGCGCCGTGTCGACCCACAGGTTGGTGGACTTCGGATGGGTCTTGATGAACAGCGAACCGCCGCTCTGGCCCTTGAGCGTCTGCACCACCTTCCAGGCGTGCTGCTTGTTCTTGGCCGGATCGGTACCGATGATGTCGATGCGCTCGTCACCCAGGCCCGAGGTCGCCCACACCGGGCCGAACTTGGGGTGCTTGAAGTTGGCGCCGCGGCCGGGGTGCGGGGTCTTGCCCACGTCCACGATGGCTTCCAGCTTGCTGGTCTTGGTGTCCACCACCACGATCTTGTCGGACGCGTTGGCGGCCGTCAGGAAGTAGCGCTTGGTGGCATCGAAGCCGCCGTCGTGCAGGAACTTGGCGGTGTCGATCTGCGTGGTCTTCAGGTTCTTCAGATCGGTGTAGTCGACCATCCAGATCTTGCCGGTTTCCTTGGCGTTGACCAGGAACTCGGGCTTCTGGTGGCTGGCCACGATGGCAGCCACGCGCGGCTCGGGGTGGTATTCGTTGTTGATGTCCATGCCACGCGTGCCGACGACCTTGCGGGGCTTGAGCGTGTCACCGTCCATCAGCACGAACTGCGGCGGCCAGTAGGTGCCGGCAATGGCGATCTTGTCTTCCCAGCCCTTGAACTTGCTGGTCTCGACCGAGCGCGCCTCCAGGCCGACCTTGATCTCGGCCACGTTGTCGGGCTTTTCCATCCACAGGTCGATCAGGTTCAGGCGGGCGTCGCGGCCGATCACGTACAGGTAGCGGCCCGAAGCCGACAGGCGCGAGATGTGCACCGCGTAGCCGGTCTTGACGATGTTGATGATTTCCTTGGTGTCACCGTCGATCAACGCGATCGTGCCGTCATCCCGCAGGGTGACCGACATGATGTTGTTGATGTTGTAGTTGTTCATCTTCTTCTTGGGACGCTGGGCGACCGGCACGTATTCCTTGCGCGTCTTCTCCATGTCGGCCAGCGAGAACTCGGGCGGCGTCGGCGCGTCGTGCTGGATGTAGCGCGCCATCAGATCGACCGTCTTCTCGTCCATCTCGCCGCTGGTCAGCCAGTTGGGCATGCCGGCGGGCGAACCATAGGCGATGAACACCTTCAGGTATTCGGTGCCCTTGCCGACCGTGATGTCGGGTGTCAGCGCCTTGCCGGTGGCGCCCTTGCGCAGCACGCCGTGGCAGCCGGCGCAGCGCTCGAAGTAGATCTGGCGCGCGCGGTCGAATTCGGCCTGCGTCATCGGCGGTGCCTTCGGGTTGCTGGACTGGTGCATCTCGGCGGTGGCCAGCGGCGAGGCAGCGCCCTGATAGGTGGCCTCGGCGGAACCCGTGCTGGTGGTGGGCGCGCCGGGCTTGGCGGGCTCGCCGCTGGCCTGGGCATACGCTGCACTGGCGCCGATCAGCAGAGCGGTGCTCAGCACGGCGGTCAGCGGCGAGAGCTTGGACTTCCTCTTGAAGGTGTTCATCATGTTGTTCCGTGTCACCGCAGCAGCCAGATTCTGGGGCCGGGTGATGGCTGCTGGATATCGCTCCCGGTCGCCGCTATCTTGCAGGCACTGCCGGCTGCCGACCTTGACTTGGTTCAAATTGCGTGCATTGACCGCACTTGCGGCAGGGCCGCCGACCCGCCACCGGGCCACCGAGGCTCACTTGTGGCAAGCCGGCCACGGTGAGCCCTCGGTCCCGCGCCTGGCTGGGCCGGCTGGCCACGTGTCGCGTCGATCCGACAGGGCAGGCGCGCTGGCGGCAAGGGCAGGCGTGTGACAGCGCTGGCGTCAGCCGCCGATCTGCGGCCAATGCCGGCGCAGCCACAGCCACGCCACCAGGCCGACCAGCATGAAGGCGGCCGACATTACCGCCAACCCGAGCGCCGAGTGCATGACCAGCGGCGCCACCGCGCCGGCCACGATGCCGTTGGCGGTTGAGCCCACCACGGCCTGCAGCGACGAGGCCATGCCGCGGCGGTCGGGGTGCAGGTCCAGCACCAGCAGGGTGACCACCGGCACCATCAGCGCCCAGCCGAAGGCGAACACCGTCATTGGCCACATCGACCACAGCGGGTGCGGGGCGAACACGGCGCTGGCGGCAACGTTGACGAGCGACACCGCCAGCATGATGCGAAAGCCCTGCAGGATCTGGTTCTTGGGGCTCACCTTGCCGGCCTTGCGTCCGGACAGCCAGGAGCCGGCCATGATGCCGCTGATGTTGAGCACGAAGAACCAGAAGAACTGGGTGGGCGCCAGCAGCAGGATGTCGCCCAGGAAGGCCGGCGCCGACAGCACGTACAGGAACAGGCCATTGAACGGCACGCCCGAGGCCAGGGCCAGCAGCATGAAGCGCGGATCGCTCAGCAACTGGCCGTAGCCGCGCATCAGGTGGCCCACCTGGAACGGCTGGCGGTGGCTGGTGTGCAGGGTCTCGGGCAGCAGGCGCCAGTTGGCCAGCCACAGCAGCACGCCGACGGCGACCAGGAACCAGAAGATGGCGTGCCAGTTCACGTATTCGGCGATGACGCCGCCGATGATGGGCGCCACCGCCGGTGCCACGCCGAAGAAGATGGTGACCTGGCTCATCACGCGCTGGGCTTGGTCCGGCGGGAACATGTCGCGGATGACGGCGCGCGACACCACGATGCCGGCGCCGGTGGAAAAGCCCTGCAGTGCGCGAAAGAAGATCAGCTGCCCGATGGTTTGCGACAGCGCGCAGCCCACCGAGGCCAGCGCGAACAGCGCCACGCCCCACAGAATGACCGGCCGGCGCCCGAAGCTGTCCGACAGCGCGCCATGAAACAGGTTCATGAAGGCGAAACCCAGCAGGTAGGCGCTCAGCGTTTGCTGCATCTGCACCGGGGTGGCCTGCAGCGAGGCGCTGATGGCCGAGAACGCCGGGATGTAGGTGTCGATCGAGAACGGCCCCAGCATGCCCAGCACCGCCAGCAGGATGGCCAGCGCCCAGCGCGGGGCGGTCCACAGTTGGGCGGCGTTCGGATTCATGGAGGCAGAATGCTATAAAAAAAGAAGCTGGCCGCGCAGTAGGGGCGCCGGCCAGCCATGGTTTTGACGGTATGAGCGTTTACAGCGAATCGATGAAGCTGCGCAGCTTGTCGCTGCGGCTGGGGTGCTTCAACTTGCGCAGCGCCTTGGCCTCGATCTGGCGGATGCGCTCGCGGGTCACGTCGAACTGCTTGCCCACTTCTTCCAGCGTGTGGTCGCTGGTCATCTCGATGCCGAAGCGCATGCGCAGCACCTTGGCCTCGCGTGGCGTCAGGCTGTCGAGGATGTCCTTGACCACATCGCGCAGGCCGGCCTGCATGGCGGCCTCGATGGGGGCGGTGTTGTTGCTGTCCTCGATGAAGTCGCCCAGGTGGCTGTCGTCGTCGTCGCCGATGGGGGTTTCCATCGAGATCGGCTCCTTGGCGATCTTCATGATCTTGCGGATCTTGTCCTCGGGGATCTCCATCTTCTCGGCCAGGATGCTGGCGTCGGGCTCGAAGCCGAACTCCTGCAGATGCTGGCGCGAGATGCGGTTCATCTTGTTGATGGTCTCGATCATGTGCACCGGGATGCGGATGGTGCGCGCTTGGTCGGCGATCGAGCGCGTGATGGCCTGGCGGATCCACCAGGTGGCGTAGGTCGAGAACTTGTAGCCGCGGCGGTATTCGAACTTGTCCACGGCCTTCATCAGGCCGATGTTGCCCTCCTGGATCAGATCCAGGAACTGCAGGCCGCGGTTGGTGTACTTCTTGGCAATCGAGATCACCAGGCGCAGGTTGGCCTCGATCATCTCCTTCTTGGCGTCGCGCGAATTCGATTCGCCCTGGTTCATGCGCTTGTTGATGGCCTTGAGCTCGCCCAGCGGCACGACCACGCGCGACTGCAGGTCGATCAGGTGCTGCTGCAGCTCCTGGATCGGCGGGATGTTGCGCTGCATCACGGTGCTCCAGGGCTTGGCCGCGGCGGCCTGCTTCTCGACCCAGGTGCGGTCGAGCAGGTTGGGCGGGAACTCCTTGATGAAGGTCTCCTGCGGCATGCCGCACTTGTCCACGATGATGCGGCGCAGCTCACGCTCCTTCTTGCGCACATCGTCCACCTGGGCACGCACCATGTCGCACAGCTTCTCGATGGTCTTGGCCGTGAAGCGTATGGTCATCAGCTTGG